>Ga0105152_10000256_pt1 | contig 14606 bp, 11 predicted proteins | sample LakBais05cmmetaG_FD_81534 | JGI IMG/M metagenome (GOLD analysis project Ga0105152, IMG submission 81534) | Lake sediment microbial communities from Lake Baikal, Russia to study Microbial Dark Matter (Phase II) - Lake Baikal sediment 0-5 cm | ecosystem: Environmental > Aquatic > Freshwater >...
GCGATCGAGCAGCAGACGAATTACGAAGCACAGCTCTTCAACGTGGACGTGCGCATCGACCACCGGTTCATGGCAGAGCACGGCATCTTCCCGTGCGGTGCAGAGCACGAGTCCCGCTTCTCGCCCGACATTTCGTACAACCTGCGCCGGATCGAAATCCGCATCAGTGGCAACCCTTCGCTCTCCGCTGCTTTCACCGATATAGATGTCATCCACGAGCGATGCGAACGGCTGCACGGGCGGGAACGCGATGTGCTTGCCGACCTCTTCTCGCTTGTCACCGCATGCGACCCGGACGTGATCCTCATGCCGGACGCCGACACCTGGATGCCGAAGCTGCAGAAGCAGGCCCGGGCTCACGGTCTGGAGATGCCGTTTTCCCGGACCGGGAAGTACCGCAGGATGGACGCGCGGTCGTACTGGAGTTACGGGCGCGTCGAGCACAAGGAATCGGCGCTCATCCCGGACGGGAGAATCCTGATCGATACCGAAAAGAGCTTCGTGTACCGCGAGGGTGGGCTTGCGGGCGTGCTCATGGCAGCGCGGCTCTCGGGCCTCCCGCCAAACCTCACGTCCCGGTTCACGCCCGGCACGCTCATCTCCAGTTATGAGGTGTACGAAGCGATGAAGAGGGGGATTGCGGTCCCGTTCCGGAAATCTGATGCCGAGAAGGTGCGGCGGTTTGCTGAACTCAGGGCGGCGGACCGGGGCGGGATGATGTTCCAGCCTGCGCCGGGGATCTACGGGAACGTAGACGAGATCGACTTCACGTCGCTGTACCCCTCGATCATCGTGCAGTCCAACCTCTCGCCGGAGACCATCGAACACCCGGAGCGGCAGGGGTTCCTGCCCGCGGTGCTCGACCCGCTCCTCGGCTTGCGGATCAGGACCAAGCAGATGAAAAAAAGCGACCCGCGCTATGCCGGCATTGACTCAATCCTCAAGTGGATGCTGGTGACCTGTTTCGGGTACACCGGCTATAAGAACGCAAAGTTCGGGAGGATCGAAGTGCACGAAGGGATCACCGGGCGGTCCCGCGACATCCTGATGCGCACGAAAGATATCGCCGAAGCGATGGGATTTTGTGTGCTGCACGGGATCGTGGACTGCCTCTGGGTGCAGGGTTCGCCCATCGAGGCGCTGAAGGCGCATGTCGAACAAACGACCCGGCTGCTCACCGAGATCGAGCACTTTGACTGGATCGTATTCCTGCCGCAGAATGACGGATCCGGCGCGTACAACCGGTACTACGGCAGGCTTTCAGATGGGAGCGTGAAGGTCCGGGGCATCGCGGCACGCAGGCACGACACGCCGGAGTACATCCGCGCCATGCAGCGCGACATGCTCACCGTGATGGCAGGCGCTGCAACGATTGCAGATGTCGGGAAGGCGGCAAAAGACCAGGTCAAGGCAATCTACCGGCACGCTGTGCAGAACCTCCCTTATGCACATGCACAAGACCTGGCGATCAACCGGCGCATCAGCAGGCTCACGTACACTCATCGCTGTATCGAGGGTGCGGCAGTGAAAGAGTACCAAAAGCGCGGTGTTGCCGTTGCACCGGGCGCAAAGATCAGCTATGTGGTGAGGGATGCCCGGAAGTACGCGATCGATCCCGCGTGGAGTGCCGGCTCGTTCGATGTCCGGTATTACCGCGAGCTGCTGGATAAGGCATGGGCGGAGATTGCGTATGCGTTCATGTCAGGAAAAAGGGTAAAAAAACAGGAAACGGAGATCCCTGCCTGATGCGCCGTTAGAGATAGTCCATGAAATGCGCTCAACGGGGCGTCACTTGTCTGCGTGTTGGGCTGCCGGGAACCTGGTCATCCTCAACAAGATAATTGATTACATTCTCTGAGATATCTGCGGCATATTCCCCTGCTCTCTTCAAACTCTCAGTGATATAGCCAAGCGCGATGGCATCGGGAGTATCCTGCTTGAGAATAAGATTGTTGATCTCCCTGCACAGGGCTTCGAGCTCCTGCACGGACTCGATGTTCTTGTGTGATTTTTTTAAGTCGTTATTGAAAAACGAGACGATGCTCCGGTCAAAGATGCCGACAGAAAGTTCACTCGCTTTTGAGATTTTCGTTATTATAACAGGGTCAATCTTTTTCTTCAGGATTGTACTCATATGGTCTGCAATCCGCTCTGCGTGGTCACCAATTCGTTCGATGATCCGGCTGATCACGAAGTAGTGCACCGCCATGGCCGGAGTAATCCCCATCTTTTTCGAGAGTGCGACATTGGACAGGATCATGTGGATCTGCCGGGCGATGAGCCAGTGGAGACGATCCACGTCATTGTCGCGGGCGGTCACATCAGCAGCAAGCGATGGATTTCCTGTCCTGATCGCGGTGATCGCATCCTCGTGCATTGCTTTCACGATCACAAACATCCGCTTGATGGTGTTTGCAAATGGCATCTCTGACGGGTTGAGCAGGTCTTTCAACGTGATCATCGAATCGTTCTCTTCGACCACTTCCTGCCCGATCGTCATCTGGGTGAAATCCCGGACCACTACTCTGACAAACGGGGGTAACCGTTCTTTTGATGTGATCGTAATCGTGGTGATGCCCGAGATATACGCACCGATCAGCAGCCGGAACAGGTACGCCGGTTCTGTAATTCCATCAACAGAAAATTCTAATTTCCGTTGCAGAGGCCCCTGTTCAATGGTCTTTGTTATGAGCAGCGTCCCGTCCGGCTGGATCTCAATGCCGAGCGGATCGTTCTTCTTGATTTTCTGTGCATCTATCCATTCCTTCGGCAGCGTAATTATGTACGATGACCCGCCAGTAAACTGGACTCTCCGGATTTCCACAGTTTTCACACCCTCCAGCGGCAGATAATCTGTATTACTCTACTTTCTCCATAGACAATATATATAACTATATTCTCTGTCGAAAGGGGGATATTCTCTGCCGGTTATTCTATGGTTGAAGACTATGAATGCGAAATTGAATACCCGGATATTCGTAACGCTGGGCCTCGTCGTCCTGCTCGTTGGAGCAATGGCGGTGGCAGGCTGTACCGATAACGCAAAAAAAACCGGTGAGGTACCCCCATTACAGAAGCAGAGCATAAAAGTCAGTGGCTCGACCACTGTCCTTCCTATTGCACAGAAGGCTGCTGAAGCGTATATGGCTACCCACCCGAACGCCGATATCCAGATATCCGGCGGGGGATCAGGAGTCGGTATCCAGCAGATTGGAGAAAAAACCGTTGATATCGGCATGTCATCCCGTGATCTGAAGACAACCGAGAAAACAAAATACCCAAACCTTGTCAGCCATGTTGTTGCCAAGGATGGTATTGCAATTGTTGTAAACCCCACAAACGAGATCAAGGTAATTCAGGCAGGCACAGTAGCGGATATCTACACCGGCAAGATCACCACATGGACCCAGGTCCCTGGTGCTAATGTGCCTGACACCAAAAACCAGATCGTGATCGTTGGCCGTGACAGTGCATCAGGCACCCGCGAGTTCTTTGACACGCACGCAAAAGGTATCCTTAAGGGAGCCGCCCCGACAAAATACATGCTTGAGAAGAACTCCAACGGGGCAGTTGCCCAGACCATCGCCCAGACTCCTGGTGCCATCGGGTATGTATCCATAGGGTTCGTGACCAATGATATGAAGGCACTCCCCGTCGGGTATAACGATCCCAGCGCTGCAGTTGCACCTACCAAAGAAAATGTCCTCTCCGGTACGTATCCCCTCAACCGTGAACTGTTCATGTTCACCAACGGTCAGCCCACCGGACTTGCAAAGGACTACATCGATTTCATCCTGAGTCCGGACGGACAGAAGATTGTGGACAGTGAAGGGTACGTGTCCATCATTTAAACAAATTGATAAGATCACCTATCAATTCTTCTTTTAATATGGATCTGAACACTGGTACAAGACAAGACCCCCTATCTCCACATACCAGAAGATTTCCTCAGACCCATACAACAGCTCAATCGCGTGAGCGAAAGGAAAAGGCGATTAAAACCGTTTGGTTCCTGACAGCCCTTTCTGCCATTCTCGCGATCTTTTTTATCCTGTTGTTCCTCATCCGCGACAGCCTGCCGATCTTCCAGCAGGTCGGTATTGTTCAATTCCTGACCGGGACAACATGGTATCCCTCGGGTTCCCCGCCGGAGTACGGGATTTTTGTCCTGATTGTGGGTACCTTGCTCGTCACGCTCGGTGCAATGGTCTTTGCCGTCCCGCTCTCCATTGGGTGTGCGATCTATATCTCTGAACTTGCCCCGCTTTGGGCAAAGAACATCCTCAAACCGGCAATAGAACTGCTTGCAGGGATTCCCTCGGTGGTATACGGGTTCTTCGGTCTGATTGTACTCACGGATGTCATCCGCACGACTTTTAGTGTCCCCACCGGAGAGACGTGGCTTGCAGGATCGATCCTGCTGGGCATCATGGCACTCCCCACGATCATCAGTATTTCGGAGGATGCGATCAGCATGGTGCCCAAGGAATACAAAGAGGGGTCACTTGCTATCGGCGCCACACGCTGGCAGACGATCAGCCAGGTACTCATTCCCAGCGCACTTTCCGGTATCACCGCCGCCGTGATACTCGGGTTCGGGCGCGCCATCGGTGAGACCATGGCGGTCCTGATGGTAACAGGAAACGCGGCAATCATACCTGATCCGATCTGGAATATTCTTTCACCGGTCCGCACGCTCACGGGCACCCTTGGTATTGAGATGGGCGAGGTAGCTGTCGGAAGCGATCATTATGCCGCGTTGTTCGGTATAGCAGTCATCCTGCTCGCAATCACCCTGATCATCAACACGGTAGCGGTCGTGATCCTGAATAACCTCAGGGAACGCCAGATGGGAAGCGCCCCCACGCGGAGTACCATTCTGCAGAACCTTATTGCACGGCTCCGGCGCCCTCTCGTGATCTGCGGGCTGTTTCTTGTTGTGATCGCGATTATCATGATCGCCCCCCTTTCTATCGCACTCCCCACCCTTGTAGTACTCGGTGCAGCGTACTGCGTCAAAGACCGCCTCAGCCCGCATACGGCTGAACAGGTTGCATTTTGTTTCATCACAGCAGCGGTAATCATTGTCGTACTGATACTTGTCGTCCTGCTGCAGGATATTATCATACATGGTCTCCCTGCGCTCTCATGGGAGTTCCTGACGCAGTCACCAAAAGATCTTGGCAGGGCAGGGGGAATTTTCCCGGCAATCGTCGGGACACTCTATCTCGTCTTTGGCGCGATCCTCTTTGCGCTTCCGCTCGGGGTGGGTGCGGCAATCTATCTTATCGAGTATACCAAAGAAGGTCCCGTCACACGAATTATCAGGACCACCGTTGACCTGTTGAACGGTACACCTTCGATCGTCTTCGGGCTCTTCGGGCTTGCATTCCTTGTGTACTTTCTGAAGTTCGGCGTCTCGCTGATCGCGGGTCAGATCACACTGGGACTGATGGTGCTGCCCACGATCATCCGGGCAACGGAAGAATCATTGAAGAACATCCCCCAATCCCTGCGGGAGGGCAGCCTTGCACTGGGTGCCACACGCTGGCAGACGATCTACCGCGTCGTCCTCCCGCCGGCAATCCCCGGCATAATGACCGGCACGATCCTCTCCATTGGCAGAGCAGCAGGGGAGACGGCGCCGATCATGTTCACCGCGGTTGTTTTTTCCCAGCGGTACCTTCCTTCGTCGCTTACGGATCCGGTCATGGCACTGCCCTACCACCTGTATATCCTCGCAACAAATGTGCCGGGTTCATCGACCAACAAGTACGGCACCGCACTGGTTCTCCTGCTGCTCGTGATTGGGATCTACGCGGTGGCGATCGTGATGAGAAGTCATTTCCAGAAAAAACTGCGGGGGTAACATGACATCCGAAGCGATCATTTCAACACAAAACCTTAACCTCTGGTATTATGACACACACGCGCTCCAGTCGATATCCATGAAGATACCGAAGAACCAAGTGACGGCGCTTATCGGTCCCTCCGGCTGCGGCAAGTCCACGCTCCTGCGCTGTTTCAACCGGTTAAACGATCTCATCGACTGTGTGAAGATCAGCGGTGAGATCCTGCTTTCCAACAGGAATATCCATGCCCCGGGAACCGACGTGGTCCAGCTGAGAAAGAGGGTCGGCATGGTCTTCCAGAAGCCAAACCCGTTCCAGAAATCGGTCTACGAGAATATCGCGTATGGTCCCCGGGTCCATGGTATAAAGGATCAATCAGAACTTGACAAAATTGTCGAGAAGAGCCTTCGCGATGCCGCGCTCTGGGATGAGGTGAGGGACCGGCTGGACGATTCCGCGCTCGGACTCTCCGGCGGGCAGCAGCAGCGGCTCTGCATTGCCCGTACACTCGCGGTCGAGCCAGAGGTGATCCTGATGGACGAGCCCTGCTCCGCGCTTGACCCGATCGCAACCGCAAAGATCGAGAAGCTGATCGACACGCTCAAGCGGGATTACACCGTGATCATTGTCACCCATAATATGCAGCAGGCGGCGCGGGTGAGCGATTATGCCGGCTTTATGTATCTGGGCAAGCTCATTGAATTCGGGCAGACAACCCAGATCTTCGAGAATCCCCATGAAGCCCTCACGGAAAATTACATCACCGGACGGTTCGGGTAGGTGAATAGGATGTCAGAAAAATTTCATACAGAACTGGACAGGCTGAAACAGGACACAACAGAGATGGTGCAATTTGCGCGGGATATGCTTAGTGAATCGTTGAATGCACTGACCGGGCAGGATACAACGAAGGCACTGCAGGTTGTCTCGAAGAAGAAACATATCAGGGAGGTTTTGATCGCTCTAGAGGACCGCACCTACCAGCTGATCGCGTTGTACCAGCCGATGGCAAAAGACATGCGGGTGATTGCCTGCACGCTCAAGATGATCACCGCCGCTGAACGCATCGGAAGGTATGGCAAGGATATCGCAAATATGGTAAAGCACCTCAAGGATCAGCCCGATTTTGCGCAACCGCTTCCCATACCGCACATGGCAGAACAGGTACTGGGAATGATCGATGATGCGATCACTGCGTTTGAGACCGAAAACCTTGAGGCTATCAAAGATTTTTCTTCACGGGACGACACGGTCGATGCCCTGTGGCATTCAATATTCCGGGAGACGCTTACCTTCATGATGGAGAATCCAAAGACCATCACCCGCAGCACGTATTACATCATGGTCGCACGGTATCTCGAACGATCCGGGGACCATGCCTGTAAGATGGCTGAAAATATCCATTACATGGTCACCGGTGAACGGATCGAGACCAAATAATTCAGAAAAATGCATACATATCTGAACGCTTGACTAAAAAAAACGTGCAAATCAATTCTACCAGGTGCACGGCACGTGAGCGTTAAAGCACCCTGAATGCATCGAAAAAACATATTTTCGAGATCATGGTGACCACACGTGGCAGGTATACGAGAGAGCGAAAAAATCCTGTTGCAGGTATCTGATTGGGTGCCCGTCTGAACGATTGTACCTTTACCCTGAAAAAAAGGGGCAGACAGGATAACCGTACCTGTACAAATGGTTAGGAAGACGAATGCCGGAATGCAATATCGGAGAGCACATCTGCCACATCTTCACATTCATCTGTAGCAATCTCAAGCCAGTCGTAGATATCTTTCATCTTGATGACAGTCATTGGATCCTTGGTCCGGAAGAGGTCGGTGATCGCTTGGGCAAGCACGTCATCAGCAAGGTTTTCAAGCCGGTTAATCTCAATACAGCGATCCCTGATGAACGAAGGATCCCTGATCGAGCGGATACTCTTGACAGCTGCATCGATCTCAACCGTTGACAAGTGGATCAGCTTTGAAAGTTCCACAATGTAGGCGTCTGAAGATTCTATACCATAGTAGACCATCTTTTCCGCGGATCCGTCAATATAGTCGAGCACTTCATCAAGCGAAGAGGCAAGGGATGAGATCTCTGCAGGTGCAAGCGGGGGATTGCGGGTCCGGTTCAACCGCTCATAAATGGCATGGGTTATGTCGTCACCCCGGTGTTCGAGCAGTTCGATCTCGTGGCGTTTCTCCTCCACATTGGTGAAATCCTTCGTAAGAGTGACAAGCTTGTGCCCTGCGTCTGAAACGATCGCCACCTGCTGTTCGAACAGGTCGAAAAAGACCTTGTCCTGCGGAATAAACCACTGCCCTAAGCCCATAAAGAATTCATGGTAGTATCAGGTATGACAGATTAAAAATTTGGTGGTCACACAACGAAAAGACCAAACGAGCGGCCTTTTTGTACAGAGAAGAGAATTGCCTGCAAATGACAGCAGTTCGCCAGCAAAAATTATCTCCCACATGGCAGAACAGGTCATCGGAATGATCGATGATGCATTAACAGCATATAGGGAAGATAATAAAGAACCTATCAAAGAGTTCTCCTCCCGGGATGACACGGTAGACGCACTCTGGCACTCAATATTCCGGGAAACGCTTACGGTTATGATGGAAAAACCAAAGACAATCACCCGGTGCACCTATTATATCATGGTCACCCGTTATCTCTAACGATCCGCGGATCCTGCCTGTAAGATGGCAGAAGACATCCATTATATGGTTTCCGGGGAACGCGTAGAGATCAGGTAAGCTTGGGGTTTTTCAGTTTTTTTACTATGAAACTCACGCCCCCATCACCGTACACACAACCGTCCGTTCCCGTCCCGCATTCACGTCGAGTTCCAGCAGCACAATCTGCTGCCAGGTGCCGCACGCGAGATCGCCACCTTCCACCGGCACCAAAAGCGAGGGGCCGACAAGTGCCGCCTTGACGTGCGAACGCCCGTTGCCATCGCCCCATCGGGTGTTGTGGGTATAAGGGATTTCATCAGGTGCAAGCACCGAGAGCGCACGTTTGAGATCTGAAAGCACGCCGGGCTCAAACTCGATCGTGGTGATCGCGGCGGTCGAATGCCGGACAAAGAGGTGGACAAGCCCGTTGTTGATGTTGCTCTCGTGAACAATTTTTTTTATCTCTGGCGTGATATTGATGATATCGCCTTCATGCTGTGAGGTCACGTACAGGGTCTTTTTAAACATACATTTCACCTGCACACGATCTCTTCTCCCGCAGACAAAACCATTCCGGATCGTTTTTGCCCGGATCCTCCATCCAAAATTCAGACCATGTGAGATTGGTTACGTGAAGAGCACTCCCACAATTGTGAGAATGTTACATGGGCCGCTTCCATCAGCCACATAATGGCGATGCCTTTGTGTGCTCTGCATTATTGTTGCGGCGCCTGAGCTAAAAAAAAAGACAACCATTACAGACCGCAATCGGGAAAAAATGTTAATGAGGGATGAACCCCGTTCAGGGGTTCTCCTGTGCATCAGCAGGAAGGATCGGCGCTTCCACGTCGCCATTATCCATATCAGCCGGCACAAACGCCACGCCGATGACGCGGTCACCCTCATCAAGGCGCATGATCCGGACGCCTTTTGTACCGCGCCCGATGATCCGTACCTCGTCAACCCGGGTCCGCATCACAACACCTGATGCAGTCATCACAACGATCTCATCACTATTCGAGACCGCACGTGATTCTATGACAACCGCGTTCCGCTCCAGCAGGATGTTTTTGACGCCGGTTGTACCCCTCCCGTGCCCGCGGAACTCATCAAACTCGGTCCGCTTGCCGAACCCGGCATCCGAGATCGTGAGCAGGTGGTCCTTTTCGACAAGGGTGATCGCCTGGATGGTATCATCAGCCTCCCGCATGCGCATACCCCGGACACCCTGTGCGTTCCTCCTGACAATCCGCACCTTCTCTTCGTGGAACCGCAGGCTCCTTCCGAACCGTGTGGTCATGACGAGCTCCTTTGTCCCGTCAGTCTGGATTACATCGACGAGCTGATCCTTATCCCGGATCTTGATCGCATTGGTCCCTACGGACCGTGGGTTGGAAAACTCGTCCTGTGCGACCTTGATGATCTGTCCCAGCTTTGTGGCAAAGAGAAGATAGTGGTCGTGGCGGAACTCGCGGATCGGGATGACCGTTGTCACCACTTCGTCTTTTAGGTTGAGCAGGTTGACGATCGGTTTGCCCTTTGCGACCCGCGAGCTCTCGGGGATCTGGTAGACCTTGAGCCAGTAGACGCGCCCGAGGTTGGTGAAGCAGAGGAGGTAATCTTTCATGTCGGCAACAAATACCGATTCCACAAAGTCCTCATCCTTGGTTGTCATACCGGTGATGCCGTGGCCGCCGCGCCGCTGATTCCGGTACGTGTCAAGATCAGTGCGCTTGATGTAGTTTGCCGTGGTGAGCGAGACAAGTACCGCCTTGTCTTCAATCAGGTCCTCGGTCGAAAGATCAGTTGCTTCATGGGCGATCTGCGTCTTTCTCTTATCACCGTACTTCCCGGCGACTTCGGCTGTCTCCCGCCGGATCTCGTCGCGGATGGTTGCTTCGGAGGAAAGGATGGTACTGAGCCGCCGGATCTCCGCTTCAAGCCCCGTTTTCTCATCGGTGATCTTCTGCTGTTCAAGCGCCGCGAGCCGTCGGAGCTGCATCTGGAGGATCGCGTTTGCCTGCGGTTCGGAAAGGAAAAATTTCGAAATGAGCGCGGTGCGTGCGGTCTCGACCGTGTCGGATGCACGGATTGCTGCAATGACGGAATCGATCTTTTCAAGGGCGATGAGCAGCCCGTTTAAGATGTGCACCTTCTCCTGCGCTTTCTTTAAGTCGAATTCAGACCGGCGCCGGATCACCTCGATCCGGTGCTGGACGAAGCTTGCTAAAAGCCCGTGAAGCGTGAGCACCCGGGGCTGGTTGTCGACAATGGCAAGGTTGATCACCCAAAAGTTTGATTCAAGCTGGGTGTGCATGTAGAGGTTGTTGAGGATCACCGGTGACATTGTACCCTTGCGGAGCTCGAAGACGACGCGGGTGCCCTCCTTATCGGACTCGTCGCGGATGTCGGTGATCCCGTCAATCCTTTTTTCTTTTACCATCTCGGCAATGTTTGCGATCCACTGCGCCTTATTCACCTGGTACGGAAGCTCGGTGACGATGATCCGGTCGCCGCGGTTGCCGCCCTCGGACTCCTCGATGTTCGCGACGCCGCGGACGATGACACGCCCCTGCCCGGTGGCATACATGTTTCTGACACCTTCCGTGCCCATCATGATACCCCCCGTCGGGAAATCTGGGCCGGGCAGGACCCGCATCAGGTCTTCGACCGTGACCTGAGGGTTGTCAAGATACTGTAGTACAGCATTACAGACCTCGCGGAGGTTGTGCGGCGGCATCTTGGTCGCCATGCCGACCGCGATCCCGTCCGAACCATTCACGAGCAGGTTGGGGATCTTTGCCGGGAGCACTACCGGTTCTTTGAGCGACTCATCGAAATTCGGGACAAAGTTTACCGTTTCCTTGTCAATGTCGTAGAGCAGATCTTCCGCAACCGGGGTGAGCCTCACTTCGGTGTACCGCATCGCTGCAGCCGCATCGCCGTCCACCGAGCCGAAGTTGCCCTGCCCATGGACAAGGGTATAACGGTAGGAGAACGGCTGCGCCATCTTGACGATGGTATCGTAGATGGAGGCGTCGCCGTGGGGGTGGAACTTACCCATGACTTCACCGACCACCCTTGCGCTCTTTTTCGTGGGCTTGTCGCTCGTGTTGCCCATCTCCCACATCGCAAAGAGCGAGCGGCGGTGCACGGGTTTGAGCCCGTCGCGGACATCCGGAATCGCACGCCCGATGATGACACTCATCGCATAATCGATGTAGGAGGTCTTCATCTCCTGCTCGATGCTGACCGGTTCAATGCGGTGCGTGAGCGGTCCGCTTGCAGGAAGAGGTGAATCAGATGTCAAGGTTCGTCACCTCCTTTGCATGGCGCATGATGAAATTTTTCCGTGATTCCACGTCTTTTCCCATCAGTGTCTTGAAGATCTCATTTGCCGCCATCGCGTCCTCGATGTTGACCTGTTTGAAGATCCGTTTTTCCGGGTTCATTGTCGTGTCCCAGAGCTGCTGGGCGTTCATCTCACCAAGTCCCTTGTACCGCTGGATGGTGACGCCTTTTTCGCCCATGACCGCGGAGAACTGCTTCATCTCCTGCTCCTTGTACGCGTACTTCTCTTCCTTGCCCTTCGCAATCCGGAAGAGGGGTGGTTGGGCGATGTACACGTACCCCTGCTCGATCAGCTTGAGCATGTACCGGTAGAAAAACGTGAGAAGCAGCGTCCTGATGTGGGCGCCGTCTACATCGGCATCGGTCATGATCACGATATGGTGGTACCGCGCCCGCTCGGTGTCAAACTTCTCACCGATGCCAGTACCAATCGCGGAGATGAGCGTCTGGATCTCGACATTCTTTAAGATCTGGTGCTCGCCGGCTTTTTCCACGTTTAAGATCTTGCCCCGCAGCGGGAGGATTGCCTGGAACTTCCTATCCCGTCCCTGCTTTGCGGAACCCCCTGCCGAGTCTCCTTCCACGATGTAAATCTCGCTTTTTGAGGGGTCGCGCTCCGAGCAGTCAGCGAGTTTACCGGGCAGCCCGGAACTCTCAAGCGAGCTCTTGCGGCGTGCGAGCTCGCGGGCGTTCCGTGCAGCATCCCGTGCTTTTGCCGCGGCGAGCGCTTTTTCGACAATGATCGCAAGCACTTTGGGGTTCTCGTCAAAATATTCAGAGAGAGCGGCATAGACAAGCGAATCGACAATTCCGCGCACGTTGCTGTTGCCAAGGCGCATCTTGGTCTGCCCCTCGAACTGGGGGTTTGCCATCTTGACGGAGATGACCGACGTAAGCCCCTCACGCACGTCCTCGCCGCGGATTGCCAGGGCGGAGGCGCTGTCTTTGACAAGATTGTTGCGCTTTGCCAGGGTGTTGATGGATTTCGTGATTGCGCTGCGGTACCCTTCGAGGTGTGTCCCGCCCTCGCGGGTGCTGACGGAATTCACGTACGAGTAGAGCTTCTCATCGTAGCCCGTGGTGTATTGCATCGCCACTTCGAGCTCGAGTTTGTTCTCCTCATCTTTTTTTACAATATCGATCGGCTCGGGATGGAGGCACTCCGCTCCCTCGTTAAGGTATGTTACAAACTCAGAGAGCCCCCCCGCGTAGCAGTACGATGCCCGGTCACCCGAGCGGTCATCGGTGATCCGGATGGTAACACCGGAATTGAGGAACGCAAGCTCACGGAGCCGGTGGGCGAGCGTATCATAATCGAATTTTGTCGTTTCGAAGATCGTGCTGTCGGGAAGGAACGTGATCCTCGTTCCTGTCATGCGGTACCCGAACTCTGCAAGGAACCGGCGCCGGTTCTCCCGTTCTATCTCATCAGGAGTGGCTGGCAGCGTTGTGACGTCCTGCTGACCGGGGCGGGATGATTGTGGAGCGGTGCGGGTGAATGGCGCCGGGTTCCCGTACCAGAGCTGGTAGCGGAGGAGGAGTTCGTCGAGGGTCTCCTCGCGTTGCGAGATTGGCGTTACGGTTCTGCCCTTCTCAAACCGCATGTCATAGATGTTGCCGTCACGGAAGACACGGGCAGCAAGCCATGCGGAGAGCGCGTTCACCACAGAGACGCCGACACCGTGAAGACCGCCCGAGACCTGGTAGGTCGCCTTGTCAAACTTGCCGCCGGCATGCAGGACGGTAAGCACCACTTCAAGGGCGCTCTTGCCGTTCTTCTCCATCCGGTCAACCGGAATGCCGCGCCCGTTGTCATCGACCGCGATCGACCCGTCCGTGTTAATCACGACCGTTATCAGTGTGCAGAACCCGGCAAGCGCCTCGTCGATTGAGTTATCCACCACTTCATACGCGATGTGGTGCAGACCCCGGGTGTCGGTGCTCCCGACATACATGGCGGGACGTTCCCGCACCGGTGTGAGCCCCTCCAGTACGGTGATGTGGGACGCATCGTACGTATCGTTCAAAAAGAACCTCCATCGAAGAACTTTTGACTTCGTTTAAAAAAAGTCGCGCAAAAACCTGTGCGATTCACGATAATTATTGGTTTTATGAGGATTTAAGGTTGATGCACCGACGGAAAACTCCCAAAATTTCTTAACAATTTGTCTGGTCCGGCAATCGCAGGTATCCCATTACCCCGCCCGGGTTATAGAAATCCTAAATTACCCTCGTGGGAAAGCGGCTCCCCGTTCGTGAACCTAATGGTATGTCCCGATATCCGGATCCTTAATCCCGAGCGCCTTGTCAATCGCGATGACGAGACGGTTGAGTGTTGCGATCACATCGCGTGCATCCTCTTTGTCCATCGTGCCGGGCTGGTGCCAGACCACTTTCTTGCGCAACAGCGTTGTCAGCTCCTCCACCTCGGTGCCCCGGAACTGGTCGGGCAGCACCAGCCCATCAAGGTGGTCGGCGGCGCCGAACCATGCCTGCTCAGGGGGCAGGGCGAAGTGTTTTGCGATCAGCATAACCGTCGTGACAAACCCGTGTCCGAATGTGCTCTCCATGGCAGAGGGTTGACGGGAGATGACGAAAGAGTATGGGCAGTACTAAGAACAGGGCGAACCGCGTTATCCAGACGGCAAGAGGGATGGCGATGATGAACGAAAGGCCGGTTGCAAGGAACCCCCATTCCGGGCCGGTCAGCGCC
>Ga0105152_10000257_pt1 | contig 14597 bp, 13 predicted proteins | sample LakBais05cmmetaG_FD_81534 | JGI IMG/M metagenome (GOLD analysis project Ga0105152, IMG submission 81534) | Lake sediment microbial communities from Lake Baikal, Russia to study Microbial Dark Matter (Phase II) - Lake Baikal sediment 0-5 cm | ecosystem: Environmental > Aquatic > Freshwater >...
ATTTTAGAGGGAAAATATTTACGAATGGCCGAGATTGTGTTATAAAATAAGCGATGAGAATCCGAAATTTCCTGACCGTTTCGCTTGTCTTTTTCTGCCTGGCCTTTTGGGCGGCTACTTCCACTGCCCTGGACGAACTGAAAAAATCGGTCGTGGAGATCGGCCATCTAGATTTCAAGCGCGATGTTCCGGTCAGGTATTTGGACCGCGCCCAACTGAAAAATTACATCGAGCGTCTTTTTGAAAGCGATTATCCCGACGAACTGGCTGGAAAAGAGGAAGAGGTCATCTGGCTGATGGGCTTCACCGCCGAAAAGATCGCGCTCAAACCCCTGCGCAAAAAGATCATCCTGGAAAATGTCGGCGGCATGTACAACGAAAAAACCAAGGAGCTGCTGGCCGTTGAGGAGTTCCGCAATATCGACATGCTCAACGCTCCGGCTCTGGCGCACGAACTGCGCCACGCCATCCAGGACCAGCATTTCCACCTGGCCGAGCTGCTCGGGGACCTCTCCGACTTCGACGACCGCAAGCTGGCAGCGCTGGCCGCGGTCGAGGGCGATGCCACCCTGGTCATGGTCCGCCAGCTCGGCTTCGATCCCGAATTGGTCGGCGAGGCTTTCAGCCCGGAAAACATCCTCTCTTTTTCGGCCCTGGCCGGAGCTCAGACGCTGGCGTCTGCGCCCGACATCGTCAAATACCAGCTGCTCATGCCCTACCTGGAGGGGATGAAATTCAGCCAGGCGATCTTCAAAGACAAGAAGTGGAAGGGGTTGAACCAGGTCCTGAACCGGAAGCCGCTCTCCTCGGAACAGATCCTGCACCCGGGAAAATATCTCTCCGGCGAAAAGCCCCAAGCGGTTTGCACCGGATTCCGTCCGAGCCGGGGAGAGCTGGTCTATGCGGGCGTTATCGGCGAATATTATTTGAACGTGTTGCTTAAGAACGGCCCCGAGATTGCCGACGCAGCGGCTGGCTGGGGCGGGGACCGGTTTTCGCTCTACCGGGCCGGCGATTCCCGGCTGCTGCTCTGGGAGGCGCATTGGGACACTCCCGCCGACTGCTCCCGTTTTCACGCCGATTTCCAGAGTTTTTTGGAAAAAAAATTCCATGTTGTTTTTCAAAACAGCCAGATCAACGGCCGGAAGTTCAGTGCTGGCAATTTTGCGGCCGGGTATTTTTTTCTGCACCAGGACAACGCCCGGCTGTTCTACGCCCGCAGCAACGATCGCACGCAAATCAATGAGTTAATCAGTGGAGGTATATATGATTAATGCCACTCAAATCAGAAGGGGAATGATCATTTTTATGGACAATAAGCTGTACCGCGTCGATGAGATGGACCATGTCACCCCCGGGCGCTACAAGTCGACCATTCACGTCAAGATGCGCGACCTGGACAGCAACGTCAGGTATCAGTTCCGTTTCGGTTCTTCCGACCGCGTGGAAAAGGTGACTCTGGATACCAAGGAGGTCAGCTACTCCTATCACGACGGCGACAATTACATCTTCATGGACAACACCACCTATGACCAGATCAGCCTGGACCGGGATTTCATCGGCGACAACGTATATTACCTGAAGGAGAACGAGACCTACCAGATGGAATTTTTCCAAGGCAAGCCGATCAACATCATCCCGCCCTTGGCTATGGAATTAGTGGTGGTCGAGACCGAAAAGAACATGAAGGGCTCGACGGTGCAGGCCTCCTACAAGCCGGCCAAGCTCGAAGGCGGGCTGGAGGTGACGGTGCCGCCGTTCATCGAACCGGGCAACATTATCAAGATCGACACCCGCGACGGGTCATACATCGAAAGAGTGAGCAAGTAAACCAGCACTCGAAACTGCGGTCCAACGTAAACCGCTAGAAGCATTTTTGTTTTCCGAATATTTCACTCCGCCTATCCAGCCGTTCGCACAGCGAAATGAGCCGTTGGTCGGAAAACCCCTTCCCTTTGCCAAAAGCCGGCCATATAATGGGCCTGATTTCAGCAGGAGGTGCGTATGGCTGATTTTTTAAATGGAGTGGGTATTACCAAGATCTACCCCCTGGGCAAAACCGAAGTGCCGGCCCTGCGCGGGGTCGATGTTGCGGTGCAGCAGGGCGAGTTTACCGTTTTTGCCGGGCCTTCGGGTTCGGGCAAGACCACGCTGCTCAATATTTGCGGTCTGATCGACGGGGTGAGCGCCGGCCAGCTATTTTTTGACGGCGGCGCCGTTGCCGGCCTGCCCGACCGCCAACTGGTCAATATACGCCGCCGTTCCATAGGCTTCGTGTTCCAGAATTTCAACCTGGTGCCGGTGCAGACCGCGTACGAAAACGTCGAATTTCCGCTGCTGCTGCTCAATACCCGTTCGGGTCAACGCCGGGAAATGGTGGAAAAATACCTGAAGCGGGTGGGGCTTTGGGACAGACGCCGGCATAAACCGGCGCAATTGTCGGGCGGCGAACAGCAGCGCGTGGCCATCGCCCGGGCCCTGGTCAAGCAGCCCAAGCTGGTCATCGCTGATGAACCATCGGCCAACCTCGATTCACAGAATACCCGGGCCATCATCGAATTGATGGATTCGCTCAACCGCGAGGAGGGCATCACTTTCATCGTGGCTTCGCACGATCCCATCGTCATCGGGGCGGCACACCGGGTGGTGCGCATGCGCGACGGCTTGATCGACGGCCAGGCCGCGGAAAACTGAAAGGAGAAAAACATGATCGCCAAATTATCCATAAAAAACATCTGGCGCAACAAGCGCCGCACGCTGATCACCATGGCCGTAATCACCATCGGTGTTTCCATGCTCTGCCTGGCCATGGCCTATGTCGAATTCGTCAAATGGGGCTATGGTGAAAGCATCATCCACGGCCAGACCGGGCATTTCCATGTCTTGAACCGCGATTTGCTCCACAAGGAAGAGGACAAGATATTGTCCTACGGCATATCCGATTGGCGCGAATTGGCAGCCAAAATCAAAAAGGACCCACGCGTGAGTGTGGTCTCACCGCGTATCAATTTTTTCGGCCTCTGTTCCACTGGCGAAAAATCGACGGCGGTCATGGCCCAGGCCGTGCTGCCCGCCAGCGAGATCGATATGGGAGGCGACTATATCAATGCCGACCCTTTGAAAAAACTTTTAAATGAACCTGAAGGCATCCTATTGGGAAGGCTGCTGGCCAAGAGTCTGCAAGTCAAAGAGGGCGGTGAAGTGACCGTTCTGACCACCACCGCTACCGGCGCCATGAACGGTTACGATTTCAAGGTGGTCGGCACCGTCAACACCGGAATCGAGGAAATGGACAAGCGCTTCGCCATGGTTTCCCTGCCCACGGCCCAGGCACTTCTGGCCTCCCAAAAAGTGGAGCGGTTGACCGTGACCCTGCGCGACACCAATGATTTGAACGAAACGCTATCCGACTGGCAGAAGCGTTTGCCGAGCGGCATCACCGCCCAGAGCTGGAAAGAGGTTTTTCCCGATTTCGTCAAGACCATGAATTTTTTCAACGGCATGATCGGCTTCGTGCTGCCGGTGTTGATGCTGATTGTTTGGTTTTCGACCATGAACACCATCCTAATGTCGCTGATGGAACGCTCGGCCGAATTTGCCACCTTGCGCGCCATGGGGACCTCCAAGTGGCGCATGTTCCGCATGCTGGTCGCCGAGGGCGCCTGGATCGGCCTATTGGGAGTAATTTTGGGCGTGCTCATCGAAATCGGGCTGGCCTACCTGATCAACCACGCCGGCATCATGATGCCGGCGCCGCCAGGGGCCACCGAGGGCTATCTGCTGAACGTGCGCAACGCCACGGGCATTTTCACTTTCGTCGGCCCGGTGACGCTGATCGTGGTGATCCTTTCCACCATCATCCCGGCCCGGCGCATTTTCAAACTGAACATTGTCCGCGCCCTGCGCAACGGTTGAGATGGAGGTAAAAATGAACAAAATCGTAAAATGGATGCTCGTGATTGTTCTCCTGTTGCTGCTGGTCATTCTGGCCCCGGATCTTTGCGGCCAGGATAGAGCGGATCTGCTGGTCAAAATCGACCGCTACCGCATGGTGGCCGGATCGTTCAACATGGATGTGCGCATGCAGGATTTCGACGGTGACACGCTCAAGGAGGAAGCGGTGTTCAGGGGCTTTTTCTCAGGTGACGACCGCAGCCTGCTGATTTGTGAAAGCGGCAAGAACAAGGGCATAAAAGTGCTGATGAAGGGCGACGACATGTGGGTCAATCTCAGCGGCTCCAAGCGCGCCCTGCGCATCACACCGATGCAGCGGTTGATGGGCGAAGCCGCCAATGGCGATGTGGCCAAGGTGAGTTTCAACCGCGACTACACCGGGACGCTGCTGGGCGACGAAGGCAACCTGCTGAAGCTGGAACTGAAAGCAAAAAGCGCCGGCGCCACATACCAGCGGGTGCTGCTCTACGCCGACAAAAAAACCTACCAACCCGTGAGGGCCGAATTTTTCCTGCTTTCGGGCAAACATTTCAAAACCGCCTACTACCAGGAAGGCACCATGGCCGACGGCCGGGCAGCCGTTTTGAAAATGCGCATCGAGGACAAGCTCAATCCGCAACGCTACACGGTAATGGAAAACCTCAATTTCAAGCCCCGGCAATTTCCGGAGAAATACTTCAACGTCATGTACCTGCCGCAAATCGAGGTGGATTGACATGGGTCAGCGGCTGGTTTGGGCGGCGGCCGTTATGGCTTGGGCCGCCCTGCTGGGCGGCGCATCCAACTCGTTGAAACTCGATTTTTACGGCTATTACAACTATTCCTGGCTCTCTCCCCGCTTGGGCAGCCCCTGGAATCCCGGGCAGGTTTACCGCCTGGATACCCGCGATTCGGGATTGCTCCTGCAGGCCAACGGCCGGCTGCTGCTGGGCAAGGCCAAGCTCCAGGTTTCGCCGCTGCTGCGCGCTGCGCATGATGGAACATGGGAAGGATGTCTGCGCGAGGCGGCGCTCAACCTCAACCTGGGCGCCTTCGACCTGACCGCGGGCAAGGTGTTGATGAAGCTGGGCACCGGCTACATGTTCACGCCCATCAGCGTAATCACTCCGAAAAAGCAGCTGGCTGACCCCGAAGACACCGGCCATGAACAGGAGGGGGTATGGCTGCTCAAGGCCGATTTCTACAGGGAAAACTTTTCCTTGAGCGCCATGGCTTTCCGGAAAAGCAACTGGCACAACCTGGCGCTGTTCGCCTACGCCAATGTGTGGCGTTTGGACATGTATGCCATCCTGTACTACCCCGAGTATCGCCGGCTGGAATTCGGACTGGCCGCGGCCACCACCATCGGTGCCAGCGTGGAAATTCACGGCGAATTCATGATGCACCGGCGCTCGCCGGTTTTCAGTCACCGGGCCTTTACCGTGCCGGGGGGAACTGAGATATTCCCGGAATGGCCATTGTTTCAGCCTCCGGACCGTTGCTACCCCGAAATTTTGCTGGGAACCAACGTCACGGTCAAGGGGGTGAACCTGATCGCCGAATACTACCACGCCGACTGGGGGATTTCCCGCCAGGATTACCGCCGCCTGGGCGGCCATTTCGCTTACAGCCTGGCCCTGCTGCCCGAGCCGCTGGCGGCCATGAACCTCAACGCCGACCTGGAATGGTTGCAAGCTGGAGCGCGTGGCGTGATGCGCGATTATGGCTTCTTTCGCCTGTGGAAAGCGCTGAAAAACGTCAATCTCTCGGCCCTGGCTTTTGTCAATTTGGCCGACGGCAGTTTCTTAGGTCTGGCCGAGGCGTCGTTGCCGCTGGCCGACAGCGTCTCGTTTTTTCTCCGTCCAATTTATTTTTCTGGGAAAAAAGGTAGCGAATACGGTGATTCCTTCTACGCCACCATGCTGCAGCTGGGTCTGCAAGTGTTATTGTAAGAGCGCTGTCTAAGTCCCTTCCCATGAGCGTTTTTTTTCGCTACAATATGAAGCAGGTCTAAGATGAGAAATACAGCAAAGAATTTCTGGCTTGAGCTGCTTCATTATTTTTTGCTCTTCCAGGGCATAGCCCTGTCGATGGCGCTCATTATTTACATTTACGGTGGTACCGGCTATTTTTTCCTCACCCTAGCCATCTCGCTGATTTTCAGCAATCTGAACGGCTTCAGCAGCATGTTTTTTTTCCACCTGTTCCGCATAGACTGGCTGGAGACCCGCAACTGGAACACCAGGTTCATCATTAAATCGATCGCCGTCCTGTTCCTCAGCATCCTTGTGGCCACCGAGATCGGGATGCGGATCGTCATTTCGATCCTGCACCGTGAGTTGATCCCCTTTGTCAGCCTCTGGCACCTCTATATGATGCTGATGAATTTCACCGTCTCGGCGATCGTGGTGCTTCTCGTTGCTTTCTACCAGCGATTGAAATACCGGCTGGAACGGCGCGAGCGGGAATACGAAGAGCTGCGCCATCTGCAGTTGCGCACCCAGTTGGCCGTGCTGCAGGCCAGGCTAAATCCCCATTTCCTGTTCAACAGCCTCAATGCCATCCTCGACTTGGTCTACAAGTCGCCGCAGCAGGTGGAAGCGATGGTCCACAGCCTGGCCCACGTTTACCGCCGCGTGTTGCGCGACGTGGAACGCGAGTGGGGCACTGTGGGCGAGGAGATCGAGCTGTTGGAATCCTACCTGAACGTGGAACAGATCCGCCTCGGCGAGCGGCTGCGTTACGCTGTCAACTGCCCGCCCGATTTGCGCGAGCGGCCCCTGCCGCCGCTGCTGCTGCAACCGCTGGTGGAAAATGCCGTGCTGCACGGCATCGCCCCCAAGGTCGGCGGTGGCACGATCGCGGTGACGGTAGAACGCTGCGGCGAGCGGCTGAACATTCGGGTCAGTGACGACGGCATGGGTTTCTCGGGCCGGCGCCCCGGCTTCGGCCTTGACAGCGTCCAGGAGAGGCTGAAAATCATCTACCCCGGCAACTATAATTTCACCATCCGCGCCGCGGCCGGCGGCGGAACCTTGGTGGAACTAGAGCTGCCATGATTCTACGCACTGTGATTGTCGAAGACGAGCCCCACGCCCGCGAGCGTTTGAAGGATTTGCTGGCCGTCATGAGCGATATCGAGGTGGTTGCCGAAGCCGGTGACGGCGCCCAGGCCGTGGACGTCATCGATCGGCTGCAGCCTGACCTGGTTCTGCTTGACATTGAAATGCCCGGCTTTTCCGGTCTAGAGGTGCTGCAGCGTCTGCGTCAGCGGCCGCTGGTGATTTTTGTAACCGCCTACGACCAATACGCCGTGCAGGCCTTCGAGGCCAACGCCGTCGACTATCTGCTAAAGCCTTTTACAGGGGAACGGCTGGGGCAGGCCCTGGAGCGGGTGCGGCAGCGCGGCCGTTTCATCGACGCCGATCTGCTGGAGGAACTGCAGCGCCGGCTGCGGCCTCGGGAATATCTTCATCACTTCGCCGTCAAGTTCGGGGAGGAAATCTTACTGGTGCCGGAAGACGAGGTATTTTATTTCCTGGCTGAGGACAAATACGTTTTTCTGCACACGGCCGGGCGGCGGTTTTTTTACGATGCCACACTGAAAGAACTGGAAAACCGCCTCGATCCCGAACGCTTTCTGCGCATCCACAAGGGCGCCATCGTGGCCGTCGGCAAGGTACGCAAACTTAAAAGAAGCCTGATGGGTGATTACCAAACGGTGCTCGGCGACGACAAGGCCACCATCCTGCGCGTCGGCCGCTCCTTCCTGGCCGCGGTCAAGTCCCGCTTGGGGTTTTAGCCGTGCTTTTCATTTAATATATTTTCGGATTTTGGCTATGCTGCCACCGGCGCCTGGGTAAAATGAAAAAACCGTGGTTGAAAACGATTTTCTTGTAAATATTTTGCGAAGGAGGAGGTCATGTCCATATCTGCCATATTCCGTATGGTTTCAGTAGCATGGGTGGCATCTGAAATCATTCTTGCCCTTATCTTGCGTTCAACCGGCACCGATAAGGCAAAGGATAAATCGTCCCTTTGGTTTCTGTGGGTTACCATTTGCCTCAGCATCACGATTGGCATTGCCGTTGCTTCACGGGGAACGGGTTTTGTCCGCGCCGCCTTTCCCGCATCGGCATATGCGGGTTTATGCTTCGTCTTGTTCGGGTTGATTCTGCGCTGGAGCGCCATTGTGACCTTGCGGCGGTATTTCACGGTGGATGTGGCGATTCGCGAAAATCATGTGATCGTCGACAGGGGAGTATACCGGTTTATCCGTCATCCGGCGTACAGCGGCAGCTTGATCTCTTTCTTCGGACTGGCGTTGTTTTTCGCCAACTGGCTGGCGTTCATCATTATATTCCTGCCTATTCTTTTTGCGTTTCTCGCCAGGATCAGGATTGAAGAAAGCGTGTTGCTTGCCCAATTTGGCGAAAAATATTCACACTACAGCGCGCGAACAAAAAGGCTGATTCCGTTCGTCTGGTAGCCCCTGGTTTTCATCTTCCAAAGACCATTACGTGGGATTGGCGGCGATGGATATTCTGATGCAATCCAATTCATCCTGAGTGCGATCTTGTTAATTGAATCGCCTACCTTATGGGTCAGGTAATCTTTTGCGACCAGATGCTGCGCGATCACCGGGGGCCTATTTGTCAGCCAATTGGAAGGCGGCCAGGTAGACCAGACGGCTTAGCTTCTCCATGACATCACCGCTGAATTTTTCCATGCTGTCGGCCGGGGTGTGGTAGATATCGCTCATGCCGCTGATGAAGAAGGCCCAGGGCTTGCCGGTCATGGCGAAGGCGGCGTGGTCGCTGCCGCCCGACATACGGTCCAGGTTGCGGGGCGTTTCCCGGTAGAGGACATCGAAGCCGACGTAGCGGTTGGCTTCCCGCAGGGCGTCTTTCAAGGGAGGTGCCTCGGCCGAGATGGACAGGGGGAGAAAGTTTTCCGGTTTGATCTTTTTCAGCAGCGCCTCACCATCCTTGATGTTCATCATGCGCATCATCCGCCGCAGCCCCTTTTCGTCCCAGGGCTGGGCGATCATGTCCAGGTTGAGATAGGCCATTGTGTTGTCCATGGAGAACACAGGATGTTCCACGTAGTAGCGTGAACCCAGCAGTCCTTCTTCCTCACCGGTCCAAAGGCAGAAGACCAGGCTGCGTTTGGGCTTTTCCGGGTTGAGGGCCAGGGCGCGGGCGATGGTCAGGACGCCGCAGGCGCCCGAAGCGTTGTCTTCGGCGCCGTTGAAGATATAGTCGCCGCGGCGTCCCAGGTGGTCGAGGTGGCCGCCGATGACCACTGCCTGGTTTTTTAACTGCGGGTCACTGCCTTCGATAAAGGCGATGACGTTGGCGCTCTTCAGCAACTGGTAGCGGACATGGTTGCTGATTTGCAGGCTGGTGCCCGGCAGATTGAGGGAGTGCGGCTTGTATTTGGCGGTAATTTTTTTCTGCAGGCTCTCGACAGTCTCATTGGCAGTTTCCAGGATGGCGTTGGCCATTTCGCGGGATATTTTCACGATGTTTTTGCCTTCCCAGGGCATTGGCTTGGCGCCGGGAAGCAGCAGTCGCCTGCGGGAATCGGGGATGATGGGTTTGTCGTCGTGGACTTGCTGTTGGGCGAGAATGTCCCTGTAAATATCGCCGCTTTCGCTGAGCGAATTTTTAACGACCAGCACAGCCAAGGCGCCGCGCTTGATGATGGCAGAGGCCTTGGTATAGTCGAGACCGCCGTGGCGGCTGGGCATGGCGGGGAAGTACTTTTCCTTGATGTCCTTCTTCTGGAATGGTGAAGCGCTATCGTCTTTGCCCGGAGCTTCCGAGAGGATCATGACGATCCTGTCCTTGACGTCAATGGCGGCGAGGTCGTCGTAGGCGATGCTCTTTTCGCTGATGCCGTAGCCGGCGAACGCAACCGGTGCGCTCATTTCCAGGGGCAAATTGGAACTGAAGATGAAATCGGCCCTTTCAGTAAAAGGCAGGGTACGCTGGCCGAGGCCAGGGCGCCCCGTTTCCAAGATGGCGCTGGCGGACGTTTCCACAGCTTCCTTCAATTCGAATTCCTGCAGGTAACTGCGCTCGGTCTTTGCCACCGGCCGGTCGGCGCCCATTGGACTGAGCTGACCGCCGCTGGCTTTGGGGAGATCGCCGCCGGGTTTCAATCCCCAGAGGGCGAACAGGGATTGCGCGTATGCGGCGGCAGTGTCATAGCCGCGGCTGCCGATCTCGCGGCCCTCGAGGTTGTCCGAAGAGAGAAAGGCCATGATCGACATCATGTCCTTGGCGTTTATGCTGTTGAATCCGGCTTGCAGACGGGAAGGGACCGCTTCGGCTTTTTCCACGAGCTGCAGGTTTTTTTGCATTTCGGCTGTCGCATCTTTTTGTTCCTGGGCGCCGAGCCGCGGCAGCAGCATGAGAAGTCCGATCAGGGCGATATAGAGTATTTTTTTCATTATTTCTCCTTGAGACGATTTTACGATAAGATCAGGAAATTTGTTTAATCAGAACTCCACGCCGAACTTGTTTTTCAGGGCCAGGGCGATGATCATGGTCAGCACAAGGTAGTAGACCAGCCAGTGGGCGTGGAAACCCAAAAACGAAATACTGCGGGCCGGATATTTGATATAGACGTATTTCAGGAGTGTTGGCGGCGCCAGCAGTTTTTCCGCCGGATAGATGAAGTGTTCCAGGGAAGAGGCGGCCATTTTTTTGTTGGACAGGGCCGGCAGGTTGTCGCCGATGACCAGGTTCTTGCTGACCGTCGCCCCGTCGACCTTGATGGCGATGGCGGTGGAACCGTTCGCGCCGGCCTTCAACTTCCAATCCACTTCCCGCAGCGCATTGATGAACACCGGGTTCATGGCGGAGCGGAAATGGGGATTGGGCTGGATCTCCACATCCACGGCGCCGATATCTCCTTTGAATCCGGCCTTGACCGTAATGTTCTCATCCATCCGGAATGGACGCATGCCGTAGCGGATGTCCATCTGCACGAAAAGCAGGAAGAGCAGGGGGAAAACCAGGAACAACGGCACCAGGTTCAAAACGAAATATTTCCCGGTGTAATACAGGCTCTTGAAAAACGAGCCGACGATCGTCTTCCAAAAATCACGGTACAGGCGGATGGCCAGAATGTTGGCCTTGATCTGGTTCTTGGTGTCCTTGACTTTTTTGGGACTGGAAACGGCCCGGTACACGACCAGTACGAAAAGCGAGGTCAGCAGGCTCAAGAAAAGGATGCCCCAGAAGGGGGGGAGTTTCGCAAAAGGCGCCAGCAGCAGGTCGCAGCCCCGGGTCAGGAAATAATTGATCTTCTGCGCCATCTAGGAAATGTAACCCAGGCCGCTGAGCTTGTTGGCCAGTTCTTCCTTGTTGTCGCCGCTCTTGATTTTCTCGTATTCCTTGTTGATCAGATCTTCCACCAGTTCTTCCAGGGAAGAGTAGCCGTGAAAGGCGATGATCTCGTCGGCTTTCTGGCCCGCTTCTTTGCTCAGTTTGACTTTACTCGACATGTTTTCCTCCTAAATCAACGCCTTGCCGGTCATCTGCGCCGGCGTGGCGATGCCGAAATATTTTAAAATGGTGGGTGCCACATCCTGCATGTTCGGCACCTGGCTCTGGATCTTGAAATTGGCGATGAACGAGGCCGGTACTTTCTTGGGATCCACGCAATGGTCCCCTGACCACCAGCCCATATTGTCACTGATCATCTCGCGGCTGAGCGTGCCCAGGGCCGAGTCGTCGCGGATGCGGTAGCCGCGGTCAAAACCCAGGATGATGTCCGGGGCGCGCCCGATAAAGTTTTTCGAGAAATTATCTTCGGAAATATAGGCGCAGGAAACGACTTTGTTGCCGTTTTTGGGATCGGTGAGGGTTTCCAGTTTGGCCTTGATCTCTTCGAGCAGCCGGCGCCGATCGCCGGAAGCGACCGCACCTTCCTTTTCCCGGCCCTTGAGGTTCAGGTACAGGCCGTTCAGGCCCAGGGCGTAGGCTTTGGATGCCGGCCAATCGGCGTATTCCAGAATGGAGATCTCTTCGCCGCCGCCGTCAATGCTCAGTTTCAGGTATCCCTCTTTGACCAGCCAGTTGTTAATGTTGACTGCGCGGCGGAAGGGGCCGAAACCGTGGTCCGACATGACCAGGACCGGAATACCCGGGTCGATGCTCTTCAGGGTCTTGCCCAAAACGCGGTCGAATTTGCGGTACATCTCGTCGGTGATGTAGGCGAATTTGCGGCTTTCCTCGGGATGGTAATAGGGATGTTCCCTGTCATTCAACGCCCAGAACATGTGCTGCCCCTGGTCCAGGGAGGAAAAGTAAAAGAAAAGCAGCTCCTCTTTCTGGCGGCTGAAGCGCTCCAGTTCGTAATCGAACAGGCGGCAGCTTTCGTCGAAGACCGACAGCGATTGGGTGATGAAGTTTTCCATGGAAAAAGTGCCCTGGCTCAGGGCCTTGGTATCGGCCGGCAGGCCGATGGTGTGGAACAGGCCGACATTGTCCGCCAGTTCGCGGCTGTAGCTGGCCGGAGTGCTGATGGGCACGGCCGGGTCGCGGGGACTGATGTGGGTGGGGGAGATGTAGAGCCGGAATCTTTCGCCCATTTCCATGAGGTAGAACTTGACCATGCCGGAGATGCTGGCGATATGGTCGATCAGGGGGAATTTCAGCTCCACCCAGTCGGAATATTCCTTTTCGGCGATAAGGATCTCCTTGCCTTGGATGTCGATGCGTGCGGTCTTGTGGCGGTTGTCGACATAGACCTTGAACGGCACCACCACGTTTTCGCTTTCCTTGAGCAGGTCGTTTTTCGGACCCTCGATCTGCCCTTCCATGATGTTGTTTTCATCGATATAAGCGTAATAAACGTTGTTGGGGGAAAGATCGCTCTGCGATTCGTTCTCATCCGAAGTGAACAGTGAATATATGCCGTAGGTGCCCAGAATATCCGGTGTGCCCATGCCGGACAGGGTGCGCTGGGAGCTAGCCGAGGGCGGATAGTTGGTCGGAAGCTTGACGATGGTGGCCGGGATGCCTCTGTCTTCCAGATAGTCCCAAAAGGTTCGGCCTTCGCGTTTCAGGACCACTTTCCCCGGCTTGAGCGGGATTTGGTACTGGCCGAGCTTGACCAGCCAGTGCGCAGGCAGGGTTTCGCTCTGGGAAAACATGGGGGTGTAGTTTTCGGGATTGCGGTGCAGGAAGTCGAAAATGCCGAAAACTCCGGGGTCGGCGCCGCTGATGAAGCTGCCCCAGGCCACCGGGCTCTGGGGGGGGATGGTTGAGCGCATCATAGTGAACACGCCCTGTCCGCTCAGGCGCTGCATGTTGGGCAGCTGGCCCTGCTCCATCAGGCGGCTGACCACGCCCGGGTCCATGCCGTCGAATCCCAGGACCAGCATTTTCTTGGTCAGCGGCTTGCCCGCGGCGAAATTCATGAATGGTGCCGCTGCCAGCAATGTGCCGCTGCTCTTTATAAAATCCCTTCTTTTCATCATTTGCCTCTGTTTGTTACTGTAACTTTGAATAAAGGATAATATACCAAATCGGTCGCAAATTCAACCGCGCAGTTCGAGTTTTTTGTAAAAAACACCGCTTGCTTTGTTGCCGGCAAATCATGTAGTATGCGAAATGCGCGATATTTTCACCCCGGTCTTCCTCCTGGCCCTGGCCGCCCTTTCCCTGGTTCATGGCCTCGGGCCCAACCCTTTCGTTTTCACCCCGCTGGCGCTGATGGTTTTTGCTTTTTTCCTGATTTTTTTTTGTCTTAAAAAATACCGCCTGGCCTATGCCTGCATTGCCTTGGCCCTGGTCCTGCTCATCAGCGGCTCTTATTTGCAGGGGAAAAGCGCCTATGAGAACGACCGAGACATCCGCTTTCCTCCCGATCAATATCTCACCATAACCGGCACGCTGCTGGCTTACCCGGAAATCGGCAACGATTCCTCGGTGTTGCTGCTGCGGGCCCGGTCTTTTGGGTTAGCGCGTCAAAAATTCAACCGCTCGTTGAATATCCGCATTGTCAGCCGCGGCGACTGCCGGAGGCTCAATCGTGGTGACCGGGTCGAAGTGGGGGCCAGGATCGATCCCCGGCAGCCGAACAAGAACTTTTTCCCCAACCTTTTCGAAAACTACCTGCTGTACAAAAAGATTCATTTGTCCGGTTTTACCAAATCGGAGCAGCTGGTGCGGGTGATCGGCCGGGCGAATTTATTCTGGCGGGGGATCGGGGCGTGGCGCGAACTCATCCGCCGCAGGATCGAGGGGCGCTACCAGGCCGACGGCGTGCTGCGTCCGCCGGGAGTTTTCCTGGAGGCCACTGTCCTGGGCGACCGTAGCCGGTTGGAAAACGGGGAGCAGGAAATGCTGATCGGCAGCGGCGTTTTTCACCTGCTGGCCATTTCCGGAGCCAACATCGGCATGCTGGCTTTGATATCCCTGCTGGCCTGCCGCTGGCTGGGCCTGAGCTTGAAAATGAGGTACGCGGTCACTTCGCTCTTGCTGCTGCTGTTTCTGACCCTTTCGGGCTTTGACATTTCCGCCGAGCGGGCGGTGCTGATGGCCTTGCTGCTCTTTGCAGCCAAGGCGTGGTTCATGGACGTGCAGCTCTCCAACATCATCTCTTTCTGCGGTTTGCTCTTGCTGGTTTTCAATCCAGCCCAGTTC
>Ga0105152_10000258_pt1 | contig 14571 bp, 14 predicted proteins | sample LakBais05cmmetaG_FD_81534 | JGI IMG/M metagenome (GOLD analysis project Ga0105152, IMG submission 81534) | Lake sediment microbial communities from Lake Baikal, Russia to study Microbial Dark Matter (Phase II) - Lake Baikal sediment 0-5 cm | ecosystem: Environmental > Aquatic > Freshwater >...
ATCCAAGGCATCACTGAAGATATAGCCTATACCGATATAAGAAGTGACCCACAACAATGTCCCCAGGCTGTTGAACGCGAAAAATCGCGAAAAACACATCTGCACAATACCCGACATGGATGCGACGACCGCATCAAGCCCGGGAACGAACTTGCAATATATAAGCGATTTTGCCCCGTGGCGCCCAAAGAGGTCTTCCGTCTGGCGGACGCATGAATCAGGTTCCAGGGACAGCCGACAGAGAAGGACCAACACGCGGTTTCCGAGACGACGGCCCAGATAGTAGCGAAAAATATCACTGATAGTTGATGCTGAAAAGGCGACGAAAAGTGCGACATAGAAATCCATCTGTCCCATTCCCGCGATTGTCCCCGCAGTGATTAATATGGGCACGGCAGGAATCGGAATCCCCGCCTGAGACAGAGACACCCCCGCAAACAGAATCGAGTATCCATGGAGAAACAGGAATTGTGTGATGTCGTTCATGGCGATTTATTAAAAAGTCAGCTGCCGTCTGCAAAAGCGGATTTCTCTCACAATTCTCGAGAGGAATAGTAAATTATAGGAGTGTAGGTAGTGCATGTCAACATTTTATCTCCAGAGACTCAAATAGAATATCCGAATAGGCATGTTTCGATATGCCGCTAAAGATAACGTTACCACTATTTTTCCGGTGTGATACGCCCAGGGAAAAATCTGTCGACAACTTCTTCTACTTCCTTGAGCCATTCTCTGCGTACCTCCGGAGTACTCGTGACGATAACGCGAAACACTTTCCGATAAAAAGTTGTTACGCCGCAGAGGCCGAAAATACACTCTTTCCATATGGTTTCCAGGGGATCGCCGAATATGCTCATTTCTCTCTCGTGGGGTGTATTCGATGTGTTGAATACAACGGCCGCATGGGCTTTCAGCAATCCTCTGGGAATCCCTTCACCGCTGTCTCCTTCAAGAAATTCATACGCCACTCCGGGCCGGAACACTCTGTCAATCCACCCCTTCAGAATCGCGGGCGGCTGTCCCCACCAATTCGGATGTACTATGACAAATCCTTCTGCAGAAACTGCTTCAGCACAATGCCTCTCAAGAACAGGTTGTAAAAAAGTATCCTTGGAAAGTTCCTCATTCGGGAGAAGTGGTTCAAACCCCTCCCCGTAGAGATCATGAAACAACACCGTGTGCCCGTTTTTTCGTAACACCTCTGCAGCAGTATCAGCAATAGCGAGGTTGAAACTCTCTGCATTTGGATGTGCGACAATCAGTACTATATTCATGATTGTTAACCTTGGTAAAATATGGGCGTTCTTATGTTTAACAATGGTGACACAATGTTTTGTTTATTGACGAAAGAGATGGCATCGGTAAAAGGCCAATTCGGCAATTGAGGCCTGCACGTCATAGTAGGCATCATGGCGGCTGAATGAAGCAGGTAATACTGCGTCCGGGAAATAACGGCGAATCATATCAGGATTGCCTTTGTCAAATTCTCTATCGCTCCTAAGCAATTTCCATTCAAGCTTTAGTGCGGTGACATCAAGATGGCGATAATTCAGGCGGCTCAGGAAGCGGGGCAAAAAACGGCGAATGAGCGCCCTGTCCTCATGAATGCTGTTTCCCGCTAAGACCGGCCGTTTTTTCTCTATTGCGGCAGGAGGACCGGCGACTTCATCTATATACGATGCGAGACGGTAATCCGATTCAGCAATATCCACCGCCTCGGATGACCGGCAGGCGCGCACCAATTCCGGTAGATTCTGCTCAACCCACGGGCTCAGTGTTTCGCCGTCAGGGAACTTGATCGTCAATCGCAGATCGCGCTCCCGCGGCAATACACGACGCAGTGTGGTGTCTGTAATTACCGCTGCAACCTGAAGCAGCGACGCCGTCTCCAGTTCGAGACTTGAGTACTCCGTGTCAAACCAGACATAGAATCTATGTTCATTATCCGACGGCACCTTCACCTCTCTCCTATAAATATCTTATGTCGAACTGCACACAACATTACACCGGATTGTTAACTTTCCTTTATAAGTTTTCTGCTCGATTATCCGGATAACGCTGCTGGATGAAGTGGATAAATTCAAGACAGGAAAAAAATATCTCCACAATATCGGGGTCAAACTGCGATCCCGCCCCCTCTTCAAATATTTTCAGCACTTTGGTTTCATCCCAGGCTTCCTTATAAACCCGGGCGGAGGTGAGGGCATCATATACGTCAGCAACCGCAACGATTCTTCCGAAGATGGGAATTTCCTCGCGGGATTTTCCCCTCGGCTGCCCGTCAGGATTCTCATAACCCTCTATGGGCAAACCCGTCCGGTAATTCACATGGCCCGGATATCCCTTGCCGTCCCACCGTTCATGATGGTTCAACGCGACAGCCGCAGCAGCTCTGTCAAATGCGGAAAGGCCTTCTAAGAACAGTCTTGCTCCCTGAATTGTATGCTGCTTCATGATATTGAATTCCTCCACGGTGAGCTTCGCGGGCTTTTTCAAAATTGTATCGGATATGGCCACCTTGCCTACATCATGGAGCATAGCAGCCATGCGGAAAATATCCCGGTTTTTCGTCAGTTCCTTGCCTTCAACACCCTTCCTTCGTGCCCATCTTTCATACATTTCGATGGCATAACTGGCAACACGATTGACATGGGCCCCTGTCTCCAGAGGATCCCTCATCTCCGCCATTTTGATCGTTCGGAGAATAATATTTCTGGTCAGTTGAGCACGTTCAAGGGCAACCGCAGCGGTATTTGCAAAGTGCATCAGCATTGGCTCCTCTTCGGGCAAAAAAGGAACAACTTGGCCCTGTTGATCCTGGGCATTAATGATCTGCAGAACGCCGATTCTTTCCCCCTCTGCGGTATTAAGAGGGACCGTGAGGACAGATTGTGTGGAATAGCCGACGCGTTCATCAAAGCTGCGATTAAAACAATACGGGACGGTGGACGGTAACTTCCTCACATCTTCTATATTAAGTATACGCCCTGTTTTGCCAACAAAACCGGCGATGCTGTTTTCGTCAATGGGTATGGTAAAATTTACATATGCGAGTTTCTCATTGGGCGGAAGTTTCCGCTGCAGAGTGTCGTTTTGTGTGTAAGCAAATATGAGGGTTTCGAAATCTTTGAGATATATGGAACCGGCATCGGCATTCACAAAACGCCGGGCCTCGGTAAGTATGTGCTCCATGAGGATATCGAGATCCTTGGACTGGCCAAGCTCTATACTCAAGTGGATTAATGTGTGCAGTTTTTCGCTCTCTGTCAGCATAGGCAACCGTTTTTATTATTCCCTCATACGGTTTATAATGTCTCCAGCATTACAGGTCTTACCTGCTTTTATCATTTTCATACTCTTTGATCCACCCATATTTGTCTCTGATACGATCCACAGGCCAGCCGTCCGGATATTTTCCACCATCCTGCGGTTGATGTTCGTGAGCGTGACAGCGTCAACGACAGGATTAAAAGTGCCCATCAATTTCCCCATGAACCGGTTTTCGCTTCGCACGTGTTCCGGGAAAAATCAGGTTTGCACTATCGGAATTTATTCTTTGAACGTCCCGTCGGCGATGAATCATGTTTCAAATCCTGATAGTGTATCCCGGGGCAAATCTTCGTTCTTGCGTTCAAGCTCAGCAATCACCTGGGCACCCAATAAAAGGATCAACGCTGCAGCCTCTATACTGAGAAGGAACACCACGGCGGTGGCAAAGGAACCATAGATTAAATTTACCAGAGACACTGCCGAGTAATACCAGATAAGGACGCGGCGGGTAATTTCCCATAACACCGTAGCGGTGATTCCTCCTATTAATGCATGATGGAAGGTAATACGACCGACGGGCATAACCAGGTACAGGGAAGTGAGCATAAGTACCTCCCCCATCATCCCTATTATATAGAGCGCAATTCCGGGTGCACGTTTCAGACTCAATCCCCATCCGAAAATTACCAATTTCATGTCCTCGAGTGTCTCTAATGCCCCCGCAATAAACGATACCAGCAGTATCCCCAGCGCCAGCAGAATGATATACACATATGGAATAACAGCAGACGTCAGAAAATGGCGGCGCAGTATTCTGACACGATGAAAAAAGATCACCGACATGGCGTTCTCAAGAGTCGTAAAGGCAATGGAACTGAAAAACAGCATTATCAGTAATCCGATAATACCAATCACGTTGCGGTGTTCGATGAATATCCTCGCATGGTCGGTCAAAATCACCGCAGAGCCCGGCAATAGCATTTCCATATATGTCGATATGGTGGTGAACAGTTGCTCTTCACCAACAAAATGAGACAGCACGATCAGGATCAGAATCGATAAGGGGATAAATGACAGAAGTGTGTAATAGGCGACAGCGCCGGATAACAGCAAACCTTGATTACGCCTGAAACCACGCAACACGTCTATACAAAAGCTGATGATTCTCCCAGATTTCCGTATTATATGTTGCAGCCTGTTCACTATTGCATCCTTATAAAAATCTATACCCTCGTCAACTGCCGGTACTTGATTCTGTGCGGCTGATCGGCGGCGGCGCCAAGGCGGGCTTTTCTGTCCGCTTCATACTCGGAGTAATTTCCATCAAACCAGACTGTCTTGCTATCCCCCTCAAAGGCAAGGATGTGGGTAGCAACACGGTCTAAAAACCAGCGGTCATGGCTTATAATGACGGCGCAGCCGGCGAACTCCTCCAAGGCCTCTTCCAAGGCCCGCAGGGTATTTACATCGAGATCATTGGTCGGTTCGTCCAAGAGGAGCACATTCGCCCCCTCTTTCAGCATCCGCGCCAGATGGATCCGGTTCCGTTCGCCTCCGGAAAGCGTGCCTACCTTCTTCTGCTGATCCGTGCCGGAAAAATTGAATCTCGCCACATACGCACGAGAGTTTACCTGGAGATTTCCCAGGTGGATTGTATCCTGACCATCAGAAATCACTTCCCAAATAGTTTTATTGGGATCGAGAACATCGCGACTCTGATCCACATACGTCAGCTTGACCGTTTCCCCGATTCTGATCGTGCCGGAGTCCGGCGTTTCCTGACCCGTAATCATTCTGAACAGAGTCGTTTTTCCTGCGCCGTTCGGGCCAATAATTCCTACAATTCCACCGGGGGGGAGAGCGAAGGACATACGCTCCACCAGAAGCCTGTCACCGTATGCCTTGCTGACGTTTTCGGCCTCAATTACCACCTTGCCCAGCCGGGGTCCGGGGGGAATATAGATTTGCAGGTCTTTTGCATGTTTTTCGGTTTCCTGTCTGAGAAGATCTTCATAAGAATTAATGCGGGCCTTTGATTTCGCATGCCTTCCTTTTGGCGACATTCGTATCCATTCCAGTTCGCGCTGGAGCGTCCGCTGCCGTTCGGTTTCCCTCTTTTCCTCCACCTGCAAGCGCTTCTGCTTCTGTTCCAGCCACGATGAATAGTTCCCCTGCCATGGAATGCCCTGAGCCCGATCCAGCTCCAGGATCCAACCCGCCACGTTGTCGAGGAAATACCGGTCATGGGTTACCGCGATGATGGTGCCCAGATAGCGCTGCAGGTGATGCTCCAGCCAGGCAACCGTTTCGGCATCAAGGTGGTTTGTCGGTTCATCCAGAAGGAGTATGTCCGGCTTTTGCAGAAGAAGCCTACAGAGCGCCACACGTCTCCTTTCCCCGCCGGAAAGAACCCTTACCGGGGTGTCTCCGGGGGGGCAGCGCAGGGCGTCCATGGCCATTTCCAGCCGCGCATCCAGATCCCATGCATCCAGGGCATCAAGTTTTTCCTGAACCGCTCCCTGACGATCAATGAGTTTGTTCATCTCTTCGTCAGACATCGGTTCGCTAAACTTTTCGGTGATCCGGTTGAATTCATCGAGGAGGGCAACGGTCTCCTGCGCGCCTTCTTCCACAATATCCCTCACAGTCTTTGTGTCATCCAGATGCGGTTCCTGTTCTAAAAATCCGACGCTATACCCGGGAGAAAGGATCGTCGTGCCGTTGAATTCCTGGTCCACTCCCGCCAAAATGCGCAGGAGAGAACTCTTGCCGGAACCATTAAGACCGAGGACGCCGATCTTCGCACCGTAGAAATAGGAGAGATAAATGTCCTTGAGCACCGGCTTCTTGTCGTAATACTTGCCTACCCCGATCATGGAGTAGATGACTTTTGTCGTTTCATTCGCCATATATACTCATAATCTCCTTTCGTAAATGCGAACATTGATCCCATATATTCTCCTTGGCGCACTGCAATACACAAACATCTCCTATTGTGATCCGTCCTCTGAATCAGCAAGATAACAATCAATTATTTCGGACGTCCGTGTTATAAGTTCACCAAAAGCTCTCTCGTTGCCGTCATTTCCCATCGTGAAAGGAACAACCTGCACTGGGGAGAAAAATACCTTCTGTAACATTTCTACGGTTTCGTTTTTTCTCTGCTCAACTTTTTCCTCTGAACTATATCTATCCCCCTTCTGCTCGTTGTATCCAAAATCGTCAATAAGCAACACGAACCGTATTCCGCTTAAATTCAAACCGGTTTTCAAGCTATCCCAAAACCGGGAATCAGCCTTATGAACGCCGAGGTCTGCAGAACAGGCAACCACTACTCCCGCATAATCAGGATTGGCAAAAGCATGTTTCGCCTCCATTGCCTGAATCTGCAACTCATGAAAAAAACGTATAATATACCTGGTTGCTTCGGCGTAATGATCCGTCGCAACGATTACATTTACGGAAGTATGGCTCTGTAATTTATTCAAGATAGAACGCCAGCGCTTATCAATGGGTGAGTGCCTTAGATAGCTGTCAACAAAAGAAGACGCCGCATCAGAAATCTGCGCACTCAACATGACGGACATATTGTGAGAGTGGATGGTACTGATCATGTCTCTTATGACTTTTTTGTAACCCACGGAAGTTGTGCTCCCTCTCTGCCAGGTAGGATTGACGATCTCACCCCAGAATGTTTCAGGGCTCTCGATTCCCAGGTTCGCTAATCCACTCTCTTTGAGGTGCTTCATGAGCAAGTCTGGCCTGCCGAATAATGTGGACTCCAGACTAAGGGTCCCTGAGTAATCAAATATTATGAGCTTTACCGGCGCCATCATTGAAGCTTTCCTTTATATCGATCTCTTTTCCAGGGCAGCATGAATGATGTCAAGAAGTTCACGGGTGGCTCTTAATGTATCAGGGGCTGCGCAAATTGCTGACACGACGGCGACACAGTCTGCACCTGCCATAATTACATCATGAGCGTTCGATGCATTGAGGCCGCCGATGCCGACAAGCGGATGATGCGAATAAGCCTTGATTCTCGCCAGTCCCTCCAGTCCCCAGTTCCCTTTTGTATCGGCTTTCGTCGGCGTTTCAAAAACAGGACTGACACCGAGATAGTCGACGTCTAATTCCTGCGCCTTCACCACATCATCCCATGTTTCCACGGAAAGTCCGATGATGGACTGCGGCCCCATGAGCTTCCGTGCTGCCGCGTACGGCATGTCACCCTGGCCGATATGGACACCCTCGGCTTCCACCGCAAGGGCCACGTCGAGGCGATCATTGATGATGAGGGGCACCCTGTATCGAGAAGTAAGAGCCTTTATGTTTCTTGCCTCTTCTATAAAAAAACGTGTTGATACATTCTTTTCACGCAACTGCACGTATGCGACCCCGCCCCTCAGTGCCTGACTTACCACATTTTCAAGAGATTTGGATCCGCATAATGCGCGGTCCGTGACCAAGTAGAGCCCCCGCATGATTAACCATCTACGTTGAGATAATTATGTATATCATCTGCTGAAAGTCTGTAAAGAACATCATAAAAACGGACCTGCAGACTCCCCGGTCCTTGTGCGTCAGCTGCGGCAATTTCGCCGGCAATACCCATAACGGCCATTGCCTGGGCTGCCGCCTCTGCAAACGTATGGTTGACGGCAGCAAAGGCACCGCATAGAGCCGTGGCTATACAGCCCATACCGGTGACCCTGGTCATCATGGGATGGCCGTTCATGACTTTCGTTATGTCGTTCCCATCAATAATGTAATCAGTTTCGCCACTGACACAGACAACACTCCCGTAAGTCTTGTTTATCTGATGCGCTATGTCAACGGCGGTATGAGAGGAGGTGGTACTATCCACCCCTTTTGTTTTCGCATCTTCTTTCATGATCGCCATTATTTCCGAAGCGTTACCTCTGATAATCGCAGGCGTGACTTCCTCAAGCAATTCTCTCACGGTGCTTGTACGGTAGGCAGTTGCCCCCGCGCCGACAGGGTCGAGAACGATCGGGATGTGCATCTTTTTTGCCTGGTATGCGGCCCGGAACATCGCCCGTATCCAATGGGGGCTCAGAGTTCCTATATTAATGACCAGCGCACCTGCAATGTTCACCATTTCTTCAACCTCTTCTTCCGCATGAGCCATAACCGGCGATGCCCCAATAGACAGAAGCGCATTGGCCGAGTTGTTCATGACAACATAATTAGTGATATTGTGCACTACCGGTGATTTTTCTCTGATCTCTTTTACACATGACCATATCCTGGAAGCAGAAATCTTCATTGCCTAACGCCCCTTTCATCACTGGAATGATTGTCGGAATGTACCATATAACGCATCGGAATGTAAAGGAACTGGTATAATTTGTATATTTTTATCCAAAAGTTGCATTATTAATTCGAGTATAGTAGCGTTAACCCCGCTATGAATTCAATGTCAAAATGAATATATATCTTTCCTTTGCCATGATCGGATCCCTTGCATGAGTAACAACGCAGAACTTTTTGGAACCCTGAAAAGAAATGAAGATATTGCAAAGAAATTCTTCGAAATCGAAACGAGCATTCTATCAATCCTTAATTTCAGGGACTTTCTGGAAAAGCTATTAACAGAAATCCGTGATAAACGGGATATTCCCTATGTTTGGATATCATTGATTGCAAAGACTGATGTTGCCGATTTGATACAAAAATCAGCAACATCGGAAATCCTGGCGGAGCGGGTAAATCTCATTGATAAAGATGTATTCCTGAAGCTTATCAGAAACAAAACAGATCCCATCCTCGTTAGTAATGATTTTACAAGCTTCCGCTCATTGATCCCCCTGCAGTATAAGCATCATGTCCGCTCTCTTGCCATTGCGCCTCTGACACTTGACGGTGAAATCATCGGCAGTCTTAACCATGCCGACACATCCGTGCTTCGATACCAGTCAGACATGGACACAACCCTACTGAAAAGGCTCGCGATTATCGTTTCGATCTGCCTGTCAAATGTTATGGCCCATGAACGGCTCAACTACCTTGCGTCGAGAGATTCTCTTACAGGATTGCTGAATCGCAGAACCCTGGAAAATATCCTCAAAAGGGAACTCGAGCGAGCTCTCCGGTACAGGACGCCTCTCACCGTCGTCTTTATCGATGTGGATGATTTTAAGATGGTGAATGATCGCTACGGCCATAAAGCCGGCGATGATGTATTGATATATGTGGGAAAAAATCTGTCAAACATGACACGTGGCAGTGATATAGTTGGCAGATTTGCAGGCGATGAGTTCATTATCATCCTTCCTAATACGCCTCTAAACGAATCACATGAATTGGCGAATCGCCTGAAGTCTTTTTTCATGAATCATCCCCTCGATTTTGAAGACATCCCTATTCAGGTTTCCATTAGCTTTGGATTATCTTGCATAGAATATGATGCGATCGACGATGTAGCGTCCCTACTCAAAAGGGCGGATACGATGCTCTACGAGGCAAAGAAAAAAAAATGTTATATGGTAAACAGGATTAATTTTCTGCAAGATCGAACGCTCGGGAAGTAAATTCTTCGGGAATCAATTCTGTCTTCATTTGGGTGGTCAGGTCAGCGACTGCCATATACTGGCCAGAGGCAGCAATCACAATCTCTAATTTTCCCTCGTCATCGACGACAGCGACTCCGCCGGATGTCCAATAGAAAAGCCTGGAACTGATATCCCCCCTCACTTTTTCACCACGCCCTAATACAACGAGCTTTTCCCCAACGTGGACATCCCGGTAAAAAGTGAAGCCGATGCGGACCGTCACCGCTCCACTTGCAGAGGCCATGAAACCGGCCCATCCCATTGTTTCATCCAGGAGTGCGAGCAATGCGAGAGGATGTATGATACTGTTTCTCTGGAAGAGATAAAAAGTTTCTTTATCCCCGTCTTCGAAGCCGACCGTGGAAACTACGAGTTTTCCTGACCGGTAATCGTTCAGAAGGTAAAACCCCCTTTTGAGGCCGGGGGAACTGCGCTCAACACCACAGACGAAACAATTTCTATAGTGAGGAAGCTGTATAAGATTATTTTCAATGTGCGAAAAATTGTCGGGAATGTATGATGCAAAAACATCTTTTCTGTGAGAATCGTTGTTTCTGTATCCCACTGTAGCCGAGATATACGGGAACTCATTTCCTTCAACAATGATTATTCCTTCCGCCCCGCTCTCTGTGGGAGACACCTTGACATTGACCTCATCCCCGGTTCTTACACGCGCTCCCCCCATGCGAAAATCTGCCGACAGCGGATTACGCAAATCTTCCCTCTCAGGATAATTACCAAGAATCGTGATGAGCTCCATGATTGCCCCCATGCCAACGCCGCCGTGAGGAATGCCAATCCATCCTTCCAAGTGCGCATCAATGAAGAGAGGCGACCGGACACATGTATCATCCCGACACACATCAGGCCTGCGAAACAAAAAATTCCTTACAAAATCCACTGTTCCATTGATTTTTTGATAACCGGATATGGCAGATGAATGGTGAGACATGGTGGATCCCGATAATTCCCTCTCACGTGTAAGACAATTTTCATTGAGAATTGGGAAATAGTAAAGAAGTCAATCTTGTATGTCAATCTATTTGACATGTTTACATTACTATTTTTCTGTTAAGACGAGTTCCTCCCACCTTACTTTCATGAGATGGTATTAAGAAAAATCATCGCTGTCAGCCTAGAGGGAATAGGACAAAAAAGCTCACAAAAAAGGATGTCATGTATATATCTTCGAGTGACACAGTAATGATATATTCTTGCATATATGGCGCAATAGTATACGTTGGTAAGAGGCCTTATTGTAATAAGGTAATCGTTTTTTCAGACACCGTTTCATCGTGATAGGAGGATCTATGCCATACGTAAATATCAAGGTCACAAGGGAAGGAGTCACACCGGAGCAAAAAGCGGAACTTGTGCGGGGCGCAACTAAACTCCTGGTCGATGTCCTGGGGAAAAACCCTCACACCACTGTGGTGGTAATCGAGGAAATCGATACTGACAACTGGGGAATCGGGGGAGAAACAGTGACCGAGCGAAGAAAACGTAATTTGTAAAGGCGCTTTTCTTGGCATCTCCTGAAATAATGCGCCAATACCCATACTTCTCGCTGATACTTATAATATCCGAACAGGGTCAATTCCTGATTTCAAAATCTGCAATACTCTGCCTGGAATGTATGTATTCTTTATTCTCCGTGCGTATGGTGATGCTTAAAAACCCATAATCTGAGCAATGAAGCTCTATTGATAGGGTTCTAACATCTTTACCGCGATACTATTTCTCACAAGTTTTTTGAGATAAACTTGATCATCTGCCTGAAGACCCCCTCCAAAATTTCCCTCGTAATAAAGTAGTCTGGCATTTGACGATAAAAATGATCTGTGATTGCTTTCGCGGTCGCATCGATGTCACCGCTGCAGCTGCGGTATAAATCTTCCATATTCGCTTTCCATTTATGCCCCTCTTCGATGGTCATTGCAGCGAATCGGGCAGCCTCATCCCCGGTGATATACCCGTAATGATCGGCGCAGAGATAGGACACCGGCAACAATTTCAATTTTTCAAGGCTTTCCAGATACTGCGTGATATTTGTATTCATAGAGGGAAAACAAAAATTCTGATAGGCAACTCCTGCTGCATCGGAGGCGAATAAGGTCCTTCTCTCCGGCTCGAATGCGGTAATAGAGCAATTGGAATGGCCCGGTGTCTCTAAAATAGACAGGGTGACATCACCGAGATCTATGCTGTCGCCTTCAGCGAGTGTGGTGCCCGTGATATCATCACGCCATTCCATATCGTAGGGATTGAGAATCCCTTCAACCCCGACCTGCCTTTCACTGAGCCTGCTGAAGCTGTTAATAACCTCAACAGCCTTGGGCATGGCCAATATCTTCCAGGCCGGTGCTGAGGCATAGACATCGATTCCGGGGTAGTTTCGCGTAAAATAGGGTACAATGCCCACATGATCGAAGTGTGAGTGAAGAATCAGGATCTTTCTGATTTTTGACGCTTCTATCCCATATTCCCTCATCTGCTGTAGCACGTCCGGGAGTATAAAGCTCATCGCCCCGTTGATCATAACCGATCCATGTTTCCCTTCGAGTATATACACTCCTGCTTCCTCACGACCAAGGTACCAGAGATGTTCAGTTATTTTTCCTGCCTTGCGAATGCGCATACACCTTACCTCTTATTCACCCGCTTTTTCCAACCTTGCCAGTCTTTCTTTTATTTCATCAAGCTCTTTGCGTGTGGGGATATTCATACGGTTCAGGAAACCCGTTACCCACTGCTCCATTTTTCCTTCCAGGTCTTTCTTTGCCTGCTTTGACTTTTCTACATACTCGTTGACAGCTTCCCGTGCCTCCTTTTCTGTCATTTCTCCCTTTTTAACCAGTTCATCCGCAAACTCCTGGATTTTTTCCGTCGTCACAATTGCCAGCCCGGCACCGGCGAGGGTCCTTTTTCTGATGAAGTCCAACATGGCAATCCCTCCTTCGTGTGAACACGTTCTACCGTTTCATTGTTCTAAACTTTTTCCCTTGCAAAGAATACGAAAAGTAATTTTTTTACCTATGTTTTTGGGCCCCTGAAATGATCTTTCCTGTTACAAGCCCATTCTCCTGTTTCACTTTAAAGTTATCAGTAAAAAATGTCAATCTATTGGTCTTGCTCTATTTTTCTTACAAGGCAATTGCACTCTTTCCCCCCATATGATAGACAGCGGTACCGGAGATTCAGTAATCACATGAATCAAGGAGTATGTATGGAAGCAACTGAACTGATCAGGAAGGCAAGGAAAGCAGGAAGGTCCGCCCTGACGGAGGCGGAATCAAAGCAGCTATTGCAACATTACGATGTGCCTGTCGTCGATGAAGCGGTAGCGACATCTATGGATGAGCTTTTTTTGAAAGCCGAGAGGAAAGTTTACCCCCTGGTTTTGAAAGGCCTTGGCACCCGGCTGACACATAAGACAGAGCGTGGCCTTGTAAAATTGAATTTGAAAAACTCCGAAGATGTGCGTAACGCTGCTATGGAAATAAAAGAAGCTGCCGGTGTTGATCTTGAAGGGTTCCTTGTGCAGCCCATGGTGGAGGGAAAACGGGAATTTATGGCCGGGCTGTTTCACGATGCCCACTTTGGGCCGATCGTTCTGTTTGGCCTGGGCGGTATTTTTGCCGAGGCATTGAGTGATGTGGTGTTTCGGGTTGCACCTCTTGACGAAATTCACGCACGCGACATGGTACATGAAATCGGGGCGACAGACTTACTGAAAGATTTTCGCGGTGAGCACAGGGTCAACGAAGATCAGCTTGTCCGTACCCTCGTTGGATTATCCAGGTTGGGTATTGAACACCCGGAGGTGAGAGAGGTTGATGTCAATCCTCTGCTTGTCAGCCCGGATGGTCGGGTGACCGCGGTAGATGCGTTTGTCGTCCTTGACGATGTGCCGTTAAACAAGCCTGTGCGGCCGCACGTAGATCAGAAGGCAATCTGGAATATTCTCCATCCCAGGTCAATCGCGTTTGTCGGCGCGTCAGCTGCGTTCGGCAAGTGGGGATCCGTACTTTTCACGAATGTCATCGCCGGAAATTTCCAAGGGGAGATTTACCTGGTCAATCCAAAAGGCGGTAATATCGCAGGAAGGCCTGTGTTTAAATCGCTCACAGATATTCCCGGTCCCGTAGACCTTGCCGTGGTGACGGTTCCCGCGGCGAAGGTCATCGGCCTGATCCCCCAGTTACGGGAGAAGGGCATCAGGGGCATGCTTCTGGTAACGTCGGGTTTCAGCGAAACCGGGAAAAAAGGGTTACACCTGGAAAAGACGCTGATGGAAGAGGCTCATGAGGCCGGCATTATTATTCTTGGGCCCAACACGATGGGAATATGCAATCCTCATGATAATTTATTCTGCACATACCAGAATGTGCGGCCAAGGCCCGGCTCAACCACCCTGGTCTCGCAATCCGGTAATCTTGGAACGCAGCTTCTGGTATTTGCGGAAACTGAAGGAATCGGTATCCGTGCGTTCATAGGGTCCGGGAATGAAGCGATGATAACTATTGAAGATTACATGGATTGCCTTGAGTTTGACGACCTGACTAAAACGGTAGTTTTATATATAGAAAGTCTCAAAGACGGCCGTCGCTTCTTTGAGACAACAAGGAGAATCTCCCGTAAAAAACCTGTTCTCATGCTTAAGGGCGGTCGGACCCGGGCCGGTTATCGCGCTGCCGCAAGTCATACAGGTGCATTGGCTTCTAAC
>Ga0105152_10000259_pt1 | contig 14522 bp, 17 predicted proteins | sample LakBais05cmmetaG_FD_81534 | JGI IMG/M metagenome (GOLD analysis project Ga0105152, IMG submission 81534) | Lake sediment microbial communities from Lake Baikal, Russia to study Microbial Dark Matter (Phase II) - Lake Baikal sediment 0-5 cm | ecosystem: Environmental > Aquatic > Freshwater >...
GAGGGAGTTCTATGGTTATTGGATAATAATACCTAATGAAAGATCTTCATTATCCAAGAAGAGATTTCCTTGAGAATAACTCGTTTAATGATAAGGAAACGGATCTTCATTAAACATAGATTGACCAATACCTCTTCTTTTCTCCATCTTATCATAAACATATAATGATTAGCTCCATAAAATGTAACCTCAAAAATTAATGGATCGGGCTCATATATTCTTGGCACTGATTCACAATAAAAAGGTAGCAATTTTTTTGCCAAACTCAATGAATTCGTATTTAATATGAATAACTTATTGAAATTTAATAGTAAATATTTCTTATAGTAAAAAATATTTTATCTGCCTGATCCCAGAGAATGACATAGATTGTTATCAAGGCACAAAATTGTCATATTTGGTTTTGAACATTTTGACCGGAACGTGCCCCATAAGCCCCGTCTTGCCTGCCTATGCCTGCCTGTCGACAGACAGGGTAGGCAGGTAGGCAAGGTCCCTACCTTCAGCAGGCAGGAAGGGACACAATTATATAGAAAATATCAGTTCTCTTTTATTTAGAAAGAACTTTGAAATTGAAAAAAGACTTGACAATTTGCTTAAAAATCGCTATACCTCCTTAAATTCAAAGGGAATTCTTGATCTTCCATCAAATTATGCAATGGACATTACTTCTCAATTCAACGTTTGAGCCATTAAGGGTCATTACCTGGAAAAAGGCAGTCATTATGGTCATGCTTGGAAAAGTAGAGGTGCTCGAAGAATACGATCGCATTATTCGAGGGATTAGCATCGCCTTACCTCTTCCCGCCGTAATTCGATTAAACCATTTTATTAAAAAGAGGACTCCTATTGTTAAATTTTCCCGTCAGAACCTCTACGTTCGGGATAAAGGAAAATGTCAATATTGTGGAACCCCTTTTGAACCTAAGGAATTAACGTATGATCATGTGATTCCCCGTTCCAAAGGGGGACAGACTGACTGGACGAATGTTGTCACATGCTGCACGGCCTGCAATCTTAAAAAGGGAGGAAGGACGCCTGAAGAAGCAGGGATGTCCTTGATTCGAAAACCCAAGGTCCCGATTTGGATACCTCTATTGACCATGAGTCTTGGATTCGAAGAACCCCCAGTTCCGTGGAGGGAATATCTCTATCTCAATCTGGCGTTGAACTCTTAATTTTTCGTAATCCTTCATGACGGTTTTGTCACCCTCGAACGATGAAAGTAATCTTTTGGTTAATTTTAACGAATGACTCGAATGACACCGAAATGGACGAATTTTGTTTTAGTCGCTTATGACTCCTTTGATCAGACATAAAGTTATTTTATAGGTAAAGGATAAACCATGAAATATCTTTGGGCTCCATGGAGAATGGATTATATTTTGGAGGAGAAGAAAAAGGGTTGTATCTTTTGTAAGAAACCGATGGAGAAGAAAGACAAGGAAAATCTCATCCTCTTTCAGAGTGATGATGCCTTTGTGATCATGAATAAGTTTCCGTACAACAACGGGCATCTGATGGTCGTGCCAAAGCGTCACCGCATCGATATAGATCAATTGAGTGACGAAGAATTTCAAGAACTTTCTTATTTATTGAGAGCTTCAACCCAAGTATTAAAGGAATGTCTTCATCCCCATGGGTTCAATATCGGAATGAATATTGGAAAAGTAGGAGGGGCTGGAGAAGAACACGTTCATTTCCACATCGTCCCCCGATGGAAGGGGGACATTAATTTTATGCCGGTGCTGAGTGAGACAAAAATTATTCCAGAATATTTGGAAAAAACTTATCTGAAACTTCACTCTGCCTTTAAGGGTCTCCTTCAGAGAAAAAGGGGTCGAAAAGGAGGGGAAAAAAAATGAAATGGATAAAAACACTTCTTTGGATGATGGCATTTTTCTTTGCTATCCATTTTTCAATACAAAACAGAGAGGAGATCAGCATTCACTATTCCATCCAAAATATCCAATGGTTTGAGGTGCCCAAAATTCCCCTCTTCTTGGTTATCCTCTGTTCCGTTTTTTTAGGTGTTATGATTGGAGGGATCGGTGACCTTTATAGTCGCTTTCATCTTAAAAGGACTCTTCGTCAAAATCAAAAAATGATTGAGAAGTTGGAGCGAGAGATCCAGTCTCTTCGTGGTCCGAGATTAGAACAACCTTCTTTTCTGAAAAAAGAGGGTTAACCCCTCACCCGATGTCACCATTAAGCATTTCCTTTTATCGTGAGAATGGATCGTTCCATGCAATTCTATAGATTGCCAATGAGATTTGAAAAAATTTCCTTGCATTTCTCAATGAAATGTAGTATATAAATTTACAATTATTTGGTCTGCTGAAAAAGCGGGCTGTTTGCCCGCTTTTTTTTTAAAAGCCGTTTTGCAAAGACGACAAGAGACGATGTCAAGGGAAATTGAGGATCGTGTACGGGGGATAGTTGATTCCATTCTTTCGAATGAAGGGATGGAATTGGTAGAGATTGAATATCGAAGAGAATCCAAAGGATGGGTCCTTCGCCTCTATATTGATAAGGCAGGTGGAGTCACGCTTGACGACTGCACCCACATTAGCCAGGAGGTCGGAAGGAGTTTAGATGTAGAGGATTTTATTGCAATTCCTTACACATTAGAGGTTTCATCCCCAGGCCTCACCCGTCCCTTAAAAAAAGAAAAAGACTTTATGAAATATCGAAACCAAATCATTAAGGTAAAGACGATTAATCCCATTGAGAATCGACGGCAATTTAAGGGTAAGCTTCTCGGTATTTCCGAAAACCGTATTGAAATAGAAATGGACGGAGGGTTTTTTCAAATCCCTCTATCCAATGTAGCAAAGGCCAATTTGGAAATTGACTGGAACATTCTCTGAATGAGGAATCTTATTATTTATGATATTCCATTTCCCGGAAGCTCTGTTCACCCTTGATGGGCTGGGTGCGGAGTTTCCTTTTAGAGAGGGAGAAATAGATTATGCCATCCAATCTCAACTATGTGATTGAACAGGTAGGAAAGGACAAAGGGATCGACCGGAAGGTGATCATCGAAGCATTAGAACAAGCTGTACTCACCGCTTCAAGAAAGAAGTACGGACATCAGGGTGAGATTGAAGTCCACTATAATGAAGAGATTGGGGAAATCGAATTGTTTCAGTTCAAGCAGGTCGTGGAAGAAGTGGTGAATCCATCGAGTGAAATTTCCATTAAAGAGGCAAGAGCTCTCGACAATGAGGTTCAGATCGGAGACAGTCTTGGGGTTAAACTGGATACCGATTTTGGTCGCATCGGCGCTCAAACGGCCAAACAGGTAATCATTCAAAAAGTTCGAGATGCCGAACGAGAGAATGTCTATAATGAATTTAAGGACAGAAAGGGAGATCTGATCAGTGGAGCAGTTCAGCGGATGGAGAAAGGGAGTATCTATATCAATATTGGGAGGGCAGAGGCTGTTCTCCTTTCGAAGGAACAAATCCCAGGGGAGGTTTACCGCCAGGGAGAACGTATTCGAGCCTATATTCTTGATGTTCAAAAAAATTCGAAAGGGCCACAGATTTTCCTTTCGAGAACTCATCCAGGATTTCTGATCAAACTCTTCGAAATGGAGGTGCCAGAGATCTCTGAAGGAGTGATCAAAATTATTAGTGCGGCCAGGGAACCCGGGGGGAGAGCAAAGATTTCTGTCTATAGTTCCAACCGGGATGTCGATCCGGTCGGAGCATGTGTGGGAATGAGAGGTTCGAGGGTACTGAACGTTGTCCAAGAACTTCGTGGAGAAAGGATTGATATCATCCCTTGGGCTCAAGATCAAGCCAAATATGTCTGTAATGCTCTGTCACCGGCAAAGATTTCCAGGGTTTATATCGACGAAGAGAATCGATATATGGAGATGGTGGTCGCAGACGATCAACTTTCATTATCGATCGGGAAAAAAGGCCAGAATGTCCGATTAGCATCCAAATTGACAGGTTGGAAGATCGATATCAAGAGTGAGTCTAGGATGGAGAAGATTTCAAATGAGATTTTGGAAAAGTATAAGAACCTCCCCTATATTGGGGATGTCCACAGCCGTATCCTTTATAACGAAGGGTTCCGTTCTATCAAAGAGGTTTCAGAGGTCGATCCAGAAGAATTGGCCAAGGTTTTAGGGATCGAAAAGGAGAAAGCCTCTGAGATCGTAGAGAAGGCGTTTCAGCTGGTCCAGAAGGAAGAAGGTACAGAGGTCAGCCGGGAAAGTGGCCCACCTATCGGAGAGTCTGGTTCTGATCCGGTAGACCAAATAGAGGGAGTGGGAGAGAAGACCGCCGAAATATTGGGAACCAACGGGTTTAAAACCATTCAAGATATTTTAAAAACAGATGTAGAAAAACTTTCCTCGCTTCCAGGCATCGGTGTGAAGAAAGCTGAAAAATTGATTCAAGCTGCTCGACATTATGTTGAAAATAAGAAATGAGTAAAAAAGACCATGTTCCAATCCGTATGTGCATTGGGTGCCGAAAAAAAAGAAAGAAAGACGAGATGCTTCAGTTTATAAAGGGCATGGATGGGGTGGTGTTTGTGAATAAAAAGAAGAGGATCAATGGACGGGGTTTTTATCTCTGTCCAGATCTCATCTGTTTTAAAAGGGCACAGAAAAAAGAGAGATGGATGGGGTCTTTGGGATCGATGGATCCTTTCAGGGAAGGGCTGGAATAAAGGAGGAAAGGGAATGGCGAAGATTAAAGTCCTCGATCTCGCACGCGAAGTAGGGATGGAGGATGATAAGCTGCTTCAAAAATTGAAACGGATGGGAGTAAAGGTAAAGGACAAAAAATCTTTGGAACCTGAAAAAACTCCCCTCTCTGATGAAAAGATTATCGAAAAGAGTTCCGGAAAAGAGATCGTCGAGAAGCGAGTCAACCCCATCGTGATCCGTAGAAGGACAAGAAGCCTTGAGCTGAAAGGTGAGCCCCTTCCCCCTCCGCTCATTATCGTTGAGCCTGTCATCGAGGAGCAGAAGATTTCGAAATTAGTTATAGAAAAACCAGAACTCGAGGTGAAGGTTAAAAAAGAAGGTGCAGAGAAGGAAGAGGAAATCCTTGAACCTGCTATTCCTCCGATGGCACCTCTTGAGGCGAAAGGTGAAGTGAAGAAGCCAATCCCTGCCAGGCCCGTTGAGGAAGTTAGAGGACCTCAGGTCGCTCAGGCCATCTTGAAGGAAATAGAGAAGAAAGCAGAGGGGAAGAAGGAAGTTGAGGAACCCAAACCGAAGGAGATCACCCCCAAAAAAACGGAGATGAAATTCCCAATTAAGGAAGAATTGCTTGAAGAGGAAAAAGTATCCCCCTTCCCTGCAAAGAAGAAGATGTTTGGAAAGAAAAGGAGAATTATCGAGGAAAGAATGGTGATGGAGGAGGAGTCTGAAAAAGAGGGAACGCCAGAGAAAGGGATAGAATTTGTTGCCAGACATTTTAGACCTATGAAGAAGAAGGTTGTGTTGAAGACATCAAAAAAGACAGAAATAACAGTCCCCAAACCCATTAAAAGAATTATTCGAATCACTGAAGTCATTGCTGTTGGAGATTTGGCAAAGAGGATGGGGGTCAAGGGAGGGGATTTGATTAAAAAACTGATGGAGATGGGTGTCTTTGTGAATATCAACCAGGTGATTGATACAGACCTGGCTTCCTTGGTCGCCAGTGAATTCGGCTATGAAGTGGAAAAAATTTCTTTAGAACGTCAGGATCTATTGGAAAGGAAAGAGGACCTTCCTGAACAGTTGAAGCCGAGACCGCCGGTCGTCACCATCATGGGTCATGTGGATCATGGGAAGACGATGCTTTTAGATGCCATCCGAAAGACCCATGTGGTGGAAGGAGAGGCAGGAGGTATCACTCAGCATATCGGAGCCTATGATGTTCAGTTAGAGAATGGCCATGTGGTCTTTATTGATACTCCTGGCCATGAGGCATTTACGGCAATGAGAGCCAGAGGAGCCCAAGTGACAGATGTGGTTGTCTTAGTGGTCGCTGCGGATGATGGGGTCATGCCTCAGACCAAGGAGGCAATCGATCATGCTCGTGCAGCAAAAGTTCCCATCGTGGTGGCGATCAATAAGATCGATAAACAGAACGCAAATCCAGAGAAGGTAAAGAAAGATTTGGCGGATTATGGTCTCGTCCCAGAAAAGTGGGGAGGAAATACCCTCTTTGCTGAGGTATCGGCGAAGCAGAAGGCAGGGATAAAGGAATTGTTAGAGTTGATCCTCCTTCAGGCAGAGGTTCTGGAATTGAGGGCCAATCCGGATAAACCTGCGCGGGGGGTCATCATTGAAGCCAAATTGGACAAAGGAAGAGGTCCGGTGGCGACCCTTCTGGTTCAGGAGGGAACGTTGAAGGCCGGGGATGTCTTCATCGCAGGTTCCCAATACGGAAGGGTCAGAGCGATGCTCAACGATAAGGGACAGAAGTTGGAGGACACCCGGCCCTCACTACCTGTCGAAGTGGTGGGTTTTACCGATGTCCCAGAGGCAGGAGAAACCTTCATTGTCATCTCTGAAGAGAGGATGGCGAAACAGATCAGTCTCTACCGACAAGAGAAGATACGAGAGAAAGAACTTTCAAAGTTGAGCAAAGTCTCATTGGAAGAACTTTATGAACAGATTAAGAAAGGAGAAGTAAAAGAGCTTAATGTGATCATCAAGGCAGATGTTCAGGGTTCCATTGAGGCAGTCAAAGAGGCATTGAAAAAACTCTCTACGGATGTCGTGAAGGTCAATATTATCCACGACGGAGCCGGTGGGATTACTGAAACGGATGTCAATTTAGCGTCGGCTTCGAATGCGATCATCATCGGCTTCAATGTCCGACCGGGTCCGAAGGCACAAGCCTTGGCAGAACAGGAACGCGTCGATATTCGGACCTATTCGATCATCTACGATGCGATTGATGATATCAAAAAGGCATTGGAAGGATTATTGGAACCCACCTACAAGGAGCAAATCCTGGGAAGGGCGGAGGTGGTTGCCGTCTTCAATATTCACAAAGTGGGCCAGATCGCTGGCAGTTTAGTTAGGGATGGAAAAGTAGTGAAAGGTTCTCATGCAAGACTCCTCAGGGATAATGTGGTCATCTATGATGGTCGAATCACCTCTCTCAAGCGATTTAAGGAAGATACGAAGGATTGTGCTCAAGGTCTCGAGTGTGGAATCAGAATTGAAAATTTTAATGATTTCAAACTGGGGGATGTCATCGAATCTTATGAGATTGAAGAGATTCAAACTCGGTTAGCCTAAACCAAAAGGTGATGGGCAGGGGGGCGGAGATGGTGATCGGAATTTGTCAACTCGACCTTCGGATTCCAGAGAATCATTCACTGAAAGGGAAACGGCATGTCATTCGGAAAGTGATCGATCGTGTGAGACACCGATTCAATGTGGCCATCTCTGAGGTCGGAGATAATGACCTTTGGCAACGGGCACAGATTGGTTTCTGCACCGTGGGCAATGATCGCAGACACATCAACTCCAGTTTGGATAAAGTGATCGACTTTATCGAGAAGAGTCATCTTGTTGAGATGGTTCACACAGAAATGGAGATCCTCACGGTATAGAGGTTGTTATAAATTGTTTGGATAGATGGATTCAAGTAAGATGGAAGGAAAGCGTTCAGAGAAAGTAGCCGATTTGATCCACAAAGAGGTTTCAGAGATGCTCATGAAGACAGTGAAAGATCCTCGCATCGGTTTCGTGACCATTACGAGGGTTGCCGTCTCTGAAGATTGTCGCTCAGCGAAAGTCTATTTCAGCGTGGCCGGGACCCTTGAAGAAAGAGAGAGGTCGACGCAGGGTTTGAGCAGTGCTAAAGGATATGTTCGAAAGGAGTTGGGACGACGGATTCGATTGAGATATACCCCTGAAATTATCTTCAAGTTCGACCCTTCCATTGAATATGCGATTCATATCGGAGAGGTGATTCGTCACTTAAAAAAAGACGAGGAGACAGATGAAAATGCAAGTTGACGGTCTGCTCATCGTGGACAAACCCGAAGGGATGACCTCCCTCGATGTAGTGAAGGAGATCAAACGTCGATTTCATGTGAAGAAGGCAGGCCACATTGGAACGCTTGATCCTTTTGCGACGGGAGTCCTACCTATTGTGATCAATGAGGGAACCAAATTGGTTCCGTTTTTAGAAGAGGAACCTAAAGAATATGAAGCCGTCATGAAATTGGGGGAGGAGACCACAACGGATGATTTCACAGGAAAGGTCACCCTTCGAGGGTCATGGGATGATGTCACCCCTGAATTGATTCATAGAGTCTTTCAGAATTTTTTAGGAAGGATTCAGCAAATCCCCCCTATGTTTTCAGCCCTTAAACTGAACGGGATACCTCTTTATCGATTGGCTCGGAAAGGGATCGAGGTCGAACGGAAGGAAAGGGAGGTGGAAATTTTCAAACTCCAGATTGAGGAAATGAATCTTCCAAAAGTTCGTTTCAAAGTCTCTTGTTCAAGGGGAACTTACATCCGCTCCTTAGGAAAGGATATTGGAAAAAAGATAGGGTGTGGAGCCCACCTCCTCTCTCTCAAAAGAATTCGAAGCGGTCTTTTCACTCTTGAAGGGGCGATCCCATGGGAGAGGTTAAAGAATCTCTCCAGTGCCGAAGAACTTAGCCCATGGATGATTTCCTTGAAGGAAGCCTTACCCCGGTTGCCCGAGGTGATCGGAGACGAGCGTCTTGTGAAGAAAATTCGTTTTGGTAAAAAAATGGTTGTGAGAGATCTCTCCTCTTATACCCTTCCGGCTTTTGAAAAAGGGCAATGGCTAAAGATGACTTCTCCTGAGGAGGGTTTGGTTGCTATTTTGAGATCGGAGATGAAAGGCTCGGATATCGAGCGAACCGACCCAGAGTTGGTCGCCTTTCGGCCAGTAAGGGTATTTTACCAGCAAAAAATGATGACCCATTCATGATGAAAGTTAATTCAAAGGAGGAATTTCATGCCACTCGTTCAGGAGAAAAAGAGAGAAATTGTAGAACAGTTTAAGACCCATGAGAAGGATACGGGTTCGCCGGAGGTTCAGATCGCCCTTATCAGCGAACGGATTCGCTATCTCACAGAGCATTTTAAAGCTCACCAAGGGGATCATCACTCCCGGAGGGGCCTGCTGAAGTTGGTGGGACAAAGAAGGAAGCTCCTCAACTATCTGAAAGAAAAGAAAGTGGATCGATATCGAATGATCCTCGATAGGCTGAGCCTTCGGAGATAGGTCCTATCCTCTCTGCTTTAAGAAAATATGAGTTTACCCCGTTAGAAAGGACGGGGCTTAACTCTGCACTTCCTGCCTGTGGCAGGCAGGAATCAGGAACGAACATTTTTAAAATCCCCGCCATAAATAGTGGGACTTTCTAACGGGGTAAAAAAAGGAGTGAATAAAATCGTATGATGCAAAACTTACAAATTAATTTTGGCGGAAGGCCGTTTTCCATTGAGACAGGGAAGGTGGCAAAGCAAGCGAATGGCTCGGTGATGGTTCAATATGGGGAGACGGTTGTCCTCGTCACTGCTGTGACATCGGATAAGAAGCGGGAGGGGCTCGATTTCATTCCCCTGACCGTCAACTATCAAGAGATGACCTATGCCGCTGGAAGGATCCCCGGAGGTTTTTTTAAAAGGGAAGGGAGACCCAGTGATCATGAAACCTTGATTTCGCGGTTTATTGATCGGCCCCTGAGGCCTCTTTTTCCCAAGGGGTTTCGGAATGAGATTCAGGTCATTGCTACTGTCCTTTCAGCGGATCAGGATAACGATCCTTCCATCTTGGGGATGATTGGGGCCTCAGCCGCTCTCTCCCTCTCTAATATTCCATTCAACGGTCCGATTGCAGGAGCTAAGGTAGGTCGAATTGATGGGGAGTTTGTGCTCAACCCCACTCACAACGAATTGCAAATGAGTGATATCGATCTCTTTGTCGCCGGGAGTGAAGGTGCCATCATCATGGTGGAGGGAAGTGCCAAGGAGGTGAAGGAAAGGGAGATTTTAGAGGCTATTTTATTCGGCCATCAATCCCTTAAGCCCGTGATTGATCTTCAGAATCAACTCCAATCGGCATTTGGAACGACACCTAAAGAATTTGAACTTCAAAAAACAGAAGAGGCCCTAGAGGCCCTATATGAAAAAGTGGGGGCTGTCTCCCAAGATAGACTGAGAGAGGCTTTTTATATCAAGGAGAAGACGAAGAGGAGGGAGTATTTAGAAGAGACCCTTCAAAGGACGTTTCAGGAGTGCGGAGCAGAGGATGAGAACTCCCAGAAGATGGTCAAGGCTACCCTCGAGGAGATTAATCGTAAACTGGTCAGGAAGTTGATCATAGAAGAAAAGAAAAGGATCGATGGAAGGAGTCTTACAGAGATCCGTCCCATTTCTTGCGAAGTGGGTATCCTTCCACGAACCCATGGTTCTGCCCTTTTCACTCGAGGGGAGACTCAGGTTCTCGCAGTCGTCACCTTTGGCACTTCTGAAGATGAGCAGAAAATCAACTCCTTGACAGGTGAGACCTATAAATCTTTTATGCTGCACTACAACTTTCCTCCTTTCTCTGTTGGAGAAGTTTCACCTTTAAGGTCCCCCAGTCGTCGAGAGATTGGACATGGAGCCTTAGCCGAAAGGGCTATTCTACCCGTCCTCCCTTCTAACGAAAACTTTCCCTATACCATTCGGATTGTTTCAGAGGTGCTGGAATCGAATGGATCCTCTTCTATGGCTACGGTGTGTGGAGCAAGCCTCTCTTTAATGGATGCGGGTGTTCCAATAAAAGCGCCTGTAGCTGGGATTGCAATGGGTTTAATCCTGGAAGATGAGAAAGTAGCTGTTCTGTCCGACATCCTCGGTGATGAGGACCATTTTGGGGATATGGATTTTAAGGTGGCAGGCACAGCCGAAGGGGTAACGGCTATTCAGATGGATATCAAGATTCGGGGTGTCTCTAAGGAGGTCATGGGAAGTGTTCTTGATCAAGCTCGAGAGGGTCGCCTCCATATTCTGGAAAAGATGAAAGAAACAATTCCGGAACCCCGGAAGGACCTCTCCCGACATGCACCGAGGATTGTTACCCTCCAGGTCAAACAGGAGAAAATCCGAGATATCATTGGCCCAGGGGGAAAAAATATTCGGGGCATTGTAGAACAGACCGGAGTCAAGGTGGATGTAGAAGATTCAGGAGTGGTGAAGTTAGCATCCCCAAATTATGAGGCGATCGAAAAAGCCATCTATATGATCAAAAGGCTCACCCAAGAAGTGGAAATAGGTGGGTTATATAATGGAAAAGTAAAACGCATTTTGGGCTTTGGTGCTATTGTTGAACTCTTCCCAGGAACGGATGGCCTGGTCCATATCTCCCAATTGGCAGAGAACCATGTCAAGGAGGTATCGGATGTCCTGAAGGAAGGGGATGAGGTGTGGGTAAAGGTTATTGATATCGATCCCCAAGGTCGTATTCGGTTGAGTCGAAAGGCAGCATTAAGAGAGATCAGACAACCTGCAGAAGGGAAGGTTTAAGGGATATCCTGAAAGCGACGTTTGAAATAGAAAGGGAGGACAACCATTAGAAAATATCATCATTCCCTGGATCCTTCATGGATCACTTCTGGTATGGGGTATCAGAAGACGGTGCTTGATAACGGGATCAAAGTGATCACGGAAGAAATCCCTTACCTCAAATCTGCCTCCATTGGAATATGGGTAAATACGGGGTCCAGAGATGAACAGCCTCAAGAAAATGGGATTTCACATTTCATTGAGCACCTTTTCTTCAAAGGGACTAAAAGAAGAACCGCTTTCGACATCGCCAAAGAGATTGACTCCGTCGGTGGGACTCTCAATGCATTTACAGGAAGGGAATACACCTGTTTCTATGCTAAAGTGATCGATAAAAATTTGCCCTTAGCCATCGATCTCCTTTCTGACATCTTCCTCCATTCCCTCATCGATGTGAAAGATGTGGAAAAAGAAAGAATGGTCATCCTCCAGGAGATTAAGATGGTAGAGGATACCCCTGACGATTATATTCATGATCTTTTCAACCGGGTCTGTTGGGGAGATCACCCATTGGGTTTTCCAATTTGCGGAACCTCTGAACTTGTCCAGTCTTTCAACCGGAATCAGATCTGCCAATTTTCTAAAGAGAACTATCAGCCCAACCGAATCATTATCTGCGCCGCAGGGAATCTTCATCATCAGGAGGTGGTCGAATCTATTGGGGCCATTTTTGGTCAGATTCCAAAGTCGGATAAGGTCAAGGAAAGAGCAAGGCCTGATTCGATCTCGACCACCAATTTCTGGAAACGGGAGTTAGAGCAGGTTCACTTCTGCCTCGGCACAAAAGGGCTCCAATACAACCACTCCCTTCGGTTTGCTTCATATGTCCTCAACACCATTTTAGGGGGTGGAATGAGTTCGAGACTCTTCCAAGAAATCCGTGAGAATCGTGGCCTGGCCTATTCTGTTTACTCCTTTCTTCCTGCTTACATCGATACCGGATTGGTCGTTGTTTATGCAGGGACCAATGAAAACTCTTTTGGAGAAGTGATCGACCTTATCCTTAAGGAGTTCAACGACCTTAAGACAGAACCCTATAAAAATGGGGAATTGGAGATCGCCAAAGAACAATTGAAAGGGAATCTTCTGCTCAGCCTCGAGAGTTCTGACAACCTGATGGCCCGATTGGCAAAGAATGAGATCTATTTTGAGTCCTACTCACCCGTGGAGAAGGTGATCAGAGGCATTGATGAGGTGGAGGATGAGGTGGTTCGTAGTTTAGCCAAGGATATCTTTGATGAACGATTCTTCTGCTTAACGGTTTTAGGCCCCATGGACGGAAATGGTTTCAAAAAGAACCTATTGATGTAAATGGGTCTGCCCGGAGCTTCAAATAAAATCGATGGAAGAAGTGAAGATTCGTATCAAACGGTTGAGGAAGGACCAGTCCCTTCCCCTGCCCCAATACATGACCCATGGTTCCTCTGGAATGGATCTCTTCGCCTATCTTGAAAAAGAAATTACCTTAGAGGCAGGGGAGAGGAAACTCATTCCTACTGGGATTTCTGTGGCGATCCCTGAAGGATTTGAAGGTCAGATCAGACCTCGGAGCGGGTTAGCGATTCAACATGGAATTGGTGTGGTCAACAGTCCAGGGACGATCGATGCAGATTATCGAGGCGAGATCTGTGTTCTCCTAATCAATTTTGATCCGTTCCCTTTTTCTGTCCGTCATGGGGATCGAATCGCCCAGATGGTCATCTCCCGAGTTTTTCGAGCGATTTTTGAAGAGGTCGATGAACTACCTCCGACTGGGAGACAAGAGGGAGGATTTGGTCACACAGGCCGTTAAGTCAAATAATCAATGCAAATTGGTCAATTAACAATGATCATTTAGCATTACAAAGAAAGTTCAAGAAAGAAATCATTGCTAACTTTGCAGTGCTAATATTTCATTTTGCATTGATCCTTTTTGGATCTTTTCTTGGTTCACACCGTGGAACAACTCTTAGATCAATTTCTTCATTACATCGTTGTTGAGAAAGGTCTTTCTAAGAATACCATTGATGCTTATAGCCATGGTCTGAATCGATTCTTAGATTACCTGAGGAAGAAAGGGATTCAGGAGATATCCAGTGTGAGCAAATTCGATGTCAGAGCGTTTCTCCTCGTTTTGAAAAAACAGGGACTTTCGACCAAGACCGTGTTGAGGAATCTGGTGGCCATTCGGACCCTCTTTCAATTTTTAATTCGAGAGGGAATACTGGAAGCCAATCCGATTGAGGAATTGGAATCTCCCAAAATAGCGAAAACCTTACCCGAAATTCTGACCTTGAAGGAAGTAGAACAATTATTAGAACAGCCTAATCCCCAGACTCCTATGGGGATCAGAGATCGGGCGATGCTGGAGGTACTCTATGCTACAGGGATGAGGGTTTCTGAACTGACCCAACTTCCGATGAATCAGGTCAACTTGGAAGCTGGATATGTCCTCGTCTTTGGAAAGGGTTCAAAAGAAAGGATCATCCCGCTCGGAAGCGAAGCCATGAAATGGGTGGCCTTTTATTTAAAGGCGGCCAGAGAAAAACTTGCCAAGAGGAAGGAGAGTCCCTCCCTTTTTATCAACCGTATGGGAAGTGGGATGAGTAGACAGCAGGTCTGGAAGACTATCAAAACCTATGGTCGGAGGGCAGGGATTCGAAAAAGAATCACCCCCCATCTTCTCCGTCACTCCTTCGCAAGTCATCTTTTGGGAGGGGGAGCGGATCTCCGTTCTGTCCAGATGATGCTTGGCCACGTGGATATCTCCACGACTCAGATCTATACGCATGTCACTGGGGAAAGATTGAAAAAGATTCACCAGCGTTATCACCCAAGAGGCTGAAAAAGATCAATGCAAAATGGTCAGTAAGCAACTATCAATTAGCATTGAAAACAAAGTTCAGAAGAGAAAGAAATCATTGCTAACTTTGCAATGCTAATTTTGCACTTTGCATTGTAAAAAGATTCACCA
>Ga0105152_10000261_pt1 | contig 14462 bp, 10 predicted proteins | sample LakBais05cmmetaG_FD_81534 | JGI IMG/M metagenome (GOLD analysis project Ga0105152, IMG submission 81534) | Lake sediment microbial communities from Lake Baikal, Russia to study Microbial Dark Matter (Phase II) - Lake Baikal sediment 0-5 cm | ecosystem: Environmental > Aquatic > Freshwater >...
TAGGTGGGGATTTTCATCTGCGCCGGCCGCGAAGCAAGTACTGCCGCTTCCGCAGCCAGGGCGGCCGCGGTCAATTGCCGCAGCGGGGTCAAATCGTCGATGATTTGAATGCCGAGCCCGTGGGTGGCGATGACCAAGTCATGCTCGCGCGGATGAATGGCCAGGTCGGTGACGGCGACGCGGGGCAGGGCATTGCTCAGGTGAGTCCACTGCTTGCCGCCGTCCAGTGAGGCGAAAAGGCCGAATTCGCTCCCCAAAAAGAGCAGCTCGGGATTGAGCAGGTCCTGGCGGATGACGTGGCAATACCCCAGCAAGGAATCGCTGATCAAAGATTTCCAGGTTTTGCCGAAATCGTCGCTGCGGTACACATAGGGCTTCATGTCGCCGGTGCGGTGGCCGTCGAAAACAACGAAAACGGTTCTCGCCTGGTGGCGGCCGGCTTCCACTCCGGAACACCAGGTGTTGGCGGGCAGGCCGGGGATGCGCTTGACCACATTCTCCCAGTTCTTGCCGCCGTCCCGGGTCAGCTGCAGGTTGCCGTCGTCGGTGCCGGCCCAGATCACCCGGCCGTCCAGAGGCGATTCGGCGACGGCGACAATGGTGCAATGGTTTTCGGCGGAGGTGGCGTCGATGGTCAAGCCGCCCGACTGCGCCTGCTTCTGCTTGCGCGCATCGTTGCTGGTCAGGTCGGGAGAGATTTTCTGCCAGGAGTCGCCGCGGTCCCTGGAACGGAAGAGGAACTGGCCGCCGAGGTAAATGGTTTCCGCGTCGGACGGGCTCAGGGCCACGGCGGCATTCCAGTTGAAGCGGAAGGGCGAATCGCCTTTTTGCGGCAAGGCGCGGATGTCTTTCGTTTCCATGGTCCTGCGGTTGAAGCGCTCCAGGCGCCCCCCTTGCCAGGTATAATAGACGATCTCCGGGTCGCGGGGGTGGGCGTAGACGTAAAACCCGTCGCCGCTGCCGACATTGAGCCACTCCTTGTTGGCGATGCCGGAACTGTTGAAGCTCTGCGAAGGCCCACACCAGGAGCCGTTGTCCTGCAGGCCGCCGTAGACGCGGTAGGGGGTTTGCATGTCGAAACTGACATGGTAAAACTGCGAAACGGGCAGGTTGGCCATGAAAAGAAAACTCTTGCCGCCGTCCTGGGACTGGTACACCCCGCCGTCGGTTCCCAGCAGGATATGGTCGGGCCGGGTCGGGTCGATCCAGATGGGGTGGATGTCAGGGTGAACCCCGCCGCTGCCGCTTAAACTGAGCGGCGTGGAAAAGCTGCGGCCGCCGTTGTCGCTTTGCGAGAAAAAGACTCCGGCCGCGTAAACCTTTTCGGCATCGAGCGGATGCACCTCGAGGCTGGAAAAATAAAAGGGGCGCATGCGCACCGCTAGGCTGTCGCTGAGCCGTTGCCAGTTTTCGCCGTGGTCGTCAGAACGGTAGAGGGCCGTTTCCTTGGTTTCCACCGTGGCGTAAACCACCGCGCCGTTGGCCGGGGCCACGGCGACGGCGATCCGCCCCAGTTCACCGGCAGGCAAACCGTTGCGCAATTTTTTCCAGGTCTTACCGCCGTCGAGCGATTTGAACAGGCCGCTGCCCGGGCCGCCGGAAGTGAAAAAATAAGGCAGGCGGCGGAACTGCCACATGGCCGTGTACATCGTTTCCGCATTCTGGGGATCGACGGCCAGGTCGGCGCAGCCGGTGTTCTCATCGACGAACAGGAGCTGCTTCCAGGTCTTGCCGCCGTCGCGGGTTTGGAAGACGCCGCGCTCGCGGTTGCTGTTCCACAAATGCCCCAATACACCCACGGTCACGATGTTGCCGTCGCGGCGGTCGATGACGATGGCGGCGATGCGCTCAGAATCGACGAAACCCGAGCGCTCCCAGTTCTTGCCGCCGTCGCGGCTGAGATAGAGACCGGTGCCGACGGACACGCTGTTGCGCACGTTGGCCTCGCCCGTCCCCACCCAGACCGTCTCGGGATTGCTCTGGTCTATGGTCAGGCAGCCGATCGACTGCGTGTCCTGGTCAAAAACCTGCCTGAAGGTGATGCCGCCGTTCACCGATTTCCATACCCCGCCCCCGGCCGAGCCGACATAGATCAGGCGGGGATCCTTGCTGCCGCAGTCGATGGCCGTGATGCGCCCCGACATGGCCGCCGGCCCGATCATGCGCGCCTTGAGCGCCCCGAAAACAGCCTGGTCGGACGGGGCCGCGGCCGCCGCCGGTAGCGCTAGGGAAAAAACAGCGAGAAAAATCAGCCTGGCTTTTCTTCCTTTCATGGTCTCCCCCTATTTTTTATTTCTGGCCGTCGGTTTTGGCCGCTTCCTTTTTCTGCGGCATGGCGAACATGGCGTCATCGATGGCCGGGTTGATCTCCACCGCTTCCATGGTCATCTGCATCTGCGCCTTGCCGTTCATCCTGTTTTCCACGTAAAAAGGCATCATCACACCGTCGACCGGCTTGTAATCACCGTAAATGATTTCGGTCATGGCCTCGGTTTCCCCGATCTTCAGGGTCAACGTGCTTTTCAGTTCGATGCCGCTTTCCACATCCAAGTAAAAAAATATTTCTTTGCCGTCGGTCTTGGTCAGTTTCAGCTTGAACACCGGGGTACCTTCCATATCTTCCTTGCCCAGCAGTTCGAGCTTGTACCCCTTTTCCTTGAAAACGACCAGCGGGTTTTCGAAATCGGCCTGCTCCTTGAAAAGCTTGGCCTGCTCCTGCGACATCTCCTGGGGGTCTGGGGACATGAAGGGCATGATCCACCACGCCTTCTGGCCGTCATAGGCCTGGACGATCGTCTTTTCCTGGAAGGTACTTTCCACCCTCATTTTATCGGGGTTTTTCTGCCACATCACCAGGGGCATCTCCATACCCTGGGCCGAAATGACGATCTTGCCGCTCATCTTCATGGCTGTCATGGCCTTCAGCTTGTCCAGCCCGCCGTGGGCCTGGTAATTCTTGGCCAGGATCTCGTCCAAGGTCTGGGCGCACAGCAACCCGCCCAGGAACAACGCCGCCAACGCCAAAAAGAAAATCTTTTTCATCTGCCGCCTCCTGATATTAAAAAGTCATTGTAGCATACCGCCATTTTTTGCCGTAGCAGAGGCCATATTTTTTTCATGAGGAGAATGGGAGCCAGCGACTGCAAAAGGATAACAGCGATCAGGATATTGGCCACGTTTGAGTGGGCCGGGATGGCCTGGGCGAACGACCATTGCAGCTCGCTATCGGACTGGATGCGGCTTATGCCTTGTCCAGCTCCTGGCGGATGGCCTGGCAGATCTTTTCAAGGATGAACGGTTTCTGTATGAAAGTGCCCGCGCCCAGATCGAGGGCCTTTTTGGCCCGCTCGGTCTCGGCGAAGCCGCTGACGATGATGGTCTTCTGCCGCGGCCGTATGGCCAGGATACGACGAAAGGTTTCCAGCCCGTCCAAGCCCTGATTCATGATCATGTCCAGAATGACCAAATCCGCGGAATGGTCCCGCAGGTATTGAAGCGCCTCCTCTCCGCTGGCCGCGGTCTGCACCTGGTAGCCGACCCGGACCAGCATGGACATGGCTAACTCGCGCTGCTCTGGCATGTCATCGACCACCAGGATGGACTCGCCCCTGCCCATGAACTGGGCCAGTGAGACAGGGGACTGCTTTACTTGCCGGCTTTTCTCGGTGACAGGGAAATAAAGAGTAAAGGTTGATCCCTTACCCACTTCACTGTGGACGTCGATGTAGCCGTTGTGGTCCTTGACCGTTCCCCAGACCACGGCTAGGCCCAAACCTGTGCCGCTACGACCCATGTTTTTTTTGCTATAGAAGGGCTCGAAAATCCGGCCGATGTCCTTGGGAGAGATGCCGGTGCCGGTGTCGCTCACCGCCAACACGGCATAGTCCCCAGCTTTCATTTCCTCGTGCCCCTGAACGGGCTTTTCCAAAAAGCGGTTGCCCGTGGCGATGGTGACCGCACCGCCTGCGGGCATCGCCTCGGCGGCATTCAAGATAAGGTTCATGACAGATTTTTCAAGATGCACTGGCGACCCTATCACATTGAGCAGGTCCGGCGCCAATGAGGTCTCGAAACGGACCTGCGGATATAGCGATCTGAGTTTCAGGAATTCAGGGGAATTCAGATATTCGCCGACCAGATCATTCAGGTTGGTCACCTCGGACACGGAAACCCCCCGCCGCGCCAGCGTTAGCAGATCCTGGATGATGGCCGCCCCGCGCTCCGAGGACTTCAGAATGTTGACGGCATACTGGCGCAGTGGAGTTTCCTTTTCCATTCCAAGCAGCAGCAGTTCCGCGTAGCCGCTTAAAACCCCTAGCACGTTGTTCAAGTCGTGAGCCACACCCCCGGCCAGCGTGCCGATGGCTTCCATCTTTTCCACCCGCCGCAGGCGCTCCTCAAGATGATGACGCTCCTCTTCCATTTGCATGTATTCGGTGAAATCCTCGATAAGCCCCTGAACCCCAACGACCGACCGGTTGGCATCGAAAATAGGCACCAGATGCGACCGGATGTAGATCTTCTTTCCCCATTTCGAGGTGTAGGGATGCTCGCTGGTGAATAGGCTGGCTTCGTCCAGGCATTTTTTAAAATCGCCCGCGATCCCGGAATCGATCAGGGGAGAGAAGGTGAAGAGGTTGATCTTTTTCGTGGCTTCGGCCGAAGGCGAGCCGAGAATCCGCACCAACGCCGGGTTGACGTCGAGAATGCGCCCCTCACGGTCGATGACGACGATGCCCAGCGGGGCATTATCGGCCATCCTGCGGAAACGCTCTTCACTCTGGCGCAAAGCCTCCTCCGCTCTTTTACGCTCAATCAACATCGCCACTTGGTTGGAAACGAACACCAATATATTCTTGTCGGCCTCACTGTAACGGACCGATTCGGTGTAGGTCTGAACGGTCATCACCCCGATCGTTTCACCCGCCTGCGTCCGTAGCGGTACCCCCAGCCAGTCAACCGAGGGAGCGCCGATCGATTCGACTTCCCCGGATTCAACCAGCTGTTCGAAGACCTCCGGCGCCGCCAACAACGGCTTCCCTGTCCGCAGCACATATTCGGTTAATCCCTTGCTCCAATCGCCACTGGGAGGAACCTCATCAAACTCGTCGGCCCAGTAGGGAAAGTGGATCACCTTCGTGCTCCTGTCATAAAGGGCGATGTAAAAATTCCTGGCCGGCATCAGTTCGCCGATGACGGAATGGATGGAGACGAATAGCTGATTCAGATTTATCGCGGTCTGGGCCGATTCCGAGATCTGGTAAATCGCGTTCTGCACCTGCTCAGACCGCTTCCTCTCGGTGATATCCTCGCAAACAATGAAGATCATCGAACGGCCGCCGGTCTGCCGTATAGCCCGCGCCATTTGCTTGGACCAGATCAGGCGCCCATCCTTGCGGATTTTTCGGGATTCCCAGTTAACCACATCCATGGGGCGCTGCAGACAGGAAGCCAGCTGTTGCTGCACGGCCGGCCTGTCCTCCGGAAAAAATATGTTGAGGAACGACTGACCGACCAGCTCCTCCGCTAAATAACCCAGCTGTTCGCAACCGGAGCGGTTGACCGAGAGGACGGCGCCCTGGCCATCCACGGTGAAGTACATGGAGGGGTTGTATTCGTACAGAATCCGGTAGCGTTCCTCGCTCGTCTGCCATTCCGTTTCGGCCGTCTCCCTTTCGCGGATTTCCCGCCGCAGTTGCTTTTCACGCAATTCATCCTCAATTTTTTTCTTCTGGAAAAAATGGGAGATCTCAACGCTGTTCACGATTTTCCCGATTTCGGGATTCTTCCGCAGGTAAGCCTTGATGCTGCCGGCGATGCGGTCGGGATGGGCCATGATAAAACGGCAATGGCGATCGCCTTTGGCCTGGCACAATATTTCCGCGGCCACCAGCGGCACCCCAAAGCTCTCCTCGCACCAGCCGGAGGAATAGCCGGCATTCATCACGCAAACCGGAAAATCGGGCTTTTTCCCGACCTTCCGCCAGGCGTGGGCTTCAAAAGAATAGGGATGATCGTAGATCAGGAAATAATCCGCGTCGGGCGTGGGGTTGCTTTCCGGCAAGATGTCGACGAATGCCCAGCCGGAATGGGCGAAATGAACGGGCCCGGCCGATAATTTGGCGATGGGATCCTTCAGGTTCATCTGCTGGGCGAAAATCTTGGCGTCTGCGCCGCCGATGGCGTGGGCCAGGTCGAAAAGGAGCCCGCGCGCCAGTGATAGCGCTTCCTCTTCGCTTTTATCGGCATACAGCCGTTTGGCGATCTCGAAAAACTCGACGGACATCGATGCGGCCCGTATCAGAATGTATCTCTGCCCGGAGATATCGATCATCCCCTTAGTTGCATCCTCCACCTTCGTACTGAAATAGGCTCCGACCACCTCCTGCGCTTTGGCGAAGATCCTGCGAAACTCGCTGGGAACTTTTACAGTTCTTTTCATAAACTCACTCTCTTGGGCAAATGTTCAGGAAGGCCAAGACCAGAAGTTTGGCTCTGATCTCCCATTGTTTACCGGTTGCGCCTCCGATAAACAGGACTCGTTTCTGATCACACACCATGAGTCTACCAAATTAAAAATGATTTTTCAAGTCGGTTCAGCCATATTAGCACGCCGCGCCCCTGCATCCGGTCGAAAAAAATTTCGGCCACTGCCGCTCTTGATTTATTTACGCCACTACTTTAGAATTTGCAGTTGCGGACCCAAAAAAAGCGGGGCGCTCTGGAGGAGCATGGCGGATAAAAAAGAAGAATTGCTCGCTGTCGCCAGGCAGGCGCGGGCCAAGGCCTACGCCCCTTATTCCAATTTCCACGTGGGCGCGGCCGTGCTCGGCGCCGACGGAAAAATTTACAGCGGCTGCAACGTGGAAAACGCCTCGTTCGGGCTGACTTGCTGCGCCGAACGCAACGCCATTTTCGCCATGGTCGCCGCCGGCGAAACGGACATCCGCGAGATCCTGGTCATCGGCGAGAGCGAGGAATTCCTGCCGCCCTGCGGCGCCTGCCGCCAAGTCATCGCCGAATTCGCTGCCGCGCCGACCGTGGTCCACATGTGCACCCGCGAAGGCGCATGCCGCGACACCACCGTGGCCGAACTGGTGCCGTTCATCTTTCACCTGAAAAAATGAAGGTCAAAGACGATCCCTATTCATAATAAGGAAATAAAAAGGACAAAATGATTGACCTGGACAAGGAAACACTGGCTAAAATGATCGACCACACCGAACTGAGCGCCCACTCCGGCGAAAAGAAGATCGCCAACCTGTGCAGCGAAGCGCGCAGCTTCGGTTTCTACACCGTTTGCATCAACGGCGCCTACACCCGCTACGCCAAGGAAAAGCTCGAAGGCAGCGGCGTCCTGGTCTGCACCGTGGTCGGATTCCCGCTCGGGGCCGGCACCAGTTCCGCCAAAGCGTATGAAGCCAGGGAAGCCGTGCAAAACGGCGCCGCCGAGATCGATATGGTGATCAACGTCGGGGCCCTGCGCGACAAAAAACTGGACCTGGTCCGCGACGACATCCGCGCCGTAGTGGATGCCAGCCAACCGGCGCTGGTCAAGGTGATCCTGGAAACCTGCTTCCTGACCGACGAAGAGATCGTCAGCGGTTGCAAACTGTCGGTCGAAGCCGGTGCCAAATTCGTCAAAACTTCGACCGGTTTCGGGGCCTTCGGCGCCTTCCCGGACCACGTGCGCCTGATGCGCCAGACCGTGGGCCCGGATATCGGGGTCAAGGCCTCGGGCGGCATCCGCAATTTCAAGGACGCCTGGCGCCTGATCCAGGCCGGCGCCTCGCGCCTGGGGGTGAGCGCCAGCGTGGCCATCGTCGAAGGGCTGTCGCTTTTCAAATTCGCCCCGGCCGCCTGGCTGGAAGAAGAGATCCCCTGCCATATCTGCCCCTCGCGTTTCGCCAACCTGGACAAGCAGCCCAAGGCCGTTTACGCTTATTACAAGAAAAAATGCCTGGCCTGCCCGCACCTGGAAAAATTCAACAAATTCTACGAATAGAGAGGACAAGATGAACGGTTGGATGGGAAAAATAGTCAAGATCAACCTGGACAGCATGAAGCAGGAAACTGTCCCCATCAGCGCCGAAATGCGGCGCCAGTATCTCGGCGGCCGCGGGCTGGGAGTCAAGCTGTACACCGAATTGTGCCACGCACAAACCGATCCCTTCGCTGCGGACAACGCCCTGATCTTCATGACCGGGCCGCTGACCGGCACGGTGCTGACATCGGGCCGCTACCAGGTCGTCTCGCGCTCGCCGCTGACCGGGACCATCTGCGATTCCAGTTCGGGCGGCAGTTTCGGCGCGGTTTTAAAGAGCGCCGGGCTGGACGGGCTGGTCATCCGGGACCGGGCCGACCATCCCGTCTACCTGTACGTCCATGACGGCGAGATCGAAGTCCGCGACGCTTCGGGGTTGTGGGGGCTGAACACCCAGCAGACCCAGAAAGCGGTCCAGGAGCAGACTTCGGCAAAGACCTCGGTGGCCTGCATCGGCCCGGCCGGGGAAAACCGGGTCCTGTTCGCCGCAATCATGAACGACAAGGACCGTGCCGCCGGCCGCGGCGGCATGGGCGCCGTCATGGGCGCCAAGAACCTGAAAGCCGTTGCCGCCTCCGGCAGCCAGCTTGTGGCCATCAGCGACCCGGAAGGGTATAAGACCCTGAATACCCGCATCGACCGCATCGTCGACAAAAACCCGGTGACCGGGAAATCGCTGCAGGTCTTGGGCACCTCGGTGCTGGTCAATATCATCAACGCCCACGGCATGTTCCCGACCGAAAATTTCCGCTGCGGCGTGTTCAACGACGCCGAGGGCATCAGCGGCGAAAAGATCGCCGAAACGCTGCTGCAGCGCCAGAGCGCCTGCTACAAGTGCCCCATCGGCTGCGGCCGCGCCACCAAGACCAGGAACAAGCAGGGCGAAGGGCCGGAATACGAAACGGTCTGGGCCTTCGGAGCCCACCTGGGCATCAGCGACCTGACCGCCATCACCGAAGCCAATTACGCCTGCAACGAGCTGGGCCTCGACACCATCACCATGGGCAGCACCATCGGCTGCGCAATGGAGCTTTGCGAAACGGGCGCCTGGAAAGAAAAAATGCGCTGGGGCGACGCCGGCAAACTGCTGGGTTGGGTGGAAGACACAGCCTACCGGCGCGGCATCGGCGCTGAACTCGCGCTTGGTTCCAAGCGGCTGGCCGCCAAATACGGCCGCCCGGAATTGGCCATGCAGGTCAAAGGCATGGAGATCCCGGCCTATGACCCGCGCGGAGCCCAGGGCATGGCCTTGAGCTACGCCACCTCCAACCGCGGCGGCTGCCACATGCGCGCCTACATGATATCCCCCGAGATCCTCGGCCACCCGGTTTTTTTGGACCGCTTTTCCACCGCCGGCAAAGCCGAGATCGTGGCCCTGTTCCAGGATATTTCCGCCCTGGTGGATTCGACCGTGCTCTGCCGCTTCCTGCAGTTCGCCATGGGCATCTCCACCTTCACCGACATGCTGCGCGTGGTCACCGGCCTGGACTTCAGCGACAACGAGCTGATGAAGATCGGCCGCCGCGTCTACACGCTGGAAAGGATCTTCAACAACCAGGCCGGCTTCAGCCGCCGCGACGACACCCTGCCGCCGCGCTTTTTCCAGGAAGAATTCCAGACCGGGTCGTCACGCCACCGCGTGGTGCGGCTTGCGGAAATGCTCGACAACTATTATTCCGTGCGCGGCTGGGACAAGGACGGCGTGCCGCTCCCCCAAACCCTGGCGGAACTCGGGTTATAAATTGGCCGGGAAGATCGTGGTCAAGTTCTACGCCCTGTTGCGCCGGCGTCTTGACACGCAGGCCGTCGAGATCGAGAGCGATGAGTCATCGGTATTGGAACTGCTGCGCCTGGCGGAGAAGAAAACCGGGCAAAATTTTTTGGCTGAACTGCTCGACCCTGAAAAAAAACTGCTGACCGGGACCATGATCCTGGTCAACGGCGAGAATATCCGCCTGAAGCAAAACCTGGAGACGCGTGTCCGTGGCGGCGACACCATCGACCTTTTCTCCCCCGCTGGTGGCGGTTAACATGCAAGGTAGATTTTTTTTTACCTGGGGTGGCGGCTTGTCCGCCGCAGGTGGAAAAAAGCCCCATTATTCTTTTATTAAACCGAGGTAACATGGCAAGCGGCATATATGAAATTATTTCCAAAAAACGGGACGGGCTGGAGCTGGACCGGGAGGAGATCGCCTTCGTGATCTCCGGCTACGTCAGGGGCGACATCCCCGATTACCAGGTCGCGGCCTGGCTGATGGCCGTCTACATTCGCGGCCTGAGCGAGCGGGAGCTGGCCGACCTGACCGAGATCATGCTCAGCTCCGGCGACCGCATCCCCCTGGACACCGTGGCCGGCAAGAAGATCGACAAGCACAGCACCGGCGGCGTCGGCGACAAGATCAGCTTCATCGTCGCCCCGTTGCTTTCCGCCTGCGGCGTGCGCGTGCCCATGCTTTCCGGCCGCGGCCTCGGCCACACCGGCGGCACCCTGGACAAGCTGGAAGCCATTCCGGGCATGAATGTTTTTTTGAGCCCCGCCCAGTTCCGGGAGGTCCTGGCCTCGACCGGCATGGTCATCTGCGGCCAGACCGAGAACATCGTCCCGGCCGACAAGAAGATCTACGCCCTGCGCGATGCCACGGCCACGGTCAGCTGCATCCCGCTTATCGCTTCCTCGATCATGAGCAAAAAACTGGCCCTGGGTTCGGACGGCATCGTTCTAGACGTGAAAACCGGAAGCGGCGCCTTCATGAAAGACGAGCCGGACTCCATCCGCCTGTGCCGGACCATGGTCGCCATCGGCGAAAAGACCGGGCGCCCCACCCTGGGCATCATTTCCAGCATGGACCAGCCGCTCGGCCGGGCCGTGGGCAACAGTTTGGAGATCATCGAATCCATTGAAGCCCTGAAAAGCAAAGGCCCTGAAGACGTCATGCAGGTCACCTACGCGCTCGGCCACTGCATGCTGCGGGCGGCGGGAAAAGAGATGGGCTATGCGCAGGCCGTTGAAATGTTCCAAGAGGCCATCGCCTCGGGCCGGGCCCTGGAAGTGTTCAGTCGTTTTATCGCCGCCCAGGGCGGCGATCCCAGCGTCTGCGACGATTATTCCCTCCTGCCCGCCGCCCGGGAAAAGATCGAATTCACCGCCCCGGCTTCCGGTTTCATATCGCGCATCGATTCCTTCGAAGTGGGCATGGCCGCCATTGACACCGGCGCCGGCCGCCGCAAAAAAGAAGACGCCATCGCCTACGGCAGCGGTTTCATCTTCCACGCCAATGTCGGCGACAAGATCGAAAAAGGCCAAAAATTTGTGACCATCCATAGCGACCGCCCCGAACAGACGCCCGCGGTCCTGGAGCGGCTGGGCAAGGCGATCCAGATCGGACCGCGGCCCGTGGCTAGGCCGAAAATGGTTTTGCACTTTGTGGACAAAAACGGCGTCCGCCCCTGGCCGTACTGAGAGCGCTTTGGCAAGAAAATACAAAAGCGTTTTTTTCGATGCCGACGACACCCTTTTTGATTACCCTAGAGCCGAGCGCGCCGCCCTGTGGGCCTGCCTGAGCGAATTCGGTATCGCGGCGGAACCGGAAACCTTCATTGCGGCCTACCGGCGGCACAACCGCGACATTTGGCAGGCTTTCGAACGCGGCGAAACGGACCAGGCTACTTTGCGCGTCGAGCGCTTTCGCCGCCTGGCCGCCGAACTTCACATTCCGGATCTGCCCTTGGAAAGGGTCAGTACCTTTTACCTCGAGGCCCTGGCCGGCCAGTCGCAGCTGCTGCCCGGGGCACTGGCCACGGTGCGGGCGTTGGCCAAAAAATTCCCCCTGGCCCTGGTCACCAACGGCATCGCCTCGGTTCAGAACCGGCGCTTCGCCGCTTCGCCCATCACCCGCCATTTCCAGGCCGTGGTCATTTCCGAAGAGGTCGGCATCGCCAAGCCCGACCCGCGCATTTTCGCGCCGGCCCTGCGAACGATCGGCGTCGAGGCCGCCGACGTGCTCTATATCGGCGACAGCGTCACTTCCGACATGGTCGCCGCCCGCAACGCCGGCATGGATTTCTGCTGGCTCAACCCCAAAGGAATTCCTGTCCCCACCGGCCACGCGCCGGCTTTCATCATCGCTTCCATCAAAGAACTTCCGGGCTGCCCGGGCCTTTGACGTGGCCGTCACGATCCATCCTGCCCCGAAACCACAAAGCAAGTTGACATTTTCCTTCGAACCGATGAATAATGTTCTGGCAAGGAGGGACGATGAAAAAAATCATATTCGCATGTATTTTGATAGCCATGCAAGCGGTTTGGGTCACAGGCCAGGAAGTGCAGATCAAAGACAGCACTCCCTTCACCTATGCCTACCTGGAATGCCAGGGTTCCTACCAGCAGATCCCGGCCAAGATCGGCCTGTTCATGCAGGAATTTTTCAAGCAGAACCTGATGCCGGCCGGGAATTTTTTCGGGTTGTATTTGAATTCGCCCGGCCAGGTCAAGGAAGAGGAGCTGCAATGGCGACTGGGCTTTCCCATTGCCAGCGAAGTCGTGGTGGCCGCGCCGCTGCAGAAAGGGGAATTCAATTTCACCAAGATCGCCGCCTACCTTTATGTAGGCCCCTATGAAAAAGTCGGCGACGCCTACGGCAAGATATTTCAGTTCATCGACCAGAACGGCTTCAAGGCGGCCGGGCCGACCATGGAAAAATACCTGGACATGAACCCCGAGGCGGTCAAGCCGGAAGAACGCAAAACCGAGATCAACCTGCCTATAGAAAAAAAGTAAACCTGTAAAAAAACCGCTGCTAAATTCCTTTTCAGCCCAGCAGGATGCCGGCCAGGGTGGCGGTCATCAGTGTGGCCAGCGACCCGCCCAGGACGGCTTTCAAACCAAGCCCGGCAATATCTTTTTTGCGGTGCGGGGCCATGGGGGCAATGCCGCCGATCTGGATGGCGATCGAGGAGAAATTGGCAAAGCCGCACAGGGCGTAGGTGGCCATGGTGATGCCTTTGGGGCTCAAAGCCCCTTGCTTGATCAGGCCGACCAGGTCGATATAGGCGACGAATTCGTTCAAAACCACCTTGGTGCCCAGCAGGCTGCCGAAGTGGAAGGCGTCGCGCACCGGCACGCCAATGCCCATGGCCAGGTAGCGCAGCACCACGCCGAAAATGAGCTGCAGGGAGAGGGGTTGGCCGAAATGCGCCTTAAGATAAGCGTTGACATGCAGCAAGTCGCCCAAACCGACGAAGAGGTAGTTGAGCAAGGCGATGCCGGCGATGAAGGCCAGCAGCATGGCGCCGACGTTCAGGGCCAGCTGCATGCCGTCGCCGGCGCCGGTGGCCGCCGCTTCGATGAAGTTGGAGGCGTTTTTTTCCACCTTGAGGCGCACCGTGCCCTTGGTCACGGGCGTTCCGGTTTCCGGAAAGAGTATCTTGGCGATGACCAGCGAGGCGGGCGCGGCCATGACGCTGGCCGCCAGCAGCTGCACGGCGAAGCGCAGTTGGGCTTCGGCCAAGGGGATCTTCTGCACCTCAGCCAGGGCCTGGCCGAGCATCTGGATGTAGGCAGCCATCACGCCGCCGGCGATGGTGGCCATGCCGCCGATCATGATGGTCAGGATCTCCGAGTTGGTCATGGCGCCGATATAGGGCCTGATCAGCAGCGGCGCTTCGGTCTGGCCAACAAAGATGTTGGCCGTATTGGAGAGCGATTCGGCGCCGGAGGTTCCCATGACCTTGGCCATGAACCAGGCCATGCCCTTGACCACGGCCTGCAGGATGCCGAGGTAATACAGCACCGAGGTCAGGGTGGCCACGAAGATGATGGTCGGCAGGACCTGGAAGGCGAAATATACGCCCAGACTGTCTGGCCCGGAATTGACGGCCAGCCGGCCGAAAACGAACCTGGAGCCCTCGGTGGTGAAACTCAGCAGGCTGACCACGGCGCCGCCCAGCCAGGAAATGGCCGCCTTGGGCCAGCCCAGGGGCGCGAACCAGGAGCACAGCTTGTCGCTGTAAAGGATGAAAACAGCGAACACCACCTGGATGAGGATGCCGCTGAAAACCAGCCGCCAGTTGATGCGGCGGCGGTTGTTGGAAAACAAGATGGCAATGCCTATGATCAGGACCAGGCCCAACACTCCCCTGAGCAGTGAAATCATGTTCATCGGTCACCTGCTTTTACGGATCGGATTTTAAAAAATCATCTTAGCCGCCGGGGTTGGTATTGTCAAGAATGAGGTTCGACGTTCGAAGTTCGAAGTAAAAGAAAATAAATTCCAAGTCACAAATTCCAAATTCCAAATAAATTCCAAGTTCCAAATTCCAATGTCCTAAACGAAGGCATTAAAGATTTTCTTCTGTAGGGAACGCAGATCTGCGTTCCCTACAGAAGAAAATCTTTAATGCCTTCGTTTAGGACATTGGA
>Ga0105152_10000262_pt1 | contig 14450 bp, 10 predicted proteins | sample LakBais05cmmetaG_FD_81534 | JGI IMG/M metagenome (GOLD analysis project Ga0105152, IMG submission 81534) | Lake sediment microbial communities from Lake Baikal, Russia to study Microbial Dark Matter (Phase II) - Lake Baikal sediment 0-5 cm | ecosystem: Environmental > Aquatic > Freshwater >...
ATTTCCGGGTGGTCTCGATGAGTTTCGAGCGCACTGGGCGGGCATCCTGACCGGCTTCCTGCATTCCCAGAACTACGCCACCGACTACCGGGGGGACGGTCAGGCGCACCAATCCGGCTCCCGGCGCAGTGCGATGGATAGTCGCGCGCATACTCTCGGTCATTAACGGATGCCCGTCGTATAGGCTGCCGATCAGTACAATATCAAAGACCTCGTTTTGCAGATCAAGTTGGTTAATGACGCTGACAGCCATCATCCCCAGTTCGCTGCCCGCCCAGCGGATGACTTCCAGGGCTTGCGGGTCGCCCTGCCGGGCAATCTCGAAGATAAGCAGGATCATGGCCGGGTTGAAGTCGAAGCGGCCCAGGTAAACGCCTTCGACCAGGTCATCCAGGTCTTTGGCTCCGGTTTGCTGTAAAAAGGCGGGAGTAAGGGCAGTGGCGGGTCCGCGTTTGACCCACTCGAAAGTGACGGCGCGCATCCCGCGGGCAAGGATGTCGAAGCCTCCGGCAGCTTCCCCGGACCAATGACTGCCGCCACCCACTACGCGGCCTTCCCGCTGGTGGTCCTGGCTCCAGCCGCGGCAGTTGCAGCCGGTCCCCGAAACGACCGAGATGCCCCATCCTTCTGCCGCCCCAGCCAGAATCCCAAGAGTGGTGTCATTGACGATTTCCAACGGACACGGCAGTTTCAAAGGCTGAATGGCGTCCAGATGAGCCTGCCGCTGGCTGGGCCAGTCGTAACCGGCCAGTCCCATTCCCGTCCCGGCAATTTGTGAGATGTTGATTTTCGCCATCTCAAAGGCTTGGGTGGTGATATCGAGCAGGTTTTTGGTGAGTCCGTCGTAGCCGACGGACTCCCAGTTGCCGGGTCCGGCTAGGCCGAAGCCGACTACCTTACCGGTCTCATCCGCGATCAGGGCGTGCGTTTTGGTCCCGCCTGCATCTACTCCGAGAAAATATCTCATTTCTTTTCCTCTTACAGGATTTTCCAAAGCGTTCATTTCCAGAACTGCGGCAGATATTCTTTATAACTGGTCAAATAATCGTCCAGAATCTGCTTTGCCAGTTCGAAATCGTTAACCACCGGGTCGAGTAGGAGGCATTGCATGGCTTTCTCGCGCGAGCCTTCGACGGCCGCGTCTACGCATAACTGGGCGACGGTAACTTCGCGGCGCAGGATTTCGGCCACCGGTTCAGGGAACGCTCCAACGTGGACCGGGTGGATGCCGTCGCCGTCCACTACAACCGGCGTCTCGACTGTACAGCCGAGCGGCAGGTTGGTGATCTGTCCCTGATTGGACAGGTTGGCCGCCAGGTGGTAGTGCGTAGTCGCTCCAGCCAGGTTCTCGATCATCTCCAGTGCCCCCTCGGAATCGGTATCTTTCAGTCCATCAATAGTTGCCTCGCCGTCAGCCATGCTTTTAAGTCTCTCGTGTTCGAACTCACGCACGGCGGCATTCATATCCCAGTCGTAGAGCGGGAGGTGGTACTTTTCCCAAGGCTTGGTGGCCGGGTCCGAGACCCAGGGCAAGTACTCACACAGATGGCTGTCGCCGGGAACGGGGAACAGGCCAAAGGCATCGAAGACGCGCCTCGTCAGGGGCTCAAAGGCCGGGTCCAGTTCGAAGAAACGCTTCCGGAAGAGCGGATAAAGGTCTGAGCCAGTCTGCCGGTCGCGGATGGAGATGATCCAGGAGAAGTGGTTCAGCCCGGCGGCGCGGATATCCACGCGTGGGACAATCTGGGTTTTGACCTGGTAATGGAGCGGGGCCTGCATGACCTGGTTATGGAGCGGGGCCTGCATGACATCGGCGTGCATGCCGATAATGCCATCCGGAACCGTGATGCCCAGGTCTTTGGACAGGGCAATGCCCACCATCGTGTAGCCGATGAAAATCTGGTGGCACAGACCCACGGCCTTGATTTTAGTATGACGGTTGATTGCGTCGCAGATGCGGATCATCGGGTTTGTAAAATTTATAAACCAGGCATCCGGGCAGGCCTGCTCCATGTCGTGGGCGATACCCATCACCGGGCCGATATTACGGGCCGCGTGGGCAAACCCACCCGGGCCGCCGTTCTCGGCATACGGCTGCCGGACCCCGTACTTGAGCGGGATTTCAAAGTCTTTTCTCCACAGTCCTTCGCGTGCCCCAACTTCGATGGCCGAGACGACAAAACCCGCGCCTTCGAGTGCTTCCTGATGATGAGCGTGGGCGGTGATGGTGATGCCAGAATCCCACTCGCGGTTTAGCCGTTCGGCCAGACGTTTAACAGTATCGAGCGTTTCGGGATTGTGGTCAACAAGTGCCAGGGTGGAACCGCGCAGTTTTTTGCTACGCACCAGAGCAGAGAGGGTGTTTTCCCCGAATGAGGCGCTGCCTGCGCCGATGACAACGATTTTGGTTGGGAGAGTCATAGTAGTCACCACATTGGATAAACACGAAATTCCTTCGTGTTCTTCGCATCCCTTGTCCCCGTTCTTATGGGATTGCGGTTATTGGACGGTCAATTCGTAACAGTTCTCGCCGAGTGTTTTTCTAACAGAAGTGATGGTCACCGATAACTTGTATTTCCCTGGCCTCAGCGATGGCAGGGTTAATTTGGTCTCTGTTGAGACGCCGTCGGCAGGGATGTCCACTGGGAAGGTAGCGGAGGCGATATCGCCCATTCCGCCTTCCAGCCGCCACTCGCAGGTTGCACCGGGGAGGGCTTGCGCCAGGTCATTGACGACGCAGAACGATATCAGGCTTGCCTTGCCGGCTTCTATATTTTCCGGCAGCCGGAAACAGGGTAGAACCGGCTGCATGGACCGCCGCAGGGCGTCAAAGGCGGGCTTGGGGGTCCGCCAGTAATCCACCACCGACCAGGTCACGGCAGGCCAAGGGTCGGTGAAATCGAACTGGAAGAGGCCGGAGACTTTGGTGTACTTGGCGCGCCGGTAGCATTCCGTGGCATATTGAATTAGACAACTCTGATATGCCTGGCTGTTGGCGATAAATTGGTCCAGCGAGACGCCCAGGGCGATCCCGTTATCGAAGGTCTCCGCCGGTTGGAAATCATGGAAGCGCCAGGTTTCCCAGACCTCACGGGCGTGGTGCAGTTCCTCCGGCGTTTTCTCAACGGGTGGAATGTTCTTGTAGGTGGAGCGCTCTATTTTTATGCCCCAGCCTTTCATCCACTCCTGTATTGATTTCCAGTGGTTTTTTTCAGTCAAATTCCACAGGGACGTGCCAAACTTGATTAGTGCTTTTGTGGTTGCGCTGACCTTTTTCTGAGAGTCGAGCCAGCCTTTGAAGTGGACCAATTCAGCGTAACCGGCATCCGGTCCGAACTGCGGTAACATGCGCTGGACGTTCTGTTTGACCGGCAGTCCCTGCGCCCCGTATTCGGTGACGAACGGCGCGCCGGGCGCATCTTGGAAATCGCGCCAGTGACCCACATACCAGCCGGGGTAAACATGCCCGTCGCCGGTGCCGGAGTTGCGGTGAACGTAGCGCGCCGGGTCGAGTTCGTGGACAACCGTCTCCAGCCGCGCATCCAGGTCGCGGTTGTGGGCTGGATCATAAAGCCCGCCCGCCTGACCCGCCATCCAGGGTGCATCCCAGGGACTTTCGTTGTGACAGCACCAGGCGGCGATGGATGGGTGGTTGTACAGTCCGGTAATCATGGCCTGCATCTGGCGCTCGGCCTCGGCGTGGAACTCCGGCTCGTCAGAATAGCCCCATTGGAATGGGAAATCCTGCCAAACGAGCAGCCCGGCCCGGTCACAGGCTTCGTGGAATTCGGGCGGCAGTACATGGGCGTGGACGCGCAGGATGTTCAGATTGGCTTGCTTTGCCAGGTCCACGTCATGGGTATAAAAATCACCGCCCGCGCCACCGCCAAATGGGTGTTCCTTGCCGCCGGCCGCTTCCGGGAAAAGCGTTTCAGCCAGCCACTGGGAAGGCAGGTAGTTCGAGCCGCGCGGAAAGTAAGATTGGCCGTTGATTAACCAGCGGAAACCAGCCTCCACCAGGACGGTGCGAAAGCCAAACAGGCTGGAGCGAGAGATGGTCTCCTTGGCGGTAACCAGTGAAGCCGAGACCTCGTACAGGTGCGGAAGGCCCCGGTCCCAGGGCTGCCAGAGGTGGGCGTCCTTGGCCGGCATCTGGACTTCGTGGACGGACTCGCCTTCCGGTAGCTCCAGCATGAACCTGGCAGCCTGCGGCTTGCCCTTGAAATTCTCCGGGGCGCAGCGGACCTCGAGCCGGGCGCGCCGTTTCCGGGTCAGGTTGCGCACCGTGAGTTCGGCGTGAAGGGCGGGAGGCTGCGAGTCCATGTCCGCGCGCAGGAGCAGACGGTCGATCGTCACTGCCCCGTGCTCCTCGAGATAGACGCGGTTCCAGATTCCGCCGGTGTTATAGGATTGGCCGACCGGTTCCCATCCGCCGCCGGGACGGCAGTCATGGTGGTTGAGCACACCCTTGATGAGGCGCTTGCGCAAATGCCAGCCATCTGGTCCGGGCGTTTCGTAAGGGCTCTCGACGCGCACGGCCAGAATGTTATTCCCGGAGCGAAGTGTTTTGGTTACATCGAAGGCGAAAGGATCGAAATAGCCGGTATGGTGCCCAAGGTGCTCACCGTTTAGATACACATCGGCGAAATAATCCACGCCGTCGAAATGGATGGCGGTAAACTCCCGGCGCGTGCGGTGGCGAAATTCATAGCGGAACCAGACGACACCATGATGGTCAAGCCCGCCCAGAAACCAGTTGGCCGGGATGGACATCGTTTTCCAGGCAGAATCATCGTAACCGGGTTGGGCGAAGTCGGAATTATCTTCGGTACAATAATGCCATAGACCTGCGAGATTCATAGTCTCACCAAATAAAATTCATTATTCCTTCGAGCCGGTTAGTTTAATGCCCTGGATGAAGGTTTTCTGGGCGAAGAAGAAAGCGACGATGATTGGAACGGTGAAGACAACTGAGGCGGCCATCAACTGGTTCCAGATCATCGTACGCTGACTCTGGAAGTCTTGCAGGCCGAGTGCCATTGTGAAATTGCTCGGGCTGGTCAGGAAGAGCAGCGGGCCGGTGAAATCATTCCATGCCCACAGGAAAGTGAATACTGTCACCGTGGCAAGCACCGGCACCGAAAGCGGCAGGACGATCTGGGTGAAAATCTGCCATTCTGAAGCACCATCCACGCGGGCAGCATCACACATCTCTTCGGGAATCGTGCGGAAGAATTGACGCAGCAGGAATACGTCGTAGGCGTTGGCAAAGAAGGTTGGAATGATGAGTGGCAGGAAGGAATTACCCCAGTGCAGGATATCATTGAAGAACAGGTAAATCGGAATTATCGTGACCTGAATAGGGAGCATCATGGTAGACAGGATGAGCACGAAGAGGATATCCCGGCCGGGGAATTTGAGACGCGCGAAGGCATAGGCGACCGGCGTGTTCGAGACCAACGTCCCGACAATTGAGAAAAAGGCGACGACCAGGCTGTTTTTAAAATAGACCCAGAAGCTGACCCCGATACCGGGCCGGCTGCCGCGCTCCATCGCGTCGATAAAATTCTGCCAACGGAAACTGACATGCATGATTGGTTCGGCAATTATGGTTGCACCCTGCTGAATGTCATACTGGAAGGTTTGATTGGAATTGGCCGGGTCAACAAAGGTACCGATGCCCTCCACGATCTTGACCGCCGCCAGTTGCTTCACACCCTCGGGCGTGATGACGTTGTAGAGCGGTAATTGCTGGCCGTTTACTTCCACGCGGAGGTTATCATATGGCAGCCAGCGAGGCGGTGTGTGGAATACATCCTGGTCGGATTTAAATGCCGTTACAACCATCCAGAGGAAAGGCATGAGGAAAAACAAGCCGATGATGTTGATCGCTGTATGACTGAACAGCGATTTGAAGAAATTGCGAACCTTCCGAATTCGCACTCGTCTGCGGCTTTCTTCGTCTGTTTCGGTGCGGAGGCGGGGATATTGAGCAGGAATATTGATTGTCATGGTTTTACCCTGCGTAGTAAGTGAACCGATCACTGACCTTCAGGAGCAGAAGTGTGCAAATGAGGATGATGATAAATAGAACCCAAGCCATGGCTGAGGCGTAACCCATTTTGAGCCAGAGGAAACCATTCTGGTAAAGATAAACACTATAGAAGAGAGTCGAATTAAGCGGGTAGCCGAGTCCATGACTGCCGCGGAATACGTAGGCTTGAGCGAAATATTGGAACATCCCAATTACGCCAGTAATCAGGTTGAACAAAGTGATGGGAGAAACCATCGGGATCGTAATGTTCCATAGTCTTTGCCACCAACTGGCCCCGTCCAGTTCGGCGGCTTCCAACAGACTGATTGGCACGTCCTGTAGCCCGGAGAGATAGATTACGATCGTACCACCCATCCCCCACATTCCGAGCAGGATGAGCCCCGGTTTGGACCAGTCCGGGTTGCTCATCCAGTTCGGGCCGGAAATCCCGAGATGGGCCAGGAGTGTATTCAGAATACCCGTGTTTGGGTTGAGGATCCACAGCCAGAGGATGGTGCTGGCGACGGTGGGAACGATGGAAGGCAGGAAATAGATAACGCGGTAAAAGGATTGACCGCGCACTTTCAGGTTCAAGAGCACGGCGCAGAAAAATGATGCCAGTAACGTCAGTGGAACGCCAATGGCAACCAGATAAACCGTGTTGGCAAGCGATTTCCAGAACAAGTCGTCTGTCAGCAGCGTGGCATAATTTTGCAGGCCCACCCATTCAAGCGGTTGCTTGGAATGGTAGATGCTGAAACTATAAACCAGCGAGGCAATCATCGGGTAAAGGGTAAATGCCAGGAAACCGATTGTCCATGGGAGCAGGAACAGCATCCCGATCCTGAAATTGACGCGTTGGCGAGGCCCCATTTTCGATATTTTGGGGGGCCACGAGAATTTACGTCCGCTCATCCGCAGTGCATCCATGTCGTCCTCCGTTCAGGGATTGGGGTAATGGGGCGGTGTTGCCACCGCCCCTATTTCCATTAACAGGTAAGCTATTTCAGCGCTTCTACCAGTTTTACTTCGAACTCGGTCTGCAAAGCATCCAGCAGCGGTTCCGGGTCGGCGCCGGTGTGCAACACCTGTTCCTCCACCGTTCCGTAGGAGGTGTTAAATTCCAACGAGATTGGAGTGGTGATGACATAAGTCGCATTCGGGCTGGCCATCAAGTCCATGAAGATTTTAAACTTGGGATTATCAGTGAAGCATGTATCTTCGGCAGCTATCTTGCTGGTCGGCAGGTTGGCATTGTAGCAGAATTCCTCCGCCACAATCGCAGGGGACATCATCCAAGCCAGCAGTGTGGCGGAGGCGGATTTATCCGTTGCACCGGCTGGAATGACCGCAACGGTGCCCTGGACTACGGCGGTATTGGCGCGCTCCGGGTGGTCAGCCGGGGGCGGGAATGGTGCCACCCCGTAACTGGCTTCAGGTTTGAATTGACTGATGAAGTTCGGGCCGGTCATCCACTCGCCATCCACATACATTGCCAGCTTGCCGGTATAGAAGGGGTAGTCGGCTGACATATACGCGTCTGCCCAGCCAGAAGATAACGCCAGTACTTTGTCCGCGTTGTATTTGGTGTAGAACTGCTGCTGCCAGAGCAGTGAGTCGATCATGGGCTGGCTGTTGGCAGTCATGTGCGTGCCATCTTCGCTATACCAGAAGCCATCGAACATGCGGACATAGAGATCACCATGGCCCCAAGCCTGGTCGGGAAGGAAGCCGATCTGCTCGATCGTTCCGTCTGCACTGATTTTGGTCAGTTGATCAGCAAATTCGGCCAATTGTTCCATGGTGGCGGGCGGAGTATTAGGATCCAAGCCGGCTGCCTCGAACATATCCTTATTCCAGAACAGGGCATACATATCCGTACCCCAGGGAAGGCAAAGGATCTGGTTGCCCATCTTGCATTGGTCCAGCGGCGCGGCGAAGAAGTCATTCAGGTCAATGCCACCAGTCTGGATGGCGTCAGAAAGTTCCATCACAAGGTTTTCTTTTGCGTAGGATTTGACCAGGTCACCGCCGCTTAAGATCAGGATGTCCGGCGGTTCGGAGCCGGTCAGGGCTGGCAGGATCTTGTCCTCTGCCAGCGGGGCGGTCACTTCGACCTTGATACCGCTCTCGGTGGTGTATTTGTCGAACAGTTGCTGGAGTTGCTGGGGGTTATCGCCCCACTGGATCCAGACACGCAGCACTTTCGTCTCCGGGGTTTTCGATCCACAGGAAGTCAGCACCATGCTGGCAATCACCAGCAGGCTGACAACCAACCATAAAGTTTTGTTTTTCATATTCTCCTCCGAGATAGTAGAAAGAATGGGGATGGTTTGAAAATAATCCTTTCGTTTTCCGAAGCACCTCCTTTGGTCAGGCTAGGCATCCGCACGATTGGCGGATGACCAGTTCTGTGGATAAAACCAGGCGCGGCTCCACGGTCTCGCCGCGGATGATGCGGATTAACTGGCGGACGGCTTCCTGTCCCACTTGCTCGGTGGGGGCGTGAACGGTGGTCAGCGGTGGTACGAGAGTGCGCGCGAACAACGAATCGTCGAACCCGACAACGGCGACATCTTCCGGAACCCTCCGGCCGGCCTGCCGCAATCCCAGCATGACACCGGCCGCCGAATCGTCATCGCCGGTGAAAATGGCGTCGAATTCCACGCCCTCCAGCAGGATTTGTTCCAGAGCCAGACGAGCCTCGTCGCGGTTGAATTCGCCGCGCGTCACCAGCGCCGGGTCGAAGGTAATATCGTGGGCTTTGAGCGCGAGGCGGTAGCCTTTTTCGCGCCAGGTCGAGTCTTCATGACCTTCCGGACCCTGCAAAAAAATAATCCGGTGGCAGTCATGGACCTCGATCAAGTGTTCCACAATCTTCTGCGCACCGGACTGGTTCTCGATGGTAACAACAGGGATGTTCAAGGAATTTGGGGGAGCCTGGTGAAGCAAAACAACCGGAAATCCGATATTATGCAGGCGAGTCAGCTCTTTCGCATCCAGGCTCTCGGTAAAGACCAGCAGGCCGTCTGTGTTGTGCTCTCCGAGCGGGCGGCGAGGGGCGTTTTCGGGGCGAGACTGGGTTGTATGAATCAGCAGGTCAAACCCGGCCTCGCTGACCCCAGCCTCCACGCCCCGTAGCATGGGCTGGAAAAAGGCTCCGCTGATTTCAGGCAAGAGCAGGCCAATTGTGTCTGTCCGGCGGCTGGCAAGCGTCCGCGCGGCGGCATGAGGAAAATAGTTCAGCGCGGCGATGGCAGAACGGACCCGCTCTGCAGTATCTGTGTCCACGGGTGCGGTGCCATTCAGTACACGACTGACTGTGGCGATGGAAACACAGGCTCGTTGAGCAACATCGATAATGGTGGGACGGGAAGGGGGCATAAGTTGGGAAGATAATTCGCTATGCTATGAAAGCGTTTTCTGAAAGCGCTTACATAGTATAACGAATTTTGCAGCCAGAGTCAACTCTTCCAGAAAAAATTTAAGGTTGGGGGAAATGTGTCGATCAGGAAGCGGGCGGTAGTTACTCTTTTTTCCTGGGCCTGCCATTACGGTATTCCAGTAATCTCCGTATTCTTGCATGCCGTTCCCGGGTCAATGGATAGAACCAGGTGGTGATGACTGCTGAGAATAACAGTACCGCGCCCAAGGGCCCTATTAGAATGCGGATAGCCGTCAATGTAATGGGAGACTGTACGAAGGTTGTTGCACCCTCCGGTGGGGTCCGGTAACCGAACCAGCCCAGTACTTGCAGAGCGATGAAGATCGCCAGCGCACCGGTCAGCTTGCGGACGAAGTTCTTTACGCCATAGTAAATCCCTTCCTGGCGGCGTCCGGTACGCAGTTCGTCCCACTCGATCACGTCCGGAAACATGGCATCCGGCAGGATGTGTGCGGCCGAGACGCTCAACCCGGCCAGGAAAGCCATCCACAACACCAGCGAAACCTGCCCGGGTTGGACCAGGAAAATTCCAATCTGCACTCCGGCCCAGAAGACCATCCCAATGATGTAGGCGATGTGTTTGCCCAGGCGATGGGAGAGCCACAACCAGAAGGGCAGGGCGACGGTCGCCGTGACCAGCAGCAGTGCAAAGACCGCTGATTCGAGTGGCAGGGAAACGCCGAGCAATGTAACCGAGGTCAGCATGTTGCCGCGGGCGATCCAGTAGAGCAGGTAGAAAGGCAGGACCAGCGCCACCAGGTCGAAGGTAATCCAATTCAGCATGTAGATGAGCGTGGCGAAGCGGAAGGGAACATTGGTCCAGGCAGTGCGGACGGTTTGCCCGAAGGTCACGGTTTCCTGCGGCCGGTCTGCCGCGCCGTAGTGCTCACGGACAACGGCAAAGATGAGCAGGAACGGGATGGTGGCCAACCCGCCGAAAATCCCAGCCACGATCAGGTAACCCTGCTGCTGGGTCAGACCAGCAGCCAGGGCTGCGTCAATGATGGCTGGAGCGGCAACCGCGGTTACCAGCGAGGCCAGCAGGTTGAAGAAGATGCGGAAACTGGTCAGGGTGGTGCGTTCGTCGTAGTCGGGGGTCAGCTCGGGCAGCAGTGAGGAAAACGGCACGCCGCACAGGGTCTCGAACGTGTCGCTGATCATGAAAGCCAGAGTAACGGTGGCAGCCAGGGCGATCTGGTTGTGCCAGGGCGGAGCCCACCACAGCAGAAGGAAACTTGCCCCGAAGGGGATGGCGAAAAACAGCAGGAACGGTCGGCGGCGGCCCCAGCGACTGCGCATCCGGTCGGTCAGGATGCCTACCAGCGGGTCGTTGACCGCGTCCCATATTATGCTCACCAGCGCGGCGAAAGAGGCCAGCCGCGGGTCCAGCCCAACCACGTCCGTCAGGAAGATGGCGTAGAAGATCTGGCGCAGGGTCCCGTAACTGGCCTCGCTCCAGTCGCCGGTCCCATAGACCAGCTTGACCCAGAATGAAAGCACATCACTTTTTACCCTGCTGGTTTTTTCATTCATTGATGCTCCTCAACAGAAGTGCTGGTATACCATTAACACCACTTTTACCAGATTTCCTCGAGGCAGGCAGGATTGTTAAGGATATAATCGACTCGATGACAGAACCATCCAAATCTTCCCTTGCCGACAAACTAAAATCACTGGGTGTCAGAGCCGGCGCGGCGGACCTCCTGCCTGGTGCGCCGAAGCCGAAAACGGACGTTCCCATCCAATCCGTGGTGGAGGGACGTTTTGTTTCCACCCGGCAAGGCGAAACATTCGTATCCGAACAGACTTATCCCTCCACTTACCGTCACGGCCTCACTCCGCTGCGCGCCTCCGTCCCCCTGGCTACTATTGCACAGTGGGCACGCGATGTGCGTCTCACCGACCTGCCGCTCGATTCTTTTGCCTTCCTGGATACCGAGACCTCCGGACTGGCGGGTGGGACGGGCACATATGCCTTCCTGGTGGGCGTGGGGCGCTTCGAGGGCGAGACATTCCGCCTGGCGCAATTCTTCATGCGAGACCCGTCTGAGGAAGCCGCACTGCTCGAAGGGCTGATAGATTTCCTGGCTCCCTGTGCTGCACTCGTCACCTTCAACGGCAAAGCCTTCGACGCGCCGCTGCTGGTCACGCGTTACTCGCTGCACAGCCTCCCGGTGCCATTCAAAGATTTTGCGCATCTCGATTTACTGCCCCTGGCCCGGCGTCTCTGGCGCGACCGTCTGCCCAGCCGCGCCCTGAAATACCTCGAAGAGAACGTGCTCGCCGCGCCGCGCACCTCTGATGAAGTCCCTGGCTACGAAATCCCCTATCTCTACTTCGACTACCTGCGCACGGGCGATGCCGCCCCGCTGAAGGGCGTGTTCTACCATAACGCCATGGACATCGTCGCGCTGGCAGCATTGATGAACCATATGGCGTCCATCCTCCACGCCCCATTTGACGGACAGGTGCAGCATGGACTGGATTTCATTGCGCTGGCGAAATTGTTCGAAGACCTAGACCGCCGGGAGGAGGCGGCTCGTCTTTACGAACGCGGCTTGCAGGCCGGCGTGAGCGAAGCGGACTTTGGAGCAGCTGTGCAAAGGCTCTCCGCGTTACAACGCCGCCGCGGCGACCTCGAGTCTGCCGCGGCATTGTGGCAAAAAGCCGCTGCCGAGGGACATGTCTATGCCCACATCGAACTGGCGAAATACTACGAGCACCACCGTCGCGACTATGCTGAATCGCTGAAATGGACACAGAGCGCAGAGGGGCTGGTCAGTTCGCTTGACATCCCGCGTTATGAATACCGTCATTGGATGGAAGAACTGGAACATCGAAAAAAAAGATTGCAAGAGAAGTCACAGAAGTAATCCGTTAGCATCTTTCCTGCCTTGACGATGCAAGAAAATTGAAAACGCAGTAGAATAACGGACGTTGGTTGGATCTATGTTGGTAGACAGCTTTAATCTTAAAAACGGAGATTCATATGGCGAAAAAAGTCAAAGGGAATAAACGAAAACAGCGGAACAAGATCCCCTGGGGAGAATGGGCGCTCTGGGGGGTGATTGTCCTAGTGGCCCTGGTAGCCCTGGCTATTTTTATACTGAATCGGCAGGCGCAATCACTCAAAGCACAGCAGCCCACCCAACCGGTCCAGACGCAGCAATCGCTGCAAACGCAACCGGCCGCACCCCAGGTCACGCCACAGACCACGCCCGTTGGCGCAATCGGCCTGCCACAGGCATTCCTGATGTATCAGAATGGGACGGCCTACTTCCTGGATGTGCGCGTACCGGAAGATTTTGCCCTGTATCGCATTCCAAACTCCGTCTCCATCCCACTGGCCGAGTTGGAAGCCCGCACGAGCGAGGTTCCACAGGATAAGGATGTTGTGATTGTCTGCATGATCAGCGACGATTGCCTGAAAGCACGGGATATCCTCGGGAATACCGGTTTCACACGCCTCTATCCCATGCAGGATGAGATAGAGAACTGGGTTTTGCAAGGTTACCCCTTTGAAGGGAACTTCCCTGACTAATCCTGACGGCGCACCAAAATGTGCTCTATCCATCTACTTCGCAGGCATAAGGAAAAGCCCCCGGTTTCGTGAAGAAACCGGGGGTTCATTTTATGGTGCATAAATAATTTTTGTGATATGCGAGATACAGGTGTCCCCGTCGGTCGTCTTGCAGACGCGTCCGGTAATCTCCACGTAAAAAGAGTTACCAATGAGGAATTAATTATATGCTATAAAACGCAGATATGACGACCAGGCAAAAAAATTTTAAAGAACAAAAGACTGAAGGCTGAGTGCTTTGCTTTATAATGATGCCAGTTCATAAAAGAATGGAAATAGCATGAAAAACAACTTTCGAAAATTTCTGATCCGGTTTCTATTCCTCCTGGCGCTGATTGGACTCTTGTCCTGCAACGTCTTTTCAACTCCCGTTGCCTCCACTCTCGCGCCGATCCAGTCGCTTGTTAGTCAGAACCATACGCTGACCTTCACAACGATTAGTGAAACGAGTGCGTCACCGGTCTACACGCTCACGGCGCAGGTCCCGCGTCTGACGGGCAGCAATGATCCACGCATGCTGCAATTCAACCAGCAGGCGGCGGCACTTGTTCAGCAGGAAGTGGATCGTTTCAAACAGAGCCTGGCTGGCGCATCCAACTCGCCGAGTGCGATGGGCAGTTTTTTTGACCTGAAATATTCCCTTGTCTCTCCGTGGAGCGACATCCTCAGTCTAAAATTTGACGTTGACAGCTATCACGACGGTGCAGCACATCCGTTTCATTACAGCCGGGCTTTCACCTTTGACCTGGCTACCGGTCACCAGGTCAATCTGGACCAGCTGTTCCTGCCCGGAACGAACTATCTGCAAGTGCTATCGGATTATTGCAAAACCGAACTGGCAGGGCGCGATATCGCCTTTGACGCCTCCATAACCGGCGCTGATCCGCTGCCGGACAATTACCAGAACTGGAACATCTCGGCGGACGGGCTGGTCATCACCTTTGACGAATATCAGGTGGCGGCATACGCGGCTGGCCCGCAGATCGTCACCATCCCTTATGCTGTGCTGGCAGGCATCCTTGACATGCAGGGTCCGCTGGCAGGCTTCTCCTTCCATAAGGTATAAAGATATGTCTCGAAAGCATTCTCACCCCCTGCTCTTTCTTGGCGTGCTGACGGTTGACCTGTTCATATTGATGCTCTCCGCCTGTGGTGGCGGAGGTCTGACGGCGACCGGCGGCAAGTTCAGAGTCCTGGCGACAACCAGCATTGTGGGCAATGTTGTCAGCCAGGTAGCCGGGGATTCCATAGCCCTGTCCATTCTGATGCCTGTAGGTACCGACCCGCACGACTTCCAGCCGCGCCCTCAGGACGCCGCCGCCCTTGCCGATGCTCAAATTATCTTTTCCAACGGACCCGGGTTGGAGGGCTTTCTACATCCGCTGCTGGAA
>Ga0105152_10000264_pt1 | contig 14426 bp, 11 predicted proteins | sample LakBais05cmmetaG_FD_81534 | JGI IMG/M metagenome (GOLD analysis project Ga0105152, IMG submission 81534) | Lake sediment microbial communities from Lake Baikal, Russia to study Microbial Dark Matter (Phase II) - Lake Baikal sediment 0-5 cm | ecosystem: Environmental > Aquatic > Freshwater >...
AGATTACGGCTTATCCTTAACACTGGGTGGCGGGGAAGTAACCTTACTGGAGTTTACCAGTGTCTATGCCACCATTGCGAACGCAGGACAACGGATACCTCCTTACGCAATCACGCAAATTCTAGATTACACCGGCAAGGTTATATATCAATACGAGCCTCAAAAACCTCAGCTAGTACTCCGACCTGAGCATGCCTTTATAATCTCCGATATCCTCTCTGACAACGAAGCACGCACACCTGCCTTCGGAGCAAATTCAGTCTTGAACCTGCCCTTCCAGGTCGCCGTCAAAACGGGCACCACCAATGATTTTCACGATAACTGGACGGTCGGTTATACTCCGGATATTGCTATCGGGGTATGGGTAGGTAACGCCGACTATAAGCCGATGCAAAATACGACCGGTTTAACTGGCGCTGCTCCCATCTGGGCGCAATTCATGAAGGTGGCCATTAAACAGCTCACAGGTGATAATCCGACGTCTTTCGTAAAACCTGCTGGAGTGGTCGATCGGATTATCTGCGCCATCTCAGGCACCGATTCTTCTCAATGGTGCCCAGAGCAACGAAGAGAATACTTCGTTGTTGACCAACCACCCCTGCCCAAAGAGCAGGATTTGTGGGCAAAAATAAACATTGATACCTGGACAGGCTTACGCGCCTCCCCAGCCTGCCCCGATTTTACGAAAGAGGAGTTCGTCGCCAACATCACTGATCCGTGGGCAATTAAATGGGTTAAAGATGACTCACAGGGGCAAGCCTGGGCTGCAGAGATGAACTTCCCCTCTCCGATTGTTTTTTCTCCCTCCAGGGACTGTCAGGCGGATGATCCACGTCCGATCATCGCAATCTCATCTCCATTGGAAGGTGAAACTATTACCAGCAGTCCTGTGGGTATTTCCGGGAAGTTGGATGCCACTGCTGATTTTGCATCTTATCGGATCGATTATGGGCTTGGATTGGATCCAGACAAATGGGAGCGTCTGTCTAAAGGAGAAGATCCAATTCCTGAGGCAGATAAGATCTATTCCTGGGATATCCAAGATCTACCGGCTGGACTGGTTACCTTGCGTTTCACCTTACGTAGCACGCACGATACCTACGCGGAGCTATTTTTACATTTAAACATCCAAATTCCTACCCCTACACCAACCCCCACACCGACCATTACCCCAACACCCACTCCTACGAATACCCCCATATCCACTCCTACTCCCACCGAAACGCCTGTACCGACAGATACCCCTCCGCCAGGACCATCTTCAACACCAACGGAAACTCCACCTCCAGTATTTCCTACCGAGACGCCTACTCCCACAATTCTACCCTCCTCAGAGCCGAAGATCACCCACAGTCCATAAAATGACGAGAAGAAAATGAGCTAATTAACGGGCGTACTCGTCCGTTCCCGTCTCATTTCGAATTAGCCACCCTTTGTCTTCTAAGTGTAGGTAGTTAGATTTTAAGGAAACTTTCCCACTCTTGTTCGTTGTAGAATCGACGAGTGATTGCGTTGCTACGAGTTTTAATACCAGCCTGCCCAAGCTGCATGTGGACAGCGCGGTTATCCAGGAGGGTGCCGATCCGGCCTGCCCCGCTTGACAGGAGTGTATCCTGCAGCCCCTTTACGTTCTCATTGAAGAACGGGTCTTCCACCCACATACCACGTAGATCAACCGCCGCGATCCAACCATGTTTCAGGTCGTTAGCCTGTTGTTTGATCTGCTCGATCCATTTATTAAAATCATCCGTCGATAACGCCTGGTTAGCAATAATATCCATGCGTTGGCAAGTCAGGTCGGCTTTAGCGCTATACATTTTAGTTTTCTCCAATATGGGTCATTATAACATCCTGATCTGTGACGCCGAATATGTGAGTGGATCCAAATCCATCTGTTCCTCTAGATTTTCAGGAGAAAGGAGTAGATTTTCTACTAGCAGTCGTAGATGCCGGTATTTTAACAAGTGCCAACCACGGCTGATCTCTTGTCTTAAATGAGGGTCGTGTTGTAGCTTATATGCCACCAGGTTAGATCGGCTGCCTGGCAGCACAATAATCATACGCTCAGAACCGGGTTCTCTTTGGATAGGGGAGATGCGGGTATTCTTCCCTATTACTATTTCTCCGATCGCAGCCGAAGTCAGGATGTAAAACACATATTGTACTTCTCCATCTTCTGTTTGCCAGTAAAATGGGAGCATCCCTGGTGAGAAACCCTCCTGACTTTCTGGGTAGCGGGTGGTAATAAAACCCAGCCTGTCGCCCAATTGTCTTACCAGCAGGCGCATATCTTCCAGGTCCGCACGCCGGGTAGTGGACTGTTCTTGAGGGCGTAATGTCCACTGACCGCTACCCGCGTGTTCCCCAGATGAATCCAGGCATACCTTTACCAGCTCTTTTTCGGGTGTGTGCAGACCTGGGAAGCTCTCACACAGGGCGCGGTCGATTTCCGCCAATTGGCAGCCAGGATGTTCTTGGTGATAATTAATCAACTCTACTTCCACCCGGTCTGCCAGAGGGGCGTTTAACTGCCCTTCAATCTCCTTATCCTCCCGTAGCCACCATTGACCGACATCCAGGGATTGTTCGCTGCCTTCATACCGGCGAAAGCCGTACCGGTAGGAGAATATTTCCTTGAAAAGCGCTTGCACCTGAAAAAAATTCTGGGAAGGAGATGGTTCCGCCATTTCGATTGCAGGATTATCCGTTTGGGAGGTCACCCATTCCGTTTTGGAAACTAGGTGAAAAGCGTGCGCATCTGCTAATGCCGATAACGCTGCACTTTTTACCAGCAGATAATGGCATGGCTGACCACGCTCACGCAGGTAATCCAACGCCGCCTGTAAGGCAACCGGACGGGCTTTCTCCATCAGGATTGGCTCATCCTTGGTATCCTTCGCGCGTTGCCAGGTGATCTGTGCTTGCCCTTCCTCCAAGCGAAGCGCTATCCCTTTCAGGGCAAAGCTGGCATCTTGCGCGGCGATCAGTGCTGAGGAGATGAATCCCGGCTCGGTCTCTGTGATCAGCCCCAGAAAAGGCGTGCCAATTGATAATAGCGGTGCCAGGTGCCCGAATATTGCTGAGAGCGCGGCAGTATGCCAACCCCAGTCGTACCTCCTACGGCGTAAAACGCTTTTAAATGGTCCTACAGCCTCCCTTCCCCACAACCATCCAGCCCATAACGCCGAGAGAGTCCAGAAAGCTTGGTTCGGGCGTGGTAAGGCTGCCAGGACAGCCCCAACCGGGATGTCCGGCAAATGGTCTGCTAAATCCCTCAGCCGACCTTCATACAGGCAGATTCCGTATCCTGCCGTCTCACCAGCAATAGAGGGTACCTCGGGCCAATGTACCAACGGAATTGGATCAAGAGGTTTTTCCCACAGTTCGATCCCCTTTTCTAACGCTATCCAGACATTATTTTCGCGGAAGCGATGAGGCACTACCAGTTGTAGTGGGCGTTCTCGCTCTTTTTCAAATGGGTGGTGCCAGAGGGTGTTCGCCTGGTCGCAGGTATGTAATAGTAATGCTAATAGATGGTTGCGCCGGGTCGGGCTGAGCGTCATACCATCTAACTTGTTGAACAACGTAAATAAGGCATACACTGCTCGCGGCAGGTATGCCTCCAGGGCTTCTTCAGCGTGAATGCGGTCGGGATCGTCGCGCCTGGCTACACGCTCCAGGGCGCGCGCCCGGTGCAAGCCGGTGGTAGAGAATTGCGCAGCGCGTTCTACATCAGCGGTAGTAGTCGGTCGTTCTCCCTCATCCTGGCAGGCTGGGCATTTATAATAGCGCGCATATGGTGCAGGTGCCTGGCGCTCCCAAAGGAAATAATCCGCTTCAACTGTTGCCCCGCAGTGTAAACACTCTGTCTGGTATAGGGCGCGAATATGCGGTTCGATACGTTCATCACCCTTGTGGGCAGAAGCCAATTCCGCCAGGGCTACCTCCAAGTCAGTCGTAGAAGGCGGAGCCGCGGCTAACTCTAATAAATACCGGGCAATCGGATTATTAGCCGAGACCAATACCCGATAACCGGCGCGCGCCATCTCCAATACCAGTGAGGGGGAGGTCCCAAAGGGGTCTAATACCCATGAGCCAGAGGGTAGGCACTTTTTTAGCCAGTCAGAGGCCACCCCCCCTGGCAAACGGGGTAGATAACGTGCCAGCAGACCTGTACTGGTCGGCGGTGTTCCCGGCAAATAAGGGTTAGACCCTCTCAAAAAAACCCTCCCATGGTTAAGTGTTTCGGTTAAGGCAGCTATATCATTTTAAGTAGTATAACGAGTTAAAAGCAAAATTACAAGCAGTAGATAAATAGAAAATTGGGATTTTTATGCACTTGGTGCATAAAAATCCCAATTTTGGAAATTCCCTCACCCACATGTGGGAAGGGGGCTTGTTACAAAGCTACTTATCTTCTGCGACCTTTATACCCTTATGTTTCAGCGCAGACTGGGCAGCCGCCAAGCGGGCTATCGGCACGCGGAACGGGCTGCAGCTCACGTAGTTCTGACCAATGGTGTGGCAAAATTCAATTGACTCTGGATCGCCACCGTGCTCACCGCAAATTCCAACTTCCAGGCTTACCCGAGTTTTACGACCCTCTTCCACAGCCATCTTCATCAAGCGCCCGACACCCTCTCGGTCGATGGTCTGAAAGGGGTTCTTAACCAGAATACCTTGTTCAATATATGTAACCAGGAAGTTACGCTCAGCATCGTCGCGGCTGTAACCGTAGGTCATCTGCGTCAGGTCGTTTGTGCCGAAGGAAAAGAACTCCGCTAGCTTTGCGATCTCAGAAGCAGTAACCGCCGCACGTGGTATCTCGATCATGGTGCCGAACTTATAGGGGAACTCAACACCCTTTTCGGTCATAACGGTTTTGGCGATCCGCTCAAGGCGCGGCTGGATCCATTCAAGCTCTTTTACTGTGCCAGTCAGCGGGATCATCACTTCAGGTTTAACATGCACACCTTTCTTCGTGCAGTTAGCAGCGGCCTCAAAAATAGCACGCACCTGCATCTCTACAATCTCGGGCATCACGATGCTCAACCTTACCCCACGCAGACCCATCATGGGATTGCTTTCATGCATCGATTGGATGTCAGCGAGAAGCTTTTGCTTCTCAGCCAGCCCTTTTGTCTCACCCTTGACGCGCATCGAAATTGTTTCCTCTAGCAGCTTTTCTTCGTCAGGCATGAACTCATGCAGAGGCGGGTCAATTAAACGGATGATGACGGGATATCCATCCATTGCCTCGAACAAGCCTTCGAAGTCTGATCGTTGGAAGGGTAGTAAATCGTTCAATTCTTTGGTGCGCGCTTCACTGGTGTCTGCCAGGATCATCTTTTGTACGGTAGGCAGACGTTCCGGCTCGAAGAACATGTGCTCGGTACGGCACAAGCCGATGCCGACCGCGCCATAAGATCGGGCGCGCCGGGCATCCCGGGGGTAATCGGCGTTCGCCCACACTTGTAATCCGGTGGTAGGCCAGCCATCGGGGGCAGTCCGCATATCAGGTGTGGCACAGATCTCATCAGCCCACTTGAGCAAGATCATCAGGTCGACTTGCTCCTCCAGGGAGGCCGCTGTCATGGGGATCTTACCCAAGAAAGCTTCGCCGGTGGCGCCGTCGATCGAGATCCACTCACCTTCTTTCACAATCACGCCATTTACTTCCATTTGGCGCTTCTGCAAATCGATCCGGATCATGGATGCACCTACAATACAGGGCTTGCCAAACTGGCGGGCTACTACCGCAGCGTGTGAGGTAGCTCCACCTTCGCTGGTAAGGATACCCTTGGCAGCGATCATGCCATGCACATCATCGGGTTTGGTAAAGGGACGCACCATGACCACATCTTGACCCTCTTCTTTAGCCATACGCTCGGCGGTGTCTGCATCGAAATAGACTTGTCCAACCGCCGCGCCAGGGGAAGCGTTCACACCAGTGGCGAACAAGCGATTTTCGTTCTTAGCTTGTTTCTTTGCATTTTGGTCATATTGGGGGTGCAGAAGGGTATCTACCTGTTCAGTGGTGACGCGCCAGATAGCCTCTTCCTTGTTGATTAAACCTTCATTGACCATGTCCACGGCAATTTTCACCGCTGCCTTGGCAGTGCGCTTGCCGTTGCGGGTTTGGAGCATCCATAGCTTGCCGCGCTCAATCGTGAATTCGACATCTTGCATTTCTTTATAATGCTTCTCAAGAGTGTCGGTAATCTCCATAAACTGGTGGTAAGCTTCGGGCAGGTCTTTCACCAGGTTCTCGATCTTCTCAGTGTTACGGATGCCCGCGACGACATCCTCACCTTGAGCATTAAGCAGGTAATCGCCGTACATCTTGTTCTCACCAGTAGATGGGTCGCGGGTGAAGGCTACCCCAGTGCCAGAGGTGTTGCCCATGTTTCCAAATACCATTGTGACAATGTTGACGGCAGTCCCTAGATCGTTGGGAATGTTAGTGGCACGCCGGTAATCGACAGCCCGTTTACCATTCCAGGAATTAAAAACAGCCTCAGTAGCCAGACGTAGCTGCTCAAAGGGATCCTGGGGGAAATCAAAATCTTTATACTTTCTAATAGCTTCCTTGAAGGTTTTGGTGAGTGCCTTCCAATCCTCAGCAATTAACTCGACGTCATTCTTGACACCCTTTTTAACCTTATACTCGCTTAATGGGTGTTCGAAAGCCTCGTCGGGGATGCCCAACACCACTTCACCAAACATCTCAACCAATCGGCGATAAGCGTCATAAACAAAGCGCTCGTCTCCGGTTAGTTTGACCATTCCCGCTGCGGTAGCATCATTCATGCCAATGTTAAGGACGGTGTCCATCATACCGGGCATAGAAAACTTGGCGCCCGATCGGCAAGACACCAATAAGGGGTTAGACGGGTCCCCGAATTTCTTGCCAGTAGCTGCTTCCACTTCTTTAAGAGCCTCCATTTCTTGCTCCCACATGCCGGGAGGAAACTTGCTAGTGGCGGAATAGGCATTGCAGGCCTCGGTAGTGACGGTAAATCCTGGTGGGACAGGTACCCCGGCGCGGGTCATATCTGCCAGACCGGAACCCTTTCCACCTAGCAGAGCACGCACGCCATCCCAAGAGCCCATATACTTTTCTGCTTGGTTCACCTCATGAAAGAGGTAAACCCATTTCTTGTCGACCATTTGATCCTCCTGATATTATATAAAAAATAATGGCAAGCAAACAATCGCATAGTTTACCACAGTCTTGCTACAGAGATGGTAGGAATTTATTAATAAAACAGATGATCAAATGTGTTAACAAATTTGCTATCGAATTCCATTGACACATTCAGCCTTTTCTGATAATATCAACCCCGTTAGGATGCAAGTAAGTTACCGTTGGACGTAAGGAAGACGATGGCCCAGGATGCATTTCCTGGGCCGTTTTTTATGACTGCTCCGATGGAACAAACCAAGCATCACAAGTAAACTACCAAAAAAACACAAGGAGTAATAAAATGTCTGATCGTATCGTCGGCACAGTCAAGTGGTTCAACGGAAGCAAGGGATATGGCTTCATTTCGCGTGAGGACGGCCCAGATGTGTTCGTTCACTTCTCGGCTATCCAGTCCGAAGGTTACCGCAACCTGCAGGAAGGCCAGAAGGTGGAGTTCACCGTCGAAACCGGCCCTAAGGGTTTGCAAGCCGCCAATGTCGTGCCTGTGAGCTAAGTATCCGAGTGCCAATAAACGAATCACCCTGAGCATTCTGTTCGGGGTGATTTTTTCTTTTAACTCACTTGCCCATGCTCACTTACTAGGATCCTGGCTTGCTCTATGATGCCATTCAGAAGAGTTCCTGAAGGCGTTTCCACTGAGCCCAGTTCGTCAGTCGTAAAAGGTCTGGAATAGGACACGATTGGATCGAGCCCTAAATCTTTCGACCCAAATAACTGCTGTATCACCTGGAACACTTCCGCAATTTTTTGTCGTTGCTCTGGTTTTCGCCATATCCGGATAATCGGGTTTTTAAGCCAGTCACCTGATAATACCCCGCTGACTATAGAAATTACGGTCTTCGTTTGAGGGACTTTACGCAGGAGCAACTCGAGGCTGGGTGACCAGTGCTCAAAGTCAGGAACTGCCCCAGGGAATAACGCTGCGTCAGGCTCTACCTCTCCCCGTGGAAAAGTTAACACCGCCCCACCCTCCATCAAATGTCGTAGGGCCGCGCGGGTGGCTGCAATCCGAGAAGAATTCTCCCAGGAGACAAGAATAAAATGCGGGGCTATCGCCTGGAGAGGACGGATAATCGAGATATCACTACCAATGATCTTCAAATCCTCCCTCGGGAGGCTGGCAGCCAGGATAATTACGTCATAAGCAGCCGGATGGTTGGAGACAATGAGCAAAGGCCCTTCATTGGGTATGGACTCTATCCCAGTAACCCGGTAATTTTGTATAAAATTTAACAAAAACAAACTTGCCCCCGCTTTCCAACCATGGTTTGCTGTCTCATTATTGAAATTTACCAATAATTTGGACATTCTCCTCGCCGGTAGTCGGAAAAACGGACCCATTAAACGGTAAGCCCAATTAGAGCGCCCCAATCCCATAACCCCCAGAATCTCGTGGATAAGTCCCTCCGTCACACTTTCCAGGTCAACTTCGAGTTCAGCCATATCTCCTGCCTCCTGCGGTGAATGGCGTTATTATACCTTCATCCAAAATTGGATAATCCGGCAGGAGTAAACAAGTAAAATAGGTGTAAACTAATAAGCAATGGTAAACATTCCTGGTTTTGTGGATTTGCAGGTAAACGGATTCTTAGGAGTAGATTTTTCCTCTCCCGATTTGACGGAGGAGGGGATCATCTACGCCTGCCGAGGGCTATTAAGGAGAGGTACAGCAGCTTTTCTACCTACCCTGATCACCAGTCCTGAGAAAGTTTACCAGCGCAACCTACCTCTCCTGGCGAAAATAATGGATCGGCAGGAATTCCAGGGACGCCTTTTGGGCTTTCATCTTGAAGGTCCCTTTATCTCGCCATTGCCGGGGGCAGTCGGTAGCCACAATCCTGATTGTGTGCGCAATCCCGATATCGGTCTATTCCGTAAAATGCTGGATTGGGGAGATGGGCGGGTTCGGTTACTATCTCTGGCAGCCGAATTACCCGGTGCGGATGAGCTCACCCGTTTCACCGTCAGTCAGGGAGTTACCGTATCGATTGGGCACTCCATGTTCACTGAAGAGGATCTGGATAGGTTGGTAGAGATCGGTGCCACCGTCCTTACCCACCTTGGAAATGGTTTACCCAACCTGCTCCCCAGGCATCCCAATCCGATCTGGGCAGGAGTGGCAAACGATTCTCTGACCGCCATGATCATCGCTGATGGTCACCACCTCCCCTCCCAAGTGATTAAGACCTTCCTGTACGCGAAAGGTGCTGGTAAGATTGTGATCGTGAGCGACTCAGCGCCAGTCGCTGGATTACCCCAAGGAAACTATGTCACCCTGGGCAATGAGGTTATCCTGGAAGAATCGGGACGCCTGTATAATCCCGTAAAGCAATGCTTGGTCGGTTCCTCCGCCACCCTGTTGCAATGTATGAACCATCTCGCCTCGCTAGATATTGCTTCGGAAGAAGAAATGGTCAAGATGGGATTCTATAATCCCTTACGGTTAATTGGCTTAGAACCTGACTCCATCCCCCAGGATCGTAAGGTTTATTACGATGGAGGGAAATTTACCCTTATATCAAACGACGACGCTTAAATTGGCGAATCATGCTAATAGATATAGAAGCACATTCAAGGTTCTTAAAGGTATTACAGATTAAAAGGGATAATTCCTAATCCTCCAATCCATCTCCCCCTCCAACTGGGGAACGCGCTTTACTCTCCTTCCCTAATTCTTGCGAGCGTTCGTATGCTGCCCAAATCGCGCGCGAGATAGCCGTGCGGAAACCGGCTTTTTCGAGGTAGTACAGTGCTGCTGCGGAAGTTCCCCCCGGTGATGTAACTTGGTTACGCAAGTGTGCTAGGTGGGTTGGACCTTCCTTTTTTAGATAAAAATCCACCGAACCACGCACTGTTTTCGCCACCAATTGTTCAGCTATTCGACGTGGAAACCCCAGATGCACACCTGCATCGATCATTGCCTCCATAAATAGAAAAACATAAGCTGGACCTGTACCGGAAACAGCTGTAGCCATATCCAGGTAAGACTCTTCTTCTACATACACTTCATCACCCAAGGCCGATAACACCTGCCGTGCGATTTCCTGTTCCTCTTTCGTTACAGCCTGTGAGGCAGTCCAGACGGTAATTCCCTCCCCAATTTGGGCAGGTGTATTCGGCATAGAGCGCACAACCCGTTGGTGCGCCAGCCCGGTTTCAATTTTATTTATAGGCGCCCCAGCTACTATGGATAAAACTAAGGCGTGAGGAGGCACCAATCCACGTAAATCAGTTAAAACGCGCTTTAAACGTTGGGGTTTCACCGAAAGCACAACAATATCTGCCAGCCGGACAGCATTAGCGTTATCAATGTCTACGAGGATTCCATACGTCTTTTGTAATTCTTCCAGCCGTTCAAGCCGAGGGCCAGCGGCAATCATGTCTCCAGGACTGGCTAACTTTTGACGGATCAGACCAGCAATCATCGCTTCCGCCATGATTCCTGGACCTATAAAAACGATTTTGCAACGCGCACAATGGTCTAGCATGCCATGAACTCCGCCCCATCATAGGGGTGATAACGATTATGAGATATTATTGCCACACCCCCACCTGGGATAATTCGGATTCTCAATTCCCAAGCGCAACAGCATACGACCGACTGTATGCGTGATGAGATCATCCAGGGTTTGTGGTTTACCATAGAAAAAGGGAATCGGTGGGTAAATGATTGCGCCTGCCCAGCTTGCCCTCTCCATTAAACGCAGGTGACCCCTGTGGAAAGGAGCCTCGCGCACCGCCAGGATTAACGGTCGTCCTTCTTTTAGACAAACATCTGCGGCTCGCACGATCAGGTTATGGGAATAGAAATTAGCTACCGCCGATAATGTTTTGATCGAGCAGGGTAGGATCAACATACCATGCGTCATGAATGATCCCGATGCAATGGCCGCGCCCATATCATGGATGTTGTAACTTATACTGGCTAAAGAAACAACAGTTTTGAGCTCCATGCCGGTTTCTTGGGCGATGGTGGTTTGAGCTGCCTCGCTGATGATTAAATGAGTCTCTACTCCCACCTCTTTGAGGATTTCTAGGGCGCGGATACCAAAAATAGCTCCGCTGGCTCCAGTAATCGCCAGGATGATTCGCTTATTAGATGAATCTCTGTCAGGTTTCATACACTGATCCCAATTGATATTTCTACGCTCCCGCCATCAATGCTCACGAACGAGCCGGTTGGTATTTGGTCGATCGGGATTTGATCGACGCATGGAATTTCAGCAATGATACAACCAACCGCCGTGATCGTCTCGCATTCTGCATTGAGGATAGCTGCTGGAGCTTTACCGATCGACTTTAAACGATAAAGGATATAGGAACCTACCGTGGAACCTTTCCCTGTGGGGAACACCAGCACTTTCCCAGTGATGCTCTGCCCTTCCAATGGGTGATCTTTTTCGACAACCACACCTGTTGAGGGATCTACTCCGCCATAAAAGGAAATGCCCTTGCGGGTAACCAGTGCTTCACCCGATATTTTTCCAGCATAAATGATTCTACCGTTAAATTTCATCCTACCCGATTGCCCTTTGGACGACCTCATCGAAGGTTAACAGGAGTGTTGCGAATCGATTCTTCGATCTCGCATAATAGCAGGCTTTGGCGCTATCGGTGGCCAGTGTTTTAAAACGATCCTGGATGGGTGCCACCACACAACAAGTATCAGCCGCGAAGATTGCCCCTGCTTCCTCAATTATTCTTGTATAACCGACATTATCGGCAATATTTTTTATCGGACGCGCAGTAGTAATCCAAAATTCTTTGGTAACTTTCTTTCCATGCAGAAGTTCAGCGATCCTGGCGATCTCTTTGATCGTGAGATGCGGACATCCCAGGCTGATAAAGTCTGCTATCTCAGGAGTGTCCTGATTAACTATCCGGATAGCTTCGTCAATATCCTCCTGAGTGACGACCAACGTCTCTTCAGGAGCCTTAAATTGTGTCGACTCCGGGGTAATGTTTTCCATGTGGAATATTGCTAACCCTCCATAGGTAGCAATACTGGCGCAAAAAGATTTTAACTGCTCAGTGGATGCTTCTTCGATCCCCCGAAAATATGGAATAGGCTTTTCTCCCCTTATTTCACATTTTCGACCTACTACGATCCCCAAGGCTCCGAAATCCCGATTCTCGGATAATTGAGCTTCGACCTGAACCGTAATCGATGGACAGCGGTTTTCAACCAAATGATACCCATATTCAGGGACTCTGCCTGTAAGGGAGGCTGCCAGCGCGCTTGGCCCTCCTTCACGATTACTCCTGGCGCCCAAGATGGAATTGGCGTAACATACAGCACTACTCTCTGCCCAGGCAATGTGCTCACCATAATGTGGGAGATTTCCAACCAAATAGGGCGTACACGAGCAGGTGGTGATCACACCCATACGAGCGAAAGCTTCGAGGATGCGCATCTGATTATAAGCAAACTCCTCCGTAATCCCCATCGACTGCCAATTTTCTACATCCATCCCTGCTGGATTGAGGGTTGTTAATACACGCGCCCTACCACCCCCTTCAGCCATCTCCGCCAGGAATGTCAAACCAGCATCACCCAGGTTGTCATAACTGACTCCTGAAATTTGTACTGAACTTACTGGTATCAATCTCTTAGCCTGAAAGATCGTACCAAGCGCCACCAGGATTTCCATGGATTTACGGACCGCCCTGCCATATTTACCATCCAACATATCTTGTTCTTCTGGAGAAAGGTGCATGGCTTACTCTTTCAAGATTTTTCCCAGATCGACACTTGGAAATGGAGCCCGCTCAAACGACTTACCATGTGTGACGATCGGTTTAGTAAGGTCAAAGCCAATTTTGGTAGTAAGGTTGGTATTCACTTCAGCGCTTGGATCAAGACTAGACCCTGGTTCTTTATCATAAATGACCAGGTCACGATCCCCCTGGAATCGAGTTGCCATTGCCCATTCAACATCCAATGGATTGTAAATATCAATGTCTTTATCAACTACATATACATGCTTGCAGGAACGATGTCCGGCAAACGCCGCCCGGATAGCTTTCTTGCCATCTTCCTCATCCTGCTTATCAAGTTGGACAATCGCATGCAGCCAAGAGCAACCACCCGGGTCAACATTTACATCTAAACATTTCACGACCCGGTTCACCTCTCGGAAAATAGTAGGCTCCCGTGGCATTCCCATCAGGAGCTTATGTTCTAACCCCCCCGGGAGCAGGGCATGCCAGATCGCATCTTTACGGTGGGTTATCGTTTTCACCACGAAGACCGGTTCTTGGCGGATAATATCGTAGGTCTCCGTGAGATCCACAAATGGTCCTTCCGCATGCACCCTGTCCAGGTAAACTGTTCCTTCCAGAACAAATTCGGCTTCTGCCGGCACATAAACATCCACACTTCTGGCGTGCACCACCTTGACAGGTTCCAGGGTGTTAGCAATTTCGAGCTCATTTACACCAATTTCTACCGAGGTAGCCGCGGCTGCCAACACATTAGGTGGGTTGCCAATGCATACCGCCACCTCCAATTCCTTCTGATCTCTCAAAAAGGTATCAAAATGACGGTTCCGAACTACCCGAATGGCCATTTCTGTTTTTGAATATTGCATCGCTCGGTGAAAATCCACATTTTGTCCATATACAGGATGCCTGGCAATAAAAATCCCCGAGCTGATGTAATTACCCCCATCTTGTTCACAATGTCTTAATATCGGAAGCTGGTCTAGATCAGGGTGGAGGTCGATAACCTCCTGGCATGGAGCATTATTTACAACTTCGCATGGGTTAGGTTGGTTAATGGCATGGATCAGTGTAGGGATGATCTCTTTCACTTGGATCCCGAGATAATCAGCAAAACGAGTTTTAGAACAACAGAGATTTCCCAGGACGCGATAACCAACCTCTTTTGCACGTTCGAATATAACCGGCGTTGGTTCCATCTTTTTAAGAACACCTGCCATCTCGTGAACCTTCGATACCGGCTGAGATACATGCGTAAGTTGCCTTTGATTATCAAGACGTTTGATAAATTCTCGCAGTGGCATGCTTTCTCCAAGCTGAATATTTGCATACATTATACTTCAGGCATGGCTGAGAAAATAACCTGGCAACCGTGATATGCATCTACGATTGCCAGGTTATGATCTGTTGTGGAATTATTAGGTGATATTTTCTGCTTATTAGAAGATAATCATCAATAAGATGACTAGTGGTGCTACCACAAGTGCGATCACCAGAG
>Ga0105152_10000265_pt1 | contig 14412 bp, 12 predicted proteins | sample LakBais05cmmetaG_FD_81534 | JGI IMG/M metagenome (GOLD analysis project Ga0105152, IMG submission 81534) | Lake sediment microbial communities from Lake Baikal, Russia to study Microbial Dark Matter (Phase II) - Lake Baikal sediment 0-5 cm | ecosystem: Environmental > Aquatic > Freshwater >...
CTTTACCCCTTTGGGATAACCCAGGGAAACAAACAAAACAGCCGGTTTTTTTTCTCTGAGCAGGCAGCGGATCTTTTCGTTTTCTTCGGCCTGGTTTTCAAAACCATAAATGGGGAAATAGGAGCCGGCGATCCTCAAACCGGGAAAACGCTTCTGTAAAAATCGAACGGCCAGGTCGGCGGTTCTCTCGGGGCCGCCGAACAAAAATACGGAAAAACCATTTTGGGCTGCCAGTCCGCAAATACGCTCCATCAAGTCCGTCCCATTGACGCGCTCCCACAAGGGATTTTTCAAGAAGCGCGCTGCCCAAAGTAAGGGCACGCCGTCAGGGACGACCAAGGCGGCATTGCGGTAAATCACCCGCAAGCTCGGTTCTCTGTGGTTCCCAACCAGCTGGTCGACATTGGCGGTGATGATGTGGCTGGGACAGCCAAGAGAAATCATGCTTTCCAATCGGTCCAGGACCTCGGCCATGCTGAGATTATCGATCCGGGTTTCCAGGATGACAACGGCCGGAATGGCCGGATTCGCCTCCATATTCATTGGCAACCTTCCTTCTTTGTTGCTGCCAGTAAGCCAAAAAGGTTTCCGATTTCTTTTTTTCTCGCCCTGAAATTCAGCGGGGAAAAAGCAAATTCGGTAAAAAGACGCATGGCCAGCGCCGATTTTATGAACTTTGCCAGCTTTTTCACTTGTGGAGCCTTCCGGTGTTTTTCATACAGCAGGATGCAGCCGGCGATATGGATCTCATCAAGCTGCGGATGTAGCGTAGGTTCACCGCCTTCCAGCATGATCCGGCGCCAGTGCTTGCCGGCGGCGATGCTCTCGGTGACGAAGCGGCGAATCTGATCCAGGCTGATGAATTCCTCGGCTGGAGCCTGGTCGACGCCACAGGAGCGGTTGCAATCCAGGCAACTGAGATCGCAGCAATGGGTCAGGTCGATGATAATGCGGTCCAGACGGGATGGGTAAGGCGGACCGGAGCGGAGGATACGCCAGATGCTCACTTTGAACTTGGCCTGGTCAACAAAACATTTCAGCCGGGGGAAGGTCATGGGCGGATTGTAAAGCATGAAAGCCGGAAATACAAGGCCCATTCCAGCCAAAATCCCAGTTATGCGTTTCCTGGCGACCGTTTGCCTTATGCAACCTTGACAGATGGATATTTTTTCTTTATCATAAAGGCATGAATGTGGGCTACAACACCGATATCAAATACCGCCAAGAGGTTTTTCATATCCAAACCGAGGACAAGGGCCACAGCAATCCCCTGATCGAGACCCTGGTTTACCTCCATGGCGAGATCTTGCTCTCCCGCCGCATCTCGTATGCCCACTTGCTGGCATCGGCGGAAAAAAGCAAAAAGGTCAAGAACCTGATGAAAAGCCAGCACGACCAGGTCAGCGCCGAATTGAAAGAGGGGCGGTTCTCGCATTTGATGTCCATGGACACCCAGAACATCGAAGACCAAACCCTCGATGAAATGGTGCTGGAATATTTGAGCAACGCAAACCCCTGATTCATGTCCGAAAGCATCCTCCTCATCGACGGCATGTACCTGGTTTTCAGTTCCTTCTACTCCCACCACGCCATGCGCACCCTAAAGGGCGAGCCCACCGGGGCCGTTTTCGGTTTCATCAGCCGGGTGGAAAGTTTGATCCAGGAATTGCGGCCCGACTGGCTGGTGGTGGCTTTTGATTCCAAGGAAAAGAATTTCCGCCGCGACCTGTATCCCGAATACAAGGCCAAGCGCCTGCTGCCGCCCGAAGAGCTGATCCAGCAGCTGCCCGCCATCCGCGAATATCTGACCTGCCGCGGCATCCATTTTCTGGAAAAACCCGGTCTGGAAGCTGACGACATCATCGCCCTGCTGGCCCGGCGTTTCGCCGCCGCGGGCAGCGAGGTACTGATCTTCAGCGCCGACAAAGACCTGTTTCAACTGGTGAGCGAACGGATATTCATTTTTCACCCTAAGCTGAAAAGAAAACTGGCCCGCGCCGATGTCAAGGAATTCTTTGGGGTGTTCCCCGAGCAGATCGTCGACTACCTGGCCCTGGCCGGTGACGCCTCGGACAATATTCCCGGCATTCCGGGCATCGGAGAAAAAACCGCCACCAAGCTGATCGAAAAATTCGGCAGCCTGGTGGATATGCTGAAAAACCTGGACCAGGTCGAAGCCAAATTCCGGGAAAAGATCAAGGCCAACATCCATCTTTTCGAACTGTGGGGCCGGCTGCTCGATCTAAACAAGATCCCGGCCGTGGACATGGATCTGTACGTGCCGCCTTTTGCCCCCCAAGACGATGAGCGTTTGCTGGAGCTGTACCGCCGTTTCCAGTTCAACAGTTTGCTGAAAAAAATGGACGCCGCTCCCCGGGCGGCAGCCGCAGAACCTGCCCTATCCGCCCGCCTGATCGAAAATCCCGTGCAGCTGAAAGAACTCGCCGAAAAGATTAAGGTGGCCGGAAGCTTCGCCTGGGACATTGAAACCACGGAGATCGAATTTTTCAAAGCCGAACTGGTCGGCCTTTCGGTTTTCGTTGCCGGCGAAGGGTATTATGTCCCCTTTTTGTTTCCCGCCGCGGCCGCGGCGCGTTTCAGCCTGACTTTAACCGATTTCAAAAGTGAAATGGCCGGAATTTTTCGTGACCCGAAGATCAAGAAAACCGGGCACAACCTGAAGTTCGATATGTTACACCTGCTCCGGGAGGGAATGCCAGCCAGCGGCATCGAGCACGACACCATGATCATGTCCTATCTTCTCTTTCCCAATCGTCGCTACCACCAGTTAAAGGAGTTGAGCACCGAATTTCTGGGGGTCAGGCAGACCACCTATGAAGAATTGGTCGGCAAGGGCAAAAACCGGGTCAAGATTGCCGAGGTGGACGTCGAGCAGGTCGGGAACTATTGCGTGGCTGATTCCCGCTGCTCCTGGCAGTTGGTCGAAAAACTTTTGTCGCAGCTGCGGGACAAACAACTGCTGGACCTGTACCGCGAGATCGAAATGCCGCTGGTCAACGTGCTGCTGGATATGGAATGGCACGGCATCGGGATCGACCGTGCTTTCCTCAAAAGTGCCGCTGCGCGTTTGCAGGAAAGAATCGCCGCGACCGAAAAAGAGGTCCAGGAGCTGGCGGGCTACGAATTCAATTTAAATTCTTCCCAACAGCTGGCCGAACTGCTCTTTGAGAAAATGAACCTGCCGCTGAGCAAAAAAACCCGCAAGACCAAGGTCCAGTCCACCGACATCGACGTGCTGAACGAGTTGAAGGGCTTTCCCATCGTCGAAAAACTCATTGCCTACCGCACCTATAAAAAACTGCATTCCACCTACGTCCAGGGCTTGCTGGAAAATTGCGCCGAAAATGACCGCGTCCATACATCGTTCAACCAAACGGTCACGGCTACCGGCCGGCTCTCTTCGTCCAATCCCAACCTGCAGAACATCCCGGTCGGTGAGATCGCCGGGCTCAACCTGAGGCGGGCTTTCGTCGCCGCCGCGGACCGGCTGCTGTTGTCGGCCGATTATTCCCAGATCGAACTGCGGGTCATGGCCCATTTTTCCGGGGATGAGAACCTGCTGCAGGCGTTCGCTAAAAGCATGGACATCCACCAGCACACCGCCGATTTGGTCTTCGGCGCCGACCTTTTTTCGCCGCGGGGCGAGTTACGCCGGCGCGCCAAGATCATCAATTTTTCTATCATTTACGGCAGCGGCGCTTATTCAATGGCCAAGGAGCTGGGGGTGAGCTTCGCCGAGGCCAAGAAATTCATCGACCGTTATTTTGAAAAATACAGCGGCGTCAGGCGCTTCATGGACAAAGTTATCGGCGCTGCCGAGAAGGATCCCGAAGTAAGGACCATTTCCGGCCGCGTCCGCCCCATTCCCGAAATCCTGAGCTCCAACCGCACGGTCAAGGAGAACGGCAACCGCATGGCCATCAACACGATCATCCAGGGCAGTGCCGCCGATATCATCAAGATCGCCATGATCCGCATCCACGAGCATTTGCGCTCCCTGCAGAGCCGCCTGGTACTGCAGGTGCACGACGAATTGGTTTTTGAATACCCCGCCGGCGAAGAGAAAAAGCTGATCGCCGTGGTGACCGGTGAAATGGAGAATGCCCTGAAGCTGAAAGTGCCGCTGAAGATCAGCTTGAAAAAAGGCCTGAACTGGGCCGACATGGAGGAAATCAAGGGCTGAGCGTAAAGGAGATCTCTGCCGGGGAGTCCAGGGAGGCAAGTTCGTCTGTTTTTGTGCTCATGGATTCGGCCGACGATATCCCCAAACAAACGGAAAAAGCCCTGCGCATCACCTCCGTCCCCCTGCAGCAGGCCGTTGGCGCGGTTGAATTCCAGTATCCGACCCAGGCAATCCAGGTTCTGGCGCACGCTTTCGGCCAGACGTTCGGCTGAATAAGAACGCAGGCGGAAGGTGCGGCTGGGGGTGTAGCCGATGGAACGGTTGAGGCAGGGATAGCCGATTTTCATCTCACTTTTTTCCTTTTTGCTGCGCCGAGCGGTACAGATAGCGGTTGATCTCCTTTTCATCGGTCGGCAGTCCGGGCAGGATCTCGTTCCAAATATGCGCCTCTTCCATGCACAAATATAGCGGGATATTCCGCGAGACGCTGGTGCGGATCTCGTCCCGGACAAAACGGAACAATTCCAGGCGCAAGGGCGTGAAATAGCGGTATTTTTTGTCCTCGCCCTCGATCAGTTCGCCCCAGAAAAGCTGGGATTCCCGGTGCCGAAAAATGTGTTTTTTCAATTCCGGGGGAAAGCGCAAAGCCCCCAGGCTCCACCAGGCAACGCGGCCGGGGCTGATGACCCGGGACAGGCTGCGGATGAGCTCCCGGTAATGCTCTTGCCAACCGGGAAAAAGGATCAGCGGGTCGAAATGGATGCCGACGGCGTAGCCTTTGGCTTGGATCGCTTCCAGGGCCCGCAGGCGTTGGGGCAGGGAGGGGGTGAGCCTTTCCTCGAGGCGGATGAGCGGGGCCGGGTTCAACGACCAGGAGACCACGATGTTGGCGGGGACCTCCTTCGCGTCCAGCAAGGCCCGGATGGCGACCGCCTTGGTCTTGAATTCGAAAACCGTTTCGGGAAAGCCATGGAACAGCTCCAGAACCCGTGCGGCGCTGGGATGGACGTTCTCGTAGGCCAGGGAATCGCTCAGCTCGCCTGTGCCGATGCGCACTTCTTTGTTCACGGCCAGGAATTTCTGCAATTCCGCTTCCAGGATGGCCCAGTTCGTGTAAAACACGGCCCGGCTCTTGTCTTCCAGGTAGGCCTGCAGGATGCAGTAGCTGCAGTCAAAGGGGCAGCCGGTCTGCAGGTTCAGGTTGAAGTAGCCGCAGGGAACAGAGCCCGGGGAACAGGGACAGTGCTTGACGAACGCGCCTTTTTGGATCGCCTCTTTCAGCATGGGCGGCAAAGGGCCGGAAGCCTTCATCCTTTCTGGATCTTGGCGACGGTGATCTCGTCCTGGCCGTTGTACTTGCCGTTGAGGTCCTTGTAGGACATGACCGGCAAGCCCGAGCTTTCGATGAAGATGACCTGGGCGATGCCCTGGCCGGGATGGACGGCGGCCGGCCAGGCGCCGCAGTTGGCGATGGAAATGGTCAGGAATCCCGACCATTCCGGCTCCAGGGGGGTGACGTTGACTAGGACGCCGCAGCGGGCGTAGGTGGACTTGCCGAACGCCAGTCCCAGAATTTTTTTCGGCATGCGGAAATATTCCACACTCCGGCCCAGGATGAAATGGCCGGGGGGGATGACGATGAGATCCTCGCTCAGGGTCTCGAAATTGGCTTCGTTGACCTGGTGGGGGTCCATGAGCGCCGGCGGGCCGGCCGGGCGCCTGTAGGTCCTGTCCAGGCGCAGGTCGTATCCATAGGGGCCAAGCCCGTAGGAGATGACGCCGGAGCGGACCGAGGTGGCGACAAAGGGTTCCAGCAGGCGGTTGCTTTCGGCCTGCTCCTTGATCCAGCGCGAAGATTTGAGCATCAGATGATGGAATATTTGGATATTTTGTTGCTGATCAGGTAGTACAGCTTGCTCAGGTACTTGATGTCGTTGATCAGGTCCTTGGAAAATTTGAACAGGTATTTGACATAGTTGGTTTCTTCGTTCAGGCGCAGCTTGTTTTCGAATTCCAGGGTGAAGTCCTTCAGCTCGACCATCAGGTTCTGGATGTGCAGCAGGTTGTCGATGCTTTCGATCAGGGCGACGGTCGGGGCGTTTTTCAGGTCGCTTTTGGGGAAAAGCTTGATCCGCTCCAGGGCTTCGGAGTTGACCTCCTTGGCCAGGTAATCGATCTCGTCCAGGTAGGGTTTCTTGTAATCGTCATAATAGCGGAGTTTGTGGAGGGCCCTTTCCTGGATCTTGGCGTTCTGTTCCAAAATGGAATGGAAGTATTCGTTCAGGCCCAGGTGATCTTTTTCAAATTTTTTCAGGTCGATGAAGATACGGCCGATATAGATCTTGTCGTTGTAAGAGTTCTGCAATTCGTCCTGGTAATGGGAATAGAATTTGACCTCGAATTTGCTGTGCTCGCGGTACATCAGGCGGCCGATGATGATGTCCTGCTCGTTGACCAGGTAGTTGGCGTTTTCCTCGATCACGGCGCTGTAGACGAAAAGCGAATTGATGATGAAATCCTTCAGGCTGTCCAGGAATTCTTCGTTCTTGGAGAGGAAGTCGGTCAGTTCCGGGAATGATTCGCCGCGCAATTGGATATAAAAAGGCGAAAACAGCATGTTGCTCCCTTTCAGGAACAGTTCAAAGTGGAAGTTGTCCCTGATCCTTTTGAACAGGTTGTTGTGCTGGATCGGCGGGTAATTGTCCAAGCGCCGGCCGTTGAATTTATTCAAGACTTGCAAAGTTTCCACTTTTGCCTCCGCGAAAATTATAGGCGAATGCAAGGGAAAAGTAAACAAGGCAAGCGGCCCATTAAAAAAACCCGGGGAGTGGAAAAACGGAATTTTTGGCGGCAGGCGGTTGACAGCGGAGCGGTTATTTCCTATCATATGTTTCACCATGAAGAAAATGCCGCTTCTGATATTTCCATTGCTTTTTGCCTTGCTGACGCTGGCCTTTTTCCTGTTTTTGTATCATGACGCCCTGAATTCCCCGGGCATGACCAGCGCCTGGCTGGTGTTTCTCACCGCCCTGGGCTGGAGCGTCCTGATCGTTCTGGGCCAAAACAGGGCGCCTCGTCTGAAAGCGATCTGCGCCGTAGCCGTGCTCCTGATCTCGGTTTCGCTGATCGAGATCTTTCGGCCGTTTCCGGTCGACCCGCTGCAACACCGCCTGATGGTCGCAGTGCAGGCGCTGGGCATGGCGGGAATCATTTTTTATCTGACCATTCTGAAAAGAAAAGGGGAGAGTCATCATGACTGACAACCAACCCGCCGGCCTGGCGGCCGCCGTTAAAAAATCATTGCGCGAGCTCACCCAGACCTTCGCGGCTTTTTTCAAGGCCCCGCGGGCGCTGTGGGGGATCAACATCCCTTATGTGTTCGAAGGGCTGGTCTATTTCGGCATTCTGACCATCCTGGGCAAATTCTGTTCGGAAAACGTCTCCCTGAACGATATCCATTCGGGCTGGGTTTACGGCGGCGTCACCGGCGGCATCACCTTCGCCATGCTGCTGTTCGGCGGCGTGTCCGACAAGATCGGCGTGCGCGTCTCGCTGGCCCTGTCGCTGGCGGTGATGATGCTGGGCCGGGTGCTGGTGGCGCTTTCCGGCACGCTTCCCTTAAGCAGCGGCCTGGGTTCGCCCATGTTTTTTCTCATGGCCGGCGGCCTGCTCTTAATGGTGGCGGCCTACGGCCTATATATGCCGGCGGCCTATGCCGGGGTAAAAAGGTACACCAACCCGCAAACCGCTGCCATCGGCTACGCGGTGATCTACGGGCTGATGAACCTGGGCGCCTTTTTCTCCGGATTCGTTTCGGCCAATACCCGGCACGCTTTTGAGCTGAAATTCCCGCCCAACGGCCTGACCGCGGTATTCTGGATTTATTCCGGGATCACCCTGTTCGGTTCGCTGCTGACCCTGCTGATCATCACCCGCAAGACCGACCGCCAGGCTCTGGAGCAGGTCGGCCGGGAAACGCGGCAGATGAACACGGCGGAACAAAACCAGGCCGCTGACGCCAAGGCCGCCGCATCCGAAAAAAAGGTCGAGCCGCGCATCCCCATGCTCGCTTTTTATGCCTGGCTGGCCCTGGACTTGACGACGCTGGCGCTGCTGATCCTGTCCCGCACCGGCAAGGTCTCGCTGCCCGGGTATTTTTTGGTGCCGCTTCTGGCTTTCGCCGTCCTGGGCGCCGGCTGGGAGTTTTTACGCCGGCGGCCGGAACACCCTTTCCGCGACGGTCGTTTTGTTTTTTTTATTTTCATCCTCATTCCGGTGCAGACCCTGTTCGCCCATAACTGGCTGACCATTCCCTATTACCTGGACCGGGCCTTCGCCGGCACCTCGGTCAGCCGCTTTTTCGAGGTTTTTTCCAACCTCAATCCCATCCTGATCTTCGTCCTTTCGCCCCTGATCGCCGCCCTGACCGCGCGCAGCAACGTCTACAAGATGATGATCGCCGGGACCTTCGTCATGGCCCTGCCCACTTTTTTGCTGGCCATGGGCCCCAATGTCTATCTGTTTCTTTTGTACATCCTGCTGATGTCGGTGGGCGAGGCCATGTGGCAGCCCCGCTTCCTGCAGTGGGTGGCCGAGATCGCGCCGGAAGGCAAGACCGGTCTGTACATGGGCATCGGCCAGTTCCCCTGGTTTTTGACCAAGCTGATCACCTCGATGTATTCCGGATATGTCATTGCCCGTTTCTGCCCCAAGTCCGAGCTGGGCCTGCCGATGCGCACCGGGACGATGTGGTTGCTCTATGCCTTCATCGCCATGGTATCTCCCTTTGCCCTGGTCCTGGCCCGCAAGTGGATGGCCAAGGGCATGACCCGGCAGGGGTAAGATCTTTACGGTTTTCGGAAAATATCGGGCTCGATAAATATCTTGTTGACCTCTGGATAATGGCTGCGGATGTCGGCTTCGATGCCGTTGATCAGGTTGCAGATCTGCCTGGGATTCAAGCGCGGATTGAATTCCGCCTTGACAGCCAGCAGAATGTCATCGGCGCCCAGGTGCAGGGAGCGGATGTGGATCACGCGGGTGATGCTCTCCTCTTTCAGCAGCAGCAGGCGGATCCTGCGCAGCAGGGCCGGGTCGGCGCTTTCGCCGATGATCAACGACTTGGTTTCATTGCCCATGAACAGCGCCGTGACGGCCAGCAGCACCCCGATCAGGATCGAAGCCAGGCCGTCGAAAAGGTAGATGCCGGTGAAATGTTCGAGCAGCAGGGCGGCCAGGGCGATGAGCAGGCCGATGAGCGCGGCGGTGTCTTCGAGGAACACGACGATCAGTTCTGCTTTTTTGGTTTGGCGCAGGTAAGCGATCAGCCCGGTCTTGCCGCGTTCGATGTTGATCTTTTTAAAAGCAAGGCGCAGGGAAGTGCCTTCGGCGACCATGGCGATCCCCAGAACGAGCAGAGCGACCGGCACGTGGGCGACCGGAGCGGGATGGCGCAGTTTCTGCACGCCTTCGTAGACGGAGAATATGGCGCCGCTGGTGAACAGGATGATGGCCACGATGAAGGACCAGAAATAGGCCTCGCCGGAAAATCCGAAGGAATGCAGTTCGTCGGCTTTCTTGGCGGCTTTTTTGATGCCGACGAAAAGCAGGACCTGGTTCATCGTGTCGGCGCTGGAATGCACGGCTTCGGCCAGCATGGCCGACGAGGTGCTGAACCAGGCCACCACGAATTTGACCAGGGCGATGAGCAGGTTGGCGCTGAAGGCGGCCATGATCACGGTTTTCGGACTTTTCGCTTTTTTCATTGGCAGTTTTCCATCTGATTTTGCGGATTTTGTGCCGGACCTTGCTATTTTATGCCGGAACCGTCCATTTTGTCAAATGCCCAAAATTTGGCGATGGCAGGCCGTTCTGGGCGGATTTCTCTTTTTTTACGGAAAAAAACGGCCGCTGCATATATAATAGAAATTTGAGCGGAGGGAAAATGAGTGAAAGTGAAAAAACTGCGGTCAAAGCGGAGATAAAGATCGGCGGCATGAGCTGCGCCATGTGCGTCAAGACGGTGGAAAATTCGCTGCGCAAGCTGCCGGGCATCGAAGAGCTGACGGTCAACCTGGCTACCGAGCAGGCTTATGTTACCTATGACGACAAAAAAACCGGCCTGGAGGAGATGGGGAAAGCCATCGAGGCTGCGGGTTACAAGTACCTGGGCCCGGCGCAAGATGCCGGCGAAAAGGAAAAGCAGGCCCTGGACATGGAATTGCGCACCCGTCGCCTGCGCATCGCCCTGGGCTTCGCCACTGGCCTGCCGCTGATGGCCGTCATGTTCCTGCCGCTGCATTTTTCTTTTTTATGGCGCCTGGCCATGCTCGTTTTTTCTTTGCCCGGGCTTGTGTTTCTCGGTTTCCCCATTTTCCGCGCCGCCGGCCGGGCTTTGAAGAACAAAAGCCTGAACATGGACGTGATGTACAGCTTGGGCATCGGAGTGGCCCTGGTTTCCAGCCTACTGGCCACCTTTGGGGGCTTGCCCCATGAATTCCTGTTTTTTGACACGGTCATCCTGCTGGCCGCGTTCCTAAATCTTGGAAAATACCTGGAGATCCGCGCCAAAGGCAAGACATCCGAGGCCATTAAAAAGCTGATGGGGCTGCAGCCGCGCACAGCCACGGTGGTCCGTGACGGCAGCGAAACCGAGATCGCGGTGGAGGATGTCCGCGTCGGCGACCAGGTCCTGGTGCGGCCGGGAGAGAAAATCCCGGTTGACGGCCGGGTGAGCGAAGGCCGCGGCTATGTGGACGAGGCCATGATCAGCGGCGAACCGCTGCCGGTCCTGAAAGGGGAAGGGGACAGCGTGATAGGCGGCACCATCAACAAGAATAGCGTGCTGCATTTCGCGGCCGCCAAGGTCGGCAGGGAAACGCTGCTGGCGCAGATCATTCAGCTGGTCCAGGCGGCGCAAGGGTCCAAGCCCCCGGTGCAGCGCATTGCCGACCGCGTGGTCGCGGTCTTCATCCCGGTCATCCTGGCCGTGGCCCTGGCCGCTTTCGCCGCTTGGTATCTTGTTGCCGGCCAGACATTCCTATTCGCCCTGACCACGTTGATCTCGGTGCTGGTCATCGCCTGTCCCTGCGCCTTGGGGCTGGCCACGCCCACGGCGGTCATGGTCGGCATCGGCCGCGGCGCCGAACTGGGAATTTTGATCCGGCGGGGTGAAGCATTGGAAGCGGCCGGCAAGCTGAGCGTTGTGGTTTTTGACAAGACCGGGACCCTGACCGCGGGTAAGCCCGAAGTCACGGATATCATCGCTCTGACAGGCACGGAAGACGATGTGCTGAAAATGGCCGCCGCGGTGGAACACAACTCGCAGCATCCTTTGAGCGAAGCTATTGTCAAGGCGGCCGCGGGCCGGCAGCTGTCTATTCCCGAAGTTCAGGGGTTCGACACGCTGGAAGGCGAGGGCGTCAAAGCCTTGCTGTCCGGGGCAGAGATCGTTATCGGCAGTGTTCCCTTTTTCGACCGCCAGGGCGTCGCCGGCTTACAGCAGGCCCTGCCTGCTATCGAGCGTTTGCAGAGTGCGGGGAAAACCGTCGTCCTGGTCGCCAGGAACGGAATCTTGGCCGGCATCCTGGCGGTTGCCGACACTTTGAAACCGACGGCGGCCGAAGCCGTTGCCTCCTTCAAGGCCATGGGGCTTGCCGTGGCCATGATCACCGGCGACAACCCGCGTTCGGCCGCGGTCATCGGCCGCCAGGCCGGGATCGCCAAGGTCATCGCCCAGGTCCTGCCCCAGGACAAAGCCCGGGAAGTCAGGAAACTCCAGGAAGGGGGCGAGATCGTGGCCTTTGTCGGCGACGGCATCAACGACGCGCCGGCCATGGCCCAGGCCGATATCGGCATCGCCGTGGGCGGCGGCACCGATGTGGCCATCGAGAGCGGCGATATCGTTTTGATCCGCGACGACCTGCGTGACGCGGTTGCCGCCGTGCAGCTCAGCCGCAAGGTCATGGGCCGCATCCGCCAGAACCTTTTCTGGGCTTTTGCCTACAACACGGCCCTGATCCCACTGGCCGCCGGCGTTTTTTATCCTTTCCTGCGCATCCTGCTGCCGCCGGAAGTGGCCGGCTTGGCCATGGCCATGAGCTCGGTCACGGTGGTGACCCTTTCCCTGCTGCTGAAAAAATATGTGCCGCCGGTCAAACGCCGGTTGGCGCAGGAGTTGTGATCGTTCTTCCCCGGCTGGGTGCGGCGGAGATCACTTGCGGAATTCTTTGAGCAGTTCCGCGGCCAGGAACCATTTGCGGTATTCCAGGCCGTGGATGTAATTGTCGATGATCTTCCGGGCCAGGTTTTTGTTGCTTTTCAGCAGGAAAACGAATTCCTTCTCATGGTCCTTCAGGTCTCCGAATAAAAAATCCTCGAAGTTGCGCCAGACCTTCTGTGTTTTTTCGATCCGGTCTTTGTATTGTCTGTCGACCATCTCGGAAACTTTGGCATAGGTGCGGAACGCGTGGCTGGCATCTTCAAGCACCTGGGCGGGAAGGGGTGAGAAGTGGTTTTTCAGGGCGCTGTCGGCGCTTTCCCGGCTGTAGCCGTCCGGAGCTGAGCCCATGGATACATACCAGGGGGAAAAGGCGTTGCTGTCCGGGCGGCGCAGGGAAATCCAGACTAGGTAAGCGATCTCGGCGGGCAGCCAGCCGCGCAGTTGGGCGACAAAGGCGTACTGGGTGGATTCGGTGCAGATGGTGCGGGTTTTGCCGGAGTTGGGCGATCCGTTCTTGTAATGGTCGCTGCTATCGTACTTGCTGCTTTCATAATGGTCGCGCAAGACCCGGAACAGGTCGTTCAGGCGGACGCCGCGCCGCGGTTTGAACGAAAAAGGCAAAGGACCTTCCAGCTTGCAGGATTTGGCGGCCAGCAGATTGGTCCCCTGCCATTGTCGCAGAACATTTCTTATGTCGGTGTAGTTGTCCGGGTCGGAATAGGCGCGGGCAAAATTAAATTCGCCGTCTTTTTCCCGATCGAACCAGCCCCGGCGCACGGCGTATTCGATGATGTCCGGCGAGCCCTGGAAATTGTCGCGGTCATCCAGGTCCACGCTGTCGATGGTGAAGCGGTTGGTGATGACCGCTACTTCGTTGTCGGGAACGCGTTTGGCGACCCAGCGCTTGCCGTTGACCGCGTGCAAGAGCCAACCTTCGCGGGCGTCGGCGATGATATAGGTCCGCCCCGAGGCATTGTACCCGTACTGGGAGATCAGTTCGCCGGCGATGCGCACGCCTTCGCGGGCCGTCTGCGCCCGTTCGGCGACCAGACGCCGTAGGCTGAAGCCGATGCCGCCCGCGGACAGTTCGGGCTTGTCTTCGCGCGAGGGGCAGGAATTGGAGGTCACGGCCACCCCGTATTCGTTGATGTAGGCGTCGGCAAAATCGCTTTCCGGGATCTCCAGCCACAGCAGGCCGGGAGTGCTGTCGATTTGGGAGAGGGCGGCGCCGCTTTTCATGGTGAAGACATCGCCGCGCCGGTGCTCCTGAGCCGGGACCTTGTAGATGTTGACCAGGAGCCGGCCATGGTCGTCTTCGTTGTGGGCCAAAAGCACCGAACCATCGATTGTGGCATCCTTTCCGGCCACGATGGTGAAGCAGTTCAGGGATTCTTCCGCCCCCGCCAGCCAGGCTGCGCAAAGGATCAGCAATATAAGTAATGAGATTTTTTTCATGTCCATAAAATAGCATACGCCGCTCAATTTTACAAAGTTTCTATCTTCCCGTATCCTTGCATTTTTTCAAGACCGAGAAAATTTCAAAATGGTCGGTCTGGGGGAAATTGTCGAGCAGCTGCAATTCCTGCAGTTGGAAACCATGGCCGGAGAACTGGCGCAGGTCGCGGGCCAAGGTGGCCGAATCGCAGGAAAAATAAACAATGGTTTCTGCGCCGCTGCGGGCCAAGGCGGCGATGACCTTGGCTGACAAACCGCCGCGCGGCGGATCCACTACGTAAAGCTCGGCCAGCGGCAGGTCGGCCTGCAGCACGTCGGCTTGGACGACGCGGACGTTCCCGGCCAGGTTCAGTTCCAGGTTGGCTCGCAGGGCGGCCAGGTTTTGCGGGTCGTTTTCCAGGGCCAGAACGCTTTGGCAGCGGCCGGCCAGCGGCAGGGTGAAGAAGCCGCAGCCGCAGAAAAGATCGGCGGCCGTGGCTAGGTTCATGCCGCTCAGGGTTTTTTCAAGAAGACCCAGCATTGGCTGCAGCTGGAAAAGGTTTGCCTGGATGAAATTGTCAGGGGCGATTTGATAGGCGTAAGCGGCGGCTTC
>Ga0105152_10000266_pt1 | contig 14407 bp, 12 predicted proteins | sample LakBais05cmmetaG_FD_81534 | JGI IMG/M metagenome (GOLD analysis project Ga0105152, IMG submission 81534) | Lake sediment microbial communities from Lake Baikal, Russia to study Microbial Dark Matter (Phase II) - Lake Baikal sediment 0-5 cm | ecosystem: Environmental > Aquatic > Freshwater >...
AAGGCGTAACCCATAGGTGCCTGATCGGGCACGCCCAGTGAGGAGGATTGACCGATCATGCGTGACTCGTCCTCGAACCTGCCAAGTACGAAGGGTTCACAGAGCATCGTCTCCCTCAGCATGGGCGGTCACGCCGTCCTCCAGAAGATGGAGACGACGCTGGAGTGCACATCCTGTGGCCGCGAGACTGTGCACCAGGTCCTGTACCTCGGACAGCGGATCGCGGAGATCCAGTGTGTGGAGTGCGGCCGCTGCGTCGGCATGGATCGGGATGATGTCGTTCGATCCTTCATCGGCGAGATCGTGATCCACGTGTTGCATCTGGCGCAAGATGTGACCAAGGGGCTGAAGCAGGATCCCGGGAAGGCAGTTGTGACGCTCCCGCGACAGATGGCACGGCTGCCCATGACGCTGGCCCATGACGCGGTCCGACTCCTGCGAATGGTGGGGAGCCTGCGCGAGGGCGGCGAGGTCGCGGCCGACTTCCTCGCCCAGGTGGGTAGCACGCTGGTGTGCCAGACCTGCGGCCGGGAGACGCCGCACCGCATCCTGTATCTCGGCCGGCGGATAGCCGAGGCGCGGTGTGAAGAGTGCGGCGGGGGCATCGGTATGACGCGCGAGGAGGTGTTCAGCGACTTCGTAGGGGAGGTATTCCTCCACCTGCTGAAGATGCCGCGCCACGTCCGCCGAGAGCTCCGCAGCGACTTTACCCGCGCGGTCCAGACGCTTCCCCGGCAGATGCTACGAATGCCATTTCATCTGGCCCGCGATTTCGTCCGCCTGGTTCGCATCCTGCGCGGCGCCGAGAGCCACAGCAAGGGATCCAGGACCTGAGGCAGCGGTGGCCCGGGCCGTCCTTCATGGAACCCTTTCACCCTCAACTTACACACAGGAGAAGCGCGATGCGTATTGTCTTTCCTGAGGGGAGCGGCTGCGTGCAGAAGCCCGAGGACCTGCTGCCTGTCCAGAAGCTCGGGACGGTCGACTACTACGAGAAGCCGCCCCAGAACAAAGACGAGCTCATCCAGCGGCTCCGCGACGCGGATGTGGTCTTCCTCGACTACTCGGTGATGGATGCGGAGGTCATCCAGGCCTGTTCGAAGCTCAAGTTCATCTGCTTCTTCGGCATCGGCTATGGCAACTGCATTGACGTCGAGGCGGCGACGAAGCACGGTGTGACGGTGTCCTACACGCCTGGGTACGGGGCGACCGCCGTGGCGGAGTACACCTTGGGGCTCATCCTCGGCCTCGCCCGACACATCGCGGCATCCTACTACAGCCTCAAGCACGGCGAGTGGCTGTCCGCCAAGTTCCAGGGCGTGGACCTGAAGGGAAAGACCCTCGGCATTGTCGGGCTGGGGCCCATCGGTTCCGACATGGCGCGGCTGGGCGCCGGCATCGGGATGCACTTGCTGGGGTGGACGCGCAGCGCCACGCCGGATAGGGCCATCCACGGCCTGAAATTCGCCTCCCTGGAGAAACTCTTCTCCTCCTCGGATGTCGTGACCATCCACCTGTCCCTGAACACCCAAACGGAGCGCCTCATCTCGCGAGCCCTCCTGGAGAAGATGAAGCAGACGGCTTACTTCGTGAACACGTCGCGAGCCAAGATCGTGGACAACGAGGCTCTCGCCGATTTGCTCCAGCAGAAGCGGATCGCCGGCGCGGCGCTCGACGTCCATGAGGAAGAGCCGGCACCCATGAACTACCTCCTCGCCTCCATGCCCAATGTGCTGGTCACGCCGCACATCGCCTACAACTCGAAAGAGGCTGGCGAGAACATGCTGCGGATCGCCTACGCGACCCTCGACGCATTCCTGAAGGGGGAGAAACTCCACGTGGTGAATCCAAAGTAACGCGTCTCTGCGCGCGCGCTGTCTGGTTTCGTAGGTGGCAAGGGTTGCCGTTCTTGGAAGGTCGAGGCTGGAGAATGGTGAGCGTTCAGCCATCAGCAGTCAGCATTCAGCCTCAAATGGCAGACGGGAACACTCGGGGCGTATCCGGTGGGCCGCCCGTTCCGGGGCTGACGGCTGATAGCTGACCGCTGAACGCTTACAAAACCCGGTAGGACACTGGAAAGTGGGCCCGACCGCCAACGCTGAGCCAGAACCACCGGAGAAAACACGTGACCGGCGGGCCAGCCCAACCGGGGACAGAACCTAGCCGCAAGCTGAGGTTAAGGGGGACGCTAGCACGGCGCATCAAGCGAAGTCTTCCGGATCGTGAGGGAGGGCGGTGCCGGGTTGGAGCAGACCGGCCCGTCGGCCCCGGCTATGCGAGCACCGGATCGGAGATGGGCAGGATGCCGTGGGAGCGGATGGTTCCCCCATTGCCCCATCCGAAGGAACCGAACTCGCCGCGGCCTGCTCAGTCGATGATGTCGGGGTTGGGTACGATCGTTGCCTTGACGCAGCGCATCTCTCTCGCCGCGCGGATCGCCGCCGCAATGCCCTCTTCCGAAAACGGAAACCGCTCCTGCATCTCCCGGAAGGGATACTGATGACGCGCCCGATGGAGCACCTTGATCCCGAGCGCGATGTCGTCTGCGGTGAAGGCCCAACTGCCGATGACGGTGACGGCCTTGACGCAGATCCGATGCCAGTTCGTCTCTATCGATCCTGCGTTGGTGAACTGCCCCATCTCGATGTACGTGCCGCCGTCGCGCAGCATCTCGATCCCTTCCGGGCCCGAGGAGGGATGTCCGCTGCACTCGATGACCACATCGGCGCCGAATCCGCCCACGATCTCGCGAGCGGCGGCGATCCGCTTCTCGGGCGTCTCGAACTTCGTGATGTCCACCGTGGCCTCCGCCCCGAACTTCCTGCATAGGGCGAGCCTCGGTGCCTCGGGCGCGCCGACCACGATCACCCGTCCGGCGCCCATCTCCCTCGCCGCAACGATCGCCAGCACGCCGATGGGACCCGAACCCTGGATGACGACCGTGTCGCCCACCTGGAAGCACCCCATCTCCTGCGCGCGCTTGAGACCATGCAGGCTCGAGGTGAGGGGCTCCGCCAGCGTACCGAGCCACAACGGCATATCCTCCGGCAACCGGTAGATCTTGGTTCCCGGCAGCATCTCCAGATCGAGATACTCCGCCTCCGCCCATCCACCCCACAGGTGCGGCGGTTTGTCGAAGCCGAGATAGCGGCCGTAATAGACGGGGCTGAGGCATTTGTTGGCATGTTTGGGGTAATGGATGCAGTAGTAGCACCGGCCGCACGGCATGAAAGGCGGTAACATGATCCTGCTGCCGACCTGGAGGGGGTTGCCCATGTAATCCTCGCGCAACTCGTCCCCGATCTCCAAAATCAAGCCCGCAACCTCATGGCCGAGGGTGAACGGCCATGGAAGGGGCTTGGGCCAGTGTCCGGCCAAGATATGGAGATCGGTTCCGCAGACCCCACACGCCCCCACCTGCATCAATGCCGCCCTGCGCGGAATCTTCGGCCTGGGGACCTCGCGAATGATGGGCTGCGCGCCGGGCCCCGCAAAGGTTGCGACTCTGATCTGTTCCACGGGCTACCTCCTGGTCTGTGTCCGGCCGCTCATCGAAACCATAGGAAACTGGAAAGTGGGCCCGGTCGCCAACGGGGAACCAGAACCACCGGAGAGATCTCGTGACCGGCGGGCGGGCCCAACGGGAAACAGAACCTACCCGCAAGCTGAGGCTAAGGGGGATGCTAGGATCAGCGGGCCGGTCGCGTCAAGCGAAATACGCCGGATCTTGAGGGAGTAATGCGTTGCTTCCTTATTTGCTTTATAGAAGCCGCAGAGCATTCCACCGATCCCACCCCCGCGCGGAGCGGGTTGAGGTGGAGATACCGGACGAGCTCCAGGAGATAGACATCCTCCTACACCACCACAGACTTGTACCGGTTCTGGAAGAGGTGGGCGATCCGCTGGTGGCGCCGGTTGAACGCGCCCGCATAACCCGTGAGGAGCGAGCGCATGCCCCCGGCGAGGGGGCGGCACCCCGTTCGGACCAGCAGGTGGGCGTGATTCGGGAGGAGCGCCCAGGCGTAGACAACAAGTGCCCCCGTCTCCGCGAGATCGGCGAGGCGGACTACGAAATCCTCGCGACCCGCGTCATCCTTGAAGATGGCACGGGGCTCCAGCCCCCGCACCATCACGTGCTGGAGGACCCCCGGAGCATCGAGGCGCGCTTGGCGTGGTATGGCGAGACAAGTCTAGCTCAAAGCGAAAAGAGCAGCAACGTCCCGGTTTCCTTCAGAGGGAGGATGGCAGGAATTCCTTCGGGAATTTGGCCACCACGGTATAATACGGATCTACGATGTTGCCGATGCGCATGGTGCCGACCTGGGAGTTCAGTTGCCAGGCGTCCCACCGCTCGAAACCGTAATCCTGCACCAGCCAGTTCAGCAGTTCCACCTGCGCCGCCGCCAGGGCCTCGAACAGCGGGCGCGTGCTGCCCGCGGTCATAATGAACTCGGCGTCTTCCAGCCGCGGCCAGGCCAGTGGCCAATTCTTGATGACTTCCAGCCGCAGGGTCACTTCCGCGGTGGTTTCCAACGCGCTGCCGCAGAGTTCCCCGTCGCCCTGGGCGGCGTGGATGTCCCCATAGGCCAGGTAGGCCCCATCGGCCCAGACCGGCAGGTAGAGCGTGGTGCCCTCGCGGGTCTCCACGCAGTCCATGTTGCCTCCGTATTCGCCCGGAGTCAGGGCCGTCTCGGCCCGCCCGTGGGGCGGGGCCACGCCGATGGAGCCGAGGAAGGGATGCAGCGGGATTTCCACGCGGGGCAAACGGCTGTTCGGCATCTCATAAAGGCCGACGTTCCGCTCCAGGTCCAACGTCCAGTCGTGCATCCCGGCTTCGATGGGCGGATTTAACAGATACCGCCGCCCGGGCCCTTCGCCGGTCAGAGAGCCGAAGTTGGCGTTGCGGCTGGACCAGGCGTTGGGCCGGTTGAGAGTGATCTTCTCGATATGCACCGCCAAGGCGTCGCCTCGCTGGGCTTCCTCCACGAAGATCGGCCCGAGCAGCGGGTTACTGGGAAGGAACGTTACGCCGGGTTGCTGGGGTTTCATCTCCTCCGGCAGTGGATTCCCATTTTCATCATAGCCCCGGGCATCCCGGGTCCGTGCCACGATGCTATCGCCGCTGTTCACGTGCAGCACCGGTTCATTCGTGGCAAAAGTGTATTGGAAGATTTTCGGTTCCAGAATCTGAGTCTGGTTGGCCATGGGGTCTACTCCTTTTTTCGTAACCTTTCTCCCTTCAAACCCGGATCCCTTTGGCGAACTCCCGCACCTGCCGGATCTTTTTGATCGAGGCCAGGGGAGGCATGACCCCGGCTGAAGTCAGGACCAGTCCTTGCAAGGACCCCGCTTCAGCGATGGAACGCTCAATAGTGGCCCCGATTTCCTCCACCGGCTGGAGTCACAGGGTCGCATCCGTGCCGCCGATGATTGCCTTCGTGGGACACCACCGAGACCGGTCGGCAATCGTGGCGTTGCCGACCGGAGGGGTGGTATAGGCCTCGATGGCCTCCGAAGGGAGTTCGTTGATACGGGGCAGCAGCGCCTTCAAATGCCCGCACATGTGCAGGATGTGGGTCTTCCCGTGTTGCAACCCGAACTCATGGGAAACTGGAAAGTGGCCCGGCCGCCAACGGTGAACCAGAACCACCGGAGAGAACTCGTGACCGGCGGGCCGGCCCAACGGGGGACAGAACCGACCGGTAAGCTGAGGCTAAGGGGGACGCTAGCACCAGCGGGCCGGGCGCGTCAAGCGAGATCTGCCGGATCTTGAGGGAGGGAGGTGCCGGGTTGGAGCAGACCGGCCCGTCGGTCCCGGCTATGCGAGCGCCTGCCTGCCGGCAGGCAGGCCGGATCGGCGATGGGCAGATCAAAAAGGGGTTCGTCGCACCACTCCCGCGGCGGGTCAGCCGCGGGGGCATCGGGCGGATCATGGTTGGAACACCTCTCATATGACAAGTTGCTTCAGAACCAACCCCATCACAGGCCAGGCAAGACAAGCGCCCTGGAAGCGCAGTGGCCGACTGCGTCGCAGGGCGTTTCAGCGTCCTTCAGTCTGTTAGCCTGGGGGTTCAGCCCCAGGCCAGCCTCAGTAGTTCTTGGAATAGGGGGAGAACCAGTCCCGAAGACCGTCGCCGAAGAGGTTGATGGCGAGCGTGGTCACGAAGATGGCCATGCCCGGAAAGGCGGCCATCCACCAGCGGTCAAACATGAGCTCCCTCGCCTCCCCCAGCATCCCTCCCCACGATGGCGTCGGCGGCTGGACGCCCAGACCCAGGAAACTGAGGAAGGCCTCCAGGATGATCATCCGGGCTACCTCAAGGCTGACGATGACCACGAGGGCATTGAGCAGATTGGGGAAGAGGTGCCGCACGATGATGCGTACGTCGCTGGCCCCCAGGGTACGGGCCGCCAAAACGAACTCCAGGACCTTCAGCCTCTGGACTTCGGCCCGCACTACCCTGGTATAGAGCGGCCAGCCGGTGATGCCCAGCACGGCGATCATGTTGGGCAGGCTGGGTCCCACCACGGCGATGACGGCCAGGGCCAGCAGGACGAAAGGAAAGGCCATCATGACGTCCAGACCCGCCGAGATGATCCAGTCTACGCTGTGCCCGAAATACCCGGCAAGCAGTCCTAACAGCGTGCCCAGCGTGCAGGAGAGAGCGACAGCCAGGGCGGCCACCGTCAGCGATATGCGCGCTCCATGCATGATGCGGCTCAGGTAATCGCGGCCCAGGAGGTCCGTTCCCAGGAGGAACTCCGCGCTGCCGCGCTCCATCCAGGCCGGCGGCCGTAGACGGTTGAGTATTTCCCCATCGTAAGGATCGTATGGTGCTAGGACCGGGGCCAGGACGGCCATGACGCAGACGACAACGACGACGAGGCCACCAGCCACGCCCGTGCGCAGGTTCCAGAGCCTGGACAACAGATGGCGCAGCCGAAATGACCTTGGTTTGACGAGAGGCATCGCTTCAGTGTTCATAGCCACCGTCCCGGATTCTACTGGCGACTGATGCGCGGATCTAGCGTGTAGATGATGGCATCGGTGATCAGGTTGATCACGGTGATCAGGCCCGCCAGCAGCATCACGGCCGCCTGGACGATGGGGTAGTCCGTGTTGCGGATGGCGTTCACCACCAGACTGGCGACACCGGGCCAGGCGAAGACCGTCTCGGTGACGATCGCGCCGCCCAGGAGCTGACCGAACTGCAGACCGATCACCGCCACCACAGGGATGAGAGCGTTTCTAATGGCATGGCGGAGGAGCACCGTCGCCTCGGCCAGGCCCTTGCTCCGGGCGGTCCGAACGTAGTCGGCGTGGAGCACATCCAGCATACCTGAACGCATCAGCCGCATCGTGATCGGCGCCAGGAAGACGCTGAGGCACACCGCTGGCAAGAGCAGATTCTGCCAGGTGCCGTAGCCGGAGGCCGGGAGGAGGCGCAGGTTCACCGCGAACAGGATGATCAACATAAGACCGAACCAGAAGATCGGCATGGCCTGGCCAGCGATGGCCAGGATGGTGACCACGTTGTCAATCCAGGTATAGCGCTTGTAGGCGGAGATGACCCCGGCCGGTATGGAGATGGCGAGGGCGAGGATGAGCCCGGAGAAGGTCAGGATCAAGGTGGCGGGCATGCGCTCCAGCACCAGGGAAGTGGCCGGTTTCTTGGCGTAGAAGGAGTTGCCGAAGTCGCCTCGCACCGCGCCACCGGCGAAGCGGAGGTACTGCACTAGCAAGGGTTGGTCCAGCCCCATCTGGCGACGGTACTCCTCCCGGGCCTCCCTTGGCGTATCCCAGGGCAAGAGCACGGTCAGGGGATCGCCAATCACGTAGGTCAGCACGAAGGCCATGACGGAGATGCCCCAGATCGCCACCATCATGCGGACGAGGCTACGCAGCAGATAACGCGCCATCAGCAGGTCTCCTGGGCTGGACTGTGGTCGCTCTCCGCAGAGGCAATCATACGAGCGACGCTGGTCACGAAGCTTCCGCGCCTCGCCACCACGGGGATAGGCAGCGCGGCGGCATCGCCTTCACGGCCAGCCTACCCGCCGTCTGCCCGCGCTGCTCTGTACCGGGGCAGACGGCGGGTGCTGTCTCGGGACTAAAGATGGCCACCAGACCCTTACGCCTTGGGCTTGGCCAGGATCAGGCGGTCAAGGTCATCGGGGCACGGTGTCCAGTCTATGTTGGTGCTGACGCCCTTCACGGCGTGGACGGCCCACATCCAGATCGCCGGGGCCTCCTCGTTCAGGTGGTTCTGCGCCTTAGAGTACAACTCCAGCCTCTTCTGGGGGTCCACTGTGCTGCGGGCGTCCTCCAGCCACTTGTCCAGCTCGGGAGTTGTGTAGTAGCAGAACCCCTGGCCAGAGTGGAACATGTCCCAGTAGATGGCATCGGCGTCAAAGACGTTGTAGCTGCCCCAGTCCCACTGGAACAAGGGCGTGATCCTGTTGTTGTTCAACTTGGCGATGTAAGGAGGTACGTCCTCAATGTGAACGATCTTGGTCTTGACCCCAACCTTTGTCAGGTCCTGTGCGATGGCTTCGTTGATCTGCTTGCGGTTGCTCATGCGGGACTGGTTGGTCTGGAATTCAACTTCAAACCGCTTGCCGTCCTTCACCAGGACCCCGTCGGCGCCCGCCCGCCAGCCCGCGTCGGCCAGCAGTTGTTTGGCCTTGGCAACGTCATACGGGTAGGGTTTGATGGTCTTGTCAAAGCCGAAGTGCAGCGGGTTCAAACCGCCCGGGCAGCGCTCTCCGCCCGCCTGCAGGGCCTTGATGTACCCATCAATATTGCAAGCATAGTTGGCGGCCTGCCGCACCCGCTTGTCCATGAACGGATTGCCCGGATTGGCTCGGCCTTGAGGGTCCATGTGGGTCCAGGAGACGGCAAGTGTAGGAATGGTGAGCGCTCGCGCAATCCCTGACTTGTTGACAGCCTCCATCTGGTCAAGAGAGACACCGCGGACGATGTCAACCCGACCTGCCAGCAGTTCGGCCACCGCGGTGGTGATCTCCGGGATGATGCGCACGATGGCCGTCTTGAAGGCTGGCTTCTCCCCTGCGTACTGTTCCCAGCGCTCCATCGTCACGTCACTGCCCCGGGTCCATTTGACGTACTTGTAAGGGCCCGTCCCCACCGCGTTCTCCACAAGGAATTGGTCGCCCTTCTCTTTGACAAACTTCTCTGGCAGGAGCCACATCATGGCCATGCGCTCTTCAAATACGGGCCAGGGTTTGCCGGTCGTGATCCGCACCTTGTAGTCGTCCAACACCTCCGCCTTCTGGATGGGGATGTACTGACCACGCAAGGGGGATTTCTGGTCTGGGTTCAAGATGCGCTCAATGTTGAACTTCAACGTGGAGGCCTTGAAGTCCTCGCCATTATGGAACTTGACGCCCTTCTTCAGGTCCACCTCCCAGGTAGTGGGGCTCGTAGCCTTCCAGGCGGTCGCCAGGCCTGGCTTCATCTTCATGGTCGCCAAGTCGCGCGTCATGAGGGTCTCAAAGATGCAGAAGTAGGCCATCTGGCTTTCGCGCAAGGTGGACATGTGCGGGTCCATGGTCAGGATGTCGCTATTCACCGTGATGCTGATGGTCGTTTGCGTGGGCGCCTTGGTTGGATTAGGTGCTGGGACAGGGGTCGGCGTGGGCGTGGCCGCATGACCCAAGCCCAACGAGCCGCAGAGCCCTGCTACACCGAGGGCTCCCGCCAGGGTGCCGAACTCGCGCCTGGTCATCCGGCTGTTCTTCAGCTTCTTCATCTTCTTCATCGCGGACTCCATGGTCTTGTGCTCACGGGCATGATGTGACATCGCTCTCCTCCTTAACCTCGCAGTTACTCTGGCCCTCCGATTTGTCGTAGTCGGACACTATCGGAGGCATCCGGGGTCTCACCAGTCATTCCGAGAATGCTGGGCACCCAGAAGCAGCAAATCAATGGGTCTTATCGGTTACCACCTCCTGTCTCCCCCGGGCTCTTCGGCGGGGGCCCGCCTCTCGGTCAAGGACACCCGGCCTGACGGCATGGTCCGCCTGCCGCGCCGTCAGGCAGCTCTATACCCTGCAACCATACAACCCTTCGGCGCTTCGCCAGAAGATGCGGTCCGCTATCCTGTAGGCCGCATCAGAGCCCAGCACTCGCTGCTCTACCGCTCGCCCGAGGACTGTTCCCAGAGCCTTCTTCGCCAACTTCGCTGCCAGCCAGTTGATCTCTGGGATACCGAAGCCATCGGAGCCGTATACCACCTTTTCAAATGGGGCAATTCCCATCAATTCCACGAGCCGGTGCTCTATTCCCACCGAGGCGAAGGGGACCATCATGGACACATCCACGTAGACGTTAGGGAAGATGGCGGCCAGGTAGCCGGCCTCGGTGGCGAATGGGTAGCCGGCGTGCAGGAGCACGAAGGTGGTCTTCTTGCAGCGCTCGTCGGCCAGCACGCCCTGCAGCAGGATAGGATTAGCCTCGGGCCACGGTCGCCTCACGCCGGTATGCCCGGTGTGCACCTGCAAAGGCACGTGCAGCCTGGCCGCCGTTTCTGCCAGCAGCACGAACAGGTAGTCCCTGACCTCCTTCTCCCTGGATCGGTCGCCCGCCAGGCAGGCATCGTAGGCCCTCTTGGCGTCGTCGTAGGGGACCGGACGCACGGCCAGACCGGTGTAGTAGGCCATGACGGTCTTGATGGCCACCGCGCGCCCTCCCTCAACACCGCTCACGATCTCACTCTCAAAGCGCTGCAGGAAGACGGCGAAGTCCAGGTTGGGTGCGCCGGGGAAGATCAGCGCGTCCTTCCCTTCCTCATACCCGGCAAAGAGCGCCTCTGCCCGGCAGATCTCCCGCAGGGCTACAGGGAGCGTGTCGTCGGGCAACAAGACGCCCGGCCCTCGTGCTCGCGGGAAGCCGCGGTCAAACAGCAGGCACCGGATGTTGGCGTCGGCGAACAGGTCCTTCACGTAGGTGCCGAGCTCGGCGGCCCGCGCGTTTCTCGCCTCCACCACCGCCTCTGGCTCGTTGGGGCAGCCCAGGAGAGCGGCCAGATTGCCCACCATCAAGGCCACGGGGAAATTCCACACCGCCAACTCCCCACCGCGTTCGCTGGGGGCCATCGACAGGAGGCCCGCTAACCGCCTGACCGTCAACTGGCGATGTTTCTCCTCAAACGGGTGGCAATGCCCGTCAATGACCGGTAATGCTTCCAGATCCAGCATGCCTATGCCACCTCCTGGCTAGATAGAGAAGCCGATTTCAAAGCCCTCGCGGACCGCCTCCAGGATGCGGCGCGGTCTCACACAGTCGCCGATGGCGTAGACCTCTCCGACGAGCCCCTCCAGCTCGGCCTGCAGCTCCTTCTGTGGCGCCATGCCGACGGCCACGACGACGGTGTCGACGCCATCTAGGCGGTGTCGCAGGCCAGCCCGCTCGTACCACACGGCCCGGCCCTCCACGGTGGTGACCGTGCACTGGGTCAATGCCTGCACGTCGAGCTGGGCGAGTCGCTGCAACAGGAGTCGGCGACCGCGAGTCTCCATATCGGCTGCCAGTTCCCGCAGCATTTCCAGGATAGTGACCTGCCTGCCCCGTGTGGCCAGCACCTCGGCGACTTCGCAGCCCACCTCGCCACCGCCGACCACCACGACCCTATCCCCGGCCGACGCGCTCCCCGACAGCACGTCCAAGGCGGTGACGGCGTCGCGGTCCAGGCCCGGAATCGGCGGGACCACGGGGCGCGCGCCAACTGCGACGACCAGGGCGTCCGGTGCCAGTTGCCGAACCAGGTCTGCTGTCACCCTGGTGCCGACCTTCACCTCCACGCCCGACTTGCGGACCTGCCCCACCAGGTACTCCACCAGATGGCCTATCTCCTCCTTATGGGGCGGCACAGTGCCCAGCAGCAGTTGCCCGCCCAGGCCTGGCCCCTGCTCGCACAGGGTAACCGTGTGCCCCCTCTGCACAGCCGTGAGCGCGGCCATCATGCCCCCGGGGCCGCCGCCAGCCACCAGGACCCGCTTGGGACGAGCCGCAGGCTCAAGGGCGAACATCACCTCCCTGGCCACCCTGGGGTTCACGGTGCAGCTTATGTCCAGTCCAGAGAAGAGCCGGCGCGAACATCCCTCCTGACAGGCAATGCATGGACGGATGTCGTCAAAGCGGCCCTCCATGGCCTTCCTGGGCAACTCGGGGTCCGCCAGGAAGGCCCGGGCCATAGAGATGATGTCGGCGCTGCCCTCCCGGAGAATGCGCTCGGCAAGGAGAGGATCATTGATGCGCCCTACCGCCATCACGGGGATGCTCACCTGCTCCTTGATTGTGCGCGCCAGGGGGACCAGGAACCCCCTGGGCATGGCCATCGGAGGACCGGCGATATACTGGGTCTCCGGGATGCCCGCGATGACTTCTATGGCGTCGGCCCCGGCCTGCTCCAGGAGCTGCGCAATCACCTTGCTCTCGTCAAGCGTCAGTCCGTTGTCTATGAACTCCGCCACGCACAGCCGGGCAATGATCGGGAAGTGAGGGCCAAGCTCCCGCCTGATGCCTTGCGCGATCTCCACGGGCAGTCGCGCCCGGCCCTCTGTGGAGCCGCCGTAGCGGTCGGTCCGCTTGTTGGCGTAGGGCGAGATGAACTGGTTGAGGAGGTAGCCGTTGGCGATGTGCAGCATGACCGCGTCAAAGCCGGCATCCCGGGCCCGCCGCGCCGCCTGGACGAACCACTGGACCACGTCGGCGATCTCGGCCAGGTCCAATGCCCTTGGCACCTCGCCGCCTACGTAGGGGATGGGTGAAGGGGCCACCGGCTGTGCCCCCAGGACGGCAGTGCTTACGCGTCTGCCCGAGTGGGCGATCTGGATGGCCGCTCTGGCACCCCCATCGTGTATGGCCTGCGTCAGTTGCCTCAGACCCGGTATCTGGGCATCGTCAAATATGCCGAGGGTGTAGGGCGACGCCCGCCCGCTGGGATGGACGTTGCTGAACTCAGCAGTGATCAGCGCCACGCCTCCCCGCGCCCGCTCAGCATAGTAGCGGATGAGGCGGTCGGTGACGGCCCCCGTCCATGAGGCCAGGTTCGTGCCCATGGGGGCCATCACCAGGCGGTTCTTCAGAGTCAGGGACCCGATAGAGACTGGCGTGAAGAGAGTAGCGACTGCCGGATCCATGCGGTCTCCTTGATGTCTTGGTCGCTCGCGGGGTGGGTTCAGAACTTGACTGCCTGCCCCGTGCGGGCCGATTCCTCAGCCATGAGGCCGATACGCAGGGCCTGCCAGGCATCCTCCAGGGTGATCACCTCAGGCTGCCTGCCTTTCGCCAGGCAGGCCAAGAAGTACTCCCATTCGTTGCGCAGGTTGGCGTGGACCTGCCCCCGGACGATGCCTGGTCGCGGGTATAGCGTGCCCTGTTCCGACCAGGCAGTAACCCCCTGGTAGCGGGAGTCAATCTCAAATGTACCTTCTGTACCGATGACCTCTACTCGGGTATCCAGCCAGGTGGCCGCCCTCTCCGGGATAAGCCACACGGTCTCAAAGGTCGCGATTGCGCCCTGCCGGAACTGTGCCACGATCCAGCACGTGTCTGGCACGGGGCCCTGCAGCGCCCGTTGCTGGACGCAGTAGATGGTATCCGGCTCATCTCCGAAATACCAGCGGGATAGGAAGCTGGAAACTGGGCACGCCCGGCAACGTGAACCGCCGGGAACGACCGACCGCAGGAAGGGCCTCGCCGGGGACAGAATCTACCCGCACGCCGAGGTTGGGGGCACGCTACCACCGGGGGAGCGGGCGGGTCAAGCGAAATGCTCCGGGTTTTGCGATTCAGACAGTGGAGAGCACGGGCGGCGGGCGCCCGGAGGGTTGAACCATCGCGAGGGAAGGCGCCGAATGGGACGGAGCTGTCTGGGTACTTGGGGGGTGGCCAAACTGTGCTCGGAGAGGCGTATGCGGTGACAGTTCGGGAGAGCGGACATACTCCTGCCTGCACAGGGGGGTCTGATGTTATGGATCGGGTCGGAGGGTATCGTGGGAGTGCTCAGGGTGCTCGAATGAGGGTGAGCTCGCGCGCCTGCACTTGCTGGAGGCGCTTCGTTTTCGCCAGGAGCTTCTTGCGGGCTGCCTCTGCCAACGTCAGCGGCAGCCTCGTGTATTCCAGGACAGACAGGAGCGCAAACCGCCCCGCAGCAGCCCCAGCGCATCCTCGCAATGTCCATTCCCTTGCGGGCCGGGATGAGGATGTCGATCCCGTGCTCGCGTGTACCCCGGCCGATCTGTGCCCCGTCCAGAAACCCGCGATCCGTGACCAGCCGCTTCATCACCCCCTCCCCACGGCGGCGACAACGCCCTCCACCAGCTGGTACAGGACCGGGCATTCGTGCGCCTTGCCGGAGACGACCGCCACGGCGGTGTACAG
>Ga0105152_10000267_pt1 | contig 14403 bp, 14 predicted proteins | sample LakBais05cmmetaG_FD_81534 | JGI IMG/M metagenome (GOLD analysis project Ga0105152, IMG submission 81534) | Lake sediment microbial communities from Lake Baikal, Russia to study Microbial Dark Matter (Phase II) - Lake Baikal sediment 0-5 cm | ecosystem: Environmental > Aquatic > Freshwater >...
CTGATCTATAACCTGGCCCTTGATTTTGAGAGAAAGAGGATGTTCAACAAGGCCGTGGCTGCCTATGAACACATCGCTCAGGCCGGTAGTTTCAAGGATATCGAAGACAAGATCAAAAAGCTCAAGACGGTCGGGGAAACCATGATCTTTGGTCTCGGAACCGGCCCCAAAAAAGACGCCACCGTTCTGATGGACAACGCCGACACCAAACCCACCTTGGGGCGTTACGAAATCAGCAAGGAATTGGGCCGAGGCGCCATGGGCACTGTTTATCTCGGTAAAGACCCCCGCATCAACCGGGATGTGGCCATCAAAACCCTGCGCTATGAAGAAATTGACAGTGAACAGATTGCCGAAGTCAAGAAACGATTTTTCCGGGAAGCGGAAGCGGCCGGCAAGCTTTCCCATCCGAACATCGTCACGATTTACGATGTCGGAGAAGATTACGATATTGCCTACATGGCCATGGAACTTCTTGAGGGAACAGACCTGGCAAAATACAGCCAGAAAGACCATCTCCTGCCTCTGCCGGAAGTGATCAGAATCGTCAGCGCTGTGGCCGGCGCCCTTGATTATGCCCACGAAAACGGTGTCGTCCACCGTGACATCAAACCGGCCAACATCATGGTCCTGAAAAATGGTGAAATCCGTGTGGCCGATTTCGGTATCGCCCGTGTCATGACGTCGTCCAAGACTCAGACCGGTGTGATTCTCGGAACGCCAAGTTACATGTCACCGGAGCAAATTTCCGGTCAGAAGGTAGACGGGCGGTCTGACCTCTTTTCCCTTGGCGTCGTATTTTACGAATTACTGACAGGTGAAAAACCTTTCCAAGGGGACAGCATTGCCACACTGATGTTCAATATCACCACCAGCCCTCCCATCCCCCTGAAGGGGCTCGCGCCCGACATCCCGAAACAATGCGTTGCCATTATTGATCGATTGCTGGCAAAGGACAGGGAAATGCGCTATGCCAATGGCAAGGATCTCATGAAGGATCTTGCCGAATGCCTCATGCCACAGGAGAAGCCGTGAAGGTTCATGCAGCCGCCAGAACGGATCTGGGCCTTGTTCGTCAGAACAATGAAGACAACTATTATATCGATGAAACGATCGGGCTCTTTATCGTCGCCGATGGCATGGGAGGCCACGCCAGTGGAGAGATCGCCAGCAAGATGACTGTCGATATCATTCGGGACTGTTTCAAAGGGTCAGGCAAAGACAAGCCGTTTCAGACCGGCCCTTATCAAAAGGATTTTTCTGAGGCGACCAATCGCCTCGCCTCATCGATCCGTCTGGCCAATCTGGCCGTCTGGGAGGCATCCGGCAACCGTCCCGAGTTGAGCGGCATGGGAACAACAATCGCGGCGGTTCAGGTTGATGGTAATCGCCTGAGTATCGCCCATGTCGGAGACAGCCGTGTCTATCTGATCCGCGCAGGGAATATCGAGCAGCTGACGGACGATCATTCCCTCGTCTATGAACAAGTCAAGCGGGATCTCATTACAAAGGAAGAGGCATCCCGTTCGGACATGAAAAATATTCTTACCCGGGCGCTGGGGATATCGAACGACGTGGAGGTCGATCTGGCGGAAATGACCCTGGCAGTGAATGATATCCTCCTGCTGTGCAGTGACGGTTTGAGCGGCATGGTTGATGATGAGACCATATTGTCCGTGGTCATGACGATTGATGATCCGGCGGCAGCCTGCGAAAAACTGATCGCCATGGCCAACGCGAATGGCGGAAAGGACAATATAACGGTTGTGATCGCCCGCACTGAAAAGATAAGTGGTTTTAAGTGGTTATTCCTTAATTTTAGACGGTTCTGGAGGTAAAGGTATGGCGACAGTAATGCTTAAATTCAAGGAGGCGGTCATCAAGGAAATCCCCTTGGAGAAAGAGACGACGACCATTGGAAGGAAAGAGGATAACGACATTCATATCGAGAATCATGCCGTGTCAGGCCATCATGCCAGGATCCTGCGGGAAAAAGACAACTTTTTCATCGAGGATTTAGGCAGCCTCAACGGGACCTTCGTAAACGGATTCAAGATTACGAAACAGGAATTGTTCAAAGGAGATTCCGTCCTGGTGGGTTTACACAACCTCGACTTCATATCCGAGAAGGTCAGACCGCAGGACGATAAAAAAAGTTTTACTGTTCGCGGCCGTTCGATGGATGAAACAATGGTGATTAGTCCCCAGGATCAGAAAAAGATTCTGGTTGCGCGGGATAAAGACATCCCGGAACCACTCGGCGGCTTTTATGTTCTTGAAGGCGCTTCGGATCAGCGGGAATATGAATTGAAGGAGAGGATTTCCACTATCGGCAAGGAAGACGGCGCGGCCATTCGTCTGAAAGGCTTTTTCACCCCTAAAGTAGCAGCCCTGGTCAACCGAAGAAAAGAAGGCTATTTTGTCACACCCGCCGGAGGGAAAGCCATAAAAATAAACGGCCGGGATCTCAACCATCGCCATGATCTGAAAGACGGCGATATCGTCGAGATAAGCGGTCTGAAGCTTCAATTTTATATCAAGGAATGACAAGGGTTAATTGAAGGTTTATGGAAGGGATTGAAATCGGATCATTCCACCGCTTTTCAGATTTGTTATCAGCTCAGGGCCTCTGGAAATGATGGGCGTCCGTCATGGTTTCGAAATGGCCGCCCCAGCGCCAGCCTCGTTCGATAAAGGCCCGGACAACGGAACTGTCCTCCGAGAGTGTTCCTTTTGTCCCGGGTTGATAAACGGCGCCTTTCGGCGAGATCCGGCCGTTTCGATAAATAACGGGATTCTGTACAGGATTGATATCCACCGCATGGCCGGTGGCATGGCGTGACAGCCGCCGTGTCCCGGCGACCCGCCGGTAGTTGAAGGCCGACGTATTATTGGCGGCCATCGAGGCGTTATCCGACCAGCCGTATTTGACGATGGGGACCGCTTTTGCAATCGGGAACCGCTCGCGCTTAATCAGCGCAAATATTTCTTCCACATCCGGCCGCACAGATTGATGCACGATCACCTGCCCCTGATGCAGCTCGCCATCGAATGAATAGTAAAACACATCGACCAGGCAGAGTTCCCGGATCACGTGAACCGGCGCTCTGGTTCCGGCGATCGCCTCCGCAAAGGTCATCTGGCTGTCAATGATTATGCGACGTTGGTTATTATCCTCGGACATCCCATCGCTCCCGATAAAAATTTGAAAACAGACGAGAAACGCGACGCTTAGCATACACATCGCCATCGGCGCCGGCGGAAGCCTGCGACTACAGTACATCGACCAACCGTAAAACCATTTCTTCATCGACGGACACATCCTGAAATATACTCTGCACCAGCCCGGCGTCAAGTGCCCGGAAATCCTTTTCCACCGGCGTGATGAAGACCCCCCCCATCTCTACGGAAGCCGGTGTGATCAGGATCTGCGCCTCCCCTTCAAGGTCATAGACGCCAGGCCGATGCCTCGCACGCGGGAAAATCAGGATCATCCAGTGGTCTTCCCGACATAACCCCAGCATGTTCATCATGGGCTCGTCAACGGTCTGAAATACCGCCCGCATCGCTGCAAAGACCTTCAGCAGGGCAGACGCGACGCGATCCTGCCTGGCCCCTTTCAGAACCAGGATTGCCCGCCCCAGGCCCTCAGCCATGAAGACCTCAACGCCTTCCACAACTTTCAGCAACCGCAGTTTCCCGTCTGCGTGAATATCCGCCTCCACGGGCAGCGTGCCGGCAGGCGCTGCCTGAAAGTGCTGATGATCCGGCGCGGAGGCCCCGCTTCGCGGTCCATTATACAATACTGTGAACTGCGGAGAAAAATCCCGCATCAGGGCCAGGAAAGCGGCCAGCGCCGGCTCAATCAGTTGCGGCAGGTGGTGGACATGCGCAATGGTATAATGCTGCAAAAAGATCGGCGCCGGATTGCAGAGCAAGACATATTCATTTCGGTAGAGGATCGCCCGCTGCACCTCCGGCAGGTTATCCCCGCATAAAAAACAGGGACGCTCACGGATGGAGGCCGGATCGAGCCTGGCTGCCGTACTCACTATACGCTGGGGATTCCACTGGACTTTCATGGTATATCCCGGACAGGAAACGTCCCGAATTTCTGCAGCCTTCATAGCCTCATATCCTTGTCGAAGCTGCGGCCAGGAAGCCTTCTGTTCGGCAAGAAGGTCGCGACAGAGGCTGGAAAGCGCCGGCCCGCATTCACCCCCATCGTATATGGCAAAGATCTGTCCGGATTTCATTTATACCCTGTTCAGCGCCTGACGCGCCATGATTTCGAGCGTGCGGATTTTGTCCTTGAAGGCGTCGTTGCGGTTTGCCTGTTCCACCGTCAGTGCGGCGTCGGTATTGCCTTCCCATCGCCGGCAGAGATAGAGATTCTCATAGATCCGGCCCAGTCGGTATGCCCGTAAAAGCCGCAGGACCATCGCATAATCTTCGCCGTAACTGACATTCAGAAATCCGACCTGTCGCACGAGGGCCGTCTGAAAAGCCCGTGGCGCCCCCAGGCCGTTGATCCGAAGCGCATTGTTGCGGCCGTTGTCGTCCGTCCATTCCCGGTGGTCGATGAGTCCCGGAGGAATTTCTTCAAGATTTTCATTGACAAGGGTATAGGCCCCGATGACCATCGCGCAGGGGCTGCTTCTGAACAGATCGACGATTTTCTGCAACACATGGGGGCCGCTGTACAGGTCGTCCGAGTCGAGCTGAACGGCATAACGACCGCAGCAGTCGGCAAATATCCCCTCGTTCCAGCAGCCGCCTATGCCGAGGTCGGTCCTTCGGGGGATCAGATGCTTCAGGGCCGGGCACTTCCGCGCCAGTCCGGACAGCACCTTTGTGGTCCCGTCCGTCGAATGATTATCCACGCAGATGACGTTGAAGGCAAAATCCGTCTTCTGCGACAGGGCGCTGTGCACCGCATCGGCCACGGTCCGGCGGCGGTTTCTTACCGGAATGATCACGCTTGCCTCCACGGGGAAACGGTGTCGGGACAGCGGCGCCTTCTTGAACGTTGGTTCCAGCCAGGCCCCGATCCGCTTCAGGTACGCCGTGGCAGCCGCTTCCATCTCTCTCTGCACCGCCTGATGGCGCGGATCGACATAAGCAAAGTGCTTTTCCTCAGATACCGGCCTCTTTTTTACCCCTGAGCCGTCATGCGCGTGAAACGGCCCATCCGTAACGCCTATCTCGGTATAGAGGCATTCCTGGAGATGGAAAAGGGGATGATCCGTCGCAATTTTCAGGCGCAGGTCATACAGACCTGCATGCGACACATCGGCAACGGCTCCGTATTTCTTCAAAACGGACCGGGCAGCGGCAACGGAAATAAGCCGGACGGGGCCAAAATGAAAATCATCCCGAATGCTTCCCGGTTGATAATCATTGACGGGATATTTCAGGCGCCTGCCTGCCTGCAGCTCGCAGTAATCCGAATAGATCATGCCTGCTTTCGTCGTTTGGGCCGCATCGGTCAGGCGCTCCAGCGCCCCTGGCCCCCATTCGATCTCGGCGTGCTCCTGGATCAAAAGCAGGTATCCGGTCCGGGCGCGCCCGATGAGGCGATTCCATAGTTGTCCCTCGCTGATCGAAGAAGCCTCAAAGGATTCGCACAGCGATTGCGTCGTTTTGAATCCGCCCGGATGCACCACAAAAATGTCCCGTACAAGGGGGGATCGGAGCAGGGCCTGTTGCACCCTTTCAAACCAGGGCTGCCCCTGATAGGTGAGAACAACGGTCATGTCTTTCATTTGCGCCATTCCCTTGGATGATGATTAAACTTCTTCACGAAGCAGAAAGCGGCGGTAAAACGCCAGTTCGGCGATAGATGCATGGACGTCGTAGTAGGCGTCATGGCGACGGCCTGACACGGGCAAGACGGACTCCGGGAAGTATCGCCGGATGATCTCCGGATTTTCCTTCTCAAATTCCACATCGGGATGCAGACGCATCCACTGAAGTTTGAGGGCCGTCACATCCAGATGGCGGTAATGCAGGCGGCTTAAAAAGCGGGGCAGAAATCGGCGCGCAAGCCACCAGTCCGCGTGCAGGCTGTTTCCGGCCAGCACCGGCCGTTGATTTTCCTGTTCTGCGGGCAACCCTGCAACGGCATCCACGCAGGAGGCAAGACGCATATCCGCCTCTTCAATTTCAACCGCCTCTGCTGAACGGCACGCCTTGACCAGTTCCGGCAGGTTCTGCACAACCCACGGACTCAGCACTGCCTCATCCGGCAGTCGGATGGTCAGTCGCACATCCTGCTCCGCTGGCAATACCCTTTTCAGTGACCTGTCCGTGATGAGCGCAGCAACCTGAAGCAGCCGTGCCGTATCAAGTTCAAGATCGGAATACTCCGTATCGAACCACACATAAAATTGGTCTGCAATATCTTTCTTCGCGGACATTTTGAGCGGACCTCTTAATGTTTATCAGGATAGCGCTGCCTTATCATGCGGATAGAGCCAAGACTGGAGAAAAATACTTCAATCAGCTCCGCATCAAACTGGCTTCCGGCCTCCTTCTCGAGAAGCGAAAGGACCTTTGTCTCGTCCCATGGTTCCTTGTAAACCCTGTCGGATACAAGGGCGTCATAGACATCGGCAACGGCGACGATGCGGCCGTAGAGTGGAATCTCCTCCCCGGCTTTCCCGCGTGGACGACCGTCCTCCAACGTATATCCCTTCAGGGGCAGCCCTGTCCGAATATCCACATAACCGGGATATCCTTTACCGTCCCATCGTTCATGGTGGCTTAGAGAAACCTCCGTTGCGGCTTTGTCGAACTCGGAATGTCCATCGACAAACAACCTGGACCCCAGGATCGTATGATGCTTCATAATGCTGTACTCATCTTCGGTAAAATGACCGGGTTTTTTCAATATGACATCCGATATGGACACCTTTCCCACATCATGCAGCATGGCAGCCATCCGCAAGACATCCCGCTTCGCCGTGATGTCCTTTTCAGCAGTACCTCTTTTTCTCGCCCAGCGTTCATAAATCTCAATCGCATAACTGGCCACACGATTGACATGGCTTCCCGTCTCTTTCGGATCTCTCATCTCGGCCATTTTAATCGTCCGGAGTATCAGGTCCCGGGTAAGCTGCGCACGTTCAAGGGCAACAGCCGCAGTATTGGCAAAATGTATGAGGAGCCGTTCCTCGTCCGGCAAAAAAGGGATCGTTTGATCATTTTCATCCCGGGCGTTGATGACCTGAAGCACACCCACCGTATCTCCATACATCGTATTGAGAGGAACGGTCAGGATCGAACGCGTTGTATAACCGACCCGTTCATCGAAGCTGCGGTTAAAATTGTAGGGAACCGTCGCAGGCAGCTTTGCAACGTCAGGTATGTTGAGAGTCTGGTTTGTTTTCGCGACAAAACCGGCAATGCTGTTTTCGTCAATGGGGATCGTGAAATTTGTATAGGCCAGCTTCTCGTGCGGCGGTAGTTTCTGCTGAAGGGTATCGTTCTGCGCGTAAGAAAAAATAAGGGTTTTGTCGTCTCTGAGGTATATGGAACCCGCATCTGCATTCAGAAAAAGCCTTGCCTCGGTCAGGATGTGCTCCATCAGGATGTCAAGATCCTTGGATTGACCGAGTTCCACGCCCAGACGAACCATTGCGTCCAGTTTCTCCCTCTCTGTCAGCATAGACAATCACCTCTACAGTAATTCTACAGCAGTTCAGAATAATTGTAAAGCACGCCGGCAGCGCGCAACCAGACCCCTGAGCGCCGGCAGACGTGGCGAGTGAGATGCCGCCTCGGCCAGCCGTTGTAATCCGCTTGGAATGTGCGTCAGAAAATCCTTCCGGTTGTGACGGCGACCCAGGAATCCAAAAGCGCCGAGGGCTTGCATGAGCCGTTGCACCGACGCCTCATGAAACGCTTCCTGGAAGGCATCCCAGGCGCAGGTCCGCTCCTGTAGCCCATAATAATACTGCAGCAGTTCCAGCCGCTCATGTTCATTGATCGGAACATAAGGATCGTAGAGCAGGGAGCCGAGATCATAGAAAAAACTGCCGACGCGCAATCCCTGAAAATCGATCAGGACAGGCTCCCCCCGATTAATCATTATATTCTGTGACTGAAAATCGCGGTGGACGAGGCTCGTCCCGGTCTGGTGCAGCCGTTCCGCCAGTGCGCCCAGCTCGGCCTCCAGCGACGCCGCGTCCTGAGCGTCATGCTCAATTCCACAGACGCCGCGGACTAAATTATCACGGAAATAATCCCTTTCCCAGCGGTAGAGTTCCGGGCCAAATGCCTGCATCAGTGTCAAAGATCGCTGCACCAGGCGTTCAACGGGAAATGTATGCAGCTTGTGAATCATCCGGAGGGCTTGCCGGTAATAATCACGACGGAGGCGCCAGGCCGATTGCCGGAAAGACCAGAGATCGGCGTCGCCCAGGTCCTCCATAAGCATGAAGCACCGCTCCGGATCATGATGAAAGATCCCGGGAACGGCCAAATCCAGCTCCCGCAGAAAACCGGCGATGGCTGCATAATGGCGATTTTCTTCGCGACCGGGGTTGTAGTGCATGAAAATCAAGGATGGCGCGTCGCTGAAACGGATCCGCCGGAAGGTCCGGTCGGACCCCCCCTTTGCAAGGGGTGCAATCTCAGTGATGGCCGTTTCCGTACGGTTCAAGGCACGGCACACATATTGTCTGACGGCGGCATCTGCAAGGCTCTCGAATGGTTGCGCCTGTTCGTTATCCTCGGGGCGCCGCGTTGATGGGGACACCATTGCATGATGTGCCCGCGCAGGCAAAGGCGGCAAGTTCATCATTCGCTGGTATTCTTCGAGACTGCCGATATCATGCCATTCACCCCTGTCGATCAGGACACACCCCACCGATCCTTGTTTTTCATGGATCATGCGCGCAAACACCGGCACAACTGATTCGATCTTTCCGGCTGTCAGGCGCCTGAGAAATCGTTTTTCAACCACGTAAATACCAGTAAAAAGACAGCGCCGGGCGCCGGGCCGCTTCAACAGATGACGAATATCGCAGATTTCACCCTTTTCGTCCAGATCAACATTGAGCAACGGTCCGTCACTGCGCAGGACCAGCGTTGCCTCCCGTCTTTGCAGAGCATGCGCATCCAGCAGCGGCGCCAGAGGCAAATCCGTCATGACGTCGGCATTATAAACAAGAAGCGTCTCGTCGCTTTCCAGCAGATCCTCAATATTTCTGAGGCCGCCCGCCGTGTCAAGCAGCACCGGTTCGTGGCGGAAGATGATTGGAATTCCGCGCCATTTGCCGTCAGGGAACGCTTGTCGATACACATCGGCGCAATGGTGGGTGTTGACGATGAAGCGCTCGACGCCCACCGTCAGCAGGTGATCCATGGCATAGGTGATGATCGGACGTCCGCCTACCGGCAACAGCGGCTTGGGACAAGCCTCCGTCAGGGGCCTCAAGCGCATCCCCAGACCGGCTCCCAGCAGAAAGGCTGTTTTAATTTGCGGCTCACTCATGAACAACGCCCACGATGACATGACTCCATCCGTTGTATTTTCCTTGGCCAAATGGCCATCATGTAAATTTGATTAAGATCTATTGAGATCATCTAAGCGCCGTCCAGGCGATCGCATAAAAAATAGCCGGGAGTAGATTTCCCACGCGAATCCTTGTCAAATCCAGCAGGTTAATGCCGATCGCGAGAATCAAGACGCCGCCTGTGGCTGTAATGGCGTCAAGGACAGCCGGGTTCGTTAAAAAGAGAAGTCGTGAAGACAGGAGGGTAATCCCGCCTTGGACAATCAATACTGAAAGCGCCGAAAAAACGACACCAACACCCATGGATGAGGCCAGAGCCACGGAAGCTACTCCGTCAAGCAGCGCCTTTATGTATAGCGTTCGGGGATCGCCCAGGGTCCCATCCTGGATGGAGCCGATGATCATCATGGCGCCGGTCAGGTAAAGAAGAGAGGATGAGACAAAGCCCTGCACGAAGGTGGCGGAATCGGACTGGAATCGCCGCTTGATGCGTTCTCCGATCTTTTCGAGCTGCTTTTCAATGTTGATGAGTTCACCGGTAATGCCGCCGACAAGAAGACAGCTCACGGTCGTGATGATTTCTTTACCGGTCAGGGCCATCTGCAAGCCGATAAGCATCACTGAGAGTCCAAGGCCCTGCATGACGATGGTTTTGAGCCTTTCGGGAACACGCCGCCCTGCGGCAATGCCGATGAGGCTGCCCACAAGGATGGCGCCGCTGTTGGCGAAAGTTCCGATCATGGCAAGTCGCTTTCAAGTACGTATTGGGTTGGCATCATAATTCAGTTGCAGCAATGATTGCAATTTTTTTCATTCTGACAGACATTCTCTAAAAATCAATTGTCAAAACCGGAGCATTGACATATACTTTTCGCAGATACGGGTTTTAGTTTTGACGGTCTCGCAAAAAGTGTAAAATTCACCCGCAAGGTCATACCGGCGCGTCACCCCGGTGAAAACCGGGGCGGTATCCAGACGTCGTCCCGGCGAAGGCCGGGAACCAGAAAAAAGCACTGGACCCCGGCGCCTGTCCCGGACCACGATCCGGGATTCGCCGGGGTGACGGCTTTTTACGAGGTCGTCAATTTTTCCGCATTGAAAAAGGAGAAGGATCATGTCCAGGCATCAAAAGATGGGTTTTATCGTTTCGATCCTGTTATTGGCATTAACAGTTACCGGTTGCGAAAGTTACAAGCAGCAGGTCGTTCCTTTCAAGCTTCCAACTGCCTACCCCAATGTCACTAATGTGGCGGATGCGCAGATCGCCGCCCAGGCCTATGATGATCCGCAGCAGGCCCAGGAAGCATTCGGCTTCGATATTCGGGGGGCCGGCGTCCTGCCGGTCAAGGTTGTTTTTGACAACACGGGAACGCATACCCTGGAAATCGTGACGGAGCAGACATTCCTGGTGGATTCCGACAACAACCTCTGGCCCATTCTCGATCAGAACATGGCGTATGACCGGATTTCCAAAAAGACGGAACTGGGAAAAGTGGTCCCTGAAGCGGCAAAAGGCGCCCTTCTGGCGGGCGCAGCGGGCGCGATTATCGGAGCCGCCGTGGGAATCGTCACCGGAAGGGGCGTGGGCGAAGCGATCGGCAAGGGCGCAGCGGTGGGCGCCGCCGCCGGCGCCGTGATGGGCGGCACGAGGGGACTATCGGACTACGATGTGCAGATGCAGATCAGGGACGACCTCGATATGCGGTCCCTCAAAAGAAAATCCATCCCGCCCAGGCAGGTGGCGCATGGCTTTATTTTCTTTCCCGGAGAAGCCAGGAACGCCAGGGAAATCAGGCTTTTTCTCAAAGCCACCGATACAGGCAGAACCTACCCGCTGAGCCTGAAATTCTGAGCACTCAGCTATCCCTTTTGCTCTCTGAGGGCTTCCGCCTCAAAATCGCCGGCAAGCGATGATTTGTCCTGTGTGAAATAGATGGGATAGTGTTTGCGGAAGGTGTCCATAATCAGATCATAGGGCAGATCGGCAAAGGGACCGTGATCATGGACGTATTCCATGTGCCGGTTCCCCTTGCGGTCGAATTCGTGGAAAATCGCGTCATGCTCGCCGTCGAAATCGAGAGGCTTGACGCCGAAGCGCTCGCAGAGTGACAGGTTGAAGGTGGGCGTGGCCTTGACCCAGCAGCCGTTCAGGAACACCTCCGTATAGCCGTGGTAGATGAACAGGTCCGTCTGCATGATCTCTCTGAGTCGCTGTGTCGTCAGGTGGTTCCGAACATCGGCAAACCTCAAGCGGCCCGGAATTCCCAGGGAGCGGGCCGCAGCCGCCAGCAGCAGCGCTTTTTCCACGCAATAACCGGCTCGCTTCTCCAGGACCACACTGGCTTTGAATTTGTCCCGCGACAGGTCGAGACAATAGGGATCGTATCGGATCTGGTCGCGGATGGCGTAGAAAATGCGGATGGCCCGGTCGATATCGCTGCCGGCGCCCCCTGCGGCGGCTCTTGCAAATGCAATCACGGCCGGATGATCGCTGTCGATAAAATGCGTGGGCCGAAGATAAACCCCGAAATCCTCTGTCGCTGTTGTCGCCATAACACACCTCTGAGGCTGAACCGATCCCTGTTGAAACGGTCATTCATTTGCCACTTTTAGCGGGCGCTTGTCAAACAATATTCACAGGTAATGGAGCGCCCGACGGTATCGAGGATTTATGTTGACACAGTAATAAATTATCTTTAGTCTTTCGCCTGAACAATGGTTCTGAAAGAAAGGCCAACTCTATGAAAGACAAGCTCATGACGGCGGCGGAAGCTGCGGCGCTGATCGAAGACTGCATACATCTGGGCGTGGGCGCCGGGATGACCATGAACCCCATGCCGGTCGTGCGCGAAATTATTAAAAAGGGGATCAAGGGACTGACCCTCACGCCGGTGCTGACCGGCGGATATGTGGCCGATCTGCTCATCGGCGCCGGATGCGTGGAGACGGTCCAGTTTCCACAGATCGTCCTGGACGAATTCGGCCTGGCGCCCAATTTTCGCAGAAAGGTCGAACGCGGTGAATTGAAACTGCTGGAAACCATCTGACCGGGTTTGCTGCTGGGACTCCAGGCTGGGGTCCATAACCTGCCGTTCATCCCCGTCTTCGGTTTTCTGGACTCCGACTACCTGCGCATCCGTCCGGATCTGAAAATGCTCAAAGATCCCTACACGGGGATCGAGTACGTCGTCGTCCCCGCGATCATGCCCGATTGGGCCGTCATTCATGCGACCAAAGGCGACCGCAACGGCGGCATTACAACGCTGAGCGCCCGCAATGACCGCCTGCTCGCGATGGCGTCGCGCAAAACCATCGCCGTGGTCGAGGAACTCGTCGAACCCGATCAGGTCCTGCCCGGTCTGCACGAAGTCTATTGCGCCCCGGTCCATATCGACGCCGTTGTTGTGGCCCCCGGCGGGGCGCATCCGACGGGCTGCCCCGGACGTTATGACATCGACGCCGCCCACATGGCCGCCTATGTGACCGCCGCAAAAGACGAGTCATCTTTTCAGAAATATCTGGAAACCTATATCCTGGCGCCGAAGGATCACACAGAATACCTTGCGCAAGTGGGGTTCAAAACCGATGGAAAATAAGACCATACATCCTTCCGAGCGCATGATCGGCGCGATTGCCCGTCTGCTGAAAAACGGCGAACGCGTCGCCACGGGCACCCTGTCTCCCATACCGGCCGCGGGCTGTTTTCTGGCCAAATACACGCATGCGCCGGAACTGGAGCTGCTCATTTACGGGGATCCCGAAAACCGCCTGTCGGAAGGGTTTCACGAACTCTTCGGCCTGGCCCAGCAGGGAAAAATCGATGTGTTTTTTCTGTCGGGCATTCAAATTGACCAGCGGGGCAGCGTCAATCTCTCCGTTTTAGGCGACTACCGGAAGCCGAGCCTGAGGCTCCCCGGCGGGGCCGGCTCCTCCATGCTTTATGCCATGAGCGGAAGGACCATCCTGTTTACGAACAACCACAACCGGAAGCTGTTTGTCCCCAAGGCCGACTTTGTCAATGCCACGGGCTTCGACGAGACGGGCATAACCCCCTGGCGCCGGGGCGGCCTGAGCCATGTGGTGACACCCTTGTGCGTCATGGCCTTCGACTTCAGCCGCAAACAGATCATCCTGGATTACGTCTTCCCGGGCGTCACCGTCGATCAGGTCGTGGAAAATACCGGATTTGATCTGGCCGTCGAGGGGAGAGACATCCCGACCTTCGATCCGCTGGGCGAAACCGATCTGGCAACCCTCCGGGGGCCGGTGCAGGCGAAAATGAGACAGGTCTATCCGCTTTTCGCCCGGACAATCTGGGGGGCTGAGACACCATCGGAGTAAATACGCTTGTGACCCTGTTTCTTCTCGTCTTTTTCGTCGTTTACGGCAGTGCTCATTTCTACGTCTTCAGCAGGATCAAGGCGGCCTTTCCGCTCATGTCAACCGGCCACCGGGCCGGGCTGATCATCCTGATGGCGTTCATGATCCTGGCTCCGATCCTGGTCCGCGTATCGGAGCGTTACGGTCATGAGTCCACGGCCTGCCTGCTGTCCTACATCGGATATATCTGGATGGGCATTCTGTTTCTCTTCTTTGCCATGTCCATCTTCCTTGACGCGTACCGCCTGCTGATCTATATCGCGTGCCAACTCATCGGAAAGAACCTGTCTTCGCTGATTCCACCGCCCCTTTATTGGTTTGTCATCCCGCTGGTCGTCTCCGTAGCTCTCAACGCCTACGGCTATTTTGAGGCAAAAAACATCCGTACCGAACAGGTCACGATTCGAACCTCCAAAATCCCCCCGGAGGTCGGCCGGCTCAGGATCGTCCAGATTTCGGACGTCCACATCGGGATGATCATCCGGGAAAAACGTCTGGAAAA
>Ga0105152_10000268_pt1 | contig 14400 bp, 15 predicted proteins | sample LakBais05cmmetaG_FD_81534 | JGI IMG/M metagenome (GOLD analysis project Ga0105152, IMG submission 81534) | Lake sediment microbial communities from Lake Baikal, Russia to study Microbial Dark Matter (Phase II) - Lake Baikal sediment 0-5 cm | ecosystem: Environmental > Aquatic > Freshwater >...
CTTTTCAGCAGATCCTTGATGCGTGGTAGATCCAACCGTCGAAATTGATTCCACTCCGTGACTAAGACCAATGCATCGGCTACCCTGGCCACATCATAGGCATCCTTCCCATACTCCACCTCGGAAAGAATGGCCTTGGCTTCTTCCATTGCCGCTGGATCAAAGGCCTTCACCTTTGCCCCACTTGCCAGAAGGCCTTGGATGATGGCAATGGAAGAGGACTCACGAATATCGTTCGTATTGGGCTTGAAGGAAAGGCCTAAAATCCCTATCGTCTTTCCCTTGAGATTCCCGACCTTCTCCTTGATCTTCATCACCATCCTCTGCTTTTGTTCCTCGTTCACCTCGATCACAGACTCCAGGATTTTAAATACATATCCGCTCTCTCGAGCGATCTTTGAGAGAGCCCGAGTATCCTTTGGAAAACAGGACCCTCCATAGCCTGGACCTGGATGGAGAAATTTTTTCCCGATCCTCCCATCCAAACCCATGGCCTTGGCCACATGGTGCACATCCGCGCCCACCATCTCACAGAGATTGGCAATCTCGTTGATGAAGGTGACCTTGGTGGCCAGAAAGGTATTGGCTGCATATTTGATCATCTCCGCAGTCTCCAAGGAGGTGATGACAAAAGGGGTCTCAATGAGATAGAGGGCGTTGTAAATGTCTTTCATGATGGCAATGGCTTGCCCACTCTCCGCACCAATGGTGACACGATCCGGCCGCATAAAATCTTCAATAGCAGATCCCTCCCTCTGAAATTCAGGGTTGGAGACGATGTCGAAGGGAATGGGTTGGGCCTGGTGATCCTGGATCAGTTGTTTCAGACGGCGGCAGGTTCCCACAGGAACGGTTGATTTGACCACGACCACTTTGTAGCCATTCATAGATCGGGCGATCTCCTTGGCCACCTCCTCCACTGCCCGGAGGTCGGCAGAACCATCATCTTTGGGTGGCGTTCCTACAGCAATAAAGATCACCAAACTTGATGCCACTCCATCCTGAATGCTCGTAGAGAAAGAGAGCCTCCCCTCTCTCATATTTTTCAACACAAGGTCTTCAAGCCCTGGTTCATGGATGGACATCTTCCCTCGTTGAAGAAGATCGATCTTCTGCTGATCGTTATCCACGCAGATCAGATTCATCCCAAACTCTGCCAAACAGACCCCTGTCACCAATCCCACATAACCCGTTCCAATAATACAGATATTCATAATGAACTCCGTTCCTTAAAATGAGTCTGAAGGAAATTTAAAATGGGCCCATAAAAAATTCAAGCCCAAAAATAGCCTTCAGGCGGTCTGTCTATGGCCGGGTAGGAGAAAATCCCTCACAGCCTCGGACCAAGGTCTCAAAGTCATCCCAGTCACCTGCTTCAACTTCTGACAGTTGAGAACAGAATAAGCAGGGCGGATCGCTGTTCGACTGAGTTCTTTCGAAGAGATGGGAATGACCTTCACTCTTTCCATCCCTGAAAGTTTCAATATGGTTTGGCCAAAGGTATACCAGGAACAATGATCACTGTTGGCGACGTGGAAAACACCACGGGCATCACACTGAAGCAAAACGGAAATGGCTTCGGACAGATCGACCGTATAGGTAGGCGAGCCAATCTGGTCATTGACGATTGAAAGAACCTTCTTCTCTCTTGCCTGACGGAGAATGGAGGTGACAAAATTATTTCCATATCTTCCGTATAGCCATTGAGTCCGAACGATCAACACATCCTTCACTAGCTCCCGAACATATTGTTCTCCCTTCCATTTAGAACGCCCATAAACATTGAGGGGATTGGGAGGTTCATCCTCCAGATAGGGTTCCCTTTTTTTTCCATCGAAGATGTAGTCGGTGCTGAGGTAGACCACTTTCGCACGGCACCGCAACGCTCCCAGAGCCACATGTTTCATCCCTTCCGCATTGACGGCAAAGGCCTTCTCTTCATTCGATTCGCATCCATCCACATCGGTGTAGGCAGCCACATTGATCACGATCTCCGGCCTAAAACTCTCGATTTTGTTAACCGTCTTTTTTTCTTCCCGAATATCGATCTCATCGATATCCCATTCTAAAATCTCCCGGTTCGGGTCCTGATGGGTGTGAAAAGTAGAATGAAGGATCTTGACCAGATCCCTTCCTAACATCCCCTTGGCCCCGATCACCAATATCCGCCTCATCGTGAATTGATCCTTTTCCAGAATCGATGAATGACTCTATTCTATCAGTCTCGTAGTCACAGGGTCCTATGGTCGAATAGTCGAAAACCCAACGAACGAAAGACTACAAGACGATGCGACGAAAAGACATCCATCTCTCCCTACCGGTTTTCGTACATCCGTTTGTAGTAATTTAAATATTCCTCAGTCTTGATCTTTTTCCACCATTCCCGATGGGTCAGGTACCATTCGACAGTTCGGCTGATCCCCTCTTCAAAGGAGATGGAAGGCTTCCACCCCAGTTCTCTCTCAATTTTTGAGAAGTCAATGGCATAGCGCCGGTCGTGGCCCGGCCGATCGGTGACAAAACGGATCAGGGAATGAGGTTTTCCCAATCGGTCCAAAATGGTCTGTGCCACAACAAGGTTCGCCCTTTCGCTCCGACCTCCTATATTGTAAACTTCTCCTTCCCTGCCATGGTGGAGGACCACGTCTAAAGCCCCACAATGATCTTCGACATAGATCCAATCCCGGACATGCATCCCATCGCCATAAATGGGGAGTTCTTTATCTTCGATCGCATTAGAGATCATTAAAGGAATCAGCTTCTCAGGAAATTGATAGGGTCCAAAATTGTTAGAACATCGCGTGATGACGGTGGGAAGTCCATATGTTCGATGATAGGCCCTGACCAGCATATCCGCTGCAGTTTTACTTGCTGAGTAGGGGCTGTTCGGTGCAAGCGGCGTCTCCTCTGTAAATGCACCTGTCTCACCCAAAGAGCCATAGACTTCATCCGTTGAGATGTGGACGAAACGGATAGGCTGCTTCGAAAATACCTTCCGCACCGCTTCCAAAAGGACAAAGGTGCCGAAGACATTCGTCTTCATAAAAGCGCTGGGATCTTCAATGGATCGATCCACATGAGATTCGGCGGCAAAGTTGATGATGGCATCCACGCCCTTATGGATCAATTCCTCCATTCGGGGGGCATCCGTGATGTCTCCCCTGATAAAATAATAGCGGGGAGATTGAGAGAGGTCTGAGAGGTTCTCTAAATTTCCGGCATAGGTCAACTTATCGACATTGATCAGATCATCATTCGGATAGGATTTTAAAAAATAACGAATGAAGTTACTCCCGATGAATCCGCAACCACCCGTCACCAATATCTTCATGACTCACTCCAACCAATGAATCGCATGGCGCATAGCGCAAAGCGCATAGCGTATAAAGATTTAACGCTATGCTCTATGCTCTCTGCCCTATGCGGGCAGGTGTTATCCATCTTTTCTCGACCAATCATAAGGAATATCCTTTTGGTGGGGAGGAAGACGGTATTCATCCGGCGCGCTGTAGGTATAGACCTCTGTTGGGATGTTGATAATGATCGCCTCCTCCTCGCTGATACATTTCCACCCATGATAGATCCCATTGGGCACTTGAACCAGTAAAGGGTTGTGGATACCGATGAAGAATTCATTGATCTCTCCTTTTGTCGGAGAACCCTCCCTCGCATCATAAAGGACCAGTTTGATCATTCCTTCTATGGCAACGATGTAATCGGTTTGGACCTTGTGATAATGCCAGGCCTTTACCACTTGTGGATAAGTCGTCGTGACATACACCTGCCCGAACTTTAGAAACAGGTCATCATCCGCCCGTAAGATCTCCATCACCCTCCCTCGTTCATCCGGGATCACCCGCAAACCTTTTGTTTTCACCCCTTGTATCATTCTCCCTCCTCATTCAAGGTAGCTGGAACTGTGTAGACCGAGTACGAATTAATTTCAAATGCCAAAGTTCAAATTTCAAATGACCAATGTCAAAACTAAAGATGATTTTGGATTCAGACATTTTGAATTTGACATTGATTTTTTAAAGTTTATTGGCTCCCGTTTTGGCAACCAACTGGTTTGCACGGAGCAAGGATTCAAAAGTCCCTGCATCGGTCCACCACCCCTCTAAGAGCCCCCATGTCATCAACCCTTTTTCAATATAACGGTTGTTCACATCGGAGATCTCCAACTCACCTCGATTGGAGGGTTTGAGGGTTTTGATTATATCGAAAACAGCCGCATCATAAAAGTAGATTCCAATCACCGCATAATTCGATTTTGGCTTCTTGGGCTTCTCTTCAATTCGTACAATCTGATCTCCTCTCAACTCAGGGACTCCGAATCGCTGTGGATCTGTTACCTCTTTTAAAAGGATCTTCGCCCCTCCTCTCTGTTTACGAAAAGCCTTCACAGCCTTTCGAATGTTTTTTTCAATGATATTATCCCCCAAAACGATGCAGATCTTATCCCCAGCAGCGAAGAACTCTGCCAAACCCAGGGCTTCAGCAATACCCCCTTCTCCCTCCTGATAGGTGTAATTAATATGTTTGAGCCCAAACTCCTTACCATTTCCTAACAACCTTAAAAAATCCCCGGCATTATTTCCACCAGTGACAATGAGGATGTCATCGATGCCCCCATTGATCAGGGTCTGAAGGGGGTAGTAAATCATTGGTTTATCATATACGGGGAGGAGGTGTTTGTTGGTCACCTTCGTCAATGGATAGAGTCGGGTCCCTAATCCCCCCGCCAAAATGACCCCTTTCATCGTTCCTCCTCCTTCCTGCCTCATACACAAATCCCTTCGCCCCTTGATTAGGGGAGAAGGGAGAATTCTGTTATAATGTCATAAAATAGGGTTTGTGTCCCGTCGAACCTATCCCCAGCAGATTAAAATAGACTTGAAATTTTAGCTCTTTTCTTTGGGTCTCATCCGGAGATCGATTTCTATCTTCAATGCTCAGACCCAATGTCCAGCATTGAGCCTGATATTCTGCCCCATAGATATTTTCCACTTTCATCTTATCTAAGAGGTTGTAGCGCATTCCACCATAAAGATAAAGAGGGGCGATCGTCTTCACCCGGGTATCGAAATTGATCTCTTTGATACTGCCCCTGGTATTTCGATACTGGACTTGAATGGCATCGTTTCTACGATCCCTGGCAGTCATGAGAGCATTCAACCGATCGAGATGCCTTTCATAAGGATTGAATTCCGTATCCCATTGTGCAGAAAGGTAGGGACTGAAATTCCACCAGAGCTCTGCCTGAATATTTGAAAAGTATCTCCCTTTGATCGGATTGCCATTGGAATCTGTCTGTAGGGGGTTTCCAAGGCTATAACTCTGAGAGACACTAAACTTCCCATACTCGTAAGGCCCGGAACTGATCCCCTCCTTCTGGGGTTTTCCTACAAGGCGTTGGGTGATTCCATAGGTCAACTGATTCGTATAGGGAATCCGATCTACCTCATCGAAGAGGGGAAGATTGCTCTGCCTAACTCGAGGGCTGTAACCATAACTGATGGTGGGCTCAATGGTGTGCATCCATTTAGCAACTTTGAAAAGATCGGAAATCTTCGAAACCGATGTCCCATCATAGACCCTGTAAAATTCAGTGGACATCTCCATGCCGCCCTCGAGGATCTCCCTCGTTTTCCACTGATTGAGTTCATGGGTTGGATCATTATAGGGTCGGTAAAAGGTCTCTCTCAATCCGACATTCGATTCCAGTTTTAACACATTGAAGAGTCTCATTGGATAAGAAACTCTGGGGAGGATATCACCCCGATGTGTCTCAATACCTTTCTCACGCCAGAAGTTGGTATAGGAAGAGGCAACGTCATAGAAGAGGGGGGTTTTAAAAAGAGATTGCGGATGAGCATAAAAACTAATCTGTGGAAGTTTCTGAACCGTTTCGTCATTACTCTCTTTAGTCAGATCCTGGAAAACCACACCTTCTGCTAAGAAGCTGAATTGATCCCAGTTCTTTCCTCCGAAGAGGTCCGACTTCAATTGTCCAAGGCTATTCGAATCAATCTTCGCCCTCTTCGGGAGGTCCTCATCAAAGTCGCGTGCGTATTGATGATCGCTCACGTGGTTGATATCCCCCTTGAGATAGAAGTCGTATGGCAATTTCTGTTCATGCTGAAAAAAGAAGGCATATCGATCCTTATTGAAGACTTGATCATCGATAAAATAGAAATTGGCTTGTCCCTTTGTCTCTTTTGAAAAAGCATACCGGTACTCCAATCCCTCTTTAAATCCCCTCTTTCCCAAACTATCGAAATAGAGAGTCGAATCCATGTCTTTAGAAATCGCCCAGAAGAAAGCAGTCTTCACTTCAGCACCGTACGTTTTGGAATATCCCACTTGAGGGATGAGGAAGCCCGTTTCCCTTTCTGTTCTCAAAGGAAAGTAGCCTACAGGGGAATAGAGAACCGGAATGTCCTCAAGGTAGAACACAGGCCCCTTTGCAATCCCGTATCCTTTAAGAGTCACGTCCAATTCCTTCATTGTAAATTTCCACGGTGGACGTTCGGCATCGCATGTAGTAAAAGAGCCATCTCGAATCCGATAATGATTCTCCCCTAATTTCTCCGCCTCTCGGCCGATGATATGAAAATTTTGATCCTTCAAAAAGAGTTTGGCCTTGTAAATCTTCCCCAATTGGGTATCCAAATTGACCTCCAGGCGTTCGCACTCGATAACATCTTCTCCCTCTCTTAATAAAATATTTCCCCAGGCCATTAAATCTTTGGTCACCATATTCAGCTGAGCATGATCTGCCTTGACAGAAAGATTCCCCCGGACCAGGTCCACATTTCCATGAGCCTGGTAGATTTGTACATCCTTTTCATAGATGAGTTGGTCTGCCTCGATATCGATAGGTCCTTCCTCTTTCGTCATTTTCACTTCGGGCGTCTTCGCATGGAGGGCAAAGGGAGAGAAGACGATAAAGAGGATAAAAATGGAACTCATCATGAATCGCTGATACTTCATGATCTTCCTTGGGGATGGAAATAGGCTCTGGCTTCCCCCACTGTATAAAGGGACCCAGTAATGCAGAGGAGGTCTTCTTGCCCAGTGAGGGAAAGACCCTTATCAATGGCCTCCTTAAGATCTTCGATGATCTCCGCCCTCTTTCCATTTCTTCCCAATGCCTTTTTGAGTAAGGCTGGAGTGGCTGCCCGATCACTATTCGGTTTGGTGAGAATGATGTGATCTGCCAATGGGGCCAGAAGATGGAGGATGGATGCAATGTCCTTGTCCTTCATCACGCCGATGAGAAGAATGAGGTGCTGGTATTGAAATTCTTTCTTTAAAGATTCCCCGAGAACGAGGGCTCCGGCTGGATTGTGAGCTCCGTCAAGGACGACCTTCGGTGAAGAGGCAACCACCTCCAACCTCCCTGGCCAATCCGTCTCTCTCAGCCCCTCCACCATCGCATCGGTGGATACGGGATATCCCAGATCGTCTAAAACCTCCATTGCTCCGAGTGCAGTCGTAGCATTAACGATTTGATGAAATCCCCTGAGATGGAGATGGAGACCCCACAATTTTCGGTGTAGACCTTCGTAATGGAATTCCCCATCTTCGGCCCCTACATATCGGAACTCTCTCCCGACCCGGAAGTAAAGAGAGCCCTTCTCCCGGCAGACCTTTGAAAAGAGACGAAGTACTTGAGGCTGTGTAGCAGCAGTGATCAAAGGCCGGCCTTTCTTAATAATGCCCGCCTTCTCTCCAGCAATCTTCAAGAGGCTTTTGCCCAAATAGGCTTCATGGTCTTTCGAAATATTGGTGATGATGGAGAGGAGTGGGTCGACGACGTTGGTTGAATCGAGTCTTCCACCCAAACCAACTTCTAAAACAGCCAGATCCACCATCCTTTGTTGAAAGTAATAAAGAGCCATTGCGGTCGTGAAATCAAAAAAAGTGAAAGGATGGGAGATCCCCGCCTCCTCTATTCTCTCTCTCATCCATCCGGCCAATGCGGCTACCTCTTCTTTCTCGATCTCCTTTCCGTTCACCTTAATCCGTTCGGTGAATCGAATGAGATGAGGAGAAGTATACAGTCCTACTCGGTAGCCCTCTTTCTGTAGGATCGAGGTTATCATCGCGGCCGTGGATCCCTTCCCATTTGTCCCCCCGATATGGATAGCCTGAACTTCTCGATGGGGATTTCCGATGGCTTCTAAGATTCTCTCCACTTGGGTCAGGCCAAAGATCATCCCGAACTTTTCAAGACCGTAAAGGTAGTCGAGTGATTGTTGATAGGCGCTTTGTCCCATGGATGAATTAATTCTTTCCATCCTCTGTCCTGAGCATCTCTAACAGTGAGGCGAGGGTGTGTCGGAGATCTTTTCGCTCCACAATCAGGTCCACCATCCCATGTTCGAGAAGGAATTCCGCTCGCTGAAACCCCTCTGGGAGCTCCGCTCGAATTGTATCCTTAATCACCCTCGGCCCTGCAAATCCGATCATCGCCTTCGGTTCTGCAATAATGACATCGCCCAACATCCCGATGCTGGCCGAAACCCCGCCCGTGGTCGGATCGGTCAAGACAGAGATGTATGGAATCTTTGCCTCGTGGAGCCTCGCAAGAGCAGCACTGGTTTTGGCCATCTGCATCAAAGAAAGGATACCCTCCTGCATCCTTGCTCCTCCTGAGGCGCAGAAGATCACCACACCGATCCTTTTTCCAGTGGCCCGTTCAATCAGGCGGGTGATCTTTTCACCCACCACCGACCCCATACTTCCGCCCATAAAATTAAACTCGAAAATGCCAATCATGGCTGGCTGGCCTTCGATCTTCGCCTCTCCACAGGTGATGGCATCCTTCTGTCCGGTAGCTTCCTGGGATTCTTTGACCCGATGGGAATATCGTTTCGAATCTTTAAACTCCAAAGGATCGGCGGAGGTGAGATCTTCGTCGTATTCGATAAAGGTGCCCGGATCGACGACACAATCAATTCTTCTCCGAGCAGGGATTTGAAAATGGTAGTTGCATTTTGGACAAACTTGGAAGTTTCGTTCGATAACCTTTCGGTAGATGATCTCATTACAAGAATTGCATTTAATCCAAAGATGGTCGGAGAACTGCCGTTCTTCCCGTTTCTCTTTTTCTCCCTTCTCTTCCTCTTCTTTCTTTTTAAACCAAGTCATTTCTTTAAATCTTCCTCATCTATGAATGAATAAACCTAACAAAATCAGACTGAGATGTCAATTCATTGTACTCATTACCATAATCCGTAATCACGAGATGCTGAACCAAGTTCAGCATGACAATGGAGGCCAACTCAGTGTTACTCTGAACCTGTTTCAGGGTCTGATGAATACTGATACTTCCGTCTTTGATTACGGATGATGGCTCATTACCACACATCCCCATCCTCCCATTCGTTGAATCTCCTCAAACTCCGTGCTATTTATAAATGATGATCGGAGAAGTCCAGGCCCATATTGAGTCAATGGCATTTAAAGGGTACGGCGTAGCCCGGATCGATGGCAAAGTTCTCTTTATCCCATATTCAGCGACTGGAGATAAAGCATGGATTAAAATTATTGAAAAGAAGAAGAACTATTCTATCGGAAAGTTGATTCGCCTCATCGAGTCCTCCCCTTGGAGGGTGAATCCCCCATGTCCTTTCTTTGGCCAATGTGGCGGCTGTCAATGGCAGCATATCAACGATTCGATCCAGACAAATTTAAAGGAAGAAATTTTAAAAGAGATCTTAAAGAGATTAGGTGGGCTCAAGCAAACTCCTCCGATCACGGTGGCACCTTCGCCTCAACCCTATGGCTACCGGGCAAGGATCCAACTCAAGGCAAAGGGAGAAGCGATAGGTTATTACCAGGAAAGATCCCATCGGATAGTGGAGATCGACCACTGTCCCATTGCCCATCCCTTAGTGAACCAGATCATTTTATCCCTTCGAAAGGCGCCCTCTTCCTTTTTTCGAATGGAGGAGATCGAGATAAACGTCTCACCAGAGGAAGGGAAAGGGATCCTCATCCTCCATCCCCTTTCATTTCATCAAGGGACGAAAGATTTCGTGAAAGAGTTCCTTCAGATCCATCCGATCCTGAAGGGTATCGCTGTCGTGAGAAAGAAGGGATTCATCCTCTTTGGCGACCCCTTTCTGAATTTTACAATCTCTTTAAATCGGTGGGGAGAGAAAAGCGTTCTGCGACTTCGATCCTCTCCAGAAAGTTTTTTCCAGGTCAATCTTGAACAGAACCAAACATTGATCCGGACTGTTCTTGAATTCTCGGATGTGAATGAGGATGAGAGGGTCTTGGATCTTTATGCGGGTGTGGGCAACTTCACTCTCCCGTTGGCCGTTGCATCGAAAGAAGTCTGGGGGATTGAAGAAAACCCGGCGGCAGTGGAAGATGCCCGTTTCAATACAGAAAGAAACGGGATTAAAAATTGCAATTTTATACAGGGGAGGGTGGAGAATATTTTAAAACATTGGGGAAAGGAAAGACCTGATCTGATTATCCTCGACCCTCCGAGGATGGGCTGCAAGGCGGTCTTGGATCAGGTGGTCAGATTGAAACCGAATAAAATCGTCTATACCTCTTGTGAGCCCACCACCTTTGCGAGAGACCTTCGCCTCTTTTCGGAAAGAGGATTTCATCTCCAAAGGTTGAACCTCGTGGATATGTTCCCGCAGACCTACCATATGGAGGTAGTGGGACTGCTCGCACAGTCCCAGGTTAAGGTTTAGGCTGAGATTTAGAAAAGAATCTATCCTGAGCCTTTCTTAACCTAAACCTAAACCTCAACCTTATATTACTTTGTTGAGCGGGTATTCGATGATCCCCACGGCTCCACGCTTCAGCAATTGGGGAATGAGTTCCCGAACGATCTTCTCGGAAATGATGGTCTCCACGGAGAACCAATCGCTCTGAAAGAGATTGGCAATCGTAGGTGCGGTGATGCTGGGAAGGATCTCCATCACACTCTTAAGATCATTCGCCGGGACGTTCATCTTGAGTCCCACCATTCCCTCAGCCCGGAGGGCCCCTTGAAGAAGGAGTGAGATCTGCTCGATCTTCTCCTTCTTCCAAGGATCTCGATAGGCCTCATGATTGGCGATCAGTTGGGTATTTGTCTGCATCAATTCTTCGACGATGCGAAGGCCATTGGCCCGCAAAGTGCTCCCGGTCTCTGTCACCTCCACAATGGCATCGGCCAAACCTTCGATCACTTTTCCCTCTGTTGCTCCCCATGAGAACTCCACATCCACATTGATCTTTCGTTTGGCGAAGTACTTCCTCGTAAAGTTGACCAGTTCCGTGAAGATCTTCTTCCCCTTCAAATCTTCCAGTCGACGGATGGGTGAATCTTCTGTCACAACCAAAACCCATCGGGCAGGCGATGCGCTCGTTTTAGAGTAGACCAAATCCTGGACGACAACGATGTCGGAGCCATTTTCCAAAACCCAATCCTTCCCAGTCAACCCAGCATCCAGTCTCCCCATTTCCACAAACCTCGACATCTCCTGAGCCCTGGCCAAGGTACAGCGAATCTCTTCATCATCCACCATGGGGAAATAACTTCGGGAGCTTACCGAGATCTTCCACCCTGACTTCTTAAAGAGTTCGATGGTAGCATTCTCTAAGCTTCCTTTTGGAATTCCGAGCTTCAGCACGTTCACTTTCCGTATACCTCCTTCGGTTCAAAGATTCTCTCTCCTAAGACCTTCCATCCATCCTCCTCATATCGCTGATGGAAACAACTTCGAAAACCCGTATGGCAGGTCGCTCCCCCCATTTGGTTCACTTTGAGCAGGAGGGTATCTCCATCACAATCAAGGTAGATCTCCTTGACCTCCTGAAAATGGCCTGAGGTTTCTCCTTTCACCCAAAGTCTTTTACGGGACCTTGACCAGAAGGATGATTGCTTCGTCGCGAGCGTCTTCTCCCATGCTTCTCGATTCATATAACCTAACATCAGGACCTCGTTCGTCGAAGCATCTTGAATGATGACTGGAATGAGACCATCCCCTTTTTTAAAATCGATCTCGATCACAATGCCTCCCTTCCCATTGCGGAATTCGGAATGCGGATTTCGGAATTTCAATTCCGCATTCCGAATTCTGCATTCCGAATTCAGTTGGGCTCTCCGAGCAGCTTGGCCATCTGGGCAGCGTTTTTGGCCGCAGAACCCGCATGGCAGTTATTGAAAAAGATCAAGGTTTTGGCCGTTTTCTGAGAGATATTCTGAATATCCGGGATAAATTCCTTCAGATCACCCTCGCTGTAAAGGTAGTCATACCTTACTGAAGTAGGGACATTGAACCAGTTGGGATTGCGACCATGAAATCGGAAATAACCAATCTCGGACGTGGCCTTGGGAAAGTAAGGCATCAGTTGGGGTAGTTTGGGTTCATCGACAACGCAGAATCCTACTCCATTTTTTTCTAAGAACTGGAACGTCTGATCCTTCATCCATGCGCGGTTTCTGAATTCAAAGATTAACGGGATGTCCTCCATCTCCTCTTTGAATCTTTCAAGATAATCAAGATTCTCTCGGTTTGAAAAGAAACCATAGGGGAACTGTGCAAGGACACAAGAGAGTTTCCTCTCCTCAATCAGAGGGGCAAGGCTGTATTTAAACTTTTTAAAGATCTCCTGATTATTAATCATCACACCCGTCTCTTTATCCCGAATTTCATGGGTCATCCCTTTGAAGGACTTCACAACAAATTCGAACTCCTTAGATGTCTTTTTGGACATTGCCATAAAACTCTTTTGAGAAGGAAGGGTATAATAGGTAAAATTAACCTCCAAAGCATTAAACCTCAACTCTTTTTCGTAGAAAGACAACATATCTCTCTCCCGAATGCCGAGGGGATAAACCGTTCCCTTCCAATCTGGAAAAGAAAACCCACTTGTCCCTATTCTGATCATTTCTCCCCTTACGGGGCCTATTAGCCAGACCCACGGTCTTCTGCTTTCGAGATAAAGAAATCGGGCTCCATCGCCCGATCATTTTAAAATAGACGAATAGAATGGGATTGTCAACACCGATGTTGCAGAGCCATGAGCTACAGGTTAAAAAATAGATGTGAACAAAAATATGAACAAAACCCATCTGACATTTTTAATGCTTCTCTTTCTCTTTTTTCCAAGGAGCATTGATTGGGGACAATGCCAGGAAACACAGACCAAAGAAAAAATCGTCTCAGCATTCAGCGGGAAAATTCCAAAAGAATGGGGAAGGAGAGTAAAGGGTGTGAAAACCAGGTTAAACACAGATCAAAAGGTATTAGCATTCACCTTTGATGCCTGTGGAGGTTTAAAGGGTAATGGCTATGATACCCGGTTGATTAAATATTTGGGAAGCGAGAAGATCCCAGCGACCTTATTTATAAGCGGCAGGTGGATTGATGCGAATCAAAATATTTTTCAGAAATTAGCAAAGAATCCTCTGTTTGAAATTGAAAATCATGGTTTAAACCATAAACCTTGCTCGGTCAATGGTCGCTCGGTTTATAGAATAGAAGGAACAAAGAATGTGGATGAACTCATCGATGAAATAGAACAAAATAGTATAAAAATTCAAAAGCTCCTAGGTTGTAAACCAAAATTTTATCGGCCTGGAACAGGATACTGTGATGAAATCGGTGTAGAAGTGGCTAATGGTTTAGGGTACGAAGTTGTGAATTTTAATGTTCTTGGAGACGCAGGTGCAACATACTCAAAGAGTCAGGTAAAAGAGGCATTGCTCAATGCTCCCCTTTCATCCATTATTCTCATGCACATGAACCATCCTGAAGGAGAGACGGCAGAAGGTTTGATGGAAGCCATTCCGGAATTAAGAAAAAGGGGATTTAAATTCGTTAAATTGTCAGAATACGACCTGCGGTAGAAAGGAAGTTAGGTCGCCTCCTCTGTCTTTTCACCTCTTTTGTAGTAGTCAGATACTTGTGGAATCAACCCTTTTATTCTTGAGCTCAATTGGCTCTCTTCCCCTTTTTCTAAGTATCCGGAAATCGCTTCGAGGAAGACCTGAACGGTTGCAGGTGGGCAGTGGAGCTTCGCTGGAGGGATCTCTCCAAGTTCGCTCTCAATAAGGGTTACCAGCCGGCTGATGACTTCATCATCGCTCCCCGAAAGGAGTTGAGAAATCTTCTTCCCTTTTATCTTCTCAGTCAATACAGAGGCTGAAGCGATGGTCACAGCACAGCCAAAGGATAAAAATTTCGCATCTTCGACAACCCCTTCTTTTATCCGCATATAAAGTACTGTATTATCCCCGCATATTGGATTAGTAACCGTTCCGGTTCCTTCCGGGTCCTCAATTTCCCCCACATTTTGGGGGTTGCGGAAATGCTCAATTGTTTTTTGAGAAAGTTCCATTTTCTCAACTCCTCAATTTTTGAACGGATCATTCGC
>Ga0105152_10000269_pt1 | contig 14370 bp, 13 predicted proteins | sample LakBais05cmmetaG_FD_81534 | JGI IMG/M metagenome (GOLD analysis project Ga0105152, IMG submission 81534) | Lake sediment microbial communities from Lake Baikal, Russia to study Microbial Dark Matter (Phase II) - Lake Baikal sediment 0-5 cm | ecosystem: Environmental > Aquatic > Freshwater >...
ATATTGAGAAGGTTGCCAGCGAGCAAGATCGCCAGCTGTCTGACCTTTCACTGGAGGAAATGGAGCGTCACTGGCAGTCAGCTAAAGGGCTGGAATGATTACTATTTAACGCCCCGCAATCTTCTGACCAACAAACCGGGCAATGTGATTCGTCATGGATACGACCAATTCATCAGGCACGCCCTAAAGCCTTTGATTGTAATCGTAAATCGATGGGATCATTGACATGATCGATCACATAACAATTGCCATCGGATGGGAACGCGATCTCCGTCGAAAACAAGTCCAACTTTGATAATTGAGCAATCTGCGCTGTAATCAGGCGTAGGCGCTGTAACGCGAACCTCTCTTCTTCTTGGTAGGAAAGAGGCTTATAAACATGAGTGTCAGGGTTCCACCAGCAGGGAAATATTTCCCCAAGGCAGTAGAGCACTCGAAACCAGGCAGGATGACTTTCATAAACGGCGGGATTAATATAGGATTGCAGCAGGTACTGGTCTAACGGATATTCCTTTCGTGCGATGAGGACCTGATCCCAGGTATAAGCCTGCTTAATGACTCCTTTTCCCCCGCCCCCGAAAGCAGGTTTGATCGAAAAACAAAGCCCAAGCATGCTGAGATCAGGCGGATCAGGATTGGGAAGCTCTGAATAGGAAGGCAAGATGATTGTAGGAGGTGTCGGGATCCCCGCCTCAGTGAAGGTTTGTTGGGATTTTGCCTTATTCCAGGCTTGTCGAGCAAATCCAATAGGGTTAATACAGTAGACAGAGGATTTATTCGCCCATGGGGCAAGCGCATAAAAACGTTTGTCAGTGTCTGAAGCCCGGTCTAGAAATGCCCAGAAGCTTATTTCATTCCTGAGTAATGCTTCTAGTGTTCCATCTAGGTTTTCCGGAGTGATTTGAAGAAATGATATGTCAAGACCCTGGCAGGCAGCCCCAAGTAGCTGAACGAAATCCGTATCATAATTCCATTCCCATGCCAGGCATAAATCATAAGTCATCATACTAAACCTAAAGAGGCTCTCGTGACGGTACTGCGCTCGTGTTGTGCTTCTTCGCCTGAGTAGCCTGGAACGTGTAATACCACGTGAAAGTAATCCGGTGAACTGGAAATGAATGTATGCGCTTCTCCAGGTTCGATAATAATCATATCACCAGGGGAAAGTTTTAGGGTTTCTTTCTCAATCCGCTATTCGGCTGTTCCGTTGGTCACGAGATAGACTTCTGTGATTTACATGTGTTTATGGGGGTCGTCTATCCCACGGCTGGCGAATCCAATTGAAATTGGGAGATTCGAATTCCAAGGCCCAGCGAACCAGCCTTTAGGTTTGGAGATGTCTACTTGATTTCGATGCATCTTATGAGGATAAACCCGCCCTCCGAATTTCGGAGGGCGGAACTTACTTTAGAGAGTTATCCTTCAGGTTGTTTATTCTCATCTTGAAGGACGCGGATGCCATTACGTACTTGGGTCAAGACCCGATCCATCTCGATCTCCAGACGGGTGAGTGTATCCAGGGCATATTGATCTGCCTCACCTTTGGTATTAGCCACATCCGCGTGCGCCAGGGAGACAATTTGATCGGCACGCGCCTGGGCAGCCTGCACAATTGCATCACGATCTACAAGCTGCTCACTTTTATCCCGGGCTAGCGACAGAGTCCGGTTGGCTTCCTCTTGCGCTTGTGCCAATAAACGATCGCGTTGAGCTAATAATTGCTGAGCCTTCTTGACTTCATCAGGGATCGCTACTCGCATTTGGTCGATGATGTCTAGCACCCGGTCTTCGTCCACAAACACATTATGGGTAAAAGGGAACGGACGGCTTTCGTTAAGTATCTCTTCCAGTCGGTCGATTAGGTGCAAAATATCCATAAGTTTCCTCCGCAAATTAAGCGGCAATTGAGGCCGGGCATTCAGGTTATCTTCTTAAGATTACACTCAAATTTAGAAAACGTCAACCAAAAACAAATACTAATCTCGCATCGAAGTTGGCGGGACAACCTGCTGTCCGTCGCCCAATTCCCTAAAGCGGTCCTTTAGGGCAGCCTCGACATGGGGTGGAACCATGCTGCTAACATCGCCTCCTAGGGAAGCAATTTCTCGGACCGTGGATGATGATAGAAAGGAATGCTCTTCATTGGTTATAAAAGCGATCACCTCGATCTCGGGTGCTAGCCGGTGGTTAGCTAAAGCCATGCGAAACTCGAATTCGAAGTCCGAAAACACGCGTAAACCCCGCACGATGACCTGTGCTCCTACCTTATGGCAGAAATCGACGGTCAACCCCTGGAAACCAACTACATTGATCTTGGGGTTATCGATAAAGGTGCGCTTCACCAGTGCGATGCGCTCATCCGGCGTGAATAATAATGATTTTAAAGGGCGGTCATAGACTGCGATGATCACTTCGTCAAACAAGCGAGCTGCTCGGCAGGCGATATCAATGTGTCCGTAATGGATGGGATCAAAGGTGCCAGGAAAGAGGGTGCGAACCATTAGCTAATATCTCCTTTGCCTGCCTGGCTACTATCGTCTCCCCAAAAATGTTGCAAGGTTGATGCCAGCAAGCGTTGTTCAGGCTTTACCAGGTCGGGGTCGATCTCGAATAGATATTGGGATAGTTGCCGGGCTTTTTCAATCATGTGTAAGTCAGTTAGGTTCGCCAGGCGCAGTTCCGAATAACCCGCTTGGCGGGTTCCCAGGAATTCGCCTGGACCGCGTTGTTCTAGATCGCGCTCAGCCAGCTTGAAACCATCATTTGTTTGTGACATAACTGAGAGGCGCTCATTTTCGGTCTCGTCAGGGGTATCTGGAATTAATATACAATAGGCTTTTTGTCCACCTCGTCCTACACGCCCGCGGAACTGGTGGAGCTGGGCTAAACCGAATCGGTTAGCTCCTTCGATCAACATCACAGAGGCGTTTGGGATATCTACTCCTACTTCCACCACCGAAGTCGAAACCAGGATATCGATCTGCTTATCGCGGAACAGCGTCATGATGGTGTCTTTTTCGTCAGGCTTGATTCTCCCATGTAGTAGACCTAGTTTTTGCTTGGGGAATACCTCCCGTTGGAGGCGTTGATGTTCTTCGACGGCTGCCAAGGCTTCGCTGTTTTCGTTCTCCTCAATGAGGGGGTATATGATGAAAGCCTGGCTTCCTGATTCAACCTGGTTCTGGATCAAGGTGTACGCCCGTTCTCGCTCACGCGGGAAAAGCACATAGGTATCGACCTTTTGCCGTCCAGGCGGCATTTCATCCATTACAGACAAGTCCAGGTCGCCATAGACAGTCAGGGCGAGAGAGCGCGGGATGGGGGTAGCGGTCATAACCAGCAGGTGAGGGTTATTACCTTTGGACCGTAAAATGGAGCGTTGGTTAACTCCGAAACGATGTTGCTCATCAATAACAGCCAGTTGGAGATCGGCGAAGATCACTGGATCTTCCAATAAGGCATGGGTGCCGATAATTACTTTAATATCCCCGTTCGCCAGCCCAGCGCGGAGGATCTGCTTCTCCGACTCGGGGGTTGCGCCCACGATTAACCGGATTTGTTCGGGTTTAATCACCGGTGGGATAGATGGAGCGCGTTCAGAATCCCCTGAGAGCAGTTTTAGCAAGTTTTGGTAATGTTGTTCTGCCAAGATACTGGTAGGAGCCAGGACTGCCGATTGTGCACCTTGATAGGCAAGTATGGCGATTGCCAAAGCAGCAATAACAGTTTTGCCTGAACCAACATCTCCTTGTAGCAGGCGGTTCATCGGGCGCCCCGAGCGAAGGTCAGCTTTTACATCAGAGAGCGCGCGCTGTTGAGCGCCCGTTAAATCAAATGGAAGGCGTTCAACCTGTCCTGCCAACCAATCATCCGTTGTGTCAAAAATCCGGGCACTGCGGTTCTGCCAGGAGCGTTTTTGACGTAGCACTCCAAGTTGCAATAGGAAAATCTCATCAAAAGCCAATCGTTGGCGAGCTGCTTTTAGACGCTCCATGGAGTCGGGGAAGTGTACCTGTAAAAGTGCGCTTGATAATGGTATTAATTCCCCTTTACGGCGGATTTCCTCGGGAAGATGGTCCTGTACACGGGAGGCCCAATAATTAACCACTTGGTACATAAGCCGACGTAACCAGCGCTGAGTGATGTTAGCCGTTAAAGGATAAACTGGGACAATCCGGTTGGTATGGAGATTCTGTTGTTCTAGTGGCTCCCATTCCGGGTTGTTCATTACTAAACGCCCCAGGTATTGGTCGATTTTTCCCGAGAGTACGATTTGCATGCCATTCCTAAGGCGTTTTGCCTGCCAGGGTTGGTTAAACCAGGTAATCCGCAGTGCTCCGCTTCCATCATTAACGACGGCTTCTTCGATTTCGGCGTGACCACCCCGGATGGGTCTAGCTGAGACTGATTGTATCGTAGCAATGACTGTGACTTCTTCACCGTAGAAAAGCCGGTTGATGGGTTTTAACTGCGTATAGTCGTCATACCGGCGTGGAAAATAATAAAGCATGTCCCCCAGAGTTTTCAGACCTAACCGGCTTAATGTTTGTCCATGCCTGGGACCTACACCCGGTAATACTGTCATAGGCGCAGAAAGGGCAGCTGGTGCTCCTTCAACCGGCGGTCGAGAGATTTTCGGTGGAGCTGTCTTTTGAGAGGGTAACTCGGTGGTTTCTTTGATTTCTGTTTTTACAGCTACGGCTTCTGTTTTATGGGTTTCCTTGAGTTCTTCTTGAGCTGTTGATGTCTCTGGTTTTATAACGGTTGGCTTGCTCTCCTCCCTGGCAGGAGCACTCACCTGTTCAGGTTGTTGTGATTGGGTTTCGGAAATTTCACTTTTCTGGGTTAATGCAGGTGGGAGGGTTGGCAGGTGAGTATCTATTTCGCGTTGTAATCTCCTCCATAAACCTTCGAGTGCTTCAGCCCGTGAGTTTTGGGTGAGTTGGTGGTAATCGCGCAGGCGTGCATTTACTGCCCGGATGAGTTCTTCGGGTAACTCGTCTACCCGGGCTTCTGCTTCCCAAGGGATTAACATTTTATCTAATCCACCCATTACAGCGCGGTTGTCATAACCGCGTTCGGCTTCCAGCTTAAGAAATTTTATTAACTTTTGTAAAGATGGCTTCATGGATTGTATTTCACTTTGCAGATGGAGTACTTTGTACTATCGCAAATCCAAGGCAATTTGGACCAGCATGCGTGCCAATTATTGTCGTGACATTGACAATCATGGGTGCTGTTGCGAGTTTAAAGTTAAGGTTGTCAAGGAATTGGCGCGCTTCGGCTTCTGCATTGGTATGCAGGATCGCTAATCGTTCGAGCGGAGCTAAGCTGTGGATCATCTCCAACAAGCGGTTAATTCCTTTTGTACGGGAACGGACTTCTCCCAGGCTTAATACTTTACCATCGCGTACTTCCACCATTGGCTTGAGATTTAGAAAAGCGCCTATCCGGGCGCGTGCCCAGGATACACGCCCGCTTCGTTGAAGGTATTCTAATGTGTCTAACATGGCAACCACGTGCACTCTTCGGCGGACATCATTAATACGGTCAATTATTTTCTCTAATGGAAGACCCCGTTTTAGAGCTTCAAATGCCTCCAACGCTTGAAAACCGAGTCCGAGGGTCACTTGTTGACTATCAATTACATGTACTGCCTGACCAAACGCCTGAGCTGCCGCGCTGGCAGCATTAAAGATCCCACTTAACAGGCTAGATGGATGAATGGAGATTATATGGGAAACTCCTTGCTGGAATAGTTTTTCATATAGTTTAATATAGGAGCCAGAAGAGGTGGTAGCGGTGGTGGGAAGTGATTTCATTTGAGGAAGCCGTGTGTAGAATTCTTCCCGGGTAATGCTTTTGTTGTCTTCGTAATCTTGCCCATCAATGACAATGATATTTGGAACTACGTAGATATTTTCCTCCCCAGGTGGAGGGTAGGGAAGATCGGATGTGCTATCCGTTACAATGGCTATACTCATGCATGTACCTCATAAAGCTGCTATACAGCTTAGAAATCCCTGAATAATTGGGTGGTTGTGGCAATCTATTAATATACATCCGGGCAATGTTCCATAGCTACGACTCCCAGGCTACGGGGACCTAGGATTGTCGCAAGGGATACACCCAAGTTATGTTCGCTGAGATGAACGGTGGGAAAATCGTCATTAATCCGTTCTTTAAGAGTACGTGCTTCCTGCTCATACGGTGGAACACCCTGGATTATGGCAATATGTTGTAGGTTGCTAAATTCAGTAATGAATTCATGCAGGATATCGACAAGATGGCGTGAGTTGCGTATTTTCTGATTGGGTACCAATCGACCATTTTCAAGGATAAAAAATGGCATGATCCCTAACATTTCACCAATAATAGCCTGAGCAGGATCAAGATGCCCTGAATGATATAGATAGGTTAAGCTTTGCACACAAAAAACGGTATAGATTCGAGGTATCAATCCCCTGACTAAACGGTTGATCCTCGAACTGGAGGCTCCATTTTCAATTGCTTCAGCAGCCGATTGGACCAATAAACCTAAGCCGACCGCAGTTGTTTGTGAGTCGATGATATGTATGGCGACCGGACCGCGCAGCGTAGTAGCCGCTTCTTGCGCTACCCAATAGGCTGGATTTAATTGCGCTGAGATAAGAATGGCGATGATCTCGTTATACTTCCGACCTAAGGCATTAAAAACCTGGCAGAACTCTTCCACAGTGGGTGAAATAGTTTTCGGAAAGGTATGGTTCCTGACCGAAGGAGGCAAGTTAGCGGTTTTTAAGTCTTTACCGTCGGTAAACTGCTGCTCTTTTAATTGAATATGGAGCGGGATAATATTAACCAGCTCGTGTCCGGGGAAGACTGGACCCGAAAATTGAGCGGTGCTGTCAGTTAAGATGCATATTTGAGACATTATTCTACAGAAATAATCAACTGGTAGTGAGGTTGACCGCCATCTTTGACTTCGATCTGTTGATTGGGGTAATGAGAACGGATGACATCTGCAATCCGGTTAACTTCCTGTTTCGTGAGATTTTCACCATAGAATAGAGTAATATTCTCGCGTTGTTTGGTCTGTGCTTTCTCTAAGAAACCCAGACAAGCGTCTTCGAGCGAGGATGTGCCATATATAAGTTTACCATTATGGAGCACGATGATTTGTCCCTCGTAGACTTGAACCCCGTCGATCTCGACTGTCCGGGTAGCGGTCGTTATCTCACCGGTTTCCACTTCATTAACTGCTGCGCTCATATCTTCTACGACACTGTCAAAATCGCCATCAGGGGCAAAGCAAAATATGGACGACAAACCTTGTGGGACGGATTTCGAGGGAATAACTTCCACTTGCTTTACTGTTAATAACTTTACTGCCTGAGCTGCCAGGATGATATTTTTATTATTAGGTAAGATGATGATTTTATCCGTCGGTAGATTTTCAAATGCATGGATGATCTCTTGAGTGCTGGGATTCATCGTTTGCCCCCCTTCTACAATGGCGGCTGCTCCCAGGCTGGCAAAGATCATGGCAATTCCTGGACCCGGTGCAACAGCGATGACTGCTATCTGACCAGGCTCTACGATAGCCAGGGGGAGTTTCGTTTCACCTGATTCCCGTTCGCGGGCTTCCATTTGCTCAACCAGGTTTTCCATGCTCACCTTGGTGATAGTACCTAATGTCATAGTGAAATCGATCGGTTCATAACGCTTTTCAGTAGGAACATGGATATGCAACCGGTAGAACCCATCTCCCTCGCCCAATTGTATTGATGTTCCTATCTCTTCAAGCTGATTATAAAATCCTTCCAATGCCAGAGGTGCAGATGGTCGAAAGTCAATAACCAGTTCATAATCCTGACCGGGTTCCAGGGTATTCAAGGCTGCCTCGAGATTCATAGCCGATAAAGGTTGGACGGTGATTAAAGGTGTATCTAACGATTGGTTGTTGATATAGCGTAGCATACCTTCGAGAATGAAGAAAAAACCTTTTCCTCCAGAGTCAACCACCCCGGCTTCTTTTAACACGGGGAGTAGCTCGGGTGTATGTGCCACTGACTCATCCGCCGCGGGAATAATCTTGGCCAGGATGTCAACGGGATTTTCTGTTTCTTTGAGCGCCTTTTCAGCCGCAGAAGCTATATCCTTCGCTACAGTCAGGATAGTGCCTTCTACCGGGCGTACCACGCCTTTATATGCGGTATCTCTCCCTTCGGCAAAGGCTCGTACCAGGCTTCTTCCGTCCAAATATTCCTGGTTGTCAAGGGCGCGCGCAAAACCACGCCATAATTGCGAAAGAATAACGCCTGAATTGCCGCGCGCTCCCATTAACGCTCCGTGTGCAATGGCATGAGCCATTTTGCCTGTATTCCGTTCGGGATTTGTGGCGATTTCATCGAATGCGGCCTGCATAGTAAGCACCATATTGGTGCCTGTATCTCCATCAGGAACTGGAAAGACATTTAGCTTGTTGACGATTTGTTGATTCGTCTTCAACCAACTCAAGGCAGCCGAAACCAGTTGCTTTAACCCTTGACCATCGATCGGATGATCATGATATTGCTCATAGGGTGTTTTGGGGATATGAACAGATGTATCTGAAACCATTACGTGGTTTACTCCAGGCTGGATAAGATATTAATCAGTATCGCTTATGCGTAGATTCTGAACATGAACGTTGACTTCATTGAGGGGCATACCAAGGGCTTTTTCCACCTGGAAGCGAACAGTCTCACTTACACTATGTGCGACGGTCTTTATTCGTGTGCCATATTCTACAACAATATAGATATCAATATTAATATGCTGCCCATCATAATGAACTTCAATTCCATGGGTGGGGTCTTTTACAACGGCGTTTGTTAAGCCGTTAACAAAATTCTTTGGAGCCAGGCCGACTACGCCATAAGATAAACGCGCAGTATGATACGCAATAGTAGCAATGGCTTTTGGTGATACATGAATACTGCCAATAGGGGTAGTTTCTTCGGTCATCCCAAATCCTCGTTAAGTCCGGCTTGATATAGGTCGAAATTTGTGGTAGAATTCGCCCGCTTAAGCCAGGCGGATCACGATCTCTTAGTAAAGTGTGATTATAGCCTCAAATTGGTTATTTTACATTTCAGATGTAAGATTTATTCTATTATTAAGTTTTTCTGGTCTATACCCTGTGCGGTTGGGTGCCCAGATCACTGGGAAAGGATAATGTAAGATGGCTAAATGTGCAAATTGCGGTAAGTCGACAACTTTTGGGCATAATCGCCCCTGGTCAAATAAGGCAACTCGTAGGACTTTTCGCCCCAATCTTCATATGGCTACGGTATATGAAGATGGTCGTAAGATCCAAAAGTTATTGTGCGCAAAGTGCCTCCGTACGTTGGTAAAGACCTCCTAAGTCCATAAAACTATCATTTCGATCAAGAAAATCGCGGCTGTTGCCGTGATTTTCGTTTTAAAACACCGATCATCCCCCTGGGAAACGCGCTCGCAGGGCATTAATTCCGGCAGCGATACCAGCCGGATTTTTAAAGATAGCGGTGGCCGCGACGAAGACTTGAGCTCCTGCTTGAAGAGTTAGAGGGAGGGTTTCCTCGGTAATCCCGCCATCGACAGCTATCATCCCATTGGGGTTGAATTTATCCAAAGCGCGCCGTACTTGAGTAATTTTCGAAACCGTTTCAAGTCTGAATACTTGCCCAGAATAGCCCGGATTGACGGTCATTACCAAAACAAGATCGACCAAAGAAAGTACGCTTTCGATAGCATATACGGGGGTGCCGGGGTTTAACACTATGCCAGCTTTACATCCCAATTCTTTTATCGTTAATAAAGTGCAGTGGATATTGGGGCAAGTCTCGATATGCACGTAAAGAACGTTAGCTCCCGCGTGGGCAAAATCCGCCAGCAAATGCTCAGGTGACTGGACCATCAAGTGTGTATCAATGGGTAGATGGGTTATCCGTCGACATGTCTCGACGATGAATGGTCCCATTGTAAGATTCGGTACAAAATGACCATCCATTACATCGACGTGGATCCAGTCTACACCGCCATTCTCAGCTTCGGTTATTTGCTCGCCTAAACAAGCGAAATCCGCAGAAAGGATAGATGAGGTGAGGATATAAGGAGAAGGCATATGTAACCAATCAAAAAACAGTGTACTTATCGGAAGAGAGAGGAATTTACAAGCCTCTCTTAACGCCCGGGTGGATTATAGAGTAAGTAAATCCACAACCAAAATGGGATTAACCCGCCTACGGCCAATAAGGTAAGTAAGCCGAGTGCCCAGGTTCGCCAATCAATATCAAACGGATCGCCTTCCCCAGTTTCAATTTCTTGTACTCTTTGAATTGGGACAGGATGCTGGCTGACAGGTCTACTAACAGGTCGACTAATTGGTCTGGATGGATATTCTCTGGTCGGTATATTGGAAGGATGCCCGAGAACGGGTGCCCGGACTGTCTCGGTTGGCTCACCAACCCTGGCAGAGGCAGCAAAATTAATGATCACCCGTCCCAACTGATCGGCTGTCCGGTAACGTGCAGTGGGTTCTTTCGAAAGGATCTTAAGGAGGATTTGCTCTAAGGGAAGTGGAATGGCAGGATTAATCTGGCGAGGAGGTATAGGCAGGGCTTCGCGATGCAGCTGAGCTAATTCCGTGGCATTTTTTGCTATGAAAGGTAATTGTCCAGTGATCATTTCGTACAGGATCACTCCCAGAGCATAAACATCGGAGGATGGGGAAGGAGCTTCCCCTTTGGCTTGCTCTGGTGAAAAATATTGGGGCGAGCCCCATACAACATCCATCTTCTCATCGGGTTGGATCGAGGCCAAAGCTCGGGCAATCCCAAAATCGGTTATCTTTAAGCGTTGATCGGGAGTAACGAGTAAATTCTGGGGTTTTACATCACAGTGGACCAGCCCTGCACGGTGGGCATAACCAATCCCTGCACAAGCCTGAATAATCAATGGGATAGCTTCCTCAACAGTGAACCGACCTTTACGGCGCAAGATTGTTTTTAAATCCGTGCCTGGTATGTACTCCATAACGATGAATAAACGACCAGCGTCTAATCCAAAATCATGCACGGTGACAATATTCGGGTGGGAAAGATTCGCGGCTGCTTTAGCTTCTTGCCGGAAACGTTCTCGAAATTCCAGGTTAGATGAATAATCTTCCCTTAAAACTTTAATGGCGACTGTACGTTCCAACATCAGGTCGCGCGCCAGGTACACTACTGACATACCACCCGCGCCCAAGCTTCTATCTAATTGATAGCGATTGTTTAGAACTGCTCCATCTGACATCACTTTAATTCTAGCACGTTTTTTAGTAAGTCTTGCAGTTGTTTTGATGGAAGGGAATTTAATTAGGTTTAATATAATGAATGTGCTGTTTCTTCCAGCTCTCATTTGTCGTAGGTTTTTGTTTCCAGTAACCTAAAAAGTCTAGTAAAATCAACTATTAAAGGGCGATGATTATGCGACAGGGTTATTTGGCTTATAATCCGGCCTCCGGTCGTTTTCCATACGGGATACTGGCGGAACGCGCAGCCGATTTATTCCGAAAACATGGTTGGCAATTGCGAGTCGAGAAGACACTAGATAGCGCTCATATCACTTGCCTGGCAAAACAAGCCGCCAACGACGGGATGGATGCCTTTTTTATCGCGGGAGGGGATGGTTCTGTAAACCTGGCAGCTGCTGGTTTAGTGGGGACAGAGACTGCCCTGGGAGTATTGCCCACCGGAACATCGAATGTCTTGGCGCAAGAGTTCGGTTTACCTGGTTTGTCATGGACGCGCTGGTTAGTATTAGAAGAAAGTGCCAACCGGCTGGCAAAGGCAGGCGCACGCTGGATAGATATTGGATTGTGCAACGGGAAACTTTTCTTGCTGTGGGCTGGGATTGGGTTAGATGCGTTCATCGTTCATCGGATTCGCCAGCGTGAGCATTGGGTAAAAAACTTCGCGGTTGCTCATTACTTGACGACGACACTAGCGAGTGCCAATATTTGGCCGGGGTTTAATATCAAGATTACGATAAATGAAAATGAAATAACTGGACATTTCCTGGTGGCTGTGGTGAGTAATATCCGCTTATATGCGGGTGGGATAGCCAGACTATCTCCTGAAGCCCGTTTAGATGATGGGGTGATGGAGTTATTTCTTTTCAAGGGGGAATCATTACGGGATACTGTGCAGCATATCTGGAATTTATACACTGGTCACCATCTCAAGTCTGACCAGGTTCTTCATTATGAATTTCAATCTTTAACGTTGGAATCGGATTCTAAGATGTTCGTCCAGATAGACGGTGATCCCGTAGATGGGAGTGCGGTGTTGGGTATCGAAGTATGCTCAAAGGCGCTGAAGGTTCTGGTGCCTGACCCAATCCCACATATCTTGTTTGTTTAATAGAAAGGTTGCCTCTATAATGCTTATAACAGTTTTCTTAGGATTTATGGTATGAGGTTAGTAAAATATATACGTAAGAGCCCATTAACCATTCTGGTATTGGCTTTTCCACTGGCGATTTTAGCAAAATTAGTCCATTGGGAGCCAGTGTGGATATTTGTTTTCTCAGCAGTCGGAGTAATTCCATTAGCCGGATTCATTGGAGAAGCAACCGAATCACTGGCGTATATAACCGGACCTCGACTGGGGGGTTTATTAAATGCTACCTTAGGAAACGCAGCTGAATTAATTATAACGGTTGTTGCTATTCGTGAGGGTTTGTTAGAACTGGTGAAGGCTTCTATAACCGGATCTATCTTGGGAAATTTACTTTTAGTCCTGGGTATGGCAGTTTTTTTTGGTGGGTTACGAAATGGTGTTCAAACCTTCAATCGAAAATATGCCAGCAGTAATGCGATTTTATTGGTCTTAGCGGTATTAACTTTGCTTATCCCGTCATTGCTCAGCCAATATATTGGTGAAGAAGGAAGCCCTAAAGTAGAAGCGCTTAGTTTGGGTGTAGCAGGAGTGATGATAGTCTTGTATGGATTGGGTTTATTATTTGGCTATAAATCCAATAAAGGACCTCTGACGGTTGAATCTGAAGAAACAAATGTAACCGCTCCGACCTGGTCTTTAAAAAATGCCTTGATAATCTTGGTGATGGCGACCGTCGGAGTGGCTTATTTATCCGAATTATTAGTTGGTTCGGTTGAACCAGTGGTGGCAAAATTGGGGGTGTCCGAATTCTTTCTCGGTATTATTTTCATCCCGATTATTGGTAATGTAGCCGAGCATCTGGTAGCTGTACAAGTGGCGATCAAGAACAAGATGGCACTAAGTGTAGAGATCGCCGTGGCATCGAGTCTCCAGATTGCCTTGTTTGTAGCACCGGTGCTAGTGTTCACCAGTTTGTTCTTAGGTCATCCTTTAACCATCGTCTTTAATTTATTTGAGTTATTAGCATTAATTGCTGGAGTGCTAATTGCTGCCCTCGTATCATCAGATGGTGAGACGAATTGGTTAGAGGGAGCCGAATTATTGGCAATTTATCTCATATTAGGACTAGCGTTTTTTCTCATATAGAGCGTTTCTATTAAACTATGGTTTAGAATAAATAAAGGTGCACATGGATCTTCGTAATCTGGCGCGATCGTACTTCACTCCTTTAACGATAATCGGTTCGCTCGGTTTTGGTTTAGTTTTATTTGGGGTATTTTTGACCATTATCTGGGTTACCCGCCCGGCTATCTCTCCTCACGCACTCCCTACAGCAATATTGACCGTTATTCCAGCTCCAACCACTACGAGTCCATTACCTGTATCTCCACCCACTGAGGAGGTGACGCCGACTTCGTCAGTACCGCCGGCGCCTCCTCCGGGTGAAATTATTGTGGGTGCTTACGTACAGGTATCTGGTACTGGTGGAGATGGTTTACGGGTCCGAGCGGACCCAGGGCTACAGACTGATGTGCTCTTCATTGCCGTAGAAGCTGAAATATTCCTCGTAAAGGATGGGCCTCGCCAGGCTGATGGTTATACCTGGTGGTATTTAGTCGGCCCTTATGATGAAACCCGTCATGGTTGGGCAGTATCCAATTACCTGGCAGTTACCCAAAATCCATAGCGAGTGGTGTTAATGGACGAAGTTCATTTGGTTTATCAACGCGTTTGCGTTTAAACTATTTTAGGTATATATTAAATTCAATGGCAGAAGATCCAATCAGCGCAGTGTATTCATATGTAGAGCGTGCTTATATCCGGCTTCAAGCAGGTGATTTATTGATCCGGTGCCTGGAGGAAGGGAACATTACCCCCATGCAGCAATTAGTAGAGGGATTGGTATTAGCGGGTCCACAAAGCATGAATACTCTCCAGGAGGTTTTGGCAGAAACGAGCCAGCGTAAATCCCAGATCATGG
>Ga0105152_10000270_pt1 | contig 14364 bp, 14 predicted proteins | sample LakBais05cmmetaG_FD_81534 | JGI IMG/M metagenome (GOLD analysis project Ga0105152, IMG submission 81534) | Lake sediment microbial communities from Lake Baikal, Russia to study Microbial Dark Matter (Phase II) - Lake Baikal sediment 0-5 cm | ecosystem: Environmental > Aquatic > Freshwater >...
AGCTCATCTCCCGGACCCAATGCCGGAAAGACGAGGCGTCCTTATCCAGGAGATTCTCGATAAGATGGGCAAAGGCCGTATAGAGAAAACACGGCTGGGAGCTGAGGAGGATCGCCGCGCCGCTCGCATAAATATGGAAATAGATCCATTCTTTGCTGCATGGGACCTCGACGCCAGCCCGAGACAACCGGTCTCTCCAGACCTTGCCGGCCACGGCGACAGAGAGCGAATTTTTTTCTGTTTTCGCCGGCCCGCCGCTCATCCTCTGGATTGAAGCGCCGCTTTTCAAATAGGCCAACGATTCCCGGGCCACGGTTTCCTCGACAGGTAGCCCGTTCTCGGGAATATGGATCTTTCGGACTCTGGCCAGGACTTGTCTTACGGTCATGAAAATCTCCCTTGTTCGGGATTGCGCTCAAAGCTTTGTTTCTGATCCTCGGTCAATAGGCCGCTGATCATATTCTTTATTTTCTCCATCATAATGATTTTCGCTGTGTATTTCTAGGATTTTTTTTAAGGATTCCATCAAGCTTGCCGGGAAGGGGCTGTTCCTCGGATCGTCAGAAAGAAAGAACGCGAACAGGATTCCCGCAGGCCGCCAAAAACCGTTCGAAATCGGCCTGGACGATCGTCAGCGTGGCCGTGTTCACGTTGGGATGGAAATTGATGAACCGCTCTTTTTGAAGGTCGGCGTCGACGATGACAACAACCTCTTTCCCGGAATCGTGGAGAAGGCCGAACGGCGAGACTTCGCCGGCGCTGAGTCCCAAATACTTTTTCAGGCGGTCGTCCGAGGCAAAGCTCAGGCGGTCGTCAGGGAGCTTTTTCGCGATGGCCTGAAGGTCCACTTTCTTGAGATGCTCGGCGATGACAAGATAGTGATGGTTTCCTTTCTTGTTGCGGAGGAAGAGATTCTTGCAGTGGGCGCCTTCAATCCCTTTCCAGTGAATGAGCGCCTGCTCGACGGTGAAGACAGGAGGATGCTCGTGACGGACATATGGAATGCCCAAGGCGGCGAGCGCTTCGTAGACCTTTTGCTCTCTCTCTTCGGGCACGTCAGCCTCCTTTATTGTCTTTGATTTTTATCTGGCTTTCGGTATAAAGTCAATTGCGTCTAAATCGGATAAACCTTTCTTCAGGAATATTCGTACGAATATGAGGAGGTCATTAGGCGATGAAATTTCTTCTGTGGCTGATTCTGTTTATAATCTGCTGGCCGCTGGCGATGCTGGCGTTCATCCTCTACCCCATCGTCTGGCTGCTGCTTTTGCCGTTCCGGCTTATCGGCATAACCGTCACCGCGGTCTTTGACCTTTTCAAGACCGTCATCACCCTGCCGGTAAGGGCGCTCAGAGGCTTTAAATAAGATCGATCGCTTTCCCCTGCGCCGCTTGATAGGCGATCTTCAACCAGCCCCGGCTGGCGATAAAAACCTGGGCCAAAAAGAATCCCAAGAGTATGGTTCCCATCGAGCTCTGGACGAATGTCGCGTTGAGGACCTTATAGATCAAAAAGGCCGCCCATCCGACCAGGCCTAAAAGATAATAAAGGGCGAGCGTTCTTCCAAGCTTTCCGAAGACGAATTTGACCGAGCCGAGAAGCGCCTGAAAAACCTCCCGGGAATCCTGTCCGGCAATCTTGATCCGGGCATAGTCCATGATCATCTTAATCAGGAAGATGAGAAAGAGGGCGAAAAGGACCTTCCCAATCGTAAAGATGACCGTCAGTTGCTCATGGGAAGGATCCCTATGAATGGCCTTCAGGAGATTATCGAAGATCACGAAAATGACGCCGGCCGGAATCCAAAGAACCAGCGAATAGAGGGTGAGCCGGAAAAATCGGCCGTAGAATTTGCCGCCCCCGGCAAAGAAAATAGGGGCGAACCGTTCCTGATCGTTCTTATGGACCAGGCTGTGCAGGATCCCGCCATAAAGGAAGATAGACATAAAGACATAAAGAATGCTCAGAATGATAACCGCCGTGGCCAGCTCGCCCAAGACCACGCCCCCTGAGGTCAAGAATTCAATGACCGCGTTCATATCCGTTTTTCGAACTAAGTCTCGAACAATGGCGCTCGTCCCGAGCGCGCCGCCAAAGGCAGCGGCGAAGAGAAAATAGGTCAAGGCGGCAAAGAGGACGTTGAACAGCCAAAGAAAGAAGACCATTTTTGGCCGGAGCGTCGCTTCCTTTGTCCCTTTCCCAAAGCATTTGAAGATGTTCATATCATCCTCCATCCTCAGAGGGAAATCAACGAAAGAAGCCCCTGGAACCATTTCATGAATCCGAGCGCAGCCTTGACGACGGCCGGCCTTTTCAACTCGAGGACACGGGAATTATTGGCGTAGTTCGCGTCAAGCACCATTTTGTGCTCCGGATCGACCTCCGCCGATACGACTTTCGTATTCTTCGTGTAAACGAAGCGCGTCCAGCGGTCTTTGCCGTCCCAGGTCTGGCGGACTTTCTCACCGTTCTCGAAGACGATCAGGATGTCCTGGGGAAAAACCCATTCGCCGTAGCGGGCGACCGTGACCTCATTACGATACATTTTCGGGGCGGGCTTTGGCTTGTCGCCGGCCTTTGCCTCTTTTTTGGGCTCATTTGTCTGTCCGTCAAAAATACCATCCTCCTCTCCGATCTCGACAGCCTTCAGATTGCTGATTGCGTAATCGAGTTTATCCGGGCTGGTGAGGACCTGGTTAAAAAACCAGCTGAGGTCTGTGCCGCTCACTTCTTCGGCAACTTGGACGAAATCCTTCGTCGTCGGATGACGGAACTTCCATTTCTCGAAGTACGCCTTCATGATCCTGGACATCACGTCCTCGCCGAGCCATCTCTCCAGGGTCAACAGCATCAGGCCGGCCTTGGAATAGACATTCAAAGCGTAACTCCCTTCGCTGATATATTGCCAAGAATTCTTCACGATAGGATCGAACCGTCCTGAGCCTATGACGGCTAACCTGTTGTAAGCCACGCTGCCGACCTTAATTCCGCCGATGTCGAGCATCGAACGGTCTTCGCCGTAATATTTGGTCATGGCCTTGATCTCGGAATACGTATTGATGCCCTCGTCCAGCCAGGCTTCTTCGAACTCGTTTGAGCCGACCATCCCGTACCAGTAGCCGTGGCCGAATTCATGGATCGTGACCATTTCAGGCAGACGCACACCCTTCGGCAACCAGGTTATCGTGTCGGCCGTAAACAACGTCGGGTATTCCATGCCGCCCGCGGCCATAGCCCCGGGCGCGGGGTCGACGAGCGTGATCGTTTCATAGGGATAGGCGCCATAGCTCTTGCTGTAAAATTCGAGGCCGTTGCGGAGCGCCTGGGCATAGCGGTCCTTCTGCTTGACGTGGGCGCGGTGGACGAGCAGGATCATCTCGGTCTCGAGGCGCGGGTCGTCGAGGGTGTACTTTTCCTTGAACTCGATGAAGTCCGGGCAGGCCGTCCAGGCAAAGTCATGGACGTCTTCCTGGTAGTGGGTGTAGGTTTTGGTCCCGTCCGCATTCTTTTTCTCGGCGATCCGTTTGCCCGTGGCGCCGACGACAAACCTTTCCGGTGCGGTGATGTCCACTTTGAAAACTCCAAAGTCGGCAAAGAATTCCGTAGTGCTGTGGTACTGGTGGCAGTTCCAGGCGCCGTCCTGAAAGACCCCGATCTTAGGGAACCACTGACCCACCATGAAAAAGTCGCCCACAAACCCGGACCGGGCAAAGACTTTAGGCATCTTCGACGTAAACTCGATCGCCACGGTGATCTTTTCCCGCGGCTTCACGGGTGTCGGCAGACCCACTTTCATCACGGTCTGGTCGTCGGAGTTCCCGTCATCCGGTTGGATAAAAGTCATCGAAGGCGTCAGATCGGCGCCGTCCTGAATCCGGATGTTCTTGACCGTGATGAATCCCCAATTTTCCTTGTCCAATTTGAACCCACGGTGGGAGCCTCCGCTTTCTTTCATGAAAGTGGTCCGGTTATTCTTGAAAGCGTTCAGGTATAAATGAAACTGGAGTTCAGAGACGGGCATGTCCGAATCATTGAGCCAGGTCAAGACTTCCCGGCCCTCGATCTTCTTCTCTTCGGGCACCAGCCGGGCCTTGAGGTCATAAGTGACGATCTGTCGGCTAAGACCGGCAAACAGCGCTGGGCCTAGAAAGACGATGATGGCTAAAAAAACGGGAGTGCTCTTTCTCATCTGCATTCTCCTGATATTCAAAAACGTCAGGCCGTCCAAAAAGCGCGACTTTTGACTTCTCTGAGGATCTTTGTCCCGAACAGGACGAGCACCGGAAGGACGAAAACGGCCGCCTCAAGCCCGAGGACCAAGAAATTTCTCGTCGAAATCGCAGTCTGGAATCTGCCCCGCTCGAGATACGGGAAAAACCCGAAGTTGAAAAGCGCCCTGGAAAAAGGGAAGAACGGCCGGATTCCGATGGGCCGGGTAGGGTCGATGACAAAGATGTCCAAAACCAGATGGGAAAGGCCGACGAGGAGGAGTCCCCACCGGTCGCGGCCGCGGGGAAGAAAGAGCGACAAGAGCGCGGACGTCGCGACCACGAATAGTAAATTATGGGTGAAATACTGATGAATAGAAATCCTTTTTGGGCCGAAGATTAGGCGCAGGATGAAATCGATATCGGGAAGGTTCGCGATAAGCAGAAAAAGACCCAGACTCTTGATATTCTTTCGGGAGGCGAGGACCTGCCAGCCGAGGAGCGCCACCCCGCTATGGGCGATCGGACTCATGGTCTAAAATCCCCAGGATTATGCCACATTACGCTCGTCAACGACTTTCTCGGCGCTTGTGATCGCGGCGAGGGTGATGTCGTCATTTGAGTAGATCCCGACCACAGTAACGGCAGACTTTGGCTTTCGCCTTGATGGTTTCCGCGCAGAACGGGCAAACGCGGGTCTCCTCGTCCGGCTTTTGTTCCGGCAGCGCGCCCGGCGTGCCGGTATGGATCTGCTCCAGCTCTGTGCCGTATTCATCCCGGTAGTGGGCGATCGTTTCTTTTAATTGTTTAGGTTTTGACACTTTTCGATAGATCGTCGCGCCGTCTTCGGCGGCTGTCTGGATCTCGACGTCCCCGAAGTTCATGACCCGCCCCAGTAACGATTGGTCGTAAGACAGGTTGTTGATTTTGTCGAGAGGGCTCTCCTTGGAATAGTGGCGGAAGATTCCCTGCTCGTCGACGACCCGGAGATTCGTAACCGCCCAGATGTCCCGGCGCCGGAACCACTCCCGGTAGCCGAAATAGCCTGTGGCAACCGCAAGGAGCGCGACGCAGGACCAACGGGCAAACGTCCGGAAAACGGTCTTCTCTTCGATCATCAAGAAGGCGAAGATAAATAGAACGACGGCCAAGAAAAAGACAAGAAACGGCTTGATGACCGTCACCCAGTGGGCCCGGGTTTCGAAGATCTTCCGCTCCCCTTCTCTGAGCTTGGTTCGCATCGAATCCTCCGCTCGCCTTGGTCCGGCTTGGGAAACTTAATTTTTATGGATGTATTGTATTTTTTATGAGGCCGGATTTCAATGGAAAAAGTGGAGGCCGGGAGGCTTTCTATTTCCGGTATTTCGAGATGAATTCCTCGACTTCGGGGACTCCGCCCTGGAAGATGAGGTAGCCGTTCGACGGCTCGCGTTCGGTCGTCTCGCCGGCGATGGGCGTCAACATCATCTTCATGACCTCGTCGAGGTCGTTCGTTTGCCCAAGAACCCAGGCCAGCTTGACATAGGCAACTTCGGGGAGCATGTTCGCCCCCGGGACGACGCCCAGTTCCATCATGTCCCGGCCGGTGTCATAGACATACATCTGAACATAGCCCCAGAGCGTCTGGACGGTCATATAGACCGCGATCTTCCTGTCCTGGGCGCGCTTCAACGCCGGGTAGAGCGGCTTGTTGACGTGGCCGAGCCCCGTCCCGGCGATGACGATGCCCCGGTAGCCGTTGTCGATCAGCGAGTCGATGATGTCCGGCTTCATGTTGGGATAATAATAGACGATGCTGACTTTTTCTTCGAAGGCCGTGTTAATGACGACGTTTTTATCGTTGCGCCGCCGCTTGTAGTCCTGGCGGAGAGGCGTGATCTTGTCGCGGCTGACCATGGCGATGGGAATGTCGCCGATCGTCCGGAATGTGGACCGGTAGCTCGAGTGCATTTTGCGAACCCGCGTTCCCCTGTGAAGCAGGCCGTAGATATCGGATGTCGGGCCGAACATGCAGACCATGACTTCGGCGATATCGCTCTCGGCCGCCGTCTTGACGCTGTGCATCAAGTTGAGGGCTGCGTCGGAAGAAGGCCGGTCGCTCGAGCGCTGCGAGCCGACCATGACGATCGGTATGGGTGAATTCTGGACCATGAAGGACAGGATCGCGGCTGTATGATGCATGGTGTCCGTGCCGTGTCCGATGACAATCCCATGAACTCCTTTTTCAATCTCCCGGCCGATGGCTTGAGCTGTTCCAATGTATTGTTCGGGTCCCATGTTCTCGCTGAAAACGCCGAAGAGCTTTTCCGTCTCGAGATTGCAGATGTCGGCCAGCTCCGGAACCGAACCATATAGCTCTCCCGGCGAGAACGCCGGGATGACCGCGCCCGTTCGGTAATCCAAGCGACTGGCGATCGTTCCGCCCGTGCCGAGCAATTTTACCCGCGGCTTTTTCGGATCGTAGGGAAATTCTTTTTCCGGGATTTTGTAATGGGCTTCCTTGCGGCCCTGGATCTCAACGGCCGTGACGCTGCCGGCCGCAATGCCGATATTATATCCCGAGCGCAGTTTCAGGACGATATGGAGGGGATCGTCCGCTTGTGACCGCGGCAGGATGATCCCGGTGTATTCGCCCTTCGTCGTCGTGATCTTGACCTCGCTCCAGACCTCGGCCCGAAAATGCTTCAGGACTTCGAGCGCCCGCCCCTTGTAGCCTTTATAGAGGTTCGCCTCGGTCACTGCTGCCCTTCCTTCAGAAACAAGCTGAGCTTCAGGGCAGCATCCGTGCCCTCAATCTTCCCCCGCCACTTCTCCATGAGCAACCCCATAGCCCGGCGCATCCGGCTTTCTTCGCTGGCGAATTTCCTATTTTTTAAACTCATGACGACCTGTTCGATACTCTCCCGAAGCTCCCTTTCCGTGGCCTTCGGCAATAAAAGCTCGTCGAGGTTCTTTCCCGAGGCGAGGACCTGTTCCAATAAAGGCAGAAGGCCTTCTTTAAAGATCTTGCGCTCTTTGACGGCCTTCAAAACGGCTTCCAGTGTTTCTTCATTCAGCTTCTCAACGGGCAGGCCCTTCTTCTTCAAACGCTTGGGATATTGAACAAGGACGACGGAAACGAGTTTCGGCGAAAGATCCCAATCATTCGCGCAACGCTCGAAGAGGTTCGCAAACGGAGAGACCGAGAGAAATTGGATGAGGTCCGGGGGAACGCCGATCTCTTTATACCATCGTTCGCGGGTCATGATATAAGGCGGAAGTTTGGCCCGGATTCTCTCCAGTCGTTCCGTCGTGATACTCTTCGGCGGCAGATCCGTGTCCGGATACATCCGGTTCGGGCCGGGAAGGATGCGTTCAAACCCGTTCGTGCCGTCTTTCAGCGCCTGCCGCGTCTCGGAGGGAACGCCGATCGTCGCTTCTTTGGCTCGGATGATGACTTCCTGAGCGCCGAGCTTCGCATCGGCTTCCGGGCCCCAGACGATGACCAGAGCGTCTTCGTCTCCGGTATTGAGCGTTTTTTTGGCCATCTGCCATTCCGCGCTCGTCAATGCTTCGCCGGGGCTGTCGGAATGGACCATGTTCGGGAGGGTCGTCAGGCAGGCGATGACCCGGACGCGGTCCGAGATTTCCTGGCTGAAGGTCGTGTTGGTCTGCGTCTGCCATCGCAAAAATCCCTTGAAGCCGTTCAGCCGGACGCCGTAAACAGTCATGCCCTTGGCCAAAGCCGACTGGATAGACAGAAATTGCGTCTTGCGGAACACTTTGGTGATGTCTTCGGATGCGGCGGCGAAAGTCTGCGTCGTGATGCCGCGCCGGGCGAGCTCGGCGCGGAGGCGGAGGAGGTTCCACTGCCGCATGCCCTCGTTATATGTCAGGAGCGGGATCCGCGGAATACGCGGCACGCCTTTGATCTCGACGCGCGTCCCGCCGGTGACGCTGACATTCACGTCTTCGCGGGCAGCACCGGTTCCGGTTCGCACTTTGCCGGTGCTGCGCACGATCCGGCGAAGCATCTGGGCGACTTCGGCGACCTCGTGCGGCGTTTTCATGTCCGGCGCCGTGACCGTCTCGATGAGCGGTATGCCCAGTCTGTCCGTCAGGTAGGTTCGGCAATGGCCGACATCGCTCACTTCGCGGCAGGCGTCCTCTTCCAACCCGAGCTGGACGATGCGGATGAAACGGTCTTTGTAGGGGATCTTCCCGTCCACGCCGACAATCGTCGTCCTCTGGAATCCGGTCGGAATGCTGCCGTCGAGATATTGCTTCCGCGCGATGTGGAGTTCGTCGACCATGATGCAGTCGTAAAGCATCCCGATGCCGAGGGCAATGTCCAAGGCGTCTTCATCGATCATGAACGGCGGCGTATCGTCCATTTCGTACGTGCAGACCGTGTCCCGGTTGATCCGGTAAATGATTTCTTTCTTGGTCTTGAACTCCATCAGGGCCGTGCCGTCGTATTCGCCCAGCTCGGAGAGCGTCGGCCGCATGTGGCGAAGGATCTCCGCATCGTACGTAGTGCTGTAGCGCCCGGCCGGGCAGCGGCAGAAGAGCTTCTTCTCGGTCAGAAGCTGCTGATGGATCTCGAGGCCGGACTTGAACCCGACAACGGCATAGTCCTCGGGCGTCATCTCCTCGAACGGCTTAAAGACAAATTCAGACATACTCTCAGTTTCCAAAATCGTTCATGAAATACCACAAATTACATGGAGAAGCCGAAATAGTCAAGCAGCCACGGACTCGAGGAGCTTCGAAAAAGAAATTTGACCACGTCGAAATAATTATCGATTTTGAACCCCTGGTTTAGGCTGAAACCCCGGCAGGAAAATAACTAAGGAAGTCACCCCCCATCCCCTTTCCAGATGAAAAAGGGGGTGAATTATCCGTTTTTCGACCTCATTTAGACCGACCGTGCGACTAAACTTATGGAAATAAAGGAAGATGAACATGAGTATCAATAATTTCAACATTATTCCCACCATTCGATCCCGGATCCAGGGTCTGAGATCCCTGCTCCGCGTCGACCGGAAGCCGACGATCAAAGGCGGCAGGATCGAGGCGAAGCCGGACACCCGCAATAAACTATTATTGGGGCGAAATGGTTTGGAATGGATGCGAAGCGCTTGCCGCAATGCGTCACGGGAAAAGGGAGCAGCCCTGTTCCTTTCGCTCCTGACGGGCGTAGTCATGCTCGGCCTGACCATGCCGTTTTTCGTCAAAATGTCCGGCTCATATCATCTTACGGAAAAATCCTATAAATCCATGGCCGCCATGAACCTTGCCGAAGCCGGGATCGAGCAGGCCATCTGGGAGATCAACTTTGGCAATATCTCGTCCTGGAGCGGAACGGGCTCCGAGCGGACCTTAAGCATTTCTAATTTTACGGCTGCGGACGGCACGGTCATCGGCGACATCAGCATTATCGTCTTTAATCCGCAGCTCCTCACTCCAATGATTGAATCGACAGGGATAGTCGCCTGGGCCGGCTCTCAAAACATCACCAAAACCCTCCGGAGCGGCCTCGAGAACGGGGGGCCGTTGCCGCTCTTCAATTTTGGGCTTTTCGGCCAAACCGGCGTGATGCTTGGCTTGAATGCGAGTATCGACAGCTATGATTCACGGCTGGGGCCCTATGGCGGAGCGAATATTCATAGTATCGGCCATGTCGGGACGAATGCCGGCACTTACGGCTGCGTCACGCTGAACGAGAATTCAATCATCCACGGCAGCGCCTTGACCGGATATCAGTCGAATCCGGAGCAGATTATTGTCCAGGGCAACGGTTCGAGCATCACGGGGCAGAAAACGGCGCTCGACGAGGCTAAAGAGCTGCCTTCGGTCCCGGCGCCCACAGGGCTTACGTACTGGGGGAACCTAACCGCAAGCGGCAGCTCGACTACGATCAGCCAGAGCGGTCAATATGCCAATTTCACCCTCAATAATAATGCTCTCGTGACGATTTCGTCGAACGTCGTCGTTTATATCACCGGCACTTTAACCCTGAATAATAACGCTGAGATCAGGATCAACAGCGGCTGCACGGCCACCTTTTACTTCGGCGGGAATTGGAATCTCTCCAGCAATTCCATGTTCAACAACCTGAGCCAAGATCCGTCAAAGCTCGTTATGTACGGCACCGATACGTTCACCGGCTCACAAACGTTCCGCAATAATTTTGCCACTTACGCCGCCATGTACTTCCCCAAGGCCGATGTAACCTTTGCCAACAATGCCGACATTTATGGCTCGATCATCGCCAATTCATTTGCCATAGGGAATAACCTCACCTTTCATTACGACGAAGCTCTGGCCAGCATGTCGACCCCCAGCCTGGATACAGGCACGAGCTCATTCACAATGAAATCCTGGCAGGAGAAAATCTAATGAGGCGGGTTGACCGAATTACGGCTTTTCCACGATCTCGATATTAACTCTTTTTTTCAGCTTCATTCCAACAGCACCAAGAATAACTCTAATGGCCTGAACGTTTCTTCCCTGTTTTCCGATAATCTTGCCCATATCTTCCGGAGCAACCTTTAATTCAATGATTGAGCTCTGTTCTCCGTCTAATTGGGAAACCTGAACCCTGTCCGGGTTGTCCACTAATGCTTTGGCAATCGACTCGACTAGTCCTTTCACGGCTACCTCCTTTAATACCAAAATTGTTTTTTTCGCCTTTGAGCAGTTCGTTCTCCTCGCTCGTCTTTCCTAGGGGGGTCAATTCGCATCACCATCTTTTGAGCCTCAACATTCTCATTTTCTCAAGAATGAGCTAATAAAGCAATCCAAAAGTCACGAGCTCTTCAACCCAGCTTAGAAAAGGACTTTAGTTTTCGACTGTATTTAGAATGCTTTAATTTTCTTATCGCTTTTTCTTGGATTTGCCTTATTCTCTCACGTGTAACCTTGTATAGCTGCCCGACTTCTTCTAGGGTATGCTCGTCGCCGTTTCCTAACCCAAATCTCATTTTTAAAACATTTGCTTCTCTCTGGGTATGAGCTTTCAACGCTTCCTCAATTTTCTCTTTCAAATCAATATTGATGACTTCATCGACAGGCGAAAGGGCATCCTTATCCTCGATAAAATCATTCAGCTGACTTCCGTCTCCTTCTCCTATGGGGGTCTCGAGCGAAAGGGGTATTTGGGCAATTTTCATTACTTTATGGACCTTCCAGACGGGCAAATCCATCTTTTTCGCAATCTCTGCACCTGTTGGTTCTCTCCCTTTTTCCTGGAAAAGGCTTCTTGACACTCTATTTAATTTGTTTATGACTTCTATCATATGCACAGGGATCCTAATCGTCCTTGCCTGGTCTGCAATTGCCCGTGTTATGGCCTGTCTTATCCACCAATGGGCATAAGTTGAAAATTTATACCCTCTTTGGTATTCAAATCTATCCACGGCTGTCATCAAGCCTATGTTTCCTTCCTGGATCAAATCAAGGAACTGGAGTCCGTAGTTGCTGTACCTCTTGGCTATGGAAACCACGAGTCTCAAGTTAGAGCTGACAAGTTTTTTCTTCGCTCGATCGCAGATCTCCTTTCCTTTAGCGACGGTTTGTAGCGTCTTTCTTAATTTCCGTGAATCAAAATCGATCTCTTTCTTGTGTAATCTCAGAAGCATATCGATTTTTTTAATTCTAAGTTTCAGTTCCCCTCCTTCTTTCTTGCCCTTAGCTCTCGTTAAAAAGGCATTCAATTCTCGCTTGCTTGTTTCTAATTTGTCGATGACCTTTAGCTTTTCACTGAGACTCTCGGTAATTATTTCTTGATAAGCAGAGCGGATATTTAGTTCCTTGATGAGGCGCCCGCGTGCAACCGCATATTTTTTTAATGCAGGGATTTTTTCTAATTGGGTGCTTAACGTTCTTATTTCACTGATTATGGCTAGAATCTTCTGCTTTTTCTTCTCAACTATTCCTCTTGCGAATTCCTCTTCAATGGAATTGAACAAGGCGAGGATGATTTCATCATCTTTATCTAGTTTCTCCTCCAGTGAAAGAATTCCATTTTGGACAAATCGTGTCTTGGAAAGGGCTTTAATGACTATCTCCTCTCCCCTTTCGATTTCCTTCGCCAGGGCAATTTCTTCTTTTCTTGTTAGCAGTGGAATTCTACTCATTTCTTTCATGTAGAGTCTGACAGGATCCGTTGTTTGCCCCGGCTCCTCGAAAGAAATGATGTTTGCATCTCTTCTTTTAAGGCGAACTTTTCCGGGTTCAACAAGAACTTTTTTCCCCTGGTCATTTGCCGCCATATTCAATCCTTCAATACGAAAAGAACGGAATTGTTAGTGCTCTTAAAAAACTCTCCAAGTTTGCCTTAAATTTCTTCTTTTTCTTTTTTCTCTTTCTTTTCCCTTTTCTTTCTTTTCTCTCAACCATTTTCATTCATCATTCCTTTTTGGAATTAAATAGTTTAACACAACACCTTACATTTAATGATGCGCCATTCTGCTTATTATTAGATGAGAATACAAATGTTCGTTTAGAAGATTGGATTATCTATCCAGCTACTTTTCCTCACCTTCATCAGCAAGACCATCTTCCGATTCTTCTTCCTCTTCTTCCTCTTCTTCTTTAGAGACTTCTTCGTCCTCCTCCGACTCGATCTTTCCTGCTTCCTCTTCAGTCTCTCCTTCTTTGTTCTCTAATTCTTCGACGATAACGACCTCAGCCTCGACATCATGAAGTTCTTCTTTTTTAGACTTGATGATAGTAAAGCCGATTACACCTTGCTCAGTTTCTTCCTGAGCGACCCGTATGAGGTTTCTAGACTTAGACTTTACTTTTGGCTTCGCCCCGTTAAGCAGCTGCCTGGCTCTCTTTGCGGCAATAATCACAAATCTGAATTTACTATCAATCTCTTTAGGAAATTTCAAAGATAATTAACTCCTCAGATAGAAATCTCGTTTAACTGATTTGATATGAGTACATTAAATACCATAAACCATTAAAATTCAACAACTTTTATTTCACCTGAGCTCCACGGGCAGAATTTATTCCTTCAGCCCCGCCAGCCTCACTTCCCTGTAATATTTTTTATATGTTCACCTTTTAAAATATTTGTTTTATTTTCTGGGCCATAATTGGATATCAGATATTCGCTTATTTTCTTTTTATCTTCATCATTGAGAATTTTAGATTTTCCAAAATAATGAATTATTGCCTTCCGACTGATTCGGTATTCAGTGCAATGAGGACATTTGATTCGGGCCAGCTTCCGTCCTCCAGCAAACTCTTCGTGTTCGGCCAACGATCCGCATAAAAAGCATTTTTTTTGATATATTATTACCCCATGTGATTACCCCTTTTTTGAATCTTCTATTATTTCCCCCTCCTCCACTGTTATGCTCTTCACCATGCAATACGGCGGCTTTTCCTTTTCTCCGGTTAGCAAATAGCCGCGATTATAAAATTTGCATTGGTAGAGGGATCTAAATTGTTCTGAAAACAGACATTCATGACAGTTTTCAGAATGGATTGTTTTTGTCGTCATTTTCTTCTCGATCTTTCTTTTTCTTCTTGATTTTCGGCTCGTTTAGCGGCGGCGGATTGTCTTTCACGGTCCAGATGAAATATTGGACGGGTTATTATAATAACATTTGGACCATTTCCTGGCCCCTTTTTCGCCGTATGGATGGACGGCCAGAGAATATCACCAATAGAGAAATGAGTCAAATGCGAAGAACCAACCTCTTCCCGTGTGCCGAGAAAGAATCCCCCCCCCTCTATTTCATCCCCCTGAGGCGATCATCCGCATCCTCTTGGCCATCGGCATGTTCATGCTGGAGGTCAAGGTCCACAGCTTTGGCGCTCTTTCCATCGGAGGCATCATCGCCCTGGTCATCGGCTCCATGATGCTCATCAAAACTCTCAAGGTGACAAAGGCCGATGAAAAGATTATGATATAGACATCAACGCCCCGTTAAGGCGTTTGTCTTGAGGAGGCCAATATGATTACGTATCCGATAATCGTTCTCGGCTTTTTTATTCTTTATCTGCTGAATTCGATAAAGATCCTGAGGGAGTACGGGCGCGGCGTCATTTTCCGCCTCGGCCGGCTTCTGCCGAAAGCCAAAGGCCCGGGCCTGATTCTCGTCTTCTCCCCGGTCGACCGTATCGTGAAAATAAGCTTGCGGATAATCGCCATGGAGAT
>Ga0105152_10000272_pt1 | contig 14301 bp, 15 predicted proteins | sample LakBais05cmmetaG_FD_81534 | JGI IMG/M metagenome (GOLD analysis project Ga0105152, IMG submission 81534) | Lake sediment microbial communities from Lake Baikal, Russia to study Microbial Dark Matter (Phase II) - Lake Baikal sediment 0-5 cm | ecosystem: Environmental > Aquatic > Freshwater >...
ACAGCGTTTCACCAAGGTTGTGGAAGACGTCATCCGGGAATATCCGGACCAGTGGTTCTGGATCCATCAGCGCTGGAAGACAAAGAAGTGGCAGGCTGCGATGTAACAGGTCATGGTACTGCAGATGAGATTTCCGCCGATTATGAAATTCTTGTTGATGGAACGGACAATTTCCGCACGCGATACCTGATCAACGACCTTTGTGTGCGTACCGGCAAGACATACGTGTATGGCGCCCTCTACCGATTTGAGGGACAGGTGAGTGTCTTCGACGCCCGGAAGGGGCCGTGCTATAGATGTCTGTTCCCCGAACCGCCTCCAACGGATTTCATCGTCAATTCGGCAGAATCGGGTATCTTCAGCGTATTGCCGGGGGTCGTGGGAACGATACAGGCGTCCGAGGTTCTCAAGCTGATCCTCGGCATCGGCTCTCCTCTTTTTGGAAGGCTGTTGCTGTGCGACGCATTGCACATGAGTTTTCAAGAGGTCCTGTTGCCTAAAGATCCCGATTGCGCGATATGTGGTGCGGCGCCACCGAAGTACAAATTTTAAGCCTTGCTGATGTTCACAAGCGGATCGCCGACGGCCACCTTGTCCCCTGCGGAAACGTGCAGATCCGTCACCTTGCCGGCCACTTCCGCAGTGACGTTATTGAGCATTTTCATCGCTTCGAGCACGACCAGAATCTGCCCGACCGCCACCTGCTCGCCTTCCGTGACACAGACTTCGCTGACCGTGCCCGCGATCTGGGATCTCACCTCTCCCGCTTTGGCCGCCGCCTCGATTTCCCTGAGGGACAGGACGGCTTTTTTCCTGCCGGGGCCTTCCTCCTGCTCCATCTCGGTGATGATCGGCTCCGGATGGTGATCGATAATCAGATACGTGGCCGCATCGCCGGTCTTGGTCCGTCGCTGCGGACCGATTTCAATGGAATGCAGTTGGCCGAAAACATCCGGCACTTCGAACTTCTCTCCAAGATTGAAGCCGCCCTTCCGGAACCAGATCTTTGGCGATAGCACCCATGTTTTCCCATATTTCGCTTCAAATTTGAAGAAATCCACGGCATCATTGGGATGTTGGAGGTAGAGCACGAGTTCATCCGCGGAAGCGGCCCGTCCCAGGCGATGCTCCAGAACCTTCCTTTCCACGTTGATATCGATATCTTCAATCTTCTGATAGCAGGTGTCGCATTCAACGATTTCCTTCCATTCGGAGCCGAAAACAGCGGCGTAAATTTCATCGGCAGGCCGGTAGAAGGGAAACTCGCCGTAGCGGCCAAGCAGCAGGTTCTTCAGATCGTCGCTGACGTCCTTGTAACGAGCACCTTTGAGGACATTGTTGACGGCCGTGGTCCAGAGAATCTGTGAACCCGGCGTGACGCTCCACCAATTGCCTAGTTCCATCTGCACCCGGGGCAGCTCATTCTGGAGGATTTCGGGCATGCGATGCAGAAAATCTCCCTTTACGGCTTGCTCAAAGCTGGACCCGGTCGCGCCGCCCGGCAGCTTGTGGATTTGCGCCGATGGATCAAAACCCAGAAACTGGGATTCAAAATCCTTGTAATGCTCTCTCTCCGGCCTCAGGACGTTGGAGGTATCGATGACGGCCTGGCGGTCAATTCCGGCGGCGTGATAGCCTTCGTCATTGAGTAGATCCAGTACGGTCAGAAGCGGCGGAGGCCCGTAAAAACCGGTAAAGGCATGGTCGCTGGCATCGGTGATCTTTGCTCCTTTGCGGACGGCCTCGACAATGCGTCCAATATCGGCGCCATCCGTGTTATGACCGTGATAATGGACGATCAGGCCGGGGTATTTTTGCAGAATCGCCTCGACGAGTTCGCCGATCCGCCTGGGTGTTCCCAGTCCGCCGTGATTCTTGATGCATAGAATGATGTCTTCGCCGGTTACGTCCAGAATCTGACCCACCTTGCCGACATAGAATTCATTTGTATGTTCCTTGCCCGTGGAGAAACAGATGGACGGCTCGAGGATCCTGCCGGCTTTTTTTACCTCCTCAAATACCGGGATCATATTGGGGATGTGGTTCAGAAAATCGAAGACCCGCCATACGTGCACATAGCGGGCAAAACTCTGGACCGTTGCCCGGACAACATTTTCCGGATAGGGCCGGTATCCGAACAGATTGACCCCCCGGCAGAGCGTCTGAAACAGCGTATCCGGCATGCTTTGACTGAGCACTTCCAGCTTTTCCAGCGGATTGATCTGCTTGCGCAGCATATCGACATGTACGCTGGCCCCGCCGGTGATTTCAATGGAGAAATAACCAGCGTCATTGCGTGGCCTGGCTGCGAGAAGCTGTGTATGGGGCATAATCCGGTTCTTGAAGTCCGACTGCGAAAGATCCCTTTCCGTGTTGGTCAGGAAGTAACCTTTCTGCGACCGGATCTTGTCGAGGACATACGGCACGCCTTTGTCCGTTAATTCCCTCGGCTTGATTCTTTCATCCATAAGGTGTGATGACATATTCATAATGGTTCGACCCTGTTCCTCTTTAATCTACACTGATGTTATTTTATGGCGCCATCCGCTACCCGGTGTCGCCTGCCTGCTTTTCTCAATAGGCATAAGGATTAACTTTTTTCGTATGTATTTCCGCAATGAGCTTAGCCAGTTTCGCCACTTCGCGCTCCGGCTCCGGATACTTGAAAATCTCCGGGTGTGTTTCGAGGTATCCCGTGTCAAATCGGCCCGTCTGAAAGTCGGGCTCCTCGCAGATTGACAAGTAGAAGGGGATGGTTGTCTTGGGGCCGACAATGACAAATCCGTTCAGTGCCCGCTTTAAACGTTGCAGGGCCTGTTTCCAGTCATAGCCGCGGATAGTCATTTTGACGAGCAGTGAATCATAATCCATCGGAATCTTGTACCCCTGATACACAGCTCCGTCGAGCCTGACCCCCGGTCCGCCGGGCGACTGGTAAACGGCAACGCGTTTCCCGCCTTCAGGCATGAAGTTGTTTTTAGGGTCTTCGGCATTGATCCTGACCTGAACGGCTTTGCCCAGCAGGGTCACACGATTTTCAGGGATGTTAAGGGCCTGTCCCTCGGCAATCGAGATCTGCTGCCGGACAATATCAATCCCGGTGAGTTCCTCCGTCACCGTGTGCTCCACCTGCAGGCGCGTGTTCATTTCCATGAACCAGAAGGCATTGGTCTTCGAATCGACAAGAAATTCAACCGTGCCGGCATTGATGTATCCTGCTTCCCGCGCCGCCTTGATCGCGCAATCGTACATGGCCTTCAAGACGTCTTCGGGCAGATCGGCGGGCGCTATTTCGAGAAGTTTCTGATGCCGCCGTTGAATCGAGCAGTCCCGGGAACCCAGATGAATCGTGTTTCCGTGATGATCCGCCAGGATCTGGATCTCCACGTGACGGGGCGATTCGATGAATTTCTCCATATAGATATTTTCATCGTTGAAGGCTGACAGGGCCTCCGCCCTGGCCAGGGGCAACTGCACGATCAGGTCCGCCTCATCGATCACCTTGCGGATGCCTCGCCCTCCGCCCCCAGAAGAAGCCTTCAACATGGCAGGATAGCCATATTTGTTGGCAAAGGCAAAGGCCTCATTCATCCCGGCGCTTCCCCGGACAAGATCGCCCGTACCGGGAATAGAGGGGATGCCGACCCGCTCGACGATCTTGCGCGCCACAACCTTGTTGCCCATTGCACGGATGGCCTGCGGCGGGGGACCGATAAATGTAATGCCTGCTTTCTGACAGGCTTCGGAAAAATCGGCGTTCTCGGCGAGGAATCCGTACCCCGGGTGAATCGCGTCGGCGCCGACTTTTCGGGCCGCCCAGATCATTTTATCGATATCCAGATAATCCCTGCGCGGACCATCACCAATCATAATGGCATCATTTGCCAGTCGGACATAGTATGCCTCCCGATCCGGCTTCTCGTAGATAACAACCGCATCGAGCCCCATCTCCTGAACCGTTCTCATAATCCGAAGGGCAATTTCACCGCGGTTCGCAATCAAGACTTTTTTAATTTTTCTTACCTTAACGCCCATTTTTTAACCTTCCTGATTAATCTTCTCCGCTGAATCGGTTTAACAGCTTATTGGATTGCACGACTGACGACGGCATTGTGAATGTTCACGAATTGATCTCCGGCAATACGGCACCCCTATACTGATAACAAACGGTTATGTCAACCGGATTTTGTGATTTTGTCATTTAGAATTGTCTTGACTTTAAAAGAGCGGTTAAGCTAAACAGCGCGATCACACGGAACGTGTTTTCTTTGCATGGAAAGGAGTATTCATGGCAAAATATGACTCGAAATCTTTAAGGAATGTGACAATCATCGGACATGGCGGCACCGGGAAGACATCGCTTTGTGAATCATTTCTTTATATTGCAGGAAAATCGGACAGACCGGGCCGCGTGGATGATGGAACCTCCAGCATGGATTATGAACCGGAAGAACAGAAACGGCGCATCTCCATCAGCGCCGCAACAAATTTTTTTGACTGGGACAAGCACAAAATCAATATCATTGACACGCCCGGTGATTCCAACTTTGCCTATGACACCAAAAGCTGCCTTCGCATTACCGATAGCGCCATTGTCGTGATTGACGCGGTGGGTGGGGTCGAATTTCAGACCCAGAAGGTCTGGGAATACTCGGATGAATTCAGTCTCCCGCGGATCATCTATATCAACCGGATGGACAGGGAGCGGGCCGACTTTTTCAAAACCATGGACAGCATCAAGGAAAAACTCGGGAAAAAGGCAACGGCGGTATTCCTTCCCCTTGGCAAAGAAGACCATTTCAAGGGCGTTGTGGATCTGCTGTCCATGAAGGCCTACACCTTCGAAGATCCAAAGGGTGGCTACAAGACAATTGATATTCCAGATGATATGACCGATCAGGCAAATTCTTACCGGGAAACGATGGTGGAAGATATTGCGGAATGCGACGAAGCGCTCATGGACAAATATCTGGAGAGCGGCGAGCTCTCAATAGAAGAGATCAAGGCCGGCCTCCGCAAGGGCGTGATTTCCGGCGCCCTGCTGCCCGTGATCTGCGGTTCCGCAACGAAATATATCGGTTTAGCCCCCCTGATGGATATGATCGTGCAGGTTATGCCTTCGCCTGTGGATCGCGGTCCCGTAAAAGGCAAGAAACCCGGAACGGACAATGTGGAAGAACGTTCGCCGGAAGAAACGGCCCCTTTTTCCGCCATGGTTTTCAAAACCATTGCTGATCCCTATGCAGGCCGGCTGACACTCTTCCGGGTCTATTCCGGAAAGCTCAGCACCGAAGGGGCCATCTATAATTCCTCCCGGAAAAGTCACGAGCGGTTCAGCAGCACTTTCTTCCTGGAGGGAAAGAATCAGAAACCGGCTGAGTCCCTGGTTCCGGGCGACATCGCCGCCGTAGCCAAGCTCAAGGAAACAGCGACGGGCGATACCATCTCCAACGAAAAAGCGCCGATCGTCTTTGAAAAACTGGTTCCCCTGCCCACGATCATGTCCTTTGCCATCGAACCCAAATCCCGCGGCGACGAGGAAAAAATTGTCTCCTCTGTTCACCGGCTAACCGAGGAAGATCCAACGCTCACTTTCCACAGAAACGATCAGACCAGGGAAATGATCCTCTCCGGCATGGGACAGATTCACATCGAAGTGGCCGTCGAAAAAATGAAACGTAAATTCGGGGTGGAGGTCAATCTGAACATCCCCAAGGTGCCTTATAAGGAAACCATCAAAGGAAAAACAAATGTGCAGGGACGCTACAAGAAGCAATCCGGCGGTCGAGGACAGTTCGGCGACTGCTGGCTGGATATTGAACCCCTCCCCCGGGGCAGCGGTTTTGAATTTGCGGACAAGATCGTAGGCGGCGTCATTCCCGGGCAGTACCGTCCCGCCGTGGAAAAGGGAATCGTCGAAGCCATGGAGGAAGGCGTCCTGGCGGGTTATCCCACCGTGGATATGAAAGTCTCACTGGTGGATGGTTCCTACCACACGGTCGATTCATCGGAAATGGCCTTCAAGATTGCAGGCTCCATGGGATTCAAGAAGGGCGTGCTTGCTTGTCAGCCGACCCTGCTGGAACCCATTGTCACGATAGACATAGAAATCCCCGATGAATACCTGGGAGATGTTATAGGCGATCTCAACAGCCGGCGGGGACGCGTCCAGGGCATGGATACCAAAGGGACCCATCAGATTGTCAAGGGCCAGGTGCCTTTGGCCGAAATTCTGAAATATGCGCCGGATTTGCGATCCATGACAAGCGGCCGGGGGACGTTCACCTATACCCACTCCCATTACGAGGAAGTGCCGCCTTTTATTGCCGAAAAAATCATTGCGGCGTATAAGGCAAAAAAGGAAGAGGACTGATACAATCGCCTCATTCCGAGAGAGAAGCACAGGATGATGATCAGGGCCGGCGTCATTACCGTCAGCGATAAGGGTTCTGCAGGCCAGCGGGAAGACCAGAGCGGCCCTGAGGTTGAAAGGATTCTTAAAACCATCGGGATTGAAGTGATCCTTCGAGCCGTCGTTCCCGATGAAATCCATCAGATCCGGGACATCCTCGTTGACTTCGCCGATCAGCAGAAGATGGACCTTATTGTCACCACGGGGGGCACCGGCGTCGCGCCACGGGATGTGACACCGGATGCGACCTTGGGCGTCATCGACAAAGAGATCCCCGGGATGGCGGAAGCCATGCGTCGGGAGAGCTGCAAAATCACCCCCCATGCCCTGATCTCAAGGGCAGTCGTGGGCATCAGAGGCCGAACGTTGATCGCTAACCTGCCGGGCAGCCCCAAAGGCGCGAGAGAGAACCTTGCCGTCCTTCTGCCAGCGTTGCCCCATGCCATCGAAAAAATCAAGGGAGACGAACGGGAGTGTGCTGTCTGAGAAACTCAATGGCCATTGCCCGATGTGCGCCGGGCCAGTAGATTTTGCCGCAGTCCGGGCATTTCTGGAACGGAACGGACCGGTGATAGACGTAATCAGGAACCAATCCTTCCACATCGCGCCTGAAAACATTCTCCAGCAGAGCATTACAGCGTGCGCAGCGCCGGTAGAATCGTTCCATGTCAACGCACAGGCCCGTTTTTTCAATTACTTCCGCCAGTTGCCCCCGGACATGGTCGTGTTCAATCACCACGAGACGGCCGCGGAACTGCCGGCTGGCCATATCCCGCTTCCGCGTCAGGACAATCCGGTCCTCCTGTTGCGACCTTCTCAAAAAATCCCGGTTCACGTCCCCCCGGTCAAAGCAGGTATCATAACCGAGAACCCTGAGCCAGCGGGCCAATGTTCCCAGATTGACATCGGTTGTAAATTTCAGATCCGCCGATTTTATATCAGGCGTGGGATGGCGCTGAAATGACCGGCAGGCGGGTCCTAAGCGATCTATCATGGCGGGTGTTTTCGTTCAAGGCGCTTATGGATCGGTTTCGGTCGGATTTCGCTGATGGGGGCCTTCGATGATGGATGGAACCTCATTGGCCCGCAGATCCCGTCTTAACTCCCGGATGGTTTTGTTCAATTTATTGATCGTCCGGTTGAGCCGGAAGCGCTCGACAATCCCCATGAAACCGGCAAAAACAACGCCCGCAAGAAAAGTGACAAACAACAGGATATAAGTTTCTATGGTGATGCGATAAACCAGATATTGCAGTGTTACAGGGGCGGTGTTCTCCAAAGAGAAGGTAATGATAAAAAGCATAATGAGCATCACGATAATCGTGTAGACGATTTTCATCTCAATCCTCCCGCTGAAATTTCCGGAAACAGGGCAGCAGGTGGTCCCGGGTTGTCAAAATATCTTCCGGAATCACGCGTATTTTTCCCACCGTGCTCATGAAGTTTGTATCTCCGCCCCACCGGGGAATCACATGGGCATGCAGATGATCGTCAATGCCCGCACCGGCCGCCTTGCCCAGATTCATGCCGATGTTGAAACCGTGAGGCTGCATCGCTTCCTTCAATGACCTGACAGAAAGGTCAATCAACTCAAACATTTCAATCTTTTCAGATATTTGAAGATCCTCAATCTCGCTCAGATGACGATAGGGAATAATCATGAGATGACCGCTGATATAGGGATAGAGGTTCATCATCACGAAAGCTGTTTTGCCCTCATGCAGGACAAAATCATCCTCCCGGATAGAATCCCGACAGAAAACACATCCTTCCGGTTTCCCGCCTTTAATGTAAGTCATGCGCCAGGGCGCATAAATGGATTGCATTATTTCCTCCGTCCGGATGATCATAAAACCACAGCGTTCCGGTCTCAAGAAGTGTGCTTCGTATCATGAGGCGCCCTGAAAAGACAAGATTTTTTTCAAACGACGCAATGTAATCGACATGACAACTGGATCCGTTCGAATTTAAAGGAATGATCAATTTTATTGACGCCAATCGGTTATTGTGTTTGAAATCAGAAATTAGGGGATCCTGTTTGTGCAGACACCGCGCAAGGCGCCATATCAAGGACGAAAAGGAATTACAACCATGATCGAAGCAACCCTCAACAAGCTGGCCGGACACATTCTCGGGATGGATGAGGCGTCCCTTGTCTCGCTCTGGGAGAAATACAAAACGCGGACGGAAAATTTTGAAATTTCAAGAGAATGGGAAGAAGCCGTTATTATCTTCTTTATCATCAATGCCGTCCGGGCAAAAAACCAGATGTTCAATGAACAAATCCAGAAGCGCAATCAGCCACAACCCGAACCCGGGCAGGCGCCAAGACGTCCTCGTGGGAAACCGGACCTGAGAAGAGTGAAATAAGGGAAATACAGGTTTCACAATATGGACAACGAAACTGTCATTAAGAGAATCGAAGAACTGAGATCCCTCATAAACTATCATAACCGGCGCTACTACCAATTAGATGATCCCGAGATATTGGATGCCGAGTATGACCGTCTCATGAGAGAACTCATCGCTCTGGAACAGCAATTTCCAGAAATCGCTGTGTCTGATTCTCCTACACAGCGCGTTGGGGCTCCTCCCCTAAAAAAATTTCAATCCGTAAAACATCCGACACGCATGTTTAGCCTTGACAATGCATTTTCGGAACAAGAGATTTTGAAGTTCTATAACCGCATTAGAGAATCCCTCACTAACCTAAGTAAAGATATTTCCTTTGTCGTTGAACCTAAAGTCGATGGCGTAGCTGTAAATCTCATTTACGAAAACGGAGACTTTTCCGTTGGATCCATGAGAGGCGATGGAGAAAAGGGAGAAGATATTACTCAAAATCTAAAAACGATTCCCGCGATCCCTCTGAAAATGACCGAAAATGAAGGGACCCCCCTTCCTGAAATAATTGAAGTTAGGGGAGAAGTATACATAGAAATCGACGCCTTCAAGAAACTGAATGAACGTATATTGAATGAAGGTGGAACCTCTTTCGCGAATCCTCGAAATGCAGCATCAGGATCATTACGGCAGTTAGATACAGAAATCACTAACAGAAGACCCCTCGATATCTTTTGTTACGGAATCGGTGTTGCCAGAGGAATAACTTTTAAGAACCATTGGGAGGTTTTGCAAACCCTTTCCAAATGGGGATTCAAAGTCAACACGCAACGGATAATAAGAGCTGCCAATATCCAAGCGTGCATTCAATATTATCATGATATCAATAATATTAGAAATAATCTGCCTTACGAAATCGATGGAGTTGTCATCAAGGTTGATGATCTTGATATTCAAAAACGTCTGGATGAGATAGAGATTCAGAAACGCTTATCCGATTCCTATCGAGCCCCCCCTTGGGCAATTGCCTGTAAATTCGCCGCGGCACAGGAAACAACGACCATCGAAAAAATTGAAGTCCAAGTGGGACGAACCGGTGTATTGACGCCTGTGGCTATTTTAAAACCAGTCCAGGTTGGAGGTGTTAAGGTTAGCCGAGCTACCCTACATAACCAGGATGAAATCGATAAAAAAGGCATAAGGATTGATGATACTGTTATCATACAACGGGCGGGTGATGTCATCCCGGAGGTTGTAAAGGTAATTTCTGATAAAAAATTTGTTATGCCTACCCTCTGCCCTGAATGCGACTCACAGGTTATTCGCTTTGAAGGTGAAGTAGCGCATCGTTGTATAGGGGGATTGATCTGCCCGGCACAACGCAAAGGCGCAATACTCCACTTTGCCAGCCGTGAAGCGATGGACATTGATGGGCTTGGTAGCGAATTAGTAGATAGGTTAGTGAATAGTGGTATTGTTAAGACACCGGCAGATTTATACAGCCTAAACGCATCGTCCGTGGCAATATTAGAGAGAATGGCTGATGTTTCAGCATCTAATCTCATCACTGCCATTGAAAAAAGTAAACAAACTACACTTGGACGTTTTATATACGCATTAGGCATTCCAAATGTCGGCGTAGCAACGGCAAAAGACCTTGCAACGTTTTTCTGCAGTCTTGAAAGGCTGATGCAAGCGTACCCAAAAACAATAGATTATATTCCAAATATCGGGCCTGAAGTAGCAAAGTCAATTTCCCTTTTTTTTGCAGAACCTCACAACAAAGAAGTAATTACGCAACTAAAGAGAGCGGGGTTGTCCTGGGATGAACCAAGGAGCGACAGGGCAGGCAAAAAGAAGACCTTTCGTGATCTCTTATACTGGTTAGGCCAAAAGGTTAAAGAGATCGGATGGAATGGCATCCCACTCTTGGGCAAAGTATCATCTAATATTTTAGCAAGTAAATTTGTAAACATACAGCAATTATTAGATGCTGATGAAAAAGATTTATTACAGCTCGATGGAGTTAAACAGAAATTAGTAATAGAAATCGTAAATTTTTTCAAAGAACCTTATCATCTGGAAGTCATTAAGCAACTCCAAGAATGTGGCGTATTGTTGGATGAAGAAGTGCACGAACGGCTCACTTCTTCTTCACTTCTCAGCGGCAAAGTTTTTGTACTGACAGGGACATTAGCAAGCTTGAAAAGAGATGAAGTAAGAAGCAAAATCGAAGCAAGGGGGGGCCGCGTTTCAAGTAGTGTCTCAAATAATACTGACTTTATTGTCGTAGGTGCAGGACCAGGAACAAAGCTAAACGAGGCAAGGCAATTGGGCATAGAGGAATTGGATGAAGATAAATTTTTAGCATTGTTGGCTGAAGAAAATATAGAAAGGCTAAAGAATGAAGACAAAGATCATTTTGAGGGCCAACAGTAGCTCTGGTGATCCATACGATGTTCATTTTGACTTTTCAGATAATAGACTGATGGTTTTTTGCAACTGCCAAGCTGGAACATACGGAAAGCTCTGTAAACATAAGACTGGTCTTCTTGATGGAAATTTATCCATCCTTTTTGACAAGGCCGATCAAGAGAAGCTATTGCAAGTCATGGAATTGGTTAAAAAAAGTAAATACACAGAGGTAATGTCCGCATATAGTCTGATAAATAAAGAAATTGAGGAAATGCAGAAACAAGAGAAGAAGATCAAGGGGCAGATAGAGCTAATTTTGAAGACCGGCATAGAAATTTTTTAATAATCATTGCGATTAAAATACTTATGAAGGAGTTTCAGATGTTGAATGCCATTAGAGTCAATCTGTCACCGCAGGAGATTATCGGAGCCGTCAAGGCAATGAAAAGGAAGGAGAGGGACGCCTTTCTTGAGGATCTGCTGGCTGCAACAGCGCCTGAATATCTCGAAGGCATCAAAGAAGCGCGTGCCGATTATAAAGCGGGCCGAGTAAAAATTCACAAAGAGGTATTCGGACGTTGAGCTATCGACTTCTCTATACCCAACGCGCTGTAAAGGATATTTCCGGACTTAGCACTGACATCAGGAAGCGCATCGGAAAAACCCTTCTTCGCTATCTGGACAATCCTCACCAATACGCTGAAGTCCTTACTGATCCAGAGTTGGGTGGTTACCGTTTTCGCATCGGAGATTACCGCGTAATCTTCGATCTGGAAGGGGAGGAAATCGTTGTACTGCGAATAGGTCATCGAAAAGAAATCTATAAAAAAGCATAACATGAAGCGCATGCATGTATTCATTTCGGGAAGGGTACAGGGCGTGGCCTTCCGGCATTATACCGTGGAGACGGCCCGGTCTCTGAACCTTGGTGGCTGGGTGCGGAATCTGGACGACGGCCGCGTCGAAGCGCTCTTCGAGGGGGATGACGCCGCTGTGGACGCCATGCTGGCCTGGTGCAACAAAGGTCCTTCCCTGTCCCGTGTAACCCATGTGGACATGCAGGAAGAGCCCTTTTCCACTCAATACGAGGACTTCAAAATCAGGTACTGAATTCTTTCATGGTTTCGGCAAAACCAGACATGGCCCCGACAATGGTTTTGTCGTCCACGCAGTAAGCGATGCGGAAGTGCCCCGGACCGCCGAAACCGCTCCCGGGAACGGTCAGAATCCTCTTTTTCTGCAGGGCCCTGACAAATTCCACATCGTCCGGGATCGGCGATTTCGGAAACAGATAAAAAGCCCCGTCGGGTTTCTGGAATTCATATCCGCAGGCGGCCAGACCGTCGCAGAGCAGATCCCGCTTTCTTTTATATTCGCTGACATCCACGCGCATCCCCTGGATGCCGGCAATCACGCGCTGCATCAGGGCGGGCGCATTGACGAAGCCGAGAATCCGGTTGCACAGGACCATGCCGCTGATGACCTCGTCTATTTCAAAGATGTCCGGATTAACGGCGATGAATCCGATCCGCTCGCCCGGCAGGGAAAGACTCTTGGAATAGGATGTGGCAATGATGCTGCTGGCGTAGGCTTTCAGAATACTGGGGACCTGGATGCCGTCATAGACGATCTCACTGTAGGGTTCGTCGGAAACGAGATAGAGGGTCTTTCCCAGTGCCCGGCTCTTTTCCCGAAGCAGATCGGCAAGTTTTCGGATGGATGCTTCGTCATAAACCTTCCCGGTGGGATTGTTGGGCGAATTGATCAGGACAACCTTGGTCCTTTCGTTGATGGCATCTGACATAGCCTCCAGATCGAGAGAAAAATCCTCTTTCGTCTTGACCGTTTTCAGGACACCGCCGGCATTGTCGACATAAAAACGATATTCCACAAAAAAGGGCGCAGGCGTCAGGACCTCGTCTCCGGCATCTAACAGTGTTTTCAGAATGACATTCAACGCACCCCCGGCGCCGCAGGTCATCATGATATGATCGGCCAGCAGGATGACCTCATGATTCCGGCTGAGATAGGCGGCCACCGCGGCGCGGGTTTCCGGATATCCGGCATTGGGCATGTAGGCATGCTTGCCGGGCGTGTCGATCCCGACGATTCGGCTCAGATGTTCCTTGAAAGAAACGGGCGGATCGATATTGGGGTTGCCCAGGCTGAAATCAAAAACCTGATCCGCCCCATACTGTTTTTTCAGGTTGACGCCCTCCTCAAACATCTTTCTGATCCAGGAAGACTGGCCCATAAATCCCTTTATTTTCTTTGAAATGGTCATGGCATGCTCCTTTGTGATGACGCCAGGTTTTTAAGGCGTTTCTTTTTAACACAGCCGTTTCCGTTGGTCAATCCGGAATGCTTGACATTTGCAGCATCATCCCGTAGATTGACGAAAAGTTGATGACGGAGAAACAACCTGTGCCGATTTATGAATTCCAGTGTAATAAATGCAATATTGAATTTGAAGTGCTGTTCCGATCCAGCGACGAGAAATTAAAGATCGTCTGTCCAGCCTGCAAATCCGGAAAAACCACAAAGATGATGTCCGCCTTTGCCGGCGGGAAGTCAGGATGCAATTCCTGTGCAGCCACCAGCTGCAGCACAGGCTGAGGACACTGATCGCTGCGGCAGGTCGCCGCAATCAAACCATTCGCTTTTTTCCCCAAACCGGTTTGCATGTTTTCCTGCAACATTTTTCATTGCAGAAAAGAAGACAATCCATTATAAGGGGCAAGCTTTTAAAAGGAACTTTCGAAAGGAGTTTTCAGCATGAACATTCTGATTTTTGGACCCAACGGCAGCGGCAAGGGCACCCAGGGTGCCGTTGTGCAGAAGAAATTCGGCATGCCCCACATTGAAACCGGCGTGATCTTCAGGGAAAACATCAAAAAAGGGACAGATCTGGGAAAGCAGGCAAAAGGTTACATCGACCGGGGAGAACTGGTTCCCGACGCAATCACGATCCCGATGATCCTGAACCGCCTGAAGGAAGACGATTGCAAGAAAGGCTGGCTCCTCGATGGGTTCCCTCGCAATCTCGCCCAAGCCGAAGCCCTCTGGCAGGCCCTCGTGAAGGAAAATATCAAACTGGACTACGTGATTGAAATTCTTCTCGATCGTCAAAC
>Ga0105152_10000273_pt1 | contig 14282 bp, 13 predicted proteins | sample LakBais05cmmetaG_FD_81534 | JGI IMG/M metagenome (GOLD analysis project Ga0105152, IMG submission 81534) | Lake sediment microbial communities from Lake Baikal, Russia to study Microbial Dark Matter (Phase II) - Lake Baikal sediment 0-5 cm | ecosystem: Environmental > Aquatic > Freshwater >...
ATCATCTTGCTTGACAATCTCTTGAATGACAGCATCACTGGAGGCACTCAATAAACGTTGGATCAAGTTCAAACGATCTTGCTGAGCCTGAAGCATTTCTTTTGTTATTCCATCCGCCTCTAAGATACGCTCAAGCAATCCTTGTAACGTTAATACAGCCTGTGGTCTTAATAAATAGCCTTTACGTTGTTCTTGAGACAAACGATTTACTACCTGGTTGATCATTGAGCCAATGATCCGCTCCTGTTCGTCGCGGGGCATATTTAATTCGAGTGGAAAGTATGTAAGCAACATTTCTTTTTGCGGGTCATGATATACGATCGGGGTTGCCAATACCCCCTGATAACCGCAATTTTGACACTGGATCACGTTGAAAGAACCCGATAATAAACGTTGCTTGTAAGCGGGATCAGTACCAGCGTCAAATAGTTGGTCGACTTCAGCAATGAGCGGTTGCCTGCAATTGGGGCAATTGATGCGGGTTTTTGGCATTAGATTCTCCGATCGGTGGGATTATTGGCACAAAGATGATGATTATACTACGTTTGTCGTTGCCCTTCTCTGGGTAAGGAAAAGCAAATCCGCGCCCCCTCCCCTGATTTGGGATCCACCCATATACGACCCCCGTGGGCTTCGATCACCGCACGCGCCAGGTACAATCCTAATCCTGCTCCTTTGGTCGTGCGGGATGTTTCTGAAGAGCGATAAAAACGGTCAAATACATACGGGATGTCTTTCGATGGAATACCTGGTCCTTGATCACTCACACAGACTACTACTTGCTCTGGACGAATCTGCCCGGTAATCCGGATTTCACCACCCTCTTTTGAATATTTTATCCCATTCGAAAGTAGATTAGATATCACCTGCTCCAAACGGTTCTCATCCCCTAAGATAACCGGGAAATTTTCTGGAAAATCAACCCCAATCGTGTGACGGTCTGTTTGAGTTCTAAAACGTTCAGCAATACGGGTTACCAGGTCTATGAGGGTTACATCTGACATTTCCAACTTTAGAGCCCCGGCTTGTAAACGGGAGGCGTCCAATAAATTCTCGATAAGCTCAGTTAAACGATCGGCTTCCTCCTCAATAACCCCCAAACTATCCTCGACTATTTCCCGATCCCAAGAAGCGTCTTTACGGCGTAAGGTACCCACATATCCCTTGATTAAAGCTACAGGAGTCTTTAATTCGTGGCTTATTACCGAAATAAAAGTACTTTTTATCTCTTCGGCCTCACGAAAACGGGTTATATCACGTATGGAGGCGATGACATTAATTAAATTACCTTCAGAAGACATTAAAGGAGCATATGTAATACCAACCGCCAGGGGTGGGCTTCCTTTACGCTCTAAATCGCCTTCCAGGTATAGGGTAGCATTCGGGGTGAGAGGCCACCCACCTGCCTCCGCCTGTTCCAGGGTTTGCCCATTAATAATCCGTGACCATTTTACGATTTCATCATGAGACGCTCCCCGGATATCTCCCACTGGAATTTCTACCATGCGTGCAAATGCTGGATTACATCGTTCTACGGTATGGTTGGGCGCTAATATCAAGATCCCATCCGCAGCAGAATCCAACAAGGCATCCATACGCTGTTTTTCATTCGTGATTTGGCTATAGAGCTGGGCATTATGAACCGCAATGGCAGCCTGATCAGCAAAACTCTGTAAAACTGCCCGGTCGTTAGCCGAGAATACACCTGCGTAACTACGAAATATGAATATCACACCGATAACACGTTGTCGTGCAATCAAGGGTAAACCCACCCCGGTCAGTAAACCCCAACTGACTGAACGGGTCAGGTTTTGTAAAAGACGGTTGATCTCAGGAAGCTCGAAACTGGCTGGATCTTCGGTCTCAGGCATCGCATTTAACAACGGATCCAGGTAACGTAAAAAAGCGGGGGGGATACCATGGGAAGTCTCCACGGCCCACCCCCCGCGTTCTTTTCTTAAAGATATCAATCCAGCTTGCCCTGCCAACATTTCGACTGAGATATCCAGGATACGGGCGAGTAAGTTATCCAGGTCCAGCTCTTGCGTGATGGCACGAGCAATTTCCAGCAAAGCCTCTCGCTGGCGAATGCGGTTGTCAGGGAGCATGCTGTTGTAAAGGTTCCTTCTTTCGTTCAGCGATGGTAATGGCTTCCTCGAGGATCTCTAAACCCTGTTCCAACTCATCCTTGCTTATGCTAAGAGGCGGGCAAATCCGTACAACGCTCTTACCACAGCCCAAAGTTAGTAAACCACGCTCGAAAGCCAGATCGACGATTCGCTCTCGTAAATCGTGATCCGCTTCCTTAGTCTTTCGGTCTTTAACCAACTCCACACCAATCATTAACCCAATCCCGCGCACCTGTCCAATGCTGGGATGCCTGGCCATGATCTCTTCCAGGATATCCATAGCGTAGTCGCCCATTTCGACTGTATTCTGCATATATTCATTCTCAATCAAGTCAATTGTCGCCAGAGCAGCTGCACAGGCGATCGGATTCCCACCATATGTGTTGCCATGAGAACCGAGTGGCCAGGTGACCACACTCTTACGTGCAATCATAGCACCCAGTGGGATCCCTGAAGCAATACCTTTACCGACACACACAATATCCGGTTCCGCACCCATATGCTGGATCGCCCACCATTTCCCGGTACGCCCCATTCCACTTTGAACTTCATCCACAATAAGTAGTATCCGGTGCCGATCACACAGCTTTCTTAATGCAGGGAAAAAGGAAGGTGACGGTACAATATAACCACCTTCTCCCTGGATCGGTTCAACCAATATGGCGGCAACATCATCAGCAGGCATTAATTTTCCCAGGATCTGATCATCAATGTATCGAACAATCGTCTCCCCATAATCTTCACCCGGAAGAGACTCGAGTAACAGGTGGTACGGGTCAGGGTAAGGTACGTGTACTACCCCACCCATTAAAGGATAAAAACCCTCGTGATAGATTGGCTTGCTCGCTGTGAAAGTAAGGGAACCTAAAGTACGACCATGGAAGGCTCCCAAAAAGCCAATAAAATTACTAGCACCGGTGTGGTACCGGGCTAACTTAATAGCTGCCTCCACGCTTTCTGTGCCGGAGTTCGTCATAAAGGATACGGCATCTTCTTTAAAGGGGGCAATCAGATCTAGTTTCTCCCCAAGTTCAACCCATTTCGTATGGTAAAAATCAGATGAAATATGAATAAACTTTTCGGCTTGTTCTTGGATCGCTCGCACAACATTAGGGTGACTATGACCAGTTGCGGTAACAGCGATGCCTGCGGTGAAATCTAAAAACTGGTTACCGTCGACATCCCATACATGAGTTCCACGTCCATGATCCATGACAAATGGGTAACCCCGCGGATAGGAGGGTGAAATAACGGCCTTATCGCGCGCAATAATCGCTTGGGCCTTAGGTCCGGGAAGTTTCATGGGTTCCATAGTACCTCGCTTTCTTTTTTGTCCTGGAGATGGCTTATCTATACGAAATCCGGCGGTCTCGTAAATTTCCAGGTTGATGATATTCTCCAATCACCGGATAATAAAATTATATCATCTCCCCCTGACAGGCGGCAATGGAGGGTTAAGAAATCAATACACTTTATTAATGAAAGATACACTAGTATAATCCCCATTTGCGGAAGTGCAATTTATTCCCCATGACAAATCCCTTCATTTTCCAACTCCAAGCCCAACAGAGGCGCGCCCGGGCGGGAATTTTTTATACACCCCACGGTCCTCTTCCTACCCCTCTCTTCGCCCCCGTAGGCACCCAGGCGACCGTAAAAGCCATGACCCCTGCCCAATTAAAGGAATTGAATACCAGCCTGATCCTGGCTAATACCTACCACCTGTACCTTCGACCGGGCGATGAACTAGTAAGGGAGATGGGCGGGTTACACAGCTTTATGAACTGGTTAAACCCAATCCTGACTGATTCGGGCGGTTACCAGGTTTTCTCTCTGGCAGATAACCGAAAAGTCGATGATGATGGTGTGACGTTTAAAAGCCACATCGACGGTTCCATCCACCGTCTTACGCCTGAAAAGGCAATCGAGATCCAGGAAAACTTAGGCGCCGATATTATTATGGCACTTGACGAATGCGCCCCACCCTCCGATAGGATTGTCAATGAAAGGGCGATGGCGCGCACACATGCCTGGGCAGAACGCTGTTTAACTGCCAAACAGCGCTCCGATCAGGCGTTATTCGGCATCGTGCAAGGCGGTATATTCCATGATTTACGCCAGGCATCCGCAGAGTTTATTAGTTCAAAAAATTTTCCGGGCAACGCGATCGGGGGATTGTCGGTGGGAGAAACGAAAGCAGAGATGCATTCTGTCCTGGAGTTAGTAGATACAATCCTACCGGAAGATAAGCCCCGTTACCTGATGGGCGTAGGTACCCCACAGGATATCGTCAATGGGGTGTCGCGTGGGATCGACCTCTTTGATTGTGTGCTTCCGACTCGCCTGGCACGTCATAATGCTGCCTTGACTCGCACCGACCGGTTGAATTTATTAAATGCTAACTTTGCTAAGGATCCAAAACCGATCGATGACATGTGCGGTTGTTATACCTGCCAGCATTTTTCTAGAGCTTACATACGCCATCTGATTGTCGCTAAAGAGATGCTAGCTGCAACACTGCTTTCCATTCACAACCTGCATACCCTGATCCAATTGACCCAGGATATTCGGCAGGCAATCCTCACTGGGCAATTTGATACTTTTATGACTGATTTCTTTGCGAGGCAATCATGACTTTACTTCAAGCCCTTTTCATGGGTATCTTACAAGGACTTACTGAGTTCTTACCCATCTCCAGTTCTGCTCATCTGATAATCGCCCCTTTTATACTAAATTGGAAAATCCCTTCGCAGCAAGCGTTTATTTTTGATGTATTGGTACAGGATGGAACATTACTGGCAGTGATCGTTTTTTTCTGGCGCGATTTGTATAATATCATCCGGGCTTTCCTAAAAGGCTTATGGAATAGGAAGCCCTTTACCGATCCCTTGTCACGCTTGGGCTGGTATCTGATTCTAGCTACCATCCCAGCCGGTATATTTGGACTGACGGTGAAAAAAGCTGTTGAAAATGCCTTTGGCAACCCCTTGGCAACCGGTATTTTTCTATTGGTCACAGCTTGTCTTTTATTGGCAGCGGAGTTTATAGGTAAGCGTAGCCGTCCATATGACCAGCTAAACTGGAAAGATGCGATATTCATGGGGATTTTACAGGCAATCGCCATCTTCCCAGGCATTTCGCGTTCGGGTGCGACCATTACAGGAGGTATGCTGCGGAATCTCGATCGAACTGCTTCAGCCCGTTTCTCTTTTTTAATGTCTGTACCCATTATGCTGGCAGCCGGTTCTCTGGCAACACTCGATCTGCTGCGAATCCCCAATTTATCCGGGGAATTAACGACTATTATTGTGGGTTTTTGCGCGGCAGCCATGGTAGGTTACCTGGCGATCCGTTGGTTACTCGCATACTTAGCTCGGCGCCCATTGCATGTCTTTGCTGGTTATTGTGGGGTAATAGGTCTCGTAGTTATATCCATTGCTCTTTTTCGAACCCATAACCTACCCCAAGTAACCTCTCCGTTACAGACACCGGTTGCTTTACAGGTGGCTCTTAGCCCAGAAATACGCCCTCTAGAAAACACTCTACAAGAATGCGCCCAGAAGATCTCTGGAATTGCCCTATTTATCAATGAAATTACATCACTGTCACTAGATGTACAAAAATACGACCTTACCTTTCGGCTCAGTGCCGACCCTACTTTACCACCTTTTGTAAGCCAAATTGGCGTAGAGAACATCCTCGTAGTCCTCCACCCGTCTAATACAATAGCCAACCTATCCTTGGCTGATCTGCGCTCCTTGTTCACTGGAGCGATATCCAATTGGGAAAGTTTGAACGGAAAACAGATCCCTGTTTCGGTATGGGTATATGCGCCAGATAATTCAATAAGCAGGATATTTAAGGCGGCTGTCATGGATGATGAGGCCACCACTTCCCTGGCGTTTTTAGCTCCAGATCCCGCTATACTGCTGAAAGCAGTCAGCGATGATCCAGGCGCGATCGGATACCTTCCGAGTTTATGGCTAACAAAAGCAGTTCGCCAGGTTTTAATCGATGATAAATCGGTAACTCAGGCTCTCCTGCAACCACTCCTGGCAATGGCGCAATCAGAGCCCCAAGGTGTAAGCCGCGCCTGGCTGGCATGTGTGCAAGGAAATTTCAAATGATGGAAGTAACACCAGTCACACTGTTTGGGAAAATAATCCACCTCGAACCACTTAGCGAGGTCCATGTGCCAGACTTAACGGTCGCTGGTCAAGATGAAAGTATCTGGCGTTATATGTTATATGGCACGATCAAGACTGAATCCCAAATGCGCGCCTGGGTGCAGGAAATCTTAAGCCGGCAAGATAAAGGCACTGATCTTCCATTCGCCATCATTTCCTTAGATACCGGTCGGGCTGTAGGGGCAACCCGATACATGGAAATCCGACCAAAAGACAGGGGATTGGAGATTGGGGGAACCTGGATACAGGTAGATTACCAACGAACTCCGATTAATACAGAAAGCAAATACCTCTTGTTAAAGCACGCTTTTGAGACTTTAGAATGTATTCGGGTACAATTTAAGACGGATTTACGAAATGAACGCTCTCAGCGCGCCATCGAACGGTTAGGCGCAATAAAAGAAGGTGTGTTCCGAAAGCACATGATTACGCCTGAAGGGTTCATTCGCGATTCAGTGTTCTATAGTATTGTTGATTCAGATTGGATTGTCCTCAAAGCCAGGTTAGAGGCAATATTAGGAATTTAATTTCCCGGCATTCTGACCAGAGAAGCTTTTTTATATTCTGATTACACCCAGATTCATGCTGCTTTAAGGGAACCATAAAGATACCAAAATTTTGTTTTAGGAAATTCTTTTTCCAAAACAGCCTCCCAGACAAAATTCCCTGGCATGAAAACCGCTGATAATAACTTTTCCAATCCCGACAGCATCTCTTGTTCGTTAGGTGGGATCTGATCCAACTCATCCGTAAGTAACTGCAACATGACTCTCCGTCCCACCTCGTAAGGGTAACGATCTATATTTCCAGCAGGATCATCGCGGTAATCTTGAAGAAAATCTCTCCATAAATTAAGCCTGCCCTGGAATTCCCTTAACGCCTTTTTCCCCCAGGCTACGCGCCAATTCTGTCTCGAACTTTTTAATTGAGCAGATAAACGATTCAACTCAGCCTGTTGTGAGCTATTAAGTGTGTAAGCGTTAAGTTTACATTGGTTTAATAATAACGTCCCCAATGTCAGACGTTGAAAAGGTAAATCACCGGATGGGGTATGATGCTCTAAAGGCCAATAAAGCTCATTGGACAGCAGATAATTATCCAGCTCAATGATCCCTGCTTTCAGGAAACTCAAATTATATTCAACCATGGCTGCATTAATTTACCTGCGAGTTTTTAATGCTTCTTCTACGGCTGTCAGCAGCTTATCCTTCGTGGTAGGTTTCGTTAAATACTTGAACGCACCCATATCACTGGCTTTGACCATATCATCGATGCTTGTTTTTGCAGTCAAAAAGATAATGGGTGGCACCGGATGCAACACGACTTGCAGGGAAATATATACCTCGAACCCTGAGCGTTCTGGCATCATGATATCCAGGATCACAAGATCCACAGTTTCATGATTGTTCTCCATTATCCGCAAGCGATCAATTACTTCATCCCAATTGGATGCGCTGTAAATCCGGTACCCCTTACGTTGCAATGTAATCCTTAGAAGGGAGAGAGTATCCAGATCATCGTCGATAATCAGGATACGCGCACCAGTTAAAATAGCTCGACTCAATCCGACTGGTTTCACAATATTAACCTCAATGGTTCATGAATATAAACTGACAGGGCTTGCAAGAAACGCGCAGTCTCGGCTCCATCGCTAACCCGGTGATCAACCGATATGGTGGTATTCATGCGTAATCCGGGCTTTACCTCACCATTTACGACAACCGCCACCTCCCGCGCAGTTCCCACTGCCAAGATAGCCGTCTCAGGAGGGTTTATTATCGCTGCAAAGTTTTCAACATCGAACATCCCTAAATTACTAACTGTAAACGTAGAACCTTCGACATCTTCCGGACGTACCTTACCATGACGGGCACGTTCTGTCATACTACGAATTTCCATTGCTATCTGCCGTAGCGGTTTACGATCAGCCTCTCGGCATACGACCGTCAGCAATCCTCCTTCAACCGTTACAGCCACTCCAATATTAACCTGACCATGCTGTCGTATTTTATCATCTACTAAGGAGGCATTCAGGTTCGGAAATTGCCGAAGGGTTTGTGCAACTCCTTTCACAATGAAGTCATTGACCGATATTCTCTCGTTTTCTAGTAGTAAATTATTAAATTGTGAACGCAACTCCAGCATGCGTCCAACGTCATATTCATGAGTGACGTAGAAATGTAGCTTGGCAGCCTCGTTCACGATGTGGTCCATCGCCGAAAAGGCGAAATTTATCGTCATCAACTCAGCAACGGGTCGTAAACCGGTTAACGCCGCCCCAATCGCTGCACCCACAATCGCAGCTTCTGATATTGGAGTATCGCGGACTCTTTCTGCGCCAAAATGATCATAAAAACCTTTCGTGACTGCGTAGGTTCCCCCCCATAAACCCACCTCTTCTCCCAGGATAAACACTCGTTCATCACGTTCCATTTCCTCCCATAAAGCCTGAGATATCGCCTCCCGCATGGTAATCCTCGGCATAAGTACCTCTTATTGAAAGACTCCTGGTAAATCCCTTTTTCGTGTATCCCGATTTTATAAATTAGTTTACATACACGTTTTCGAATAATGTTTCCGGAGCCGGTTCTGGGCTGGACTCGCCAAATTCTACGGCATCCAGGACATCGGCTTTAGCTTGAATCTCTATACCATCCAATTCGTCTTGCTGGGCAATATGATTCTCCACCAGGTAATGTTGATATATCCCGATGGGATCATTCTCCTGCCACTTTTTAATTTCATCTGCCTTGCGATAACGCTCTGGGTCGCCCATCGAATGCCCGCGGTAACAATAAGTTACTATTTCCAGGAAATGAGGACCTTTCCCAGAGCGGATCAAGTCCAGGTATTTTAAAGCTGCTTCACGCACCGTAAGCACATTCATCCCATCGATGCGTTCATTTGGAATCTGGTACCCCTCTGCTTTTTGGCGGATCTCTCCGACTGCCGAGGCCCGGTCTACGGATGTCCCCATCCCATATTGGTTGTTTTCACACACCCATAATATGGGTAAATTCCAAACCTTCGATAAATTAAATGCTTCATGGAAGTAACCGATATTCGTCGCGCCATCACCAAACATACAGATGGTGACCCCATTCGTATGCTGGTATAGATCACCGAGTGCTAATCCGGCAGCGATGGGCAGGTGAGCACCCACGATGGCATGACCACCCCAATAATTCTTCGTCACATCTGCCATATGCATCGACCCGCCTCTACCTTTAGAAATACCCGTAGCCTTGCCCAACAGTTCTGCCACTACCTGTCTGGGAGGTATCCCGGCATTAATCGCCACTCCATGATCGCGATAAGCTGTGATGATTCGATCTTGCGGTTTCCTGGCAGATATCAACCCGGTGCTGACAGCTTCTTGACCAATGTAAAGGTGCAAGAAACCCCCAATTTTCCCCTGTTGGTACAATTCGGCGGCGCGCTCCTCCATATGGCGGATCAGCACCATCTGATAATACAGTTTTATATATTCATCTTTTTCCATAACAAAAACCCTGAGTTATTTATGAACCATAAAACTATCGAGTGCCTTTTTACAACCTTATTAAAATTATACCAGAGCGCTCTAAAACACATCTAAAAATCCACCTTTGGTTGTATAATCCATCTCTGATTGCCCAGGGAGGGCAAAATATGTCTTTCAATATCCTGTATATCACCCATGCCTTGAATGGACTCTTGATGATCGTCATGCCCATTGGGCTGGGGTTTTATCTGACACGAAAATACCGTCTGAGCTGGCAGTTATATTGGGTTGGTGGAGCTATTTTCATCCTTTCCCAGGTATTCCATATCCCGTTCAATGCTTTAGTAAGTCTGCTATTCCAAACCGGGCGGTTACCTACTCCATCAGTTGAATGGAGATTAGCTTTCAATTCGATATTTTTAGGCTTAAGCGCGGGATTCTTTGAAGAATTCGCCCGTTACCTGATGTACCGATGGTGGACCAAGGATGCCCGATCATGGAGCAAGGCATTATTACTGGGGGCAGGTCATGGTGGGGTAGAAGCGATCGTCCTGGGTATCCTGGTGTTCATCTCATATTTTATTATGATTGCAATGCAAGGCATCGATTTAACCAAAATAGTATCAGGAACACAACTTAGTGTCGCCCAGGCACAGTTGACAGCTTACTGGTCCTACCCCTGGTTAGACTCATTGCTTGGAGCAGTAGAACGGTTATTCACATTATGTGTGCAAGTTTCATTTTCTGTGATGGTCTTGCAAGTTTTTACTCGAAAGAAATTATACTGGTTGTTCATCGCCATCACCTGGCACGCATCTATTGATGCGATTGCTGTCTATGCTGCCAGCCTGTGGGGGCCTTATGTCACAGAAGCTCTCGTTGGTGGTTATGCCATTGCCAGTTTAGTGTTGATCTACGCCCTTCGCCAACCAGAGATGCCAGAAGTTATCGAGGAAATGCCTCCCTTGCCCCCTCCACCCACATTTACACCAACTGAAATTATCGAGACTGAGGATAAAATCCAAGAAACCCGTTACAATTAACGAATGGAGATCCTTTCATGATCCAGACAGAAAACTTAACCAAGCGTTTTGCAAACACCCTGGCGGTTGACCGCCTGACTCTGCAGGTGAACGAAGGAGAGGTATTCGGCTTTCTCGGGCCAAACGGGGCTGGGAAAACTACCACTGTGCGAATGCTTACCAGCCTGATCGCACCCACCAACGGTACAGCCATTGTCAACGGGTTTCAGATCGGAAAAGAGGATATCGAAATTCGACGCACAGTTGGGATCTTAACCGAAACACCCGGAATGTATGACAGCCTGAGTGCTGAATATAATTTACGTATTTATGCCAGTCTTTATGAAGTAGAGGATGCCAAAGGTCAGGTCGAAAAATATCTACGTATGCTGGGATTATGGGAAAGGCGCTTTGATGAAGCCGGGACATTCTCTAAAGGCATGAAACAGAAATTGGCGATTGCCCGCGCTCTGCTACATGAACCCAAAATCCTGTTCCTGGATGAGCCTACAGCCGCGTTAGATCCAGAATCGGCGCACCTGGTGCGAGATTTTATCGAGGAATTGCGTAAAGAAGGTCGGACAATTTTCCTCTGTACACATAATTTGGATGAAGCTGACCGGTTGTGTGACCGGGTAGGTGTTTTTAAGACCCATCTCCTGGTTATGGACACCCCTGCCCGGTTGCGTTCGAAGTTATTCGGTAAAAAAGTTGTCTTTCACCTGAGAGCGGTCAATGAGGAATTGGTAAAGATTGTGAGCAGTTTACCGTTTATCCGTGAGACCAAGACAATGGATAATAAAATCATCGTCACGCTTGATAACCCCGAGGAACACAACCCAGACATTATCCGTGTTCTGGTTGAAGCAGGAGCGGGTGTTCAATTTGTAGGCGAGTTACGTCATTCTTTGGAAGAAGTTTATTTACAGCTTGTACAAAATGCTTGATTACATACTGCCTTTTTGTCGAATCAGGAAAAATAATCATTATGGATAAAATAACCACAATCATCAAAAAAGAATGGGCGGAAGTATTTAAGAACCGCATGGTAATATTTACGGTCGCTTTCCTACCCGTGATCATGACCATTCTTCCCCTTGTCATCCTTTATACTACTCGGGATACTGGCAGCATGGGTGATTTAGGCAATGTAACCAATGAGATGCCTGCCCAGTTTAGCGCCTTCTGTTCATCCAACCTGAATTCAGGTGAATGTTTCCAGGTTTACATAGTCAGCATTTTCATGCTGATGTTTATGATTATACCGGTGGCGATCCCTGCTACGATTTCAGCATACTCAATCGTAGGGGAGAAAGCTACTCACAGCCTGGAACCCTTATTGGCGACCCCGATTACTACCCTCGAGCTGCTTATCGGGAAAAGTCTGGCGTCCGCTATCCCGGCAGTCCTGGCAACCTATATGGCATTTGGGGTGTATGCATTAGGAGCCTGGATTATCATCCCAAACAAATTCTTATTGGCAGCCTTACTCGACCTACGGTGGTTTATCGCCATTTTTATCGTTGGCCCTTTGATTGCTGTTATGGCAATTAACTTCACCATTATCGTCTCCTCCCGCGTCACTGACCCACGCGTGGCAGAGCAACTCTCGATGGTAGTTATTGTGCCGATATTGGCAGGTTTTTTCGGTCAGATGACAGGTTTTTTCTTAATTAATCGTCGGATAATTACCATCATTGCACTGGTGATGATCGTTCTGGACGCCGGGTTGTTCTACCTGGCTGAACGTCTGTTTCAGCGCGAGACTATTCTCACCCGATGGAAATAAATCCATGAAAAAAACTCCCATTATCTCACCCCTCTTCGCTATCCTATTGGTAATTTTAGTCGTAACCATAACGGTTATTCCAATTTCCGCCAAGGCGCAGAGCAACGATGAGCTGGTCCTCCACGTGCGCCGTGACTTCGGGTATTCCTCTGGCACTGGCAAGATCCAGGGCGCTTTTTCAATCACTGCGAATGGCTCTGAGAACCTGGCGCGAGTCGCATACTATATTGATGATCAAAGCATCGGGGAATCTAATCAGTCGCCGTTTAGAGTTAAATTTAGCACCGATAACTACCCGAAAGGTGTCCATACTATCTACGCAGTAGGTTATACCTCAGACGGGCGCGAGCTACACTCGAAAGAGGGAAAAGCGGAATTTGTCAGCGCTGAGGAGGGTTGGAAGGCTGCCGCAGAGATCGGTGGACCTCTTATCGGAGTGATGATATTGATAGTTTTACTGGCAACTATCCTCCCAATGATCAGAACTAGAGGGAAGAAAGAAGAACTTCCCTACGGTACAGCCCGTAATTATGGGATCAGAGGTGGAGCAATTTGTCCCCAGTGTAAACGACCTTTCGTTTTGCATCTTATGGGGTTAAATCTACTCACCCACCGGCTCGATCGCTGCCCCTATTGTGGGAAATGGAGCGTGGTTAAAATTGCTTCTATGCATGAATTGCGCGAGGCTGAAGCGGCTGAATTGGCCGACGCGAAAGTTTCGGTTGAGATCCCACCTGAAAGTGAAGAGGAGAAGCTACGTAAGGAACTGGAGGATTCGCGCTACCAGGGGATGTGAGTAAAACCGTTCGGATTGTTAATGGATTATGCGGTGATTGGACGCCTTGGATCAGCTATCCACTGGCTCCAAGAACCTACAAATAGCTTGCCATCCCCAAGCCCGGCGTGTAACAACGCCAGGAGGTTGTGGCAAGATGTCACTCCTGAGCCACAATGGAAGATTACATTTTGAGGGGGGATATCCCCGATAAGCCTTTTATAATGCCGGTATAATTCCGCTTTGGGGCGAAAAGTACCGTCCGGAGCCAGGTTTCTTGCATATGGGGCGCTTAATACTCCTGGAATATGCCCTGCCACGGGATCAATCGTCTCGTTTCGCCCGTGATACCGCTCCCTGGTACGGGCATCGAAAATCTTATAAGCTGGATCGTTTCGTAAGGCTTCGACCTGCTCAATCGAGACTTGCAGATCGGTACGAGGGTGGGGTATAAACTCCCTGGGACTCTTCGTTGCCAATCCAGATTGCACAAGTTTTATTTCCTGCAACCAACGTTGCCATCCACCATCCAACACAGCTACCAATTCATGTCCTAGCCAGCGCAACATCCACCAGGCGCGCGCCGCTGCCAGTGCGCCGCCGGCGTCATCATAAACAACCGCCTGGGTATCTGGGTCGATACCCCACTGGCTGTATGTGGCAGCTATCTTATTTATGGGAGGCAGAGGGTGGCGCCCGGTCTTTCCAGGGATTACTTCGCCAGACAGGTCTTCGTTCAGATGGGCATAGACTGCCCCAGGGATGTGAGATTGTAGATAATCGCTGCGACCCTGCTCAGGCTTTGCCAGGGAAAACCGGCAGTCAATTGTTACCCAAGAGGGATCGAAGAGATATTCATGCAGATCTTGCGTCGTTATGATTGTAGTGTATCCCAT
>Ga0105152_10000274_pt1 | contig 14270 bp, 14 predicted proteins | sample LakBais05cmmetaG_FD_81534 | JGI IMG/M metagenome (GOLD analysis project Ga0105152, IMG submission 81534) | Lake sediment microbial communities from Lake Baikal, Russia to study Microbial Dark Matter (Phase II) - Lake Baikal sediment 0-5 cm | ecosystem: Environmental > Aquatic > Freshwater >...
CACGATGGTCAAGGCCATACAGGACTCAGGCCACAAGATGAAGGGTGAACTCAGCGTCGGCGCCGTCATAGATGAGGAGGCTTACGGGGAGGGCGCCAAGGCGATGCTGAAGACGGACTTCGCCAAGGTAGACGCCATCGTCCTCGCGGAGCCCTACCCATGCGACGAGTCGAAGCCGATGCCCCTCGGCATCACGGGTAAGATACTCTACGAAGTCACCGTCCACGGTAAGGCCGCTCATGGCTTCCGCCCCCAGCACGGGGTCAACGCAGTCGAGGACGCCGCCAAGATAGTGGCGAACCTCGACAGGCTCCACTTCCTCGACCACCCCGACTTCCACGTGGGCAACTACTGCACCCTCAAGTTCGAGGGCGGATACCAGATCTACTCGGTGGTCGTCCCCGCCTCGGCCCGCTTCGAGGTAAACCGCCTACTCGTCCCCGGGGAGACCGCCGCCACAGCAATCGCCGACATGGAGCGCCTCGTCAAGGGCCTAAACCTCAAGAGCACTGTGGATGTGAAGACGAAGCCGCCCCAATACGAGGCATACGTCATGGCGAAGGACGACCCGATCATCAAGGCCTTCGACCCCGTCTACAGGGATGTGATGGGGAAGCCTCCGGTCTACCAGTACGCCTACGGGATAACAGACGCGAATACCTTCGCCGGCGTGGGGAAGATCCCCTGCCTCCACCTCGGCCCAGCCCGAGGCGTCTCCGACCCGAAGAAGGGCGGAGGCACCCACGAGAAGAACGAGTACGTCGACGTAACATGGCTCCCCAAGGTCAGCAGGATGTACGTCAAGGTAGCCGATGCGTTCCTCAACAACTGACCACTTTTTCACCGCTTCTCCGGGTAAACCATTTAACCAGAGAAGGTAACCCATGCAGCGACAACCGATGTACGAGGACCTACTCAAGAAACTCGACGACCGCTACGCCGTCAAGAAGCTGGAGGAGATGATCGCCATCCCCTCCGTCGTCAAGGAGGAGAAGGAGCTCGCCCACTACCTGAAGGCCGAGCTCGACACGCTGGGGTATAAGACGGAACTCCAAGACGTGGAGCCCGGGCGCCCCAACGTCTATGCCAAGCTCAAGGGCAAGGGGAAGGGGAAGCGCCTCAACTTCTGCGGCCACATGGACACCGTACCCGTGGTGGTGGGGTGGGAGACCGACCCCTTCAAACCGGTGAAGAAGGGTAACAGGCTCCACGGCCTCGGCTCAAACGACATGAAGGGCGGAATCGCCTGCACCCTCAACATGCTACGCGCCTTCGCCGACTCGGGCCACGCCTTCAACGGCGAACTCAGCTTCGCCGGGGTCATCGACGAGGAGGCCTTCGGGGAAGGAGCCAAGGCGATGCTCAAGACCGAGTACGGCAAGGTGGACGCCGTCGTCCTCGGGGAGCCCACCACGGCCGAGGCCGGCCACGGCACGCCACTCGGAATCACCGGCAAGGTCCTCTACGACATATACATCCACGGTAAGGCGGCCCACGGCTTCGACCCAGGGGCGGGCATAAACGCCGTCGAGGAGGCGGGAATAATCCTCGCCAACCTCCCCAGCCTCGAATTCAAGAAGAACCCCAACTTCGGCCAAGGCAACTACAGCACGCTCAAGATCGAGGGGGGCTACACCGTCTACAGCGTCGTCGTCCCGGCGACGTGCCGCATCGAGGTCAACCGCCTCCTCGTCCCCGGCGAGACAGCGGAGTACGCCGTCGAGGACATGGAGCGCCTAATCAAGGGCCTCAAACTCAAGAGCACCGTCGAAGTCAAGACGAAGCCCCCGCTCTACGCCAGCTACGAGATGAAGGAGACAGAGCCCATCGTAAAGGTCTTCGACGAGGCGTACAGGGAGGCCTTCGGCGCCGCCCCAGAGTACGGCTACCACAAGAGCATCACCGACGCCAACACCATCACAGGGGAGGGCGGCATACCCTGCATCCACCTCGGCCCCAAACCCGGCGGCACCCACCAGAAGAACGAGTACGTCGAACTCGACTGGCTACCAAGGGTCAGCAAAGCCTACGCCCTCATGGCCGCCATGTACCTCTCCTAGACGCCTAACTTATCTTCCCAAGTGTTTCTCTTCTCCCCGACATGATCGAGGACATACTCCGTCGCCTCGACGACTCCCTACACCTCAAGTCGGGGGTAGAGATCAGCGTCCAGCCGCCCAAGTACGAGCCCTACACCTGCTCCAGAGACGAGTCCATCATGGAGACATTAAACGGGGTCTACCGGGACGTGATGGGGAGGCCGCCCCTCTACGAGTACGCCTACGGGATCACGAACGCGAACATCTTCCAGGGGGAGGAGGGGATACCCTGCGTCCACATCGGCCCCCAGCGCGGGGAGGCACACGGCGCCAACGAGTACGTCAAGCTCGAATGGCTCCCCCCGGTCAGCAAGATGTACGCCATGATTGCCACCCGATACCTCGGGTAGCCCCCTGAGAACCATTAACTACCCAGTTGTCCCCCTGCTACATATGGACTGGACCATCATCCTCCCCGCCGCCTACTTCCTCGTCCTCGGGTTCCTACTCTGGCTCATCTGGCCCATCTTCATAGGCGCCATCTTCCTCCCGACGCCACCCGACGTCGTCGAGAAGATACTCTCCATCGCTGACGTGGGGGAGGGCGACATCCTCTACGACCTCGGCTCCGGGGACGGCAGGATAATTATTGGTGCTGCCGAGCGCGGCGCACGCGGGGTCGGCGTCGAGGCGGACCCGATAAGGGTCCTATGGTCACGGCTCAGGGCACACAGAAGCCCCGCCCACGACCGGCTTCGTGTGATCTGGGGCGACTTCTTCAAGACAAGCTTCGCCGAGGCATCCGTCATCACCGTCTACCAAGGCGAGTCCATAAACAACAGGCTCAGGGAGAAGTTCGAGGCCGAGCTCAAGCCCGGGTCCCGGGTCGTCTCCTTCTCCTTCAAGTTCGAGGGATGGGAGCCTGCCAAGAAGCACCCGGACGCCGACGTCTACCTCTACCTCATCCCCGTCAAGGCTTAAAAGCGGATGAGCAGAATCCTGAGCCATGTCCGAGTCAGAGATCGTGAGCATCCGCGAGTTCAAGCGCCTCGACATCCGCACCGGCACGGTGAAGGAGGTCGAGCAGATCGCGGGGAGCGACAAGCTCTACAAGCTACAGGTAGACATGGGCGACCACACACGCCAGATAGTCACCGGCCTCGTCGAGTACTACAAGGCCGACGAGATCAACGGCAAGGTCATCTGCGTCATCTGCAACCTCAAACCCGCCAAGATATTCGGCAACGACAGCAACGGCATGCTACTGACAGCCGAGAAAGATGGCAAACTCTCCCTGCTCACCGCCGAGCGGGAAGTTCCCAACGGCTCAAAGATATCATAACCCCCTGAGAGGGAGTAGCTTCCCCCGGGTAAGTTACATAAGCATCCCCATGGTAGCCATACGGGATGAAGGTCCTAGTAACGGGCGGAAGCGGATACATAGGCTCCGAGCTAGTCAAGGTCCTAGAGGCCGCGGGACACGACGCCGTCAGCTTCGACATCGCCCACGATCCGAGGGACGACGTAAGGGACGCCGAACGGGTCGCCGCCGCCGTCGCCTCCTCCGACGTCGCCTACCACCTCGCCGCCCCCTGCATAGTACAGGACAGCATCCGCGACCCCTGGAGGTACTGGGACCACATAGTCAGGGGGACCGCCAACGTCACCGACGCGTGCAGGAGGCACGGCAGACGCCTCATATTCACGAGCACCCAGTTAGCCGGGGACAACTTCCGCTGCGGGTGCTGCGGCCAACTACAGTCCCCGTACGCCGCCGCGAAGAGGGAGGCGGAGAAGCTCGTCGAGGCACTCCCAGACGCCGTCACCATCAGGCTACCAAACATCTACGACCTAGAGGGAAAGGACCCCAACGACGGTCGCCTATTCCCCCGGCTAAACAAGGCAGCCAGAGAAACCGGGATCGTCCGCATCCGCCCCCCCGAGGACACCCCCGTGACCCTGGTCGAGATAGGTAAATGCGCCCGGAACCTGTTTAGCTACCTCGAGAAGGGCACCGGAACCAACCTGATGATGGGCGAAACCATGACCATCCGACAAGTCGCCGAACGCGTCGCCGCGGTCTACGACGCACATGTAGAAGTCGCCTGATGGCGGAGAAGAAAAAGCGAGCCTCACAAAAAGCTCGCGGACTCCGAGCTCCCAATAGCCTACACGGTGGCTCCATGCAACGAGAACGATAAGCTGCACTTCGAGCCGCTTCTGGAAAAGGTGCACCGACTCGGCGTCAGATTCACGTCTGTCCTCGCCGACGCCCAATATAATTCTGAGAATGTGAGGAACGCTGCGGAGTGGCTTGGGGCTGAGCCTGTGATTCCTGTACGTAGGGATTCCCGGGTTAAGTATGCTATCCGGGTGGGGCGAGACTTCGTGGCGAGAGGTGTGATGAGGCTTGTGAGGCTGTTCCGGAAGCGGTGGAGCATAGAGAGGCTGTTCGGCCGGGCTGAGGAGTGGCTGCTGCTGGACGGCCTCAGGGTAAGGGGCTTGACGCAGGTTTCGATCCACGTCTCGCTGAGCCTCATCTCTATGCTGGCAGTGGCGTTGTCGGCTGTGAGAGAAGGGACGCCTGGTCTGGTTAGATGCATCAAGGGCTTCGTTGAGTGAGTGTGTCGTTGCCTCGGAGGAGGCATGCCCAGGTTTACCCATTGATTTGGGGGCGAACTCTAGTCTTCACGCTCTTCTTGACATTGGATTTGTGGATAGAGTGTTCAACTTGTTCTTGATGAGGCTACGGTGATGAGTGTAGAGCATCTAAACCTATGATTTTCTAAACAGCCTAGCGCGCACTTGTGACTAATTGAGGTTTCTTAAGATCCGTGAACGGACTCCGCGATTAGGAGCATATCAGAGTATATGGCATAGGCAGTCTGCATGATGGAGGGATCGTGCTCCACGACGCTGATCTCCCCCATGAGATCCGTCTTTAACGTGATCGCGCTGGACCTCCCATCAACCGACCAGAAGAGGTCTTCTGGCTTGAGGAGCTCGGGGCGCACGCACATCTTAACCTCGCCGTTCGCCTTCTCGGCCCTCGCGACCAGCTTATACTTCATACCTGAAGCCGCTGCCTTCCTGAGACTTTCAGGGCTTATTCCACGGATGCCCGTTCTCTCCACCTCTTTGGGGGTTGACCTCGCGCCCATGAGGACATTCGCCAGCGCAGTTATCTTAGCCGCGGCGTCCCATCCATCGATGTCGAGCGAGGGGTCCGCCTCAGCAACACCAACCCTTATGGCTTTATCCAGCGCTTCCTCAAAGCTTATGCCCCTAGACATCTCCGTGAGGATGAAGTTCGACGTGCTGTTTAAGAGCCCCTGAACACTTTCAATCTCGCATCCCGGTAAAGTTCTCTTCACCAGGTTGAATACGGGGGTCCCATCCATGACAGTGCCCTCGAACCTGAACTGTAGACCCCTAGATCTTGCCAGAAGACTAAGTTCATCGTAGGCGTATGCTATGGGACCTTTATTCGCCGTTACTATATGCATGCCCCTTCTGAGGGCCTTCCTGATATGCTCTATGGCGGGTTGGCCTGAGTCGATGTTCAGGGTGGTCAACTCGACCATCAGGTTTGCGTCGCAACCCTCAATGATCTCAAGGGGCGATAGCTTAACGTATTCAGGCATAGAGTCTCTAAAAATTTCCCCTATCTCCAACATGCCTAGGACACGATGTAAATCAATCGCCTTCTTCGACATCAACGATCCCCTGGTTCTAGTAGATATGGCGAGAACTTCAACTTCCAGCCCATAAGTCTCCCTTAACCACTCCCTCTTCGAGATCAGCAGCCTTGCGAACGCCTGGCCAACGTTGCCGAAACCAATCATAGCTAGGCGAAGTTTCAAACCCGATACCCTCCGATGACCCTTATATGCGCTCAATTATAATAATAACTAGCGCTACATATGGAATGAACTACATGATTTTCAATAAAGACTTGTTAGAGAAGATCAGGGCAAAGTTCCCGAGGGCCTCAACTGACCTGAACGGGAGGAAGAGAGCTTTTTTCGACAACGGCACCGGGACCCTAGTTGTAGGAAGAGCAGCCAGGGCTGAGGCTAAGGCCCGTGTGGATTGCAGCGCCAACGTTGAGGGGATCTTCGACGAGTCCAGAAAGGCGGATGATGTCATACTCGAGGGAAGAACAGCTGTCGCTGATCTCCTGAACGCGCCATCCCCCAACAACATCGTCTCAGGGGAGTCTGCCACATCCCTATTCTTCAGCCTCAGCTACGCGATGAGCCGGGAGCTAACCGGCGGGGAGAACGCCGTTCTAACGGAGTACGAGCACTACTCCAACATCAGCCCCTGGGTCGAACTGAAGGAGCGGGGGAAGCTCCGTGAAGTCAGGCTTGCTCGCCTAAAGGCGGATGAGGGAACCCTCGACATGGAGAACCTAAAGTCCCTCATAGACGAGAAGACGAGGATCGTGTCCATATCCGCGGCCTCCAACGCCCTCGGTACGAAAAGCCCACTGGAGGAGATAAGAAGCATGGCCAAGGAGGTCGGTGCCTACTTCGTCGTCGACGCCGTGCATCACGTGGCCCACGGACCCATCGACGTCGAGAAACTGGGATGCGACTTCCTCGTCTTCTCCGGGTACAAGCTCTTCGCGCCCCACGGGAGCTTCCTCTACGGCAGGAGTGAACACCTCGAGGATCTTAAGCCATACAAGGTTAAGCCTGCACACGACGTAGCCCCAGTCAAATGGGAATGGGGGACGAGAGACCAAGCCAAGTTCGCCGCCATAAAAGGCGCCGTCGACCACCTAACGTGGTTAGGCGAGCAGGTTAGAGGGCAATACGGAGGCGGATTTAACACTTACTCGGGGAGAAGGAGAACACTGAAGATCTCAATGGACACCATCGAGAGGTATGAGCTCGAATTGTCAAAAGCCGTGGTATCGGGCTTCGATGGCCTCAGGGGTCTATCAGAATTGCCTGGGGTGAGAATCTACGGATTGACAGATTCGAAGCGTTTCGGGGAGAGGGACCCCACCTTCTCCTTCAAGGTGAGAAATAAGTCCGATTCAGAGGTTGTTAGCAGGCTGTGGCGTGAAGGCGTCGCCTCCCGCTCCGAGGACTTCTACTCCCGGGCTTTGGAGACCTACGGCGAAAAAACCATGGTACGCATAAGCTTAGTGCATTATAACTCTATAGATGAGGTCGCCCTGTTCCTGAAAGCCATGAACAAGGTCTGTGAATCAGCCTGAAAGAGCGTTAAAAATTCTTAGATCCGCGCACGCGCATCTTCGAGGAAGCGAGCCCCATAACCGCACGCGCTGGCGGTTCATCTTGTATTCGCCATCGTTCCATAACGAATACATTTCTTATATCCGTTCCAGCCCCCATCTTCACAGGTGAATCTGATGGGTTTCTGGCCAAAGGGATACAAATGTTGTGTAAACCTCTCATTCGACTACGACTCGGACAGCGCCACCATCTGGCGCACTCCTCTCGACATAGTCAACCAGAGCCGGGGGCGCTTCGCCCCGAACGTGGCGATCCCCCGCATCCTGGAGATGCTTGATCGCCACGACCTCAAGGCGACCTTCTTCGTCCCCGGCTGGACGGCCGACAAGTACCCCGACTCGGTGAAGAGCATAATAGAGCACGGCCACGAGATAGGCGCCCACGGCTACACTCACGAGCGCCTAGGCGAGCTGAGCTGGGAACTCGAGGAGAGTGTCTTCGAGAGGAGCCTCGCCACGCTGAAGAAGTTCGGCGTCAAACCCGAGGGCTTCCGCGCCCCCTACTGGCTCATCAGCGACCGCACAATCGACCGCATCAAGCAGTTCGGCTTCACCTATGACAGCGACTTCATGGACAACGATATGCCCTACATGCTCGAGTGGCGGGGGAAGCCCACGGGCCTCGTGGAGCTCCCCGTCGAGTGGATGCTCGACGACTGGCCCCAGTACGATACCTACCGCCGCGGCCCCGAGGACGCATACAAGGTGTGGAAGCCCGAGTTCGAGGGCATACATCGCCTCGGCCGCTACTTCGGCCTCACCTGCCACCCACAGGCCACCGGCAGGGTAAGCCGCCTAGACATGCTGGAGAAGCTCCTCACCGACATGGAGCAGAAGGGGGACGTCTGGTTCGCGACGGGGAAGGAGGTCGCGGACTGGACGCGGAAGAAGCTAGGCTAGCTTCTTCAAGGCCTCAACCAGGGCTGGCAGGGCCTCCCCAGAGGGGGTCCTCACCACGACGTCGCTGATTTTACTTAGCTCGCTCTCCAGTGGGTTCACCTCGACGATGGCGCCTCCCTTCTCCTTCACGATGAGGGGCAGGCTGGCGGCGGGGTAGACGACCGCCGAGGTCCCGGCCACTATGATGCAGTCGCTCTTACCCGCCTCCGTATGGCACGCCGCGAGTACGTCCCCCGGTATCGGCTCCCCAAACATGACGACATCATCCTTCACAACCCCCCCGCATTCGGGGCACCGAGGAGGCAGGGTGGAGAGGTCGAAACCCGCCCGCAAGAACCTCGCGTTACACTCAACGCATCTGAGCTTGAACCTGTTCCCGTGTATCTCGAACACCCTCCTGCTCCCCGCCTCGCTGTGAAGATTGTCTATGTTCTGGGTGACGAGGGACTTTAGGACACCCATCGCCTCAAGCTCGGCGAGGGCGTAGTGGCCGGCGTTTGGCTTCGCCGCTAGAAAGCTGTCCGAGAACCTGCTTCTCCTCGCGGGGCTGAGCATCTCCTCCCAGTACCCCTTCGGATCGGCCTTGAACCTCCTGTAACCATCCATGGGTGGTTCGCCGCGCTCAGTCCAGAGCCCACCGGGACCCCTGAAGGGGCGGATACCACTCTCAACGGAGACGCCTGCCCCAGTCAGGGCGGTGACGTACCTGGAACCCTTGATGAGGTGAGCCGCCTCGCGAATCGAGGCTAAAACGGCTTCGTCGAGTGGCACAGGAAATACTCGGGAGGATCGAAGAAAAGGGTTGGCTCTACTTTGCCCGCTCCCTGAGCGCCCTCGTCAGGGCGGGGAGGACCGCGTAGATGTCCCCCACGATGCTGTAGTCGCTCAGCTCATGGATGCCGGCAGCCTCGTCGCTGTTGACGCCGACGATTATCTGGCTGTCCCTGATCCCCGCGGCGTGCTGGATAGTTCCCGAGATGCCGCAGGCGACGTAGAGTCGGGGCGCCACCTTCTTCCCGCTGATCCCGACCCACTGGTCCATCCAGCCGAGGTCGGCCGAGACTGGACGACTGCAACCCATCTTCGCCCCCAACTCGGAAGCGAGTTCCTCGAGGAGCTTGAGATCCTCCCTCTTCTTGAAGCCCCTCCCCGCCGAGACGATGATCTTGGCGCTCTCGAGTCCAGCATCACTTGTCTTCTTCGGCCTGGTCTCGAGCACCTTGACCCTTGGAGCAGGCGTTGATGTGTTGAGTTCTATGATCTCACCCTGCTTCCCCTGAGCCTCGGGTTTCTGGAAGCTCCGCGGAGAGACGCTGATGACCGCCGGCTTGCCCCTGATGATCGTCGATGCAATCGAAGAGCCACCGTAGGCGAGCCTCTTCACGGCGAATCCCCCCTCCCCCTGCTGGGCGTCGAAGCAGTCACCGGAGTAGCCCGCGTTCAGGGCCGCCGCGACTCGGGGGGCGAGTTCCCTCCCCCTCTTCGTCGAGCCCACCATTACGAGGTCGGGGGACTCCCTGGCAACCACGTCGAGGATGCCCGCCCTCAGCGCGTCGAGCGACCGATCCTTAACCAGATACACCTTCGCGGCCCCGCTGCCCACAAGAGTATCTGCCTGATCGTGGGTGACCGCAACGGCGGATACGCCTGCCCCGGAGAGCTGGATCGCCTTACCAAGCAGCTGGAGGGACAGCTCCGTGTTCTCGGAGTAGATGAGCGTCTTCACATTCATCCCTCCAGGACTCCCTCGGCGTCGAGGGCGGAGACCAGCTTCGCGACAGCATCCTCCACCTTCTCCGCCTTGATCATCACGCGCTTCCGCTTCACCTCGGGCGCCTTCACGTCGTAGACCTCGACCCTGATGGACGCCCTGAGTTCATCAGCCTTGAGTCCTATGGCCTCGGCGTTCCACTCAGTGGTGGGCTTCCTCTTCGCCTTCATGATGTTCATGAGGCTGGGGATGCGGGGCTCGTTGATCTCCCTCACGACCGTGACGAGGAAGGGCGGCTCGGCCTCGACGACCTCATCCACGTCCTCAAGATCCCTGACGGCCCTGTACTTACCCGCCTCGTACTTCAGCTCCTTCGCGTAGGTAACCTGTGGGATGCCGAGCAGCTCCGCTACGCGGGGCCCCACCTGTGACCCCATGCCGTCTAGAGACAGTTCACCCGAGACTATGACGTCGAACGCCCCCGCCTTCCTTATGGTCGCCTCTAGGACGCGGCTCGTGGCGCCGGCGTCGAGCCCCTTCAGGGCGGGGTCGATGATGACGTAGGCCGCGTCGGCGCCCATGGCGAGGGCCTCGAGGACGCAAATCCTCGTCCTCTCGTCTCCCAGCGACACCGTGACAACCTCCATCCCCCCCGCCTCCTTCATCCTGATGGCCGCCTCGAGGGCCCTCTTATCGAGGTCGTTGAGCCTCCTCTTAGCCCCCTCCACAATTGGGCTGCGCGTTGAAGGATCAATCCTAATATCGTTGAGATCCGGGATGTCCTTGACCAGGACCACTATCCTCGTCACTTGAATCAGCCAACCTTCCGCTGTTTCCCCCATTTATCCTTATCAGTCAAACATCGATAAAATATTCGACGATTGACGATGAGGCTAGGGTCCCAGTTAAAAAATGTTTAAAGACGCCTAGATCGAGACTACAACAATGAAGCCAGAAGGGATAGAGCGGATCACTGTTCTCGGTGCGGGCGTCATGGGGCACGGGATTGCCCAGATAGCCGCCCAGGCCGGCATCAACGTCACTATCAGGGACATTGAGCAGAGCTTCCTCGACGGGGCGAAGGTCGGGATCGGTAAGAACCTCGCGCGCCTCGTTGAGAGGGGGCGCCTCAAACAGGAGGATGTCCCGCTCATCATGGGGAGGATAAGCATGACGCTGAGCCTCCCCGATGCCGTCAGGGACGCCGACGTAGTCGTGGAGGCCGTGCCCGAGAGGATGGAGGTCAAGCACGCCGTCTGGGGCGAGGTCTCCAAGCACGCGAGGGCGGACGCCATACTCGCGACGAACACGAGCAGCCTGAGCATCACGAAGATGGCGGTGGCCGTCTCCGATCCGGGCCGCTTCGTGGGGATGCACTTCTTCAACCCCCCCACGATCCTGAAGCTCGTCGAGATCATACCCGGCGAGAAGACCCGGCCCGAGACCATCGCCACGGTGAAGGGGCTCGCGGAGAGGCTGGGTAAGACCCCAGTCGTAGTGGGGCGTGACGCGCCGGGCTTCATAGTGAACCGTGTCCTGATCACCTACCTCAACGAGGCGGCGAAGCTGCTGGATCAGGGCTATACGAAGGAGCAGGTCGACGCGGCGATGCAGTACAAGGCGGGTATGCCGATGGGTCCATTCATGCTCACCGACCTCATCGGGTTGGATATCACCTACAACATCCTCAGGGTGTTCGAGGACAACCTGGGCTCCGCCTACAAGGCGGCTGAGCCGATACGGAGGCTGTTCGAGGAGAAGAAGCTGGGTAAGAAGACGGGGGAGGGCTTCTACACCTACGGTAAGCCGGAGGTGACTGAGGAGCAGGCGAAGGGATTCGACCCCGCCCTCCTGCTGAAGCCCTTCGTGGCCGAGGCGGAGAGGCTCGTCGCCGAGGGGATCGCCGACCCCAAGTCGGTGGACCTCGCCATGAAGCTGGGCGCCAACCTCCCCGTCGGGCCATTCGAGCTAAAGGCACGACTCGAAGCCGGCGTCGGCCTCGAGGAGAAGCCGGTCCTCACAGAGGCGAAGAACGGCGTCCTCAAGATCACCATCAACCGCGCCTCGAAGCTCAACTCGATGACCACCGAGATGCTGAACACGGTCGCGGACGCCGTGGAGAGAGCGGACTCGGACAAGTCTGTGCGGTGTGTAGTCATCACCGGAGCGGGGGACAGGGCGTTCTCCGCCGGTGCGGACATAGACGAGTTCAGCAAGCTCACGCCCGCCCAGGCCCTCGACTACACGAGGGCGGGGAAGAAGGCGATGAAGAGGATCAAGGCGGCGAAGAAGCCCGTCGTGGCCGCCATAAACGGCTTCGCCCTCGGAGGCGGATGCGAACTCGCCTCGTGGTGTGACTTCAGGGTGGCGAGTGACAAGGCGAAGCTCGGGCAGCCGGAGGCGAACCTCGGCGTCATCCCCGGGTGGGGCGGCACGAAGATACTAGCCAAGCTCATGGGGAAGCAGCGCGCGAAGCTCATGATCACCACGGGTGAGACCGTCACCGCCGAGGAGGCGCGCCAGATCGGCCTCGTGGACAGGGTCTATCCCGCGGCCGAGTTCACCGCCAAAGTCGATGAGTTCGTCGCCAGGCTCGTGGCGGCCTCACCGACCGTCATCGGCGCCGTGAAGAGGTTGACGAACCCGTCGCCCAAGGACGACGATCTTGAGGCCGAGTCCGGGGAGTTCTCCAAGCTCTTCGAAACAAAGGACTTCAGGGAGGGCGTGTCCGCCTTCAAGGAGAAGCGGAAGCCCGTCTTCACAGGTGAGTAGCTAGGGCGTCTTGAAGGCGAGTATCGCCTTCTCCCCTTCCTTGGCGACGGTGAATGTGACGCGTGTTCCTACTATGATCTTCTCGGGGTTCTCCATGGTCATCAGCCCGGAGATCGAGGGGCCTTCATCGAGTCTGACTATCCCGACGGCGTATGGGCCTCGTCCCTTGAAGGAGGTCGATGGCGCCCTGTTCAGCGTCACCGCCTCGAGGGTGCCTTCACCCTTGAACTCGTGCCACTCCAGTTGCTGGGAGCCGCACCTTGAGCATATCTGTCGAGGTGGGATGTGTAGCTCCCCGCAGTTCTTGCACCTGTTTCCCATGAGCTTTCCCTGTGCCACGAATCCGTTGAATGCCTTGGTGTTGAACTCGCTCATCTCACCCCCTCCTGAATATCTGGACGGTTACGCTTGCGCCCGCGGCGCCCACGTTGTGGGCTAGCCCCGTCTCCGCGCCCTGTATCTGGTGTTTCCCGGCTTGGCCGCGTAGCTGCTTGAACATCTCATATGCCATGGCGACGCCGGTGGCGCCGACGGGGTGGCCCTTCGCCTTGAGGCCGCCGTCGGGGTTTATCGGGAACTCGCCGTTCAGCGCGGTTCTCCCCTCCTCGGCGGCTCTGCCTCCCTGTCCCTTCGGGAAGAACTCGAGGTCCTCGGTGGCGACCACCTCGGCTATGGTGAAGCAGTCGTGTACATCGGCTACCTGGATGTCCTTGGGTGTTGCGGCCGCCATCTTGTAGGCGTCCTCGGATGCCTTGACGGCTGCGCGGAGCGTGGTGAAGTCTGGGCGGCTGTGTAGGGCGATGGTGTCGCTCGCCTGTCCCATGCCCGCGACCTTGACGGGGGTGTCCGTGTAGCGCCAGGCGACCTCGTCGGCGACGAGGATCACTGCGGCGGCGCCGTCTGAGACGGGGCAGCAGTCGAAGAGTCTGAGGGGGGACGCTACAGTCGGGTTGAGGTCGGATCTGAGGAAATCCATCTCGTCCTTGAAGGTCCTGCCGTCTCTCTCACCGAGCTTCCGGGCGATCGCTGCTATGTCTGACTGGAACTGTGCCTTGGGGTTGAGGGCGCCGTTCCTGTGGTTCTTTATGGTCACGGCGGCGAGCTGATCCCATTCTGCCCCATATTTCTTGAAGTACACGGAGGCTATGGCGGCGTAGATAGAGGGGAAGGTGAATCCGACGGATGTCTCGTATGACGAGTCCGCAGCGAGGGCGAGGGCGTCCGTCACCTGATCCGTCGTGAGCCTACTCATCATCTCGACGCCGCCCACGATGACGACGTCTGTCATCCCCGACGCGATGGCCATCGCTCCGAGGTTGAGGGCAGCCCCCGAGCTCGCGCAGGCATCCTCAATCCTGTACGCGGGCACGGGGTTGATTCCAAGCCAATCAGCCATCACGGCCGCCGTGTGACCCTGCCCCTCGAAGACGTCGCTCGTGAAGTTACCCACGAATAGGGCGCCGGCGTCCCTGAACCTGAATCCGTTGTCCACGGAGCCCGCCGCCTCGAGGGCGGCCTCGACGAAGAGTTCCCTCCCCGTCTTATCGACATGGAGTTTGTTATGAAACCTGGTCATCCC
>Ga0105152_10000275_pt1 | contig 14231 bp, 12 predicted proteins | sample LakBais05cmmetaG_FD_81534 | JGI IMG/M metagenome (GOLD analysis project Ga0105152, IMG submission 81534) | Lake sediment microbial communities from Lake Baikal, Russia to study Microbial Dark Matter (Phase II) - Lake Baikal sediment 0-5 cm | ecosystem: Environmental > Aquatic > Freshwater >...
GCGTTTGTCCTCCTCGTCACCCAGGGCGTACTGGGCCAGGGCTTCCCGCAGGCTCTTCAGCATCCCGTTGTAGTCCACAATCACGCCGCACGCCTTGCCGGGATAGACGCGATTGGCGCGGGCAATGGCCTGCATCAGCGTGTGGGCCTTCATGGGCTTGTCAATGTACATCGTGGACAGGCATTCCACGTCGAACTCGGTCAACCACATAGCGCAGACGATGGCGACCCGGAACGGATGCGCCGGATCTTTGAATGCCGTTTCTACGTCAATCCGCTTGCCGTCCGGCGTCTCGAATCCGGTCTTCATCCGGTAGCGGTGGGGCTTGATGTCGAAACCCCAGCGCTTGAAATCGCGGACCTCGTTCTGGCCCTCGCTGATGATGATCTCGATGAGGGTCTCTTTCATCCATGCGATCTGCTGATGCAGGAGGTCGAGTCCTTTGTCGAGCCGTTCCCTGTCGTCCGGGTCAGTCGCGGCCGTGAACGCCGCCGCCGTGGCCCGCTCCACGTCCCGCAGGCGCTCGATCTTCGCCGTCCACCGCGGCATGATGAGCTGGTACATCCGGCCGCACGTGATCTTGTCTATGCAGACGAGCATCGTCTTGCCGGATTGCCACCGCTTTGAGCAGTGCTCCACGAAATCGTCGGCGATCTTGACCATCCGGTCGTCGGCGGTAATGACCTCATAGTCCTTGCCCAAAAGCTTTTCCAGCAGGGCGACCTGGTCGGGGTTGAGGTCGGCCTCTTCGATCTTCTCCGCGATCCGGTCGTTAAGGTCCAGCCGCGTGATCCCCAGCTTCTCGCCGCGATTCTCGTACACCAGTTTGACCGTGCTGCCGTCCTGCCGGGAGCGCTCGAAATCGTACCGGGAAACATAGTCGCCAAAGATGCGGCGGGTGAGATGGTCGTACTTGAAGAGCGGCGTGCCCGTGAACCCGATGAAGGCCGCGTTCGGCAGCGCCAGCCGCATGTTGCGCGCCAGCTTGCCGGCCTGGGTCCGGTGCGCTTCGTCGGATAGCACGATGATATCGTCGCGGCGGCTATACGGATGCTCACTGCGTACCGGCTGGTTGAACTTGTGGATAAGGCTGAACACGTACCGGTGATCTTCGCCCAGGGTGCGTTGGAGATCCCTGCCGTTTGCCGGGCGAGGCGTGGTCTTGGGGTCCACGATCCCGCACCCCACGAACGTGTGGTAGATCTGATCATCCAGGTCTTCCCGGTCGGTCATCAGGACGAACGTGAAATTGCCGGGCACGGTGCGCCGGACCTTCTCCGTGAAGAACGCCATGGAGTAGGATTTCCCGCTGCCCTGGGTATGCCAGAACACGCCCAGGCGGCCCAGATCGGGGTGGGCTCTTTTGACCAGCGGTATCACCGGTGGATTGACACGGTAGCCCCGAGCGTCATCCCAAGCGATGGGTAGGGGTGCGTCAGGCTCCGTAGCTCTGGCGCGCCGATGTCCATCGGTTCCGGATGCCTCCGCCGCCATGGCGGGAGGTTCTTCGGCATGCTGGAAGACCAGACGTTGGTGCACAGGAATCGCCCGCTTCAGTTCTTCCTGCCGGCGCACGCTGTCCACAGCGCGGTTCACCCCCAACACCTGGTGGTTGCGGGCGATCACCTTCCTGGTACCACCGGGCTTGCTGTCGTCGAAGACGATGAAGCTCTCCACCAGATCCAGCAGCCTGGTCTTCTCCAGCATGCCGTCCAACAGCGTGCGGGCGTTGAGGCGGCCGGCTTCCCGTTCGTCGTTGCGTTTCCACTCCGTAAAGTGATCCCACGACGCGGTGATTGTACCGTACCGTGCGTTGTCCCCGTTGCTCACGACCAGAAACGCATTGTGGTGGAAGACGTGAGGAATGGTGTCCCGGTAGTCGCTCAGGTTGCCGTCGTAGGCCGCCCGGATGTTGCGGTACACGGCCTTGAGCTCGAAGAATACCAGGGGCAAACCGTTGACGAAGCAGATCAGGTCGGCCCGGCGATTGTAGTGGGGCACCTTCAGCCCCTGGATCTTCAATTCGCGAACGACCACGAACCGGTTGTTGCTGGGGGTTCGGAAGTCAATCACCCGCGCACGGGTGTCCTGCTGCTGGCCGGCGTCGTCCCGGTAACTGACCGGCACGCCATCACGCAGCCACGCGTAGAACTCCCGGTTATGCTGGACCATGGAACGGGCGTAATCGTGGTGGGTCAACTTTTGGACAGCTTCATCCACGGCCGCCTCGGGTAGGTCCGTGTTCAGCCGGCGGATGGCGTCACGGAGATACCGAACCAGCACCGTATCCCGCTCGCTATCCCGGCCCAGCGTACCAGCCGGCCCGAAGGTTTCTTCGTTCCAAGCATAGACGTTATCCCAACCGAGCACGTCGTGCAGGTGGTCGGCGAACGTCTTCTGGACCAGACGGTCTTCGCTGTTGATGTCGGTGATCATTACGACGCACGGACGCCAACTGCTGAAACGCGACGCCGCTGCGCTAATCGCTCGCGTTATCTGTCTGGTTCATCGCGTCCTCAAAATCCCTCTGGCCATTGGCGTCAAGCAAAGCACGATCGAACCCGTCTTTCAGGCAAATGGTCCTGAAGGCGACCTTGCCGGAGGCTTTCAACTCCAGGGCGATACGTATCAAGGAGTCGGCATCCTCCGTGATCAGGTGTTGCGCGTCGCAAATCACGGCCTGCGCGATGATCTTCACGTCGTCCTTTATCGCGACCCGGGACTCGCTGGGCTTTTTGAGCTGCGAGAAATCCAGTTGCGCGGTCCTGATAGCATCGTCCCAGTTGAAGGGCAGTACGACGCAACAGCGCAGAATCTCGGGCGGGATTTCCTGCCGCACATAGAACTCCGACACCACAATGGTGGGAAGGAAAACCGGTATAGCCTGTTCCATGAAATACTGCCAGTACCGGCGTGCCACCGCGTGATTCTGACGGCCCGGATCAGCCAAGGTGATCAGGAAACTGGTATCGAGGACCACGCCGGCGCCCATTATGACCCTCCTCGCCGTTCGCGAACCCAGGCGACTGCGTCGGGTACGTCCCGCCAAGCCTCACGCCCCCGCTGAGCGAAACGTTCAAGCGCCGCCTCGTCATACACCGGAGCGTAATCCTCAAAGGCGACCAACTGCACGTTGCGCAGCGCCCCCGTCCGGTAATGCTGCTGAGCGCGGACGTGCACTAGCGCCTGGTGGTAGAGGCGGTTGTCGGGTAACTCCTGGAGGTAGTTCTGCGCCGAGTTGATGATAATCGTCTGTCCCGTGTCTTTGAGCCGCAGATGAACGTTGGCTTTCTGCGCGCCGCCCATGTCCAGGATCGTCCCGAAGAGGTATTTCTCGACCGTGACCCACGGAACAACCGCACCGATACGAAAATCTGTGGTGCGACTCAGCTGGACCGTCGGCAAGTCGGGGCGACCAGGTCTGATTTCGTATTGCACGGCCGGATCGGTACGGGCGCGTGCTTGCCACTTGGCTACCACCTCGGCCCGCTTCGGGTCCAGTTCGCCGAGCGTATCCTCACGGGCCATCAACGTCAGGTCCGGCTCCAGGGCCGCAGCGGCCGCAGCGGCCAGCAAGACCGTGAGCTTGTACGATCCTTCCCCCACCTCGACGTGCGTCTCGTTCAACTTGCCTTTCTGCGAACCGGCGATGAAGGCTTCCACCTGCTGGTTGAACTCGTTGAACTGCGACAGACCTATGGTGCGCGGCGTCAATTCAACGCCATCCACCCGCCCTCGCAAGAAGAACTCGATTCTGTTGACCGTGCTCATGCTTCACCAACAGCCAATATACGCCCCGCCCGAGCGTACGGCAAGCCGGGACAATCAGAGGATCATGCCGCAATCTCTCCCGACATCAGCCGCGGCAACAACACGTCGCGGGCGCCACGGAGTTTCTCGTTCATCTGGCGCAGTCTGTTCATCTGCTCATAGATCGGGCCGGCGATTTCCTCGAACTGCCGCCGCAAAGTGTCGGCGGGAGCCAGAATGGATATGCTGTGGGCGTAACTGCGGTTCAGTCCAGGCACAGCCACATCACTACTCTGGAAACTGACGGTCCTGAGAGCGTGGAAAAGATAAAGGGAGACGCAATCAGGCGGCACATAGTACACAGTGTCGATTGGCCAGAAATCGGCAAACGACCAATGGATGCTGCCGACGTTGCCCTTGCGGCCGACAATGATCCCGGGGCCTTTCACAAGGGCGACCTCGTGAGTGCCGACGATCCCGCTGGAGCCGTAAACGGGAACAGGTCCGGCAACACGGTTATCTTCCTTCAGTGCCTTGCCGTACTGCAGTTCAAATATGTCGCCGAGGCGCGTCTTCATCCACCCCTTCGGCACGCCGTCCACGATACGGGTGTGTTTGCGGCCGGCTTGCCCGCCGTAGCCTTGGCGAAGGCGGGGGAAGCGCAGGCGGACAAACCATTCCTCGTACAGCAACCGCGCCGCCTGCTCCAGCAACGCAATCCGCCGCGTGTTGTTCTCGATCAGGTCGTCGTAGGCAGAGAGGATGGATGCGATGCGGGATTGGACGGCTACAGGCGGTAATGGCAGCTCGATTGCCTTCAGGATGCCGAGGTTGATATGCGGAACCCCGGACGTGATGGAACGGTTCTTGATGGCCTGGACTGTTCCGGGGTGGCGGAAGAAGTAGTAGACGAACCTTATGTCCGCCTTGTCTGGATCAACCGTCAACTTCATCTGGCTCTGGGATATTACGTAGCGGTCATAGCGTGCAGATAATGGGATCAACCCGACCTGCCCAAGTGTGCCACGCTGCGTGAAGATGAGATCCCCAGGCCGAGCGTTATTCGGCAGAAGTTCATCAGCTTTCGTCTCTCTGACGAACACAAACTGCTCGTCCAAGAAGGGCTGATCGGCGGGAAGATTCGCTCCGCGGATGACGGGGACGCCTTCGTCCACGTAGTCGTTGGTGATCAGATTGGAGCCAAACGGACCGCCGACCAGCGCATAGCGGTCGCCGGACTTGATCGAGTCGATGGTGGCAGTAGGCCACTTCATCACACCAACTCCTCAAAGGTATCCTGGATGCGCTTGGCCAGGGTCACGGCTTCATCGTTCAGACTGGCCCGTTCCACATGTATGGCGTGGGAGGGACCGCAGCCTCGCGGTCCGTCTTCCCGCCCATCTGCCACCCGGTCGGCGGGGCCGCCGACCCTCCCCAATGCGAGGAGGGATACCCACACGCAGTTTCGGGAGGGACCGCGGCCGCGCGGTCCGTAGCAATGGGCACTGCGGTCGGCTCTCTCCGGACAGTCGGCGGGGCCGCCGATTCTCCCGACTGCAGGATCGTGTCGGCCTGGGGGGGGGGCCGCGGCCTCGCGGGCCGTCTTCATGGACACCGCGGCCGATGCCCGTCCCGTCCCGGACGCCGGGGCCGGCGTCCCGCCCGTGCCGGGCGGCGGGGCCGCCGCCCCTCCCCATTCGACTACCAACGCAGTTCATTCAGGCATCCTTGATAGGGCCACTCTTCCGGTCGGACGACCAATTCCTTGCGCACCGGATTCCGCATCACGTATTCCCATTTCTCGCCGTAGTGCACCACGTCGCGCAACTGGGTGTCCCAGCATTCGCGTTGCCAGAGCGGCTGCAAATCCTTGAGCGCAATGCTGGCCAGCCGTTTCCAGTAAGCGACCCACCGCTTGACGTTCTCGGCCTCATGCGCCGCGGGCGAACAGAAAAGATGCATGTGATCGGGCATGAGGATATAGCGGCCAACGTGGTATTGGCGGGCCTGTGGCCATACGCTCACCAAGGTCGAATGCACGCGCTCGGAAGCCAGAATACTCCGTCGGTCTTTCGTGGCCACGGTCACGAACAGAACGACCGGTTGGTTGTGCCGTTCGACATTAGGCAGATGCGCCGGATGTTTGCGTTGGGGAAGGTCATTGCCGGGAGGGACTGCGGCCGCGCGGTCCGCGATCCCGGACGCCGAGGCCGGCGTCCCTCCCGCCGGTCTGTCAGTCTCGATCATATGGGTTTGCCCGCGTGAGTCATTGCGTCGATTGATCACCCGCCCGCCTGCCAGGGATCGAACAGGGTCACGCCCATATCCTGCACGTCGGCCAGATTCCGCGTGACCAGCGTCATGTGTCCGGCGATGGCCGAGGCCGCCATCAGGCTGTCCATGAGCGGCCAGGTCCTGCCACGGCGTTCGCCGTCGCCCATAATCCGTCCCCAGTGAGTCAGGGTCTCCTCGTCCAACGTCACGATACGCCCATCGAAACGCGTCCGCACGTCGTCGGAAAGCCATTTCTCCAGACGGCGCCGGCGGTCGCTGGCGTCCAGTCTGGCGATGCCTTTATGAAGTTCGCCCAGCGTAAGCACGGACAGGTGCAGCCGGTCTTCGGGCACGCTCTCGATCCAAGCCAGAACACGACGTTCCGCTTTGGGTTTGATCAACTCGGAAACCACGCAGGTATCCAGAAGATAGTTCACAGGCTCACCTTCCGCGCGGTTTCCTTGGACCGGCTCAGATCCAGTTCCTGACCGAAGAGCGGCGACTCACGGAAGAACTCCACAAGGGAGTCCTTCTTCGTCTTCATCTTCCGGTATTCCGGGACGGACAAGACGACGACGGCGTCTTCGCCGCGCCGCGTGATCCACTGCGGCCCCTTGTGCAGGGCATCTTCCACCACCTCGCTAAACCGATTCTTCGCATCCTGCAAGGCCCACGCTGTTTTCATGTCGCACCTCCTGGCTAGACTGTCTAGCTATAGAGTACCAGGATGCCTGCATCGGCACAAGACTCCAACGAGAATACCATCCAGACGTCATATCCCCAACTCCTGGAAGCTCTCCTGAATCCCATTCGCCAGCGCGGCGGCTTCCTTGTTGAGGCTGGCCAGTTCGACGTGAATGTCCCGGATGGACTGCTCGAAGTCAAAATCCTCGTCGGTCTCTGGCGGCGCCACGCCGACGTACCGGCCGGGGGTCAGGCTCCAGTCGGCAGCCTCGATTTCCTTGGTACTCACCACCTTGACCAGCCCCGGCACGGGCACGAGTTCGGCATCGTGAAACCGATCTTGCAGCCACACGACCTGCCGGTGGAAGTACGCGGCGGCCTTGAGCTGGTCCACAGCGGCTTTACGCTTCGCGTCCAGGTTCTTAATCAGCCGTCGAAGTTCGCGCTGGGAGGGCGCGGGGCCTCCCGCGCCGTTCTCGCAAACGGACGGCGGGGCCGCCGTCCCTCCCAAGGCGTCTGTGCAACGCGCCGCCAGCTTGTAGATCAGGTCTGCCTGCTTCACCAGACCCTTGATCCGTTCGGCGACAGGGTCGAACGCCTTACGGGCGGCGTGCTGCTTATCGTTTGTGGTCGGCAGAGTCCGGCAGGTGGTCTTGGCGTAGGCCGCGATCACCTGGAGCAACTCGTCGCGGTCGGTGGCGTAGGCGTCAACCGCTTCGGTCAGTTCGGTTCCGGGAGGGACCGCGGCCCCGCGGTCCGTGTTCGCGGACGCCGAGGCCGGCGTCCCTCCGGAGGGCAGAAGGTCCACCACAGCCTTGGTGGCCGTGTCGAAATCGGCCAAGGCTGGCGGGACCAACGCACATTCCCGGCATACGGCGGCGAGGTATTCCTTTACCAACCCCAGGAACCGATCCTTCTGCCCGCGATACAGCCAGACGACGGCGGTCAGATTGGCGAGTTGCTCGGGCGAGAAGTCGTAAATCTTGCGGGTAACCTTGCGATATACGCCACGGGCGTCGAGCATCAGGACTTTGTCCCGCCGATCCTTGGGCCTGTTACGGTCGAAGTGCCACAGCTCGCATGGCACCGCCCGCGTGTAGAAGAAGTTGGACCGGATTGCGATCATCACGTCCACATCGCCGCCTTCGACGATCTTGCGGCGGACATCCTTCTCGCCATGGCCGGCGCTGGATGCCTGGGACGACATCACGAACCCCGCTCGCCCCTTCTCGTTCAGGTAGCTCCAGAAGTACGAAATCCAGAGGTAGTTGCCGTTGGATACCTTCTTGGCCTTGTTGACGCCCGGCAATCCGAACGGCAGGCGCCGGTCATCCTTCACCCGCTCCGCGTCCACCATATCCACGTTGAACGGCGGATTGGCCATGACGCGGTCGCACTTGCCGAACAGAGTGTGAACGTCCTCGTAAAAGGTATTGGCCTCCCGGATATCGCCTTCCAGCCCGTGTACGGCCAAATTCATCTTGGCCAGCTTGATGGTCGTGCCGGTCTTCTCCTGCCCGTAGAACGTCAGCTTGTGGGCGGCGTCCATGCCCATACGCTCCATGAAGTGGCTGGACTGGACGAACATGCCGCCCGAACCCGTGGCGGGGTCCAGGACGATGGTGCCGGCCTTGGCGTTGAACGGCTGACCGACGCCGGGCTCGATCACGTTCACGATCATCTGGACGATGGACGGGGGAGTGAAGAACTCGCCGTTGTCCTGGGCGCCCTGGATGGCGAACTCCATCAGGAAGTACTCGTAGATCCGGCCGAACACGTCGCCACCGGCGGACTTCAGGGCGTCCCGGTTGAAGATCTTGAGCAGATCCTCCAGCACCGTGCGGTCGAATATGCCGTAGTCCTTTGGGAGCACCCCTTGCAGCGGCTCGAACGCGGCCTCGATGGCTTTCATGGCAGCGATCAGGGCATCGCCGAGGTTGCGGTCCTTGGGCAGGTTCAGGATGTGCTCGTACCGGGCGATCTCGGGCAGCCAGAGGGCACGGCGCTTGACGTAGTCCGCCGAGACAAGCGGGCGTTTCGGCATCCGGCCCGCGGCCTGGTCCGCCTCGATCTGACGGGTGGCGGCCTCGAACCGGTTGGCGGCGTGGCGCAGGAAGATCACGCCCAGCACGGGCATGCAGTACTCGCTGGACGTGAGCTTGGAGTTGGCCCGGAGCTGGTCCGCCGCCTCCCAGAGGTCTTTTTCCAGATCCTCGATGTTTCCCAGCGGACTGTCAGCGGGCATGGCTTGACTCCCTCACATGAGGTCAGTGTATGAAACTGGGGACCAAAGACAAGGAGGGACACAAAACGTGAAGCGCGTGACACTCGACGATCCCCCGGTTCACGCCGGCGGAGGCGCCGAAGTCATCCGCGTTGACGATCAGGTTTCCGCCCATGCGTTCCCTACCCCGTGAGCCCGACGTCGCCCAGCAGCCGTCCGGCCACGCCGCCCGCCTCCAGGAACGCCTCGGCGACCTCGCGGGCGCCGCGGCAGTGCCGCTCGTAGTCGCGGTTGACGGCCTCGACGGCGGCCGCCGCCTCCGCCAGCGTGCGGACCGCGAACAGCCCCGCGCCCGTCGGCAGCGCGCACCCGAAGCCGGTGTCCTGCGCCACCACCGGCTTGCCGCTCGCCAGATAGCAGGCGTCGCGCTCGCTGAACCAGCCGCTGCGCAGCAGCACGTTCTGGTCCTTGGCCACGGTGAACTCCGCGCGCGAGCGCCGGAAGAAATCGGCGTACCCCCCGAAGACGTCCAGCGACATCGGGATCGGCGGCTCGAGCCGCCAGCCGTGCGACTCCAGGAACGCGCGGTCGGCTGCGTCGTCCGGCCACATGGCCAGCCGGAAGGGCTGCGCCACCCGCCGCGGCAGGTCGGCGAATTTCTCCCACTCGCGGTGCTTGCTCCAGCGGTACACCTCGCCGCGGTATGCAACGTCCCCCCCTTCCTGGCGATAGTTGCCGATGGTGGTGAAGTCGCGCGCCTGCGGCGCATAGGCCATGGGCCATAGATCGAGATCCACCGGCTGCCGCGTCTTGACGAAGGTCAGGCCGCTCAGCGGCACGCCGCAGCCCGGCGCGCCGTAGTTCTCGCCGTAGGTCGCGATCACGTGGTGATTCGCGAACGCGGCGCGCGTGTGTTCGTCGCCGTTGGCCAGCCGCAGCTCGGCCGTCACGGGATCGGTCTCCACGTACACCCGCAGCGGTGCGGCCAGGTGCTCCTCGCGCAGGTCGGTGGCGCCGACGATGTTCAGCAACGCGTCGCACTCGCGGTACAGCGCGTCCAGCCGCCCGGCGCTGAGTCCCCAGCAGGCGCCGGTCCGATCCGCCAGCCGGAAGGCCCAGCGGTCCTTCAGCCCGATCCGTTCCGCGCACGCGGCGACATGTTGCACCGCGTAGCGGCAATCGTCCGTGACCGTGTTCCGCTCGGGATCGTACGGCCAGACCGTGTCGTCCTCGACGTACCACACCTCGTGGCCGCAGCGCGCCAGCCCGCGTAGCCAGTTGAGATAGAGCCACGTCTGCCCGCCGAACGGACAGCGGCCCATCATGCCGAGAACCACGAGGCGCAGGGGTTTCATCCGATGAATGCGGAATGCGGAGTGCGGAACTCGGAAGTAGATTGTTCCATCGAAAAGCCGCGGTCCGCGAGGACGCGGACCCTCCAGAGCGTTTGGGAATCCGCGCTGTCTCGGCTGATGGAGGGACGGCGTCCCCGCCGTCCGCCGATGTTTTCACAGCTTCTCACCCGTTGCGACTCCTGATTAACTCGGAGGCTCTGTTGATCATCCCGCCCGCGACGGCCTGCCACGTGTGCTCCCGGAGCGCTTGCGCGCGCGCGGCGGCGCCCATGGCGGCCGCCGCGGCGGGATCGGCGAGCATGCGCTCCAGCGCGGCCACCAGGCCGTCGTGGTCGCCCGGCGCATAGAGCAGCCCCGTGCGCTCGGGCTCGATCACGTCGGCGATCTGCCCCAGGGCTGCCGCGACGATCGGGCGGCCCGACATCATGTACTCAAAGACTTTCATCGGCGAGCCGTAGAACGGCTGCCCCCAACGCGCGTACGGCGCAACCGCCACGTCCATTGCGGCCAGGCAGTCCGGGATTCCGGCGTGCGACACGGCGCCCGCGAAGGTAACCGCATCCGCGAGGCCGAGCGTCTTCACGGATGCCGCCAGCTCGTCGCGCTGCGGGCCGCAGCCGATCAGCAGCAGGCGCAAATCGGCGTGCGCGCGCCGTACGCAGGCGAAGGCGCGGATCAGGCCGGCGACGTCGTGCCAGGGCTGAAAACTGCCCACAAAGCCGATGACCCGCCGGCCGCCCAGCCCCAGCCGCGCCCGCACCCCCGCGGCGTCCGCGGCCCGCTCGAACCGGGCGGGGGACACCGCGTTGGGCGCCACCAAGATCCGCTCCGCCGGCACGCCGCGCGTCTTGAGCCAGTCGGCCACGACCGCGGACACGGCCACGATGGCGGCGGCCCGGCGGAACACCTCCTGCTCCACGCGGTCCGCGGTCCGCACCAGTGTGAACTGCTCGTAGCCGTCCTGCTCCTGCGCGATCGGCGCATTGACTTCCAGGATGAACGGCAGACTGAACCGCGCGGCCAGCTCCGCGCCGCTCCAGCCGAAGAGCGCGTAGCGCTCGTAAATGAAGTCCGGCTTCTCGCGCTCAAAGAGCGGCACGGCCAGTTTCGGCAGCCAGCCGTTGGTGAACAGCGACTTCAGATCGCGCCCCAGGCAGTGCTCAGCCACGACCGGCTCCTGCTCCAGGGCCGCCCACGCCGCCGCGTCCAGCCCCGCGGGCTCAATCGGATACACGCGGGCCCGCAGGTCGGGCGGCGGGGTGCCGCCCAGCCATGAGGCCAGGATGAAGACCTCATGCCCGAGTTCGGCCAGCGCGTTGGTGAACTCGCGGATGTGGATCGAACACCCCTCGTGCCCGAAAACCGGAATCTCGACGTCGCTGCAGATGTAGGCGATCTTCATGGCCTGTCGCGCTTTCCGCGCGAGCGTTCGATGGCGCGCCGGTACACGGCCAGCACGCGCTCGATGTATCGGTCCATCGCGAAATACTCCTCCACCCGCCGCCGCGCCGCCAGACTCATTCGCCGGCGCAACTCGCCGTCGGCTAGTACGCGGTCCAGCGCCGCGGCCGTGGCCGCGACGTCGCCGGGGGGCACGAGCAGGCCGGTCGCGCCGTGGCTGACCGCCTCCACGGCGCCGCCCGTGTGTTCTACTCCCCGTCGCAGCACGAGGGCGGCGCGGTAGTAGGCCGGCAGCGCCTCGCGCGCCACGAAGCCGCGGAACTCGACGGTCGCCTCGGCGCCGCCGCGGCGGAGGCGCGCGCGCAGGTCGGCGGCGAAATCGTCGTCGGCCTTGCCGAGAAGCTGCAGCCGGATGTCGGGGTGCCGCTCGCGCAGCCGCAGCACGGCTTCGACCACCGTCGCGACGCCCTTGTTGGCCGCCAGATTGCCGACGAACAGGACCGTCGGCCGCTCTGCCGCCGCGGCGGCGCCGTCCGCCGGCCGGAAATCCTCGGCGTCCACGCCACAGTGTACGACGGCAATCTCCTCGCGCGGCACGCCGCAGTTGGCCGCCGCGTAGTCCGCGATGTTCGCGCTGCACGCCATGAGCGCATCGGCGCGCTGAATGCAGAATTCCTCCATCATTGCGCCAATGCGGAGCAGATCGCTGCCTCTCTCCGGCCAGCCGATCCGCTCCGCCAGCAGGGCGAGCGGCCCGTGAAGCTGGACGACGACCGGCGTCCAGTTCCACGGTGTGCGGTCGAGCAGATAGGCAAAGCCTTCGGCGCCGTACTCGGCGAAGTCCACGACGTCAAAGGGCGCGGACGGCAGCAGGCGGCTCAAGTGGCGCAGCGCCGCCCAGGTGTAGCCGAGCCAGTACGCCGGCTGGGTATAGACGGCGAACTCTGCCCCCGGCGGCTGGATGCGATGCACCGTTACGCCGTCCGCCGCCTTCGTCGTCGGGTCGGGGCCGGGACCCGCCGCGCACGACAGCACGTGGACCGTGTGACCGAGCTGCGTCAGGGTGCGCGCTTTGTTCCACGTCTGCGTGCCGATGCCGCCGCGCGCGGTCTCCGGTGGGTACTCCTGAGAAACGAGGCAGATTCTCACAGCGCGTACACCTTCAGCCTTTCGTTCTCCAGCACGCAGCGGTAGTGCTCGCACACATGCCGCGCCAATCCCGCGTAGTGCGCCAGCCACCAGAAGGCCGGCCAGACGATCGCCAGAAATCGCGCGCCCCGGCGCCGGAGGTCCTCCAGGTTCCCGATCCCGGCTTCATCCGTCTCGGGCGGCCCCCAGTACTCCCCAGCGCGCTCGACGAAGGGGAACACCGTCCGGCCGGGCAGCAGCCGCGCGCCCCAGTTGTTCTCATCCAGGAGGACTACCGGCGCGCCGGCCGGCACGCTCGCGGCCAGTTCGCGCGCCGTCAGTTCCGCCCGGTAGTCCCACAACTCCCGTCGTCGCACCGGGTTGCGGATGATGATCGCCGCCAGCCCCTTGGCGAAGCCCGGCAGCAAGCGGACCTCGATCGCCTCGCCCAGGTTCTCCTGCCAGTGCCGCAGCGCGTCCTGTTCGCGGGGCCGGGCGGCATCGTCGAGCAGCACGAGCGTCCCCGCGCGTGACAGGTCCATCACCTGATACAGAGTGCCTTCGCGTCCGCCGAGCAGCTCGGGCGGGCCATCAATGAGAACCAGGTCGGCGGGTCGGCGCGCCGCGAGCCGGGCGGCCTGCAGCGCGTAAACGGGCAGTAATTCGCCGCCGCAGTCGCGCACGACGACCGGCGCGATCTGAAAGCGAATCCGCGATCCCGCGGGCTGCTCCGCCTCCCACGCAGCTCGCGCCCTCGCGCCGAAGTCGGGATCGTGATCCACGGATGAGACGGCGCAGCCCGGCTTCAGGTTGGCGCACGCCCGCGCCAGCACGCGGGTCGAAAGGCCTGAGCCGAGTTCGAGCGCGTGCCGCGGCCGCAACTCGCGGACGAGCGCCGTCAGCAGCCGCAACGCGTCCGGCGAGAGCGTCCAGCCGTCGGGCGGGGGCGGGGGCTGGAGCCACGACAGGTCCACCGTTCCCGCCTGCGCCTGCGCCGCGTCCAGCGCGCGCAGGGCGATGTCGGTCGCCTTCCCGCTAACTGATAACTCTCCGATTGCCCTCACAGCATCGCCTCCAGAATCTCCCCGGCCACCTTCCGGCCGTCAAAGTATTCTTCGGCGACTCGCCGGGCAAGCGCAGACTGGGTTGGGTAGTCGGCCAGGACCGTTTCCAGCGCCCACACCGCGTCCGCCGTATCCCGGAACCGGAACAGCCCGCCGGCGTCGGGCAGACGCCCAACACCCCGTCGGTCGATCAGGAATAACTCACAACCACCCCGTCTTCGCCGTAGGCGACGATGGACAAACATGGAGGAACCGCATCATGATCCGCTCGCACTTCGGCCTGGAATCCAATCCGTTCGACCCCGCCCGCACCTCGCCTCTGCTGCCGCATCAGCAGGACATCTTCGAGAC
>Ga0105152_10000279_pt1 | contig 14188 bp, 8 predicted proteins | sample LakBais05cmmetaG_FD_81534 | JGI IMG/M metagenome (GOLD analysis project Ga0105152, IMG submission 81534) | Lake sediment microbial communities from Lake Baikal, Russia to study Microbial Dark Matter (Phase II) - Lake Baikal sediment 0-5 cm | ecosystem: Environmental > Aquatic > Freshwater > Lake...
AGCAGTACAAGTCGTTGATGACGCGACCGTTCTCTATTCTCCATTCTCTGCTCTCTAGTCTCCAATTTCCTTCATTTTGTTAGAAATTTTTTCCGCCGCACCCTTGCGTTCCAGTTGGGTCTCGTCTACGACTTTACCATCCTTGAGAAAGATGATACGGTCGGCATAGGCGGCGATGCGCGGGTCGTGAGTCACCATCACGACGGTCCGGCCGTATTCTTTGGTGACCTGGCGCAGTAGACTGGCAATCTCGTCGCCGGAGCGGGTGTCCAGGTTGCCGGTGGGCTCATCGGCCAGGATCAGGGTCGGTTCCGCCACCAGGGCGCGGGCGACAGCCACGCGCTGCTGCTGCCCGCCGGAGAGCTGGTCGGGGCGGCTGGCAAGCCGGTCACCCAGGCCGAAGCGCTGGAGCCATTCGGCGGCACGCTTCCTGGCTTCGGCGGGTTTGACCCCATCCAGAGTCACGGGCAGGGCAGCGTTTTCAACTGCGGTCAACACCGGGATAAGATTATAGAACTGGAAGACAAAACCAATGCGCTTGCGGCGCAGTTTGGTCAAATCGTCATCCTTCATATCTGCGATGGCAGTGCCGTCAATGCTGACGCCGCCCTCGCTGGGACGATCCAGGCCGCCGAGCAAGTGCAAGAGTGTGGACTTGCCGCAGCCGCTGGGACCCATCACGGCGACGAATTCGCCTTCTTTGACCTGGATACCGACATGGTCAAGGGCAATGACCGCGGTCTCGCCGGAGCCATAGATTTTGGTCAGGTTTTCTGTTTGGATGAGAGACATTGGAGACTCCTTCTTGAAATGCTGCTGTAGATTGATGATTTGCGATCGGAAAAAGGTCGTACGGATTACTTCTTCCTGTTTACTGCCGTCTGTTTCGGCGGGTCAACCGAATCTGTGATAACTTTGTGCGGCCGTCCACGAGGCCGGATTTCCGGCTCTGGCAGCGGCTGGCCCTTTACTTCCTCCAGCCGCATCTCGGCTATATCCAGCCAGCGGAGGTCGGCTTCCAGGTGCATCACCGCCTTATCCAACAGCAGGATTTGGGCCATTTCTAAGCGGGGATTGTACGAATCCCGCAGGGACGTGGCAGCGTGCAGATCCTGGAAAAGGTGCGCCCGCTGGGTCTGGATGATCCGGTCCAGTTTGCCTTCGCCGGAAACCAGGGCCGTCATCAGTTTGACAAAGAACTCATCCCGCTGGTGGTCCGGGGTGACTCCCTGGGCAAACCATTCCGTCAGCGCCGCGTGCCCGGACTTGGTGACTGCGTAAACGCGCCGGGAAGGTTCATCCCCCTCCCCCAGGTCCGAGGAACGCTCCACCAGCCCGGCCTCTTCCAGCCGTTCGAGGGTGGTGTAGATCTGGGACGGCTTCACGTCCCAGTTAGCGTCCCCACCGACGACGGCCTCAAACGCTGCCCGGAGTTCGTATCCGTGGCGGGGTTTTTGAGCGAGTAAACCGAGGATGGCGTAGCGGACTGACATAATTAGTCTACAAGTTATTATTTTGCAACGGCACAAATAATAAACAAGTTAATGTTTTATGTCAAGAGAACTCATCGGGATGAGTTTCTCATCCCATCCCGCAGAAAGAGGTTGTTTTTTAGGAGGTCTGCAAGCCTCGCACGAACTATTTTAGGAACACCGCGCCCCGGGTATAATCCTTTTCATCTATGTCTATCCAAGCACTGCTCTCCCGCTGGCGTACGGACCCGGAAACTGCCCCCAACCTCCCCATCTGGCGGACCACCCCACCGCGTCCTGCCGACCTGCATCCCTTCCCCGCGGACCTGCCATTCGTTCTGGTAGAGTCGCTTATTGGGCGCGGTATCCTCTCGCTCTACAGCCACCAGACGCAGGCCTGGGAGTCCGCCCGGCGCGGCGGAAACGTTGTCCTTGCCACTGGAACCGCCAGCGGCAAAACCCTTGGCTACAATCTGCCAGTCCTGGCCGCGTTGCTCGAAGATCAAGAAGCCCGCGCCCTCTATCTTTTCCCCACCAAAGCCCTCTCACAAGACCAGCTATCCAGTCTCAATTCTTTTGAATTCTCGATCAAAAATCTGAGATCCGCAATCTATGATGGCGACACGCCTCCGTCCCATCGCTCGGCCATCCGCAAGAATGCCAATATCCTCTTCACAAACCCCGATATGCTCCACACCGGGATTCTGCCCCACCACACCAACTGGAGCGACTTCTTCCGCAACCTGCGCTTCGTCGTCATTGACGAGATGCACACTTATCGGGGCGTGTTCGGTTCGCACGTGGCCAATGTGATCCGCAGGCTCAAGCGGGTGGCAAAATTCTACGGGGCCTACCCGCAATTCATCCTGACCTCCGCCACCATCGGTAATCCGCAGGAACTGGCCGGGCGGCTCATCGAGTCCCCGGTCACGCTCGTGAATGTGGATGGCTCTGCCCGAGGCGAGCGTCATTTTCTCGTTTACAACCCGCCGGTCGTTGATCCGGCTCTGGGAATACGGAAAAGTTCGACGCAGGAAAGCGTCCGCCTGGCGCAGGATTTACTGGCGCAGAACGTGCAAACAGTCGTTTTCGCCCGTTCAAGGCGGTCGGTGGAAATTCTCTTGACTTACTTGCGTGGTAGTCCCGGTTCCCGGACGGGGCAGGGAAACACGGAATGGGAAGAAATGGAGAACAGACGATCCCCTGTTCTCCAATCACCATCGCCCATTCGCGGTTACCGTTCCGGCTATCTCCCTTCCCAGCGCCGCGAAATCGAAAAAGGCTTGCGTGATGGAAGCATCCGGCTGGTGGTCGCCACCAACGCCCTCGAACTGGGCATTGATATCGGCGGGCTGGAGGCGGCGCTGCTCGTCGGCTATCCCGGCACCATCGCCTCCACATGGCAGCAAGCGGGTCGGGCGGGCCGCGGGGACGACCCGGCTGTGGCGGTTTTCATCGCCACGGCCAACCCTCTCGACCAGTTCCTGGCCCATCATCCCGAATACTTTTTCGCCCGCTCGCCCGAGCAGGCGCTGGTCAATCCCGACCATCTGCTCATCCTGCTCAACCACCTGCGCTGTGCGGCGTTCGAACTGCCCTTCCAGCCGGGGGAAGGCTTCGGGGACCTGCCTGCTGAAAAGCTCAAAGAATTCCTCGATTTCCTGGTCGGCAGCCAGGAGTTGCATCTTTCGGGTGACAAATATTTCTGGATGGCAGACGCCTATCCGGCCGCGGCTGTCTCCCTGCGCTCGGCCTCGCCCGAAAACGTGCTCCTGCATATCGAGGATGGTCAGGCCGCGCGCATCCTCGGCGAAGTGGACCTGGCCTCCGCGACCTGGATGGTCCACCCGCGCGCCATCTACCTGCACGAAGGCCAGCAGTATTTCGTTCAAGATCTCAACCTGACCCGCAACACCGCCACGCTCATCCCGGTGGCGCTCGACTACTACACCGAGCCGCTGCGCCAGACCGAAGTGAGTTTGCTCGCAACGCTGGACCTCACCCCCTGCCCCTTCGCGAAGCACCCCCCTGGGGCTCCCACATGGACAGGGGAGTCCTGCACCAAAGCCTATGGCGAACTCCAAGTCACCACGCAAGTGACCGGTTTCCGCAGGCGCCAGTGGCTGGGCGGCGAGAACCTGGGCGAGGAACTGCTCGATCTGCCGCCGTCTGAACTGCAGACTACCGGTTACTGGCTGACGCTTTCCGAGCAGACCATCGAGGCGCTGCGCGCAGCCGGGAACTGGACCAACGACCCGAACGATTACAGCCCCGGCTGGAACCGCCTGCGGGACGCGGTCCGCCTCCGGGATGGTTATCGTTGCCAGGTCTGCGGCGCGGCTGAGAGCGGAAACCGTCAACATGATGTGCATCACAAGGTACCGTTTCGCCAGTTCCTCTCCGCCACCGAAGCCAACCGCATAGTCAACCTCGTCACGCTCTGCCCGTCCTGCCACCGCAAAGCCGAAACCAACCTCCGCATGAAGAGCGGACTGGCCGGACTGGCGACGGTGCTCGGACAGCTCGCCCCGCTCTTCCTGATGTGCGACAGTGGCGATCTGGGCGTATTTACCGACCCATCCTCCACGGTCTTCGGTCATCCGTCGGTGGTTTTGTACGACCAGGTCCCGGCGGGAATCGGTTTCAGCCAGAAGTTGTTTGAAATCCACGCTGAGTTGCTGAGGCGTGCGCTGGACCTGGTAGAGGAGTGCGAGTGCGAGGATGGTTGCCCTTCCTGCGTCGGCCCCGCCGGGGAGAATGGGGTGGGAGGCAAGCAGGAGACGCTGGCGATATTGAAAACATTAGTTTCATAGGAAAAAATTTGCTCCATAAACGAACCCTGTAAGGTTATGAACCTTCGCAGGGTTTACTATTTCTTATAAGAATTCCAAGATTTGCCTGTACTGATATGTTTGCGCATCCGGCTGTTGCTGGGTGATGCAGTGAATCTTCCCGCCACCCAGCAGAATTTCGGTTCTCTGGGAATCGCTGTGGCGATTAGGTTAATAGTGGTGTTGGGCGGGCTTCGCCCGCCCAACACCACTATACGCCAACTTTATGGGTCTTTTAGAATTCCCGCGAAGAGGGAAAGATGTGGGGATAGGTGATTATAAAAGGATTGCGGCGCTCTTTGTAGAGCGCCGCAATTATGTTGTCATGAAGATTAAGAAGCCGGGGGCAGGGGTTCCTGCGGGGGCAAGACTTCCTCAGGAGCAGCCTCGGGCGCATCCTTCTTTTTGCGCAGGATCAGCACCAGTACCACGACTGCAATGACAATGAAGATCAGGGACACGCACAGCAAGGCGAACCCGATCCAGTTGGGAAAATTTCCATAACCGGTCCAGTAATCGGGCATTTTCCCTGTGGCAGCCCATACGCCGAAAAGGCACATGGTCAGCCCGGGGCAGCCGCACAACAGGATGGCAGCAACAGTGCCAATGATTGCGCCGGTTTTGTTGGATCTCTTTTCTTCTATAAGTCATCCTCCTGGAATGATTTAATTTGATGTGAGTATACATGCGACAGGCGCTTAATGCAAGCACCTAATGGTCAGGTTCAGCATCAACTTCGCAGCACCGCACCCAATTCCTGCTCCAGGCGGCGGATGATGCGGGTGCGCATCCCGGCCACGTCTATGTCGGAGAAGGTCTTGTTCACGGCTTGATAGGTCAGGCTATAGGCCAGACTCTTCTTGCCCGCGCCGACCTTCTCGTCGCGGTAAACATCGAACAGGCGCACCTCGGTCACCACCTTGCCGCCGGTCTGGCGGATGAGTTCAGCGACGCGCTCGGCCGGGACGTTTTCATCCACCACAATGGCTAAATCCTCCAGCACAGGCGGGAGTGTTGGAACGGCCTCGGTCTGGTAGAGAGGCGGGATGAGCGTCAGCAATATCTCCAGGTCGAGGTCGGCGGCCAGGACCGGGGTCCGGAAAGATGCGGGCCAGTCATACTGTCCGCGCACTTGCGGATGCAGTTCCCCGAAGACGCCAATCTGTCCCTCACCGGACATTACTTTCGCACATTTCCCCGGATGGAAACTGGGATGCTCCGCCGGTTCAAAACGGACCTCGGGAATGCGCAGGCCGTCGAGCAGAGTGGTGAGCACGCCTTTGAGATCGTAGAAGTCCATCGGACCAGTATCCGCAGGTTGCCAGCCGGGCAAGGCGCGTGCACCGGCGAGCAGGATGGCGATGCGCTGGAGTTCGTCTGGCAAATCCCCGGCTTCGGATACCAGAAAGGCCGGGCCGATTTCAAACAGCGCCAACCGCTCGCGCACGCGGGCATTGCGCTCGGCGATATCCAACACGCTGGCAAGGACGCTGTGCCGCAGGACGGTTTTGTCGGGAGCGATGGGGTTGGTGATGCGGACATAGGGCTTATCGTCGGGCCGGGTGTCGGGCCGCAGGCGGCGCGACTCACGCTCGGGGGTGGTGAAGCGATAACTGACGATCTCCTGCAAGCCCTGAGCCACCAGGAGGTCACGGACGCGTTCTTCTTTGTCGAGCGCCGGGTTGCCCAATTGGGGCGGGAGTTCGTCGGCCATGCGCGTTTCGGGGATGTTGTCGTAACCGTAGACGCGGGCAATTTCTTCGACGATGTCGGCTTTGCCGTTGATGCCCTCGCCAATGTCAATGCGGTGGTCAGGAACAGTTACCAGCAAACACTGGTTAGCTTTCAGTGTACATATGAACTCAAGACGTTCCAGCATGGACTTCATTTGCTTAATGGACACTTCGACGCCCAGCCAGCGTTTCACGTCGGCGGGTGTGATTTCGATCGTCGGATCTTTGGGCGGGAGCGGGTAGGCATCCACCAGGCCGGGAGCCACTTTGCCGTTTGCCCAGGCTTGCATCAGTTCCAGCCCGCACCGCACGCCGCGCTCAGCCATCGAGGGATGGACCCCGCGCGCGAAGCGGTAGGAGGCTTCCGAGTGCAAGGCATGGGTGCGAGCGGTTTTGCGGATATTGATAAAGTTCCAGGCCGCGCCTTCGAGCAGGATATTGCGCGTCTTGTCGCTGACTTCGGACTCCTGTCCGCCCATCACACCGGCCATCGAGAGTGACCCGGCCTCATCGCACACCAGGACGGTGGTTGCGTCCAGTTTGCGCTCCACACCGTCGAGGGTGGTCAGGCTTTCCCCGGGTTTGGCGGTGCGGGTGATGATCTTGACTTGTTTGCCTTTGGCGCGTTCGACCAGCACATCGTAATCAAAGGCGTGCAAGGGCTCGCCGATTTCCAGCATAACGTAGTTGGTGGCATCCACGATATTGTTGATGGGGCGCATCCCGGCCATCTTGAGCCGCCGTTGGACTTTGGCCGGACTGGGATGAATTTCGATTTCTTTGATAAGACCCAGCACGAAACGCGGATTCATCTCAGGGTTGGTGATCTCGATTTCGGCAAATTCACCGACACCATCCTGTGACCCTTCGACTTCGCTCAGGGCAGGCGTGTGACGTGAAACGTGTGACGCTTTCAAGGGCTTCCCTGTCATCGCCGCAATCTCACGCGCCAGGCCCAGGATGCTGGCGCAGCGTGCATAACTCGGCAGCAGTTTCACGTCCAGGACTGCATCGCCCAGGTAATCAGCCAGGGGCATCCCCACCGGGGCGTCATCGTCGAGGAACATGATGCCTTCGTGCTCGTCCGAGATGCCCAGTTCCTTCTCCGAGCAGACCATCGAGTATGACTCGACGCCGCGGATTGTGGCGCGTTTGAGTTTGGTCAGTACAAGGCCTTCCTGATGGCCATCGTAAATCTGGGCGCCTTCCTTGGCGTAAGCCACCTTGAGCGCCTTGGGGAGCGGACCGATCCCCTTGAACTCGAACAGGTTCGGCGCGCCGGTCAGCACGATATGTTCCTGCTGGCCATCGAAGAGTGTGCAGAGCGTCAGCCGGTCGGCGTTGGGATGCGGCAAAACTTCCGAGATGGAGGCCACAACGATTTTCTCGCGGTCCCATTCCAGGCCGCTGATGTGCGCGTCCACGCTGCCCGGGGTGGGCATGGGCAGACCGATGATACGGAGTTCTTCCACTTCCATCCCGGCCATGGTCAAGAGGCGGGCCAGGTCAGGGATGGAGAGGTCAATGTCTACGAAATCTTTTAACCAGGATAGAGGGGCTTTCATGTCTTGCTCCTAAAACTGCTCCAAAAATCTAAGATCGTTCTCCCAGAAAAACCGGATGTCGTTAATTCCGTAGCGCAACATCGCGATGCGCTGGGGGCCAAGGCCGAACGCGAACCCGGTGTAACGCTCCGGATCATAGCCGCCGTTGCGCAGGACGACCGGATGGACCATGCCGCAGCCGCCGATTTCCAGCCAGCCGCCGCCGCAGACATTACAGCCCTTGCCGCCGCACAGGAAACATTCAATGTCATACTCGGCGCTCGGCTCGGTGAACGGGAAAAATGAGGCCCGGAAGCGAGCGCGGACGTTCTGCCCGAAAAGCCGCCGAGCCAGGTCGGCCAGCGTGCCCTTCAGGTCGCTGAAGGTGATGCCAAGGCCAACCGCCAGACCCTCGATCTGGTCGAACTGCGTCTCATGGCGGGCATCCACCTGCTCATAGCGGTAGACCATCCCCGGCAGCACAATCCGCACTGGCGGTGGGTTGTGCGGGTTACGGGCGGCATACTCGCGCATGGCGTGGATCTGTCCCGGAGAAGTGTGTGTTCTTAAAACAATCGGGTTGTCGCCGCGCCCCTCGCTTTCCACAAAATAGGTATCCTGCATATCACGCGCCGGGTGCCCGACCGGGAAGTTGAGCAACTGGAAATTGTATTCGTCGCTCTCCACCTCACGCGAGCGATAGACCTTAAAACCCATCTCGCCGAAAATCCGATACAGTTCACGCAGAATCTGAGTATCAGGATGCAGGCGGCCCAGCGGGACGCGCCGTCCAGGCAAAGTGACATCCAGCCGCTCCTGCTCAATCGAGCGTTTTAGCGCCGCCTGCCGCATTTCCTCGGACCTGGCGCCGAATAGCGCTTCGAGAACCTTTTTCACCTCGTTGGCGCGTTGACCGACCATCGGCCGCTCTTCCTTTGTGAGCTGTCCAAATCCGTTAAAGAGTTGCATCAGCGCCGAGCTGCGTCCCAGGTGCGCCACGCGCCAGGCTTCCAGCGCGGCCTCGTCCCGGACTGCTTCCAGAGCATCCAAACCGAGGCGTTCGATTTCATTCAATTTTTCGAGCATGCTCACCTCCGATAAACAAAACTCCCGTCCACTCTGGGACGGGAGGGGTTTCCCGCGGTACCACCCAAATTAGCCATCCTGAGCATCGTCGAAGGACTGGCTCACTTTGCGCTGACCATCATCAGCCTCCCTGCTAACGCTGGGATTACGGCTCAGACTAATGGCCCATGAAGGGCGTTCCCCTGAGCGGCTCAAGAGGGAACTTCGGTCGGTTTCCGCCGGATGCGGGTCTCAGTCTGTGCCTGCATCTCCCTGTCGGCTTCCGCTGACCTACTTTCCTCTGTCATTGCTTTTAATAAATAGGCTCGCCTGTTGCGCTTTATTATCCGCAGAAACGACGGGCTGTCAAGGGCGGTTGAGTTCCCAGATGATCCGCAGCCCGTCGAGGGTCAGCCAGGGGGCATGGATCTGGATGATCGGTGTTTCTCTCGCCACTAACTCAGCCAGACCACCGGTGGCGATGATCTTCATCTGTGGGCCAAGTTCCTGGCGGAAACGTTCCACCATTCCCTCGGTCATGGCTACGTAGCCAAAGATCAAGCCTGACTGCATGGCATTCGTGGTATTCCGCCCAATGACGGACGGAGGCCTTTGAAGGTCAATACGTGGCAGTTTGGCCGCGTGGGTGAAGAGCGCCTCGGCAGCCAGGTTGATCCCGGCAGTAATCGCCCCGCCGAGGTAATCGCCGTCTTTGGTCAGAGCATTGAAGGTCGTGGCAGTGCCGAAGTCAATGATACAGGCCGGTCCGCCGTAGAAGTGCATGACCGCCACCGCGTCCGCAACCCGGTCCGCGCCGACCGCTTTCGGGTCTTCATAGCGGATACGGATACCGGTCTTGACGCCCGCGTCCACCACCAGCGGCTCCTGTTTGAGGTATTCGCGGCAAGCCTGGACAATCCGTCCCGTCAGCGGTGGAACGACCGACGCCAGGCAGATGCCGGTCAGGTCGGCAAGCGTCCGCCCGGCGTTCGTCAACAGGCCGAGCAGTTGCAAGCCGTACTCGTCGGGCATGCGGGTTTGGTCGGTGGCCAGCCGCCAGTGATACATCAGCGTCTCGCCCTGGTACAGGCCGATGGTCAGGTTCGTGTTTCCGAGGTCAATTGTGAGCAGCATATTCTTATTATAATGCTTCAGCGGGGGCTAAGCGCCCGCTTGAGCGACTACTTCACCGCTTCCACGATTTCTGCGACCACATCGTAGCGGTTAAACTGCGGCATAAGATAAATCCCCTGCCCCCACGATTTGATCTGTTCCGCCAGTTCCACCGTGATACGAATCCCTTCCTTTACGCCATCCTCGCCTGCCTTTTCCATGCGTTGATGCATCGTCTCGGGGATGCTGATCCCCGGCACTTCGTGATGAAGGAAATGCGCGTGCCGGGCGTTGAACAGCGGCAGGATACCCACCAGCACGGGCTGTTGCAGTTTCCCATACTCGGACTCGTAACGTTTCAGGAACGCCTGCGCCGCGACAGGATCATAAATGGGCTGGGTCAGAAAGAAGTCCGCTCCGGCCAGGACCTTGCGGTGGGCGTTGCGGACCTCCCGGTCTGGTTCGGCCGGTTTCAGGTTCAGCGCCGCCCCGACGAAGAAACTGGTCGGCTGCCCGATGCTTGTCCCAGAATGGTCCACGCCGATGTTGAAGCCCAGTTTAATCAGCTTGATCAACCCCGACGGGACAATATCGTAATTATCCGCCGCTTCGGGATAATCGCCAATCGAGGTGGGATCGCCCATAACGACGAACACATTGCGGATGCCGAGGGCGTGCACCGCCAGCAGGTCGCCCTGCACGCGCAACAGGTTGCGCCCGCGCGTGGGGAAGTGGAGCGTCGTCTCAACCCCCACCTTATGCTGGACAACGTCGCATACCGCCCAGGCCGACATGCGCATGCGCGCCATCGGGCTGTCGGCCACGTCAATCACGTCCGCACCGGCTTCCTGAAGCAGGGAGGCGCCCGCGATAAGTTTATGGGTCGAAAGGCCACGTGGCGGGTCCATTTCGACAGCGATGACGAACTTCCCGGCCGCAAGTCTCTGCGCCAGTTGGGATGGTTTCAAATCATCGTCAACCACCTCCACCAGCTCAACCATGTCCGCTGGCTGGACTTCAACGGTCAGCGCAGGAGCAGAGTCCAGAGCCTTGCGCATGGAGGCAATGTGGGCGGGAGTCGTCCCGCAGCACCCACCCACGATGGACGCGCCAGCAGCGCGGAACGAAAGGGCGTAATCGCCAAAGTATTCGGGGTCGGCCGGGTACATGATGCGCCCGCTGACCTGCTCCGGCCAGCCAGCATTCGGCTTGACCCAGAATTTCATCTGGGGCGCGGCCTGGCGCATCTGCTTGAGAATGCGCAGGAGCTGGGTCGGTCCACCGGAGCAGTTGACGCCAATTACGTTCGCACCGGATTCGGTCAATACCCGGGCGGCTTTTTCGGGACTATCGCCCAAGATGGTACGGTCGTCGCGGGTGAACGTGGCCGATACTACCACCGGCCTGGTACAAATTTCTTTCGCGGCGAGGACAGCCTCGCGCGCTTCGTACAAATCATTCATCGTCTCGATGACGATCAAATCTGCTCCGGCAGAGCACAACGCCGAAATCTGCTCGGCGAAAGCGGCGCGCGCCTGTTCAGGCTGGACCCGTCCAAAGGGAGCCAGGCGCACGCCCAGCGGACCCACATCCCCGGCGATGAGTACATCTTTGAAGGAAGCTGCTGCGACTCGTTTGGCCAGTTCTACGCCGGCGCGGTTGATTTCATCGAGTTTGTCCGCCAGGCCGTGTTTTTTTAGTTTAAAGCGATTGGCGCTGAAGGTATTCGTCAGGATGATCTGCGCCCCGGCCTCGATATATTCACGATGGACTTCCGCGACAACCGCCGGGTTGGTCAGATTGAGTTCATCGAAGCACTTCTCGAAACTGATCCCGCGCGCATTGAGCATCGTCCCCATCGCTCCATCAGCGAGCAGGGTCCCTTTTTTCAGGTGATCAATGAATTTTATATTTGTCATTGCTCCCTACTTCATCAACTGCTCCACGCGGCTTTCACTGGTGCTGTAGTATTTGGCATTCTTGTGATGCAAGATGATCGCGGCAGTGGACTGCTCGGGGATGAGCTGGTAGGCGGGCGATAACTGCATGCCGAGTTCTTTCTCGACCGGCAACAGGTCAAAGACCTTGCGATGATCTTCCAACTCAGGGATGGCGGGGTATCCCCAGGAGTAGCGTTTGCCCTGCCCTGCGGGGATACCCAACTCGCGGCGGATATGCTGGTGCAAATATTCAGCTGTGGCCTCAGCGGTCTGGACGGCCAGACCATGTGTGAAATACGCCTCGCTGTAATCTCCGGACGATTCGAGCTTATCAAACTTCTCGGTTGCAGCTAGGCCGACAGTGACCACCTGGAAGGCGACGACATCCAACTGGCCGGATTCGCTGCTGGCGAAGTAGTCAGAGAGAGCAAGATGCTCGTCGTAAGGCTGGCGCGGGAAGTGGAAACGCGCCATTTGTAGGGGCGGACGGCCGTCCGCCCCTACCGTGGATGGGTCGTAAATAATTAAATCATCTCCATCAGCCTGGCAGGGGAACAGGCCGTAAACGGCTTGTGGCTTGAGCCAGCCTTCTTTGAGGGCTTCTTTGGTCATTTTTTCAAGACGGGCGTCAAACTCAGCTCTAAGTTTTTCCCATTCCGGGCCGTGAGAATTCTTTGCACCCCAGGATAGGCGGTACAACTCATTGATGGTGAGATTCTGGAGCACCATTTCGAGTGGCATATCTTTGACCACGCGGAAACCGAGTTTTTCGGGCAGCTTGATCGGCGAGGGAACAACGTTCGAGCGCGTGCCTTCGGTATGGCGGTGGGCGGGAGTCTGGGAGGCGCGTCCCATTTCCATATCGGCTTCTTTGCGGATCTGCTCCATCAGCGCGGGTTTGCGCTGCGGGTTGATGAGTTGATCCATCGTATCGAGGCCTTCGAAGGCATCCTTACAGTAGAACACGCCGAGATCGTATGCAGCGCCATCCTCGGTGAACAGGATACGGCGGCCAAAGCGGCGGTTGATGGCCGCGCCGCCCACCAGCACCGGGATTTTGTGTCCGCGGCGCTGGAGTTCGGTGATGATCAGCGGCATCTGCTTGGAGGTACTGACCAACAGCGCAGAGAGACCGATGGCCGTGGCGTTGACTTCGACAGATTTGGTGATAATCGTCTCAGCCGGGACCTGTTTGCCCAGGTCGATGACGGTGTAGCCGTTGTTGGCAAGGATCGTTTTGACGAGGTTTTTCCCGATGTCATGCACATCGCCGTAGACGGTGGCGATGACAACCGTGCCTTTGGTGACACCTTCCACTTTTTCCAGGTAGTTTTCGAGGTGGGCGACAGATTTTTTCATCACTTCGGCAGACTGGAGCACGAAGGGCAAAATCAGCTCGCCCGCGCCAAATTTGTCGCCAACTTCTTTCATGGCAGGGAGCAGGACTGTGTTGAGAGTGTGGACGGCGCATTCATGCCGCGAGGGGAAACTGCCGCGGTTGATGATTTCGTCAATATCCGCTTCCACGCCTTCTTTGTGGCGGTGAACAATGCGCCAGTTCAGACGCTGTTCGGGAGTCATGCTCTCGGTCGGGTCGATGGCGGCGTTTTCAGCAGAGCCGGGCGAAACGTTCTCGAAATGCTCGATGAAACGCTGTAAAGCGTCGGGGCGTTTGTTGAAAATCAAGTCCTCGGAGAGTTCTTTTTCCTCGGCAGGGATATCGGCATACGGCGTGACGTGTGCAGGATTAATGATGGCCATATCCAGCCCGGCCTGCACGCAGTGATAGAGCATGATCGAGTTCAGCGCGGGGCGGGCCTGCGGGGCGAGGCCAAAGGACAGGTTCGAGACGCCCAGCGAGGTGAACACACTAGGTAGATTCTGCTTGATCAGGCGGATGCCTGCGATGGTCTCAATGGCGGATTCGGCAAATTCGGGATCGCCTGTGGCGAGAGTGAAAGTCAGGGCATCGAAGACGAGCGCGTCGGGGCGCAGGCCGTGGCCATTAACAGCGATGTCGTAAATCCGTTTGGCAACTTCCAGTTTGCGGTCAGCCGTCTTGGCCATGCCGTTTTCGTCGATGGTCAGGACGATGACAGCGGCGTTGTGTGCTTTGGCCAGCGCAAAAATCTTATCGGCTTTGGCACGGCCTGCTTCGAGATGAGTCGAGTTGATGAGACAGCGCCCGGGGGCGGTCTTGAGCGCCACTTCGAGCACATCCAGTTCGGTGGTGTCGATTACCAATGGAACTTCGACACCCATCTCCAATTTTTTGACCGTCTTGCGCATCAGTTCCACTTCGTCGGGGCGCTCGGTGACGGCGCAGGAGATGTCGAGAGCATGTGCACCAAAATTAACCTGCTCGCGGGCGATTTCGAGGACCGAGTCGTAGTCCTCTTCGAGCAGCAGGCGCTTGAACTTTTTGCTGCCCTGGGCATTGCAGCGTTCGCCGATCAGCAGGGGCGGCGGGTCCTGTCGCATGGCAATGGC
>Ga0105152_10000280_pt1 | contig 14188 bp, 8 predicted proteins | sample LakBais05cmmetaG_FD_81534 | JGI IMG/M metagenome (GOLD analysis project Ga0105152, IMG submission 81534) | Lake sediment microbial communities from Lake Baikal, Russia to study Microbial Dark Matter (Phase II) - Lake Baikal sediment 0-5 cm | ecosystem: Environmental > Aquatic > Freshwater > Lake...
CACTCCCCTCTCGGATGAAGAAGAGGTCCGCCTGCGGCTCAGGCAGTCGGCTGAGGCGCGCCGCTTGCTGTCACTCAGTCCAGATACCCACATCGGCGAAGTTGTTGATATCCGGGAAGTGGTGAAGATGGCGGCACGCGGCAAGGTCCTGGACCCTCAATCTTTGCTGAAAATTCAAAAGACGCTGGACTCTGCCCACAGGCTAAAAAGCCACCTGATGAACCTGCCGAGTGAACTCCCGTTACTCAGTGGTCTGGCCCGAGACATTGTGGCACTGGACCAGCTTGTAAAGGACATCGATGGCTGCTTGAGTCCGACCGGCGACCTGCTGGACACTGCCTCACCTAAACTGGCGTCGGTGAGACATAGAATGCGAGAGGTACGCCAGGAATTGCTCACTCACCTGCAATCCATAATCACCTCACCCAGAGGACGGAAAATAGTCCAGGAACCGATTGTTACCGAGCGGGAAGGCCGGTATGTAATTCCAATCAAGGTGGAATATCGCCGGCAGATAAAGGGCATTGTCCACGACGTCTCCAATACCGAGGCCACGGTATTTATTGAGCCATGGACAAGTATAGAAGTGCAGAATGAACTGCGCGAGCTGGTTGCGGAAGAGAGGGACGAAACAGAAAAAATACTGAGAACGCTCAGTTCTGAAGTTGGGGCATTCGAAAGCGAAATTTCACGTAACATTGAACTGATTGCTGAGATTGACTTGGCGCTGGCTAAGGCCAGATATGCCAGGGAGGCCAAAGCCACCGAGCCTATTATCGTGGCCGCTGGTAGAAGCGCTGAGGCAGAGGGACATGAACCGGTCGGCGTGCTCAGGTTGGTCGAAGCCAGACATCCGTTGCTGAAAAAGAAGGCAGTGCCGCTGTCGGTCGAGATTGGCCGGGATTTCTCCATTCTGGTCATTACCGGGCCCAATACAGGTGGTAAGACAGTCGCCCTCAAGACGATAGGACTTCTCAGCCTGATGGCACAGGCCGGCCTGCCCATTCCGGCTCTGGCGGAAAGCCGCATCCCCGTTTTTGACGGCGTATATGCCGACATCGGTGATGAGCAGAGCATCGAGCAGACCCTTTCGACCTTTGGCTGGCACATAGGCAACATCGTGCACATCATCAACAACGCCACGGCAAAGAGCCTGGTGCTGTTAGACGAACTGGGCACCAACACCGACCCGGGCGAAGGCTCGGCTCTTGCCCGCGCTATCTTGCTCCATTTCCTATCACAGGGAACGACGACCGTAGCCACCACTCACTACACCGAATTAAAGGCGCTGGCTCACGCTACCGAAGGCATGCAAAACGCGGCTCTTGATGTGGACCCCGTTACGATGACGCCCACCTATCACCTGACAGTGGGTATCCCGGGCGGCAGCAATGCTCTGGCTACAGCATCCCGCCTGGGACTGCCTGCGGAGATTGTCACCCGCGCCCGACACATGCTTTCCCAGGGTGCTCAAGAGATTGAGGCTTTGCTTACCCATCTGGTGACCGAGCAGAAGAATGTTGAGTCGCTTCGCCACAGCCTGGAGAAGGAACTGAATGAAGCAGAACAGAACGACGCGGACTTGAAAAACAAGCTCCGCCAGTTAGAAGAGGACAGACGAAAAATCATCAAGGAGACGCGTGACCAGATAGTTCGCGAGGCTGCTGAGATACAGATGAAAATTCGTGAGGCAGCAGCGGAGTTGCGCAAGGAAAAATCCCGGGAAAGAATCGAGCAGGCCAAAAAGGCACTAGCAGCGGTACAGGAGCAGTTGAATGCCGGGGTATGGCAGGCCAGGCCGGCGGTTGAGATAGAAGAAACAGAAGCCGAAGCAGGTCCAATCACCGCCGGTGATACAGTCTGGCTGAAGGAGGCTGGCGTGCCAGGAACGGTACTCTCAGTATCTGAGGGGCGCGGACTCGTCGAAGTCCAGGCCGGGAAAGTAAAGATGACCCTCAGGCTGGACAGCGTGGAGAAAAGGACGCCACCAACTGGAGTGGTGAAGACAGGTGGTGCCCTGATAAAGAGGGAGATGCGCAAGTCCAGAGTCTCTCTCGAGCTTGACCTGCGGGGAAAGAGGGCCGAGGAGGTCGAGCCGGTGCTGGACGACTACCTTAACCAAGCGTCTTTATGCGGCTTGAGCCGGGTCCGTATCATTCACGGTATCGGCACGGGTACCGTGCGCCAGATTGTCAGGGAGATTCTGGCCTCTCATCCGCTGGTCACGTCTTTCCAACCTGGGGAACAGGGCGAGGGTGGCGACGGCGTTACCATAGTCAGCATGTAGCCAGAGTATTTCGTTTGAGCCATTGATATTATGTTTGTAGCAAAGAGGTTCCGTCTCGACAGGTCGAAGATGCTCGGCTTTCTGGACAAGCTGGCTGTGACCGAAGGTAAAGCGATATCGTTATACCTCCCACAGGGGACGCCTCAAGCCAGGGTTGAAAATCTGCTGGGACAGGTGTTTGCCGCAACTGTCATACCACCAGGCGTGGCTGAGGTTATGGCCGGCTCGAGAATGGGAGCGGCGTTTTTCTGGAGGCCGCCGCAAACGCATCTGGTCCTGCCCCCGTTCCCGATCGCAGAAGAATATATCACCGACGGCTATGATGTTGGGCCGTTGCGTTCTCTTCTCAGTCAGGACTTCCTTATCGCTCTGGTCCTGGTCCGCCTGGGAACATACAGCATTGGCATCTGCCGGGGCACGGAGCTCATAGATAGCAAGACGGGAACAGGCCTGGTGCATGCCCGCCACAAGAAGGGTGGCTCCTCGCAGGCGCGGTTTGCCCGACACAGGGAAAAGCAGATAGAGCAGTTTCTGAACCGGGTTTGCGGTCATGTGCGGGAGCATATTGAGCCCCATGCCCGGTCACTCGACTATCTGGTCTATGGCGGAGCAAGGACTACCATACTCTCACTGCGTAAACGGTGCCCGTTCCTGGGCCAGTTTGAGGACCGCATCCTGCGGATGCTGCTGGATATACATGAGCCACGCAAGGCGGTACTGGAAAAAGCCATCGGCACCGTCTGGTCAACCGATGTTATCGAATGGTGCGAGGATACCTAATTCCAGGGACACCATACCAATTAGGCCTACTACAAATTAGGTATTATTTCCCCAGAATACCCTCAGAGCACATCATGCCTGGTATCGTGCCAATTTTGCTGATTATCCGCCCCAGCGCAAGGCATTAGTGCCGGGCGTGTGGTGACAAACGATGTTCCATTCGGAGTATAATATGTTGACAAACCAAAGCACAGGTATATATCATCTTCACAGCATAATAATCAAACAGGAGGCATATAAACATGCCAGTTATCCGTACGCCAGACGAACGCTTTTCCAAATTGCCTGATTTCCCTTTTAGCCCACACTATATTAAGGTTAACGGATTGCGCATACATTATGTAGATGAAGGCAAGGGAGAGACCATACTCTGTTTGCATGGCGAGCCCTCATGGTCATTTCTATACCGTAAAATGATTGCCTCTATGTCAAAGAAGCACCGTGTTATAGCTATGGACTTTATCGGCTTTGGCCGGTCTGATAAATTCACCGAGCGGGAGGCATATACCTTTAAGATGCATCTGGACACGCTGATGGGTTTCATAAAGGCGATGAACCTTGAGCAGATAACTGTTGTGGTGCAAGATTGGGGTGGGTTGATTGGGCTGGCTGCGGTCGCTCATATGCCGGAACGTTTTGCCAGGCTGGTTATCATGAATACCGGCCTGCCCACAGGTAAGGGAAAGCCCAGCGAAGCTTTTCTGGCATGGCGTAGTTATGTTGAGACTCATCCTGATTTGCAAGTCGGGCAATCGATGCTTGGTGGTGTTGCTCACCCCGAGAAGCTTACAAAGGAAATCATCGCCGCTTATGAAGCACCATTTCCCGACGTTACATATAAAGCTGGGGCTGCGGCGTGGCCACTCCTCGTTCCCATTAGCCCTGATAACCCCGCTTCCGCTGAAATGCGGCATGCTCGGAAGGTTCTGTCAGGATGGGACAAGCCGGCCCTGGTCATGTTTTCAGATAAGGACCCTATTACAGGTGGCGGTGACAAATTCTTTCGCTCTCTTATACCTACAGCCAAAGACCAGCCAGAGATCATAATCAGGGACGCCGGTCACTTCCTTCAGGAAGAGAAAGGCGAGGAAATATCTCAGCATATACTGGACTTCATAAGCAGAACGCCTGTTGCCTAGTATTTCGGCAGGTCTTGTAGGCTAAGCGAATTCCAGGGACACCATACCAATTAGGCCTATTACAAATTAGGTATTATTTCCCCAGAATAAATACGCTCTTCGGGGATATGGTAAACTTGGACAAGAAGGCGTGGATAGGGGAAACAAGTCAAAAGCACGGGATATACTTCCGGTCCCCCGAACCAAAGAGGAAGCTAAGCAAGCCTATGACAGGCTTAGCAAGTTTTATGACTACACACTGGTGGGGCTGTTGGGGCGAAAGTATACGGAAATGGCGTTGGAGCGCCTATCAGTTGTAGAAGGGGAGACGGTACTGGAAATTGGTTTTGGCACCGGGCACTGCCTGAAGTGGATAGCAAGACTGGTCGGCCCGGCGGGAAAAGTTTATGGCATTGATATTTCCCCGGAAATGATAGAAAAAACGAAGAGAAGGCTGGAGAAGGAGGGACTGGCAAATAGAACAAAACTATGCTGCGGGGATGCAACGTGTCTGCCTTTTAATGAGGGCGCCTTCGATGCGGTTTTCATGAGCTTTACTCTTGAAGTTTTTGACACGCCTGAGATTCCCAGGGTGCTTGCCCAGATAAAGAAGGTGCTAAAGCCGGGCGGAAGGCTGGGGATTGTGGACATGTCAAAAGAGAACGGGAAGTCCGTATTCCTGAAGGTGTATGAGTGGATACACAACAAATGTCCCAAATACCTTGGCTCCAGACCAATCTATGCCGAGCAATGCCTGATTGACGCAGGATATCAGATAAAGAGCAAAGAAAAAATTAAAATATTCCGGTTACCCGCCGAGATTATCGTCGCCATCAAGGCAATGCCTGGCAACACTGTTTAGCGCTGCGAACCGCCCGCCGGGATTTAACTTCATCAGGCAACTAACAGAGACCGGTCACCTTTAAGAAGATCGGCGCTCTGCTGACACCAAAACTGGAATAACCAATTCCAAGTCATCGGTGAGCGGAAAGTTGACAGCACTATGTCAGCCGTCTAAAGTGTAAGTCAGTGAGTTGTGCCACGTTCACTCACGGTGCTCTTAGCGTCTATGGAACCAGGATACGTTACGCTATACCACTCTGGCGAATTGGAGCGTCGTGCGCAAGCACTTGAGGCTCGATTAGCCTCCTGCGATATCTGCCCCAGGGAGTGTCGGGTCAATAGATTACAAAACGAACTGGGCTATTGCCATTCAGGGCGTCTCCCCATAGTCTCGGTGGTCTGCGCTCATCAAGGTGAGGAGCCAGCTATTTCAGGAACCAGAGGGTCAGGGACGGTTTTCTTTGGCAATTGTAATATGAGATGCGTTTATTGTCAGAACTACCAGATAAGTCAGAACTGGGGAAAGCAAAAATCAAAGGAAATGGACTGCCACACCCTGGCTGAAAGGATGCTCTACCTTCAGGATGAACTGGGCTGCCACAATATCAATTTCGTTTCGCCATCCCATTGTGTTCCCCACTTCTTCCGGGCAGTTGTGGAAGCGGTGCCCATGGGGCTTCGAGTGCCGCTGGTTTACAACAGTAGTGGCTATGATTCTATCGCTTCCCTGAAAGAGCTTGACGGTGTAATAAGTATCTACTTGCCTGATTTGAGATATGCCTCTGACAAGTGGGCTAAGAAGTTCTCGCATGCCCCCGATTATGTAGCACGGGCTCGTCAGGCTATTAAAGAGATGTATCGACAGGTTGGAGACCTAGTGGTAGATGAATCTGGCTTGGCACAAAAAGGATTGATAGTGCGTCATCTTATTCTGCCCAACGGTCTGGCAAGCAGTGAGGAATCGCTAACCTGGCTTGTTCGGGAGCTTTCTCCCACGGTGACGGTTAGCATAATGTCTCAATACATGCCGATGCACCGGGCGTCACGAATACCACTGCTTTCTCGGAAGATCACCGTTGATGAGCATGAAACGGTTCTCCAGCTACTAATTGACCTGGGAATAGAAAACGGCTGGGTGCAGGAAATGGGGGCAGCAGAAGAGTATCTCCCTGATTTTGAACGAGAAGGTCACCCTTTCTCCCCGACGAATTCCCGGGACACCATACCAATTAGGCCTACTACAAATTAGGTGTTATGTCCCCAGAATACCCCGGTCGCTCCGCTCCCAGATTCTTCGGTCGCTTCGCTCCCTCAGGATGACAAGGGGTGAACTAACGTCATTCGGGTGGTTCTGGCTGCACCCTGGCCTGGATCCTCACTGGCAGGCCCCAGATGTGGATGAACCCGGGGGAGGCGCTCTGGTCAAAGGCATCGCCCTTATCGTAAGTAGCCAGGCTGTAAGCGTAAAGGGAATAGGGCGATTTTCTACCCACTATCTGGCAGTTACCTTTGAAGAGCTTTACCCTTATGGTGCCGGTGACGTACCTTTGTGTGCTTTCCACATAGGCGGCTAAGTCCTGGCGCATGCCTGTAAACCACAGCCCATTATAGATGAGGTCGGCATACTCAGCGGCGACCCCGGCCTTGAAACGGAGCTGACCTTTCGTCAGCACCAGGCCTTCCAGAGCCTGGTGGGCTTTGAGCAGGACCACGGCAGCCGGCGCTTCATAAATCTCCCTCGATTTTATGCCCACCAGCCTATTTTCAACGTGGTCAATCCGGCCTATGCCATGCTTCCCAGCCAGACTATGAACCTTCTGGACCAGGGCAACAGGCTCTAACTTTCGTCCATCAAGGCTTACCGGTATCCCCTTATTAAAGCCAATCTCCAGATAAGCAGGCCGGGCCGGCGTTTTTTCAGGCGACTTTGTCCACAGGAAGACATCCTCGGGTGGTTCGTTCCAGGTGTCTTCCAGCACGCCACATTCAATGCTCCTGCCCCACAGGTTCTCGTCAATGGAATAAGGGCTGGCTTTGGTAATAGGCACGGGGATATTGTGAGCCTGGGCATATTCAATCGTTTGCTCCCGGGTCATCTTCCATTCCCGAGCCGGGGCTATTACCTTTAGTTCGGGGGCTAAGGCGGCTACGCTTACATCAATCCTCACCTGGTCATTGCCCTTGCCGGTGCAGCCGTGAGCGACCACTCTCGTCTTTTCCTTCTTAGCTGCTTCCACCAGGAGTCGGGCGATGAGAGGACGCCCCAGGGCTGTGGCTAAAGGATACTGCCCCTCATAAATGGCATCGGCTTGAAGGGCCGGGAAAACATACGACTTAATAAAGGTTTCTTTGGCATCGACTACCAGCGCTTTTATGGCTCCGACTTTGAGTGCCTTTTGCCTGATAGCTTCAAGGTCGGGGACATTGCCGATATCCACGGTGAGGGTGATGACCTTCGAGTTATATCTTTCTTCAAGCCATTTTATGGCCACGGATGTATCCAGACCGCCGCTGTAAGCCAATACTACTTTGTCTGACATTTCATAACCTCCTCCGGAGAAGTCCTAAATCCTAATATCTAACCTCTAAACAAGCTCTAACAAATCATTTTGCAGTTCTTATTTCCCCCAACACATCCCCTAAAATGCCTATCGCTTTGTCCACCTCCTTCTCGGTGATGATAAGGGGAGGCATAAAGCGCAGAGCATTAGGCTTCACTTTGTTAACCAATAAGCCTCTATCAATACAAGCCAGTACCAACTTCTCAGCAATTTCCTGGTTAAATTCCAAAGCTATCAGGAGTCCCCGCCCCCTCACCTCAGTGATAAAATCAAACTGCTGCTTGAGGCTTTCCAGCCTGGTCAGGAAATAATTTCCGACTCGTTTAACCTTTGCCGGTATGTTGTGGTCAATGATGTATTTCAGGGTGGCATAAGCGGCAGCACAAACCAGTGGGTTGCCACCAAAGGTAGAGCCATGCTCGCCTGGAGAAAAAAGGGAGGCATTTTCTTTGGCTAAGAAAGCGCCAATGGGCACACCACCGCCCAATCCCTTAGCCAAAGTCATTATGTCGGGCTCGACCCCATACTGTTCATAGGCGAAGAGGGTCCCGGTCCGACCGATGCCCGTCTGGACTTCGTCCAGAATAAAAAGGATTCCCTTTTCCTGGCACCAGCTTTGCACTTTTTTGAGATAGTCATCGTCAGGTATGTTCACCCCGCCTTCTCCCTGGACTGGTTCCAGTATTACAGCACAAGTTTGCGCACTGGTTGCCCGCTTGACCGCCTCGACATTGTTATATTCCACGTTGATAAAGCCCTCAGGCAGAGGAATGTAAGGTTCCTGAAACTTACTTTGTCCTGTTGCGGCAGTCATAGCCAAAGTCCGTCCATGAAAAGAGCTATAGGTAGTAATGACCTCGTAGGCACCGTTGAGTCGAAGCTTTCCATACCTGCGGGCTAGTTTCACTGCTCCTTCGTTAGCCTCAGCGCCGCTGTTGCAAAAGAAAACTCTATCCAGACAGCTATGCCCAATTAGAAGCTGTGCCAGCTCTATCTGTGGGATGGTATAGAACTGGTTGGACGTCTGGATTAAGGTTTTAGCTTGCTTTTCCAGGGCCTTGACTACTACTGGAGGGCAATGCCCCAGGCTATTTACTGCCCAGCCACCGACAAAGTCGAGGTATTCTCGGCCCTGGTCATCCCAGGCCAAAGCCCCTTTACCGCGAACCAGAGTCACGGGGACCCTAGTGATCGTTCTGAGAAATAACTTCTGTTCTAGCTCTTGCCAATTATTCTGAGACAATTGTTGTACCTCTTGATTTAGTTTGCCGAGCCCGCCCGGCGATGTCATCACGTAAGGCGTGAGCGGCTCGGCCATCTATGATGCGCACGAACTTCGTGGTAGTCAGGGCTCTAAGGCTAGCTTCTATTTTAGGAATCATACCCCCTGAAGCTACACCGGAGGCGAGCATATTCTTGGCCTCGGCCAGGTTGAGCCTGGGGATCGCCTTCCCCGAGCCATTGTGAATACCATCAACATCGGTCAGGAATACGAGTTTTTCTGTGGCTAAGGCCGCAGCGATTTCCCCGGCTGCCGTATCTCCGTTAACATTCAGCAGCGTGACCTTGCCTTCCACTGAGCCAAAACTTATAGGCGCAACCACGGGCATATAGCCGGCATTCAGCAATAGCTTCAAGAGAGTGGGGTCAACGGCGACAATTTCGCCCACATAGCCCAGCTCGAGGCTCTTGACGCTTGCCCAGAGCAAGTTGCCGTCGCAACCGCTCAGGCCTGCCGCCTTTCCTCCCAGAGCCTGGATAGCCACAACCAGTTCCTTGTTGACCAGACCACCCAACGCCGCAGTTACTACCTTCAGGGTCTCAGCATCGGTGACCCTCAGCCCGTTTACAAAGCTAGTGGGAATGTCCAGCCGGGCCAGCCATTCAGTAGTCACCTTGGCGCCGCCATGAACCACTACCAGGGACTTACCCTGTTTCTGAAGCTCCACCAAGTCTTCCAAGGTGGTGTCGTGGTTGCCCAGGGTGCTGCCGCCAATCTTGACTACAATGATTTTCTTCTGCATTACGTGGTATACGCGCTGTTTATAGTAACATATTCCTCAGAGAGGTCGCAGCCCCAGGTGATGGCCTGGCCGTCTCCCAAATTCAGGCACAGCCTTATGAGCACATTATCGCTGTTGCTCAAAGCCGATATCATTTCCGCTTTGCTGAAGGGGGAGAGGGAACCCTGCTTCATAACACAAACATCGTTCAAATAGACATCCAACCTGTCTTCTCTCACCCTGGCTCCGCTTCGCCCCAGGGCAGCAACGATACGCCCCCAGTTGGGGTCGTTGCCATGGATGGCTGCTTTCACCAGCGGTGAACTAACGATAGTCCGAGCCGCCTGACGAGCCCAAACTTGGTCTTCTGCCCCCTCTACTATAACTTCAATAAGTTTTGTGGCTCCCTCGCCATCCCGAGTTATGGACTTAGCCAGATGAGTGCAAACTGCATTTAAGGCTTCTTGAAAAACTTCGCCATTATCCAAGTCAATAGGCTCGTTACCAGCTAAGCCGTTGGCCAATAGGAATGCACAGTCGCTGGGGCTGGTATCGCCATCAATACTGACCATGTTGAAAGAGCAGTCCACCGCCTTTTGTAATGCGGCTTGCAGGAAATCAGCACTCACCACGGCATCGGTGGCGATAAAACAAAGCATGGTAGCCAGGTTGGGATGAACCATGCCTGCCCCTTTAGCCACCCCACCAATGGTGAACTTAGCTCCTTTTAAATCTACCTGGACGGCCATTTCTTTGGGTCTGGTATCCGTGGTCATTATTGCCCGACAAAAATCGTGACCTCCTCTTCTGGTTGGCTTTATCTTGGGAATTGCAGCCCTGATTTTATCCATAGGCAAAAGCACGCCAATGACCCCGGTGCTGGCGACAAGGACTTCCTCAGGAGATATGCCTAGCCTGGCTGCTGCCAGATTGGCCATTCCCCGGGCATCTACCAGTCCTTGCCCACCCGTGCAAGCGTTGGCACAACCGGAATTTACCGCTATAGCCTGCGCCCGCCCTTTTGTTATATGCCTCTGGGATAAAATAACTGGAGCTGATTTAATTTGGTTGGTAGTAAAAACGCCGGCAGCCTTGCAGGGCACTTCGGAGCAAAGAATAGCTAAATCAAGCTCGTCTTTGCTCTTTATTCCAGCATGCACCGCCCCAGCCAGGAATCCTGAAGCTGAGCTAACACTGCCTGAAGGGATTAAGTCAAACATGAAATTCAAATATAGCAAGAAATGGGGGCAGCGTCTATTTCCAGCGACCTCGCAGCCCGGGCAATTCCTTTTCTAGATTGCTTCGTGGCTCAGGCTTGACCTACAGGTCAAGCCTGAAGTTGCTTTCGCCTACTATCTCGCTCAATTCTCTGGCTAATTCGGGGCAGTAATTGATTGTTATGTTGGGCATCTCCAGGTTGGTTATTTCACCATCGTCGACAACAGTCAGAGAAACTCTATCTTGCCCGGGATAACTCTTGAGGATATCCATAATTTTATGGAGGCATTCAATGTCTTTTTCGGCGTCGCCCGACTGGTTGACATCTATCATGACATGGCGACGCTGGGGTTCCTTTAGCACTTCTTGCCTCACAGGGAGGAGCATCGCCTCGTGACAGCTTAATTGCACTACCCCATCCCTGACCTTCACTACACCCTTGATACTGAGAATGTTGCCCTCCTGCCATAGCCCCTGGGTGCTCTCGTAGAGTCTGGGCCAAGCGATGACCTCGATACTGGCATCCAGGTCTTCAATTGAAGCGACAACAAAGGGACGATTATCCTTGGTGTGGGCCTGGCGTACCGAGACCACCATTCCCCTAACGGTCACCGTTTCATCAACCATGTCCATATTGATTTCGCCGCAGGAAACAGTACCTGGTGAGGATGGTTCCCTGGCGAGGAAGTCCAGGGGTTGGGAGAAAGCAACTCCTAGCAGCTCTCTTTCCCAAATGCGCTTTTGCTCAATGGGTACCTCTTCCTCTGTTTGCTTGTAGCCAACACGGGGGGTGGGGGAGCTTTGACCCCATAAATCAAACATGCTAACTTGTCCCGATTCCTTGGCTCTTTGTTTTGTTTGAGACAGAGAGATAATCTTATTCAGGGACTCGAGTAGCGTCTTACGGCTGCCCAGGGAGTCAAAGACACCGACTTTGATCAAGCTTTCTAATACCTTCTTATTGATGTTGCGAAGGTCGGTGCGATAGCAGAAGTCTTCTATGGACTTAAAATCGCCCCCTGAGTCCCGGCTAGACAGGATATGCTCAATTGGGGAAAAGCCGACATTTTTAATAGAAGCCAATCCAAAGCGGATGGCGGGATTATTTTCATCATCCTTCTCAATGGCGAAGCTGGCATGGCTCCTATTAATGTCTGGTGAGAGCACTTTGATGCCCAGCCTCCGGCATTCAGCAATCGCCGAACGGACTTTTTCCATATTATCCGAATAAGTATCGAGCAAGGCAACCATGTACTCAATGGGGTAATTGGCCTTAAGATAGGCAGTGCAGTAAGCAATTAGGCCATAGCTAACGCTGTGGGCTTTATTAAAAGCGTAACCAGCGAAAGGCTCGATTAGGGAAAATATCTCCTTAGCTAATTCCGGTGATACGCCATTTTTTTTAGCTCCGGCAATGAAATTGCGCTCTTCTTTCTTCATCACCGTAGGTATCTTTTTACCCATAGCTTTACGAAAAATGTCAGCCTGGCCCAGGCTATAGCCGGCTAGAGCCTGGGCGATAAACATTACCTGCTCCTGATAAACGATAACTCCGTAGGTTTCTTCTAGAATCTCTTTCAGAATGGGATGGGGATAATGAATAGGGGTAACACCCTGCTTGGCCTTAATAAAAGTGGGGAGCTGTTCCATGGGGCCTGGGCGATAGAGCGCCACCATAGCCGCGATATCGCTAAAGCTGCTGGGCTTGAGCTCCTTGATATAGCGGCGCATGCCGGCGCTTTCCAGTTGGAAGATGCCTTTAGTTTCCCCCGAGGCAAGCAACTCAAAGGTCTTGGCATCGTCGAGTGGAATATGTTGCAAATCCAGGGAGATTCCACGATTTTGGGCAATAATTTCTTTAACTTTAGTCAAAATGGTCAAATTGGATAGTCCCAGGAAATCCATTTTTAACAGTCCCAGGCGGGCGATGTTCCCCATGTGGAACTGAGTCATGACAGTGCGCTGCTCACCCTTTCCCAGCAGTTGTAGTGGCACATATTCGATTAAGGGCTCATGCGCTATAACCACACCGGCGGCATGGGTGCTGAAGTGCCTGACCATTCCCTCCAATTTCTTAGCCGAGTCAATCAGGTTACGTATTGCTGCATCCTGGTGATAAATGTCATTAAGCTCCCGGCTCTGTTCCAGAGCTCTATCCAGGGTTATGGTCAGCTCCAGAGGAATGAGTCGAGCTACCCGGTCAACCTGAGCATAAGGCATGCTTAAAGCCCGCCCCGTGTCCCTTATCGCGGCTCTGGCTCCCATGGTGCCAAAGGTGATGATTTGAGCTACGTGGTCGGAGCCATATTTCTGGTTAACGTAGGCCAAGACTTCATCACGGCGGTCGTCCTGAAAATCAAGGTCAATATCCGGGAGCTCGCGGCGCTCGACATTAAGGAATCGTTCGAAAACAAGCCCATATGCTAGCGGGTCGACATCAGTGACGCCCAGACAGTAAAGAGCCAGGCTGGCAGCAGCACTTCCCCGAACGCCGAAATAGATGCCCTGTCCTCTGACAAAGGAGATTATATCCCAAACAACGAGGAAATAATGGGCAAACTTTGTCTTCTGGATGACATCAAGCTCGTGGCTAAGCCGTTCCTTGACCTCTGAGCCGGGCTCCGTGTAACGTTTTCCCAGGCCCTGCCAGCAGAGTTCAGCCAGGAAATCATCGGCTTTCCGGCCCTGAGGCAATTCCACGTGCGGCAGATGTAGCTTGGTAAAATCCAGCTCCAGCTGACACATATCAGCAATGGCTTGAGTATTCTCCACAGCCTGAGGTAAATCAGCAAACAGTTGTTCCGCCTCTTCAGGGCTTTTCAGGTAGAAGAAATCGCCAGCCATCTTCAGCCTTTTTTCATCATACACAGAGGTATTGGTCTGTATACACAAAAGAAGTTCATGGGCTGGGGCGTCTTGTTTATCAACGTAATGCACATCAAAGGTGGCTACCGGCGGTATATTGAGTTTGGTGGATAGCGAAACAAGCTCTTGGTTGATTTGCTCCAGTTCCGGGATAGGATGTCTTTGAATCTCCAGATAGTAATCACCGAAGACTTCCTTGTACCACGAAGCTGCCCTGGCAAGCTCGTCGTTTCGTCCTTCAAGGATAAGTCGAGCCAGTTCCCCGTGAGCACACCCGGAAAGGGCAATAAGCCCATCATGATGAAGCTTGAGAAGCTCCTTATCTACCCTGGGCTTATAGTAAAATCCCTCGAGGTGGCTTTTAGTAACCAGTTGGAGCAAATTGCGATAGCCCTTTTCGTTCTTGACCAGTAAAGTAAGATGATAGTGGGTTTTGTGGGCTGGCTCTCGGCTATGGCAATCGGTCTCGGCGACATAGACTTCGCAGCCAATGATTGGTTTTATACCTGCTTC
>Ga0105152_10000281_pt1 | contig 14178 bp, 11 predicted proteins | sample LakBais05cmmetaG_FD_81534 | JGI IMG/M metagenome (GOLD analysis project Ga0105152, IMG submission 81534) | Lake sediment microbial communities from Lake Baikal, Russia to study Microbial Dark Matter (Phase II) - Lake Baikal sediment 0-5 cm | ecosystem: Environmental > Aquatic > Freshwater >...
CCCGACGAGTGTCCTGGAAGAACGGATGGCACCGAACATCACGGAGGTCTTGACGGGCATTCCGGGAGTGGTTCCGCTCGGTTCGGGCGGTTTCTCGCTCGTGCCGACGATCCGCGGCCTGGGGCGGAGCCGGATCCTGATCATGATCGACAACGCCCGCGTCGTCAGCGACCGCCGGACCGGCCCTAACGCCTCGTTCGTCAGCCCGGAGGACATCGCCAGGATCGAGGTCCTTCGCAGCCCGTCTTCCATTTTTTACGGCTCGGATGCCATCGGCGGCGTCGTCCAAATGTTCATGAAAGGAGCGACGGAGGAGGGCATTCACGGCGCGGTCCACGCCGGCTACGGGACGAATAACGCCGAGGCCAAATACGGCTTGTCGCTGTCCGGGAAGAAGGGCGAGTTCGGATTCTATTTTTCCTATCAGGCCGAAAACGCGGACAATTATTCCTCGCCCCTCGGGGAGGTCCTGCGGTCGTCGTTCACCCAGGCCAGCCTCTTCGGGAAACTCTCGTACGAGTCCGATCGACGCCGGTTTTCTCTCAGCATTCTCGGGTCGCGCGGGACGGACATCGGCAAACCTACCCGCAGCAGCCTGATAAAACCCACCTGGTACCCTAGCGAGAACCAGAATCTCGTTCAGTTGCATTGGACCGAGACGGGCGTCCTAGGCGGAGAAGTGAATTTTCAGGCTTTCGCCAACCCGAATTTCCTCGAAACACAGACCGACCAGATCGATGCCGGAACGAAATCGAAGGAGACCTACGCTAAAACACAAAGCACCGAATACGGCGTTCAGCTGTCCTACACGAAGAAATGGGGCGACTATTTCCGTCTGACGGGCGGCGGGGATTATTTCGGACGGGCGGCCGCGAAAGCCGACAACAAGGAAACGTCCTTCGACAGCCAGGGGAACGTTACGAAAACCTTCGTCGAAACGCCGTTTACGGACGGGCGGCGCGGCGACATCGGCTTCTATCTCTCCGCCGATTATTCCGGCCTCAAAAACATGGATATCGTCGGCGGGATTCGATGGGACCACCTCGTCCAGAGCGCCCATCCGGGAGGCGGGGCGGACGCCTTGGACAGCCGACGGGAGGCGTGGACGGGTTTCCTGGCCGTTTCGTATAAAATCGGGGACCGGGTAACGGCGTTCGCGAATGTTTCTAAGGCCTACAGGGTTCCGGGCTTGAGTGAGCTGTTCTATTCGGGCATCACGGGCCGAGGATTTATCATCGCCCAGCCGAATCTCAAGCCCGAGGACAGCCTCAACGGCGACATCGGGCTCCGCGTCACGATGAAACGTTTCTTCGTCGGCGTTTATGGCTTTTCCTACAGAATCGACGGCCTCATCGACCGCTATCTGGTCGCGGACAAAACCTATACATACCTCAACGTTGACAGCGCCCAAATTCGAGGGATCGAGACCGAAGTGGAATATTATCCGTTTTCGGGATGGAAGATTTTCGGCAATATGTTCGTCCTCCACGGAGAAAATCGGGTGACGGGGCAGCCGATCAACGATATCCCGCCGGTCCGGCTCTTTGTCGGGAGCCGCGTCTGGTTTGGGAGGCTGTCGATGGAGGTGAGCGGAACGTTCCAGGGGAAAAAAGACAAACCGGGGCCGGCCGAGATCGCAATCCCGGATTACGAATATTTCCAACTCAAGGCGAGCTATGCTTGGCATTCGTTAAGCTTTTACGCCGCCCTGATGAACGTGTTCGACAAGACGTTCCTCGGCCGTCCTGACCCGGACGCGATGGAAGAGCCCGGCCGCAGGCTTGTCCTCGGCCTCCATTATGGATTTTAGGGTCGGGGATCGAACCCGGGCTAGAACGCATTCTGGATATGCTCGACCTCGACGCGGCCGTCAGTGCTGGTCCCGGCTTACGGAGTTCAGTTGCTGATGCTGAAACTGGAACGATAATGATCTTGGATGAACGGAGGTATGTGTATCCCTATTGGCGGCTCTCCCGGCGTCTCCATCACATTAAAAACCGCCGAAGCCTCCGCCACCCGGACCGCCAAAGCCGCCACCGAATCGGGGGTTGACGACGTTGCTGTAAACCGAGCCGAAACTGTAGCTGAAGCCGACGGAGAGGGAATAGCTGAATTCGGTGGCCAGCTCCGTTCGCCTCAAAAGCAATTCGTCGATTTCGACTTGGCCTTTCCGCAGGGCGAGCTGGTCATGGACGGCGGAATACCGGCCGTCCATCGTCAGAGCCAATCCTTTCAAAATGCGCAGGGACAGATTGGCCGATAATCTCAGCTTGTTACAGTTGAAGTCGTGGAAATAATGGGACCCCTCGACCGATATTTCGGCGTTTCCCCAGGGCTCGGTTAATGACAGAGTGGCGGTGAGAATTTCGCTCATCGTGCTTTCCGACATCTTATTGTAGATGGTCTCTTCGATATATTTGCTGCGATTGAAGTTGATGCGGTAGAGAATGCGGAGCTGGCGCCGCGTCGATTGGGAATAGGGGAAGACGTTGTATTCGACGGCCGGGGCGATGGTGATCCCGAAATTGATATTGCTGTACGTCGAATAGTTCATGTTCAGAAGGACGCCGGAAGACCAATGGTCGCTGATGCTTTTGACATAAAGCCCGTCGAACGCCTGGGATTTTGCGGAGCTCTCTTCTTTATAGGAGGTGCCGTCATCGGCCAGGTAATCGAACTTGCTTTCATCGAGGCTCGCCGAAAAGCCGAGGCGAAACTTGGATTCAGGCGTCACCCGGTTGATGGCGATGTTGCCATTGATCGAGTCGAATTTCCGGGATTGTTCGCCGTTGAGCCGACCGCGCGCGCTGAAGCTGAACACCCAGAAATTCCATCTGTCCACGACAGCGGTCGGTTTGACTTTCTGCTCCATATTTAAACTGAGGATGCTGGAAATCGGCGTCCGGGCCGCATAAGGAGCCAGCCCGAGTTTCAGGATCTGGACCAGGCCTTTGCGGATCTCAGCGAGGGTCTCCGTGCGGTTGGAGAAGAATTTGAGCTCGTTTTTCAGACCTTGATAGCCGTTCAAGCCGATGAAAGCGATCGTGTATTCCTGGCCGCCGCCTCCCGTCCGCTGCTGTGTGATCAGGACATGCACGTCGGCTTCCTTGCGGTCTCTGACATAATTGACGAACGTGATTTCCGTCCGGATGTAATCGATGTCAAGACGATTTCCGTCGATGAACACCTTGGGCGCGGCTTTCTTGAGCGCGTCGATGTCCTGGCTTTCGGCTTGTTGTTTTTTTGGTTCTTCCTTTTTAGGATCTTCTTGGGAATAGGTGAAGGGTGCGGATATGAATATCAATAGAGCCATGGCCAAAATGGAGAGGATGGCGATTCTTTTCAACGTCGGTCTCCTTCTAATTTCTATCCGGGCGATTTAAAGACACGGAAATAGACCTCTTTACAAGTACCATATTTTAGACGCCGTTTCGTCCCTTTTCTTCCAAGAATTTCCCTTATGACGAGGTTTCAAAATCTTGGATCAAGCAAACTTCGGAACGAAAGGCGGCATTTTGCAGGAATTTAAGCCACAGGTCTAAAGAATTCTTTATCAGGCTTCGCGTTCTCAGGAGGTGAACGGAAGACACATGGAGATTATAAAGGGAATGGATCGGCTCGACAAATGCCGGAGCAAAGAAGGCATTTGATGGAATTCGGTGGACGTCACCGGAATCTTGGAGTCGTCAGCGATTTTGCGGTTTGACTCTGTTTTTTCGCTTTGATATATATTCTTAGTGTCGAGCGAAACCATTCGCTGTCTTGAAAGGAGGGTCCCATGAATCGTCCTAAGAATCCGTATCCCTGGAATCTCAACCGGCGGCAGTTCCTGGGAGCCTGCGCCACGTGCGCGGCCTATGCTTACGCGACGGCCGCTGCGCCCGGCGCGACGAAGCTCGTCGGGTTCGAGGTTCCGGCCGATGGGGGAAGAGCCCGCGTCCGGCTGGTTTTTTGCCACGAGCCGGCAGACCGACCGACCTGGCCTAACATCGGGTACGACTACGTAGGCCGGATCAAGGAGCTCGCGGCTCGCCTCGAGAAAGCCTGTCCGAATATTAGATTCCTGCCCGTGACCCTGCAGAAAGCCGAGGACGCCGAAAAGCTCCTCCTGACAGACAAGGATATCGACGGCTATCTCGTATATCTCGTCGGCATCTGGACGGGTGTTTCGCGGGCGATCGCGTTCTCGGGGCGGCCGACGATTCTCGCCGACGACCTGTACGCGGGATCGGGAGAATTCCTGATTGAAAATGCCGCGGCCCGGCGCCAGGGGTTGAAGGTCGTCGGCGTTGCGTCCTCCCGTTTCCAGGATGTCGTTGACGCGCTGAAAAGCTTTGAATGCATGAAGAGGATGCGTGTTTCGAGGATCATCGATGTGACCGACGCCGAGAGCCTTGGCGACACGCCCAAGACGATCAAGGGCGTCTTCGGGACGGACATCCGCCAGGTCACGTCCGCGGAATTCAACTCGCTCTACGATAAAGCCGACCGCGTCCAGGCTTCGAAGTGGGCCGACACCTGGATCAAGGGCGCGGCAAAAGTGATCGAGCCGACGCGCGAGGAGATCGTGAAGGCCGGGGCCATGTACCTGGCCGAGCTCGACCTGCTCAATAATTACAAAGCTCAGGCCATCACCATGAGCTGCCTGGGGTTGATTTACGCGGGAAAGGTGACGGCCTACCCCTGCCTCGGCTTTTTCCAGCTCAATAACGACGGCTTAGTCGGTGCCTGCGAGGCGGACCTGCCCTCGACGGTGACGATGCTCATGATGAATTATCTGACGGGGAAGCCCGGCTACATCTCCGACCCGGTCATCGACACGGCCAAGAACCAGATCATCTACGCCCACTGCCTCGCGCCGAATAAAATGTTCGGACCGGAGGGGCCGTCGAATCCTTATCACATCCGCTCCCACTCGGAAAACAGGAAGGGCGCGGTCGTCCGCTCCCTCATGCCGCTCCAGGAGATGACCACGACGCTCGACTGGAACCCGGCCCGCAACGAGATCGTAATGCATCAGGGCGTCACGGTCGAGAACGTGGATGAGGACAAGGCCTGCCGGAACAAGCTCGCGGCAGAGGTCAAGGGCGACATCAACAAGCTCCTCGGAGAATGGGACCGCTTCGGCTGGCACCGCGTGACGTTCTACGGGGACCATAAGAAGGCCGTGGAGACGACGGCCACGTTGCTCGGGATCAAGGTGACGCCGGAGGCGTAAAGAAAAAAAATCGGTGACGTGCGCCGAATGATATTAAAAATGGGGACGTGTTCCGGATGAGGCCCGATCGCTAAAAATGATCGGGATACATCGCCATAGTTGATCCGGTATGTGTCCCTGACTTTTGGGATTTGTTGGCCTGCCCGAAATATTGTAGAATATCCGGTGACCAAGGACGGCGATTGAACATCAAAGACATCATCCAGTCATTGCGGCCCGTCCAGTGGACTAAGAACTTTTTCCTGTTCGCCGCGCTCCTCTTCGCTCAGAAGATCTTCGACGTCCCCCTCTTCTTGAAAACGCTCGGAGCGTTCGTGATCTTTTGTCTTCTTTCGGGCTCGCTCTATCTCGTGAACGACGTCCTCGATTTCGAAGAGGACCGGGTCCACCCCAAGAAATCCAAGCGGCCGATCGCGTCCGGCCGGGTCCGCCGGCCCCAGGCCGTCGCGGCGGCTGTGGTCCTGGCCGCGGCCAGTCTGGCCTGTGCCTATGTCCTGAACCCGCGCTTTTTCATCGCCGGCGCCGCGTATCTCGTCCTTCAGCTCGCCTATTCGCTCAAGCTTAAACATGTCGTGATCTTGGATGTCTTCCTCGTCGCCTCGGGTTTCGTCATCCGCGTCGTCGCGGGCGGATTGGTCGTCGACGTGCCGCTGTCGTCCTGGCTCCTCATCTGCACGACGCTGCTCGCCCTCTTCATCGCTATGAGCAAGAGGCGGCATGAGCTGGTTCTTCTCGAGGAGAATGCCTCCAGCCATCGCCCGATCCTCAGGGAATACAGCGCCTATCTCCTGGACCAGATGATCTCCGTCGTGACGGCCTCGACGGTCATCGCCTACTGCCTCTATACGGTCTCGGAAGACACGGTCAGGAAGTTCGGGACCTCAAACCTCATCTACACGACGCCGTTCGTCCTTTACGGGATTTTCCGCTACCTCTACTTGGTCCATCAGAAGGGCAAGGGCGGGAGCCCGGAGGAATTGATCATCCAGGACCGCCCGCTCCAGATTGCGGTCTTCCTCTGGATCGCGACTGCGGTCGGCATCCTGTATTTTTTTAAATGAAATGGAGTGAAATGGGGTCAGACTTTCACAATTCAGATTGTTGTGAAATGTGAAGGTTTGACCCCGAATCACGTCCGTGATAGAACCCACCTTGAAATTCAATCTCGGATATAGCGCAGGCTCTTCGGCTCCCGCTCCAGGTGAAAGACGATCATCGCCTCCAAACTTTTTTGGATGGCCTTGAGCTCGGCGGGGGTGAAGGGAGATTCATCGGATTTAGAAGGCGGGTTCTTCTTGACCCACTCCATGAACCGGCCGAGCTCCTGCCGGATCTCGTCCGTCCGCGCCGGCGCACACACATCGCAATAGACCCCGTCCTTTTTTGGCGAAAGCCATCCGGATTCCGTAAGCGCTTTCCGGCATTTTTTGCAGTGGCGGACATCGGGAAGGAAACCATTGATCTGGAGGAACCAGGCTTCGAAATACCGGGCCAGAAGCTCGAGATCGCCTTTCTGCTTGAGGGCCTGGAGCACGGACAAAAGCAGCCGGAAAGCGATATCTTCCGGGGCGCGGATGGGTACAGACTCCTCGATGAGCTCGGCGAAGTAAGACAGCGTCAGCGACATCTTCAGATCCGCCTGGACCTCGAAAAAGGATTCGACGAGGTCGCAGTTGTTGACCGTGACCAGGTCCTTGCGTTCCCTCTCGTAATAAAACATCGTCACATGGGACATGGGCTCGAGCGAGCTTCCGAAGCGGTTCCCGAATTTGCGGGCGCCCTTGGCGACGCCCCGGATCATGCCTTTGTCCCGGGTCAGGAAAACGGCGATCTTGTCCTGATCGCCGATGGTATAGGTCCGCAGGACGATGGCTTCGGCTTGGTCGATAGGCATGGCGCCAGGGTCAATCGAGAAAGGTGATCTGGTAGGCCTTAATCTTTTCCTTGAGGGCCTCCGGCCTCAAGGAGAGGTCCGCGGCCGTCTTCAACATGTCCCAATCGTTCTTGATGAGCGCCCGGTGGATGAATTTCCGTTCGAAAAGCCGGGTGGCCTGGCTGAGAGTAGGGAAGGAATGGAGGCCCGGGATCTGCTCCTGTTCCCGGGTCTCGACGAGAAGATTGAGATGGGAGATGCCGATCTCCTCGTCCTCGACCATGATGACGAAACGTTCGATGACGTTCATGAGCTCGCTGACGTTGCCGGGCCAGTGATAATTGAGGAAAGCTTTCAGCGCCTCCTTGTTCATTGTCTTCGGCTTCTTGCCGTATTCGAGCGAATAGTATCTGAGGAAATAGTAGATCAGCAGGGGAATGTCCTCGGGACGCTCCCGGAGGGCCGGGATATGCATCGGGATGACGTTGAGCTTGAAGAACAGGTCCTCCCGGAATTTCCCTTTGGCGATCAGGTCTTTCGGATTTTTGCTCGTGGCCGCGATGATGCGCACGTCGAACGCGACGGCCTCGCCCGATCCCAGGGGCTCGAATTTCTGTTCGACGACGGCCTTGACGAGCTCGGCCTGCGTCTTCAGGCTCATCTCGCCGATCTCGTCCAGAAACAGCGTCCCGCCGTCCGCGAGCAGGATCTTTCCTCTCTTGTCTTTCAGGGCGTGGGCGGAATGGTCTTTGACGTAGCCGAAGAGCTCGCTTTCGATCAGGTCGTCGGGGATGGCAGCGCAGTTGATCTCCACGAACCGCTTGCCGTTCCGTTGGCTCTGCTGGTGGATGAGGCGCGCGACGAGCTCCTTGCCGGTCCCGTTCTCGCCCGAGATGAGGACGCGGCCGTTCGTCGGAGCGGCCTTCTTGATCTCGGTCCGCAGTTTCTGGATCGGGGCGCTCTTGCCGACGAGATGATAGCGGACCTTGAGGCGTTCGCGGAGCTGGAGGTTTTCCTCTTCGAGCTTGGACTGCCGCAGCGCGTTCTTGACGGTCAGGACGACCTTCTCGAGAGAGAGGGGCTTTTCGAGAAAGTCGAACGCGCCGAGCTTGGTGGCTTTGACGGCCGTGTCCACGGTGCCGTGGCCGGAGATAACGACCACCGAGGGACGGTCTTCCAGCGTCCGGAGCTGCCTGAGGACGTCGATGCCGTTCATTTCCGGGAGCCAGATGTCGAGGAGGACCAATCCGAAATTCTGCGTTTTGAGGAGGATCAGCCCTTCTTCGCCTGTCTCGGTCGTCTCAACGGCGTATCCCTCGTCTTCCAGGATTCCCTGGAGCGAAGAGCGGATGCTGGATTCATCGTCGATGACGAGAATGCGGTCTTGGATCATGCTGGCAGCTGTAAAGTGAATTTGGCCCCGCCGGGCCGGTTGTTATGGACCTGGACGGCGCCGTTGTGCTCTTTGATGATCTGGCTGACGATGGCCAGGCCCAGGCCGGTGCCTTTTTTCTTTGTCGAGAAGTGCGGCAGGAAGAGCTTGTCCTTGTCCTCGATCAGGATCCCGGGACCCGTGTCCGACACTTCGATTCTCACCTGATTGGCCTCGCGGTCGTAAAATGTGTGAATGAAGATTTTTCCCTTTTTATTCATGGCGTCAATAGCGTTGTCGATCAGGTTGATGAAGACCCTCTTCATCTGCTCGGGGTCGAGCTGAAGAGATGCCGGCACGTCCGGAGAGAGGGCCATGTCGAATTGGACGTCGGCGAAGATCCCCCGGAACATCGTGACGACCTGCCCGATGATGTCGTGGACGCTGGCGGGCTGGAGGTTGATCTTGGGCAGGCGGGCGAAATCCGAGAATTCGTCGACGAGCGACTTGATGGTCTGGGCTTCCTGGATGATGACCCTGGCTCCCTGGTCGATGACGTCGCTCCCGCCGGGTTCGGCCCTTTTGAGGTTCTTGATGATCCGCTCGGCGTTGAGCTGGATGGGCGTCAGCGGGTTCTTGATTTCGTGGGCGACACGCTGGGCCACCTCTTTCCAAGCGGCCATCCTCTGGGCTTTGATGAGCTGCGACAGGTCGTCGAGGACCACGATCATCCCCGAGAAATCCTGGCCCGGCTGTTTGAGCGGCGTCAGCGTCAGGGCGATCGTTGTCTGTTGCCCGTTGAGGACGAGCTGGATCTCCTTGTCGGCGAGGCGGTATTTGGACTTCATGGCGGCGTCGATGTTTTTCAGGAAGTCCCGGTAGTGGTCGTGGCTCAGGATGTCCTTATAATGCCGCCCCGTCACGTTCTTGCCAGAGATGGCCAGCATGTCGCGCGCCGAGGGGTTGATCGTCGTGATGGAGCCTTGGGCGTCCAGGGCGATGACACCCGTGTTGATCGCGTTGAGGATGGTTTCGATATATTGTTTGCGGGCCTCTTGCTCGGCCGTCTTCTGGGCGATGTTCTCCTGGCTGGTCTTGAGGTCGGAGATCATTTGGTTGAAGGATTCGATGAGGGTGCCGATCTCGTCCGAGGCCGGGTCCTCGACCTTGACCGAGAGGTCCCCTTTGGAGACTTCCTTCGTCGCCTGGACCAATTTTTCGATAGGAACCGTAATGCTCTTGGCGATATGGAAGCCGATCCATGTCGCGGCGAAGACGATGAGCATCGTGACGAAGATGAGGATCATGAGGTAGCTCGTTTTGGCCAGATCCTTCTGGTACCGGCCCCGGTATCTCTGGACGAAGGCTGAGAGGGTGTTGATCTTCTGGGCGTAGTTCTGGGGCAGAAACTTTCCCGTTGTGATGAGGACGTTCCCGATGTTCGGGAGGTTGACCGAGACGCCCCGGCGGACGAATTCGCCCGTCCCCATGGGCTTGATATCGCTGATGGGCTCGCCAAGGTGCGCCCGCTTGATGAGGTTGGCCTTGAGCTCCTGGTAGTCCTGGAACGGCAGGTTGGGGTTATAGTAAGCGAAAAGCTCTTCCTCCTCGAGGAAGATCCCGATCTCATCGAGCCTGTATTCGCTGAGCTTGTTCCGGATGAGCTCTTCGAGCTTCGCCCTGTTCTCGGGCGCGACCAGGTTCTGGCGCCGGATCTCTCTGCTCAACTGCTGGGCGTAGTGCAGGGTGAGCTCAGAGGTCGTGACGTAAAATCCGTCGGCCACGGTCTTGGCATCGTCGAGGATCTTGTTGATATCGGGCTTGAACCACTGCTCGATATTCCGGTTGATCAGGTCGCTCGTGAACAGAAAGAGGAGGAGCGTGGGGATGAAGGACAGAGCGGTGAAGAAGATCACGAGCTTGGTCTTGAAATGCGAGCCGGCGATCTTCCGCTTGCGCTCGAGATAGAGCTTGATCAGGTTCCTCCCGAGCACGAAAAAGAGGATCAAGGCGAGGAGGAGGACGATGATCTGCAGGGAAGTGAGGAGAATATTGGTGACGTTGGTCGGGGAAAATTCCGTGGACTGGCGGAAAAAGTAATAGATCGTAAGGAAGAGAATGATGAGGGCGATGATGATGCCCCCGATGATGCGGGAGCCCTTTTTTGTTGGATTGTCCATGGTCGCTTATTTCAGAAAATCAGCCAGGTTGTCGCGGTTGATCCGGACGTCCGTTCTGACGATCCCCGGCCCGCCCAGCGATGTTCCCGTCCGGCCGTTGATCGTATAGGCAATCCCCCCGGCGTTTCCGGTATGGATGATGAATTCCTTTTTGGCCGCGAAGCTAGCCTTCTCGCCCGCTTGTTTCGTGCCGTCGACCTGCATTTGCCCATCGACCAACACTTGGATCCACGTCTCGGAGAGGAACGTCAGTTCGAGGCGAAGTTCCGCTTCTTGGGCCGATTCCGTGACTTCGACCTTGGGCGGAAGCGTCGGCGGCGCGATCTGTTGCTCTTTTGGTGCGGAAACGGCGGGTTCTTTGAAGACGGAGCGGTTGTCTTTATGGGATTTGATGATGAAGAAGTAGGCTGCGGCGAGGACGACAAGGAAAATCCCAAGACTCAGGGCCAGGACCCGGCGAAACCTGAATTTCCTCTTCTCCGGCTCAAACGGGATCTCTTCTTTCCTTTTCCTCTCTTTCTCCTCCGCGTCCTCCTGCATGATGACCTCTTCATGGTATTTGTTCACGAAATAGTGCTCATCGACGCCGATGCATTTGGAATAGGCGCGGAGGACGCCCTTGATAAAAAACGTCCCCGGCAATAGATCCAGCTTATCGTCCTCTAGGGCCTGGAGGTAGCGGACGCTGATCTTGGTCAAGTTGGAGATCTCTTGGAGTGAAATGGCGCGGAGTTCCCGTTCTCTTTTGAGTTCCTGTCCGAGAGAAGCCATTTTATAAATTCTAGGATAATCAAGAAGTTAAGTCAAATCGGGATTAACGCCCGTCTGGGTCCCCCTTTTTCTGGGACGCAGACGCGTGCGGACCCATCCCTACCCTCTCACATGCGGAGGAAGCGGGCGAGGGAGCTCAGGCTGCCCAAGAAACCGACGCATCCTCCTCCAAAGATGAGGGCCAGGACCTGAGTCTGGGTCAGATAGCGGAAGCCGACGATCTCCTGGAGTGCCCCGAGCGAAGAGCCCAGGTAGAGCGGAAAGAGCTTGATCAGGAAAAAGACGACGAGGAGGGAAAGACAGCTGCCGGCGACGCCCAGGATCACGCCTTCGAGGAGAAAGGGGATACGGATGAAGGTATTGGTCGCTCCGACGAGGCGGAGGATCTCGATCTCTGACTTCCGCGCCAGGACATTGAGCTTGATGACATTCGAGACGATAAAGAACGAGGCAAGGACGAGGATCCCGCCGAGGAAAAATCCTATGGCCTCGGTCAACCGCCCGAGGGAGCGTATCTTCTCGGCCCACTCCCTGTTAAACTGGACGTCCTCGACGCCGCTGTTCTTTTTCACCTCGGTGATGAACTGAAGGATCTTTTCCGTGGGAAGGCCGGGGTCTTTGAGCGAGGCTTCGATCGAGGGCGGGAATGGATTGATGTTCAGGTTGAGAAGAATGTCCTTGAGCTCCGGAAAGTCCTCGATGAATTTTTCCGAAGCTTCCTCGGGACCGACGGCGCGGACCGAGTCGACGAGCGGGGAATGACGGATCTCGTCCTCGATCAGGCCGCGTTCGGACGCCGTCAGGTCCTTATGAAGATAAAAGACGACCATAAGGTTTTTCGACAGCTCACGCGCCCGGAATCGGAGGTTGTTGGACATGGAGAGGAACACGCCGACGATGACGAAGGAGAGGCAGATGATGGTCAGGGAAAAGACATGGCGGATCTTGAACTGCCAGAGGCTATTCAAGGCCTCTTTCAGGAAATATTTCGCTTTTTGGAGAATCAGCCGACATCCTTTTCGTGGAGTTTTCCCTCGTGGAGGTAGAGAACGCGGCCGCCGAAGCGGCGGATCAGCTCCTTATCGTGGGTGCAGATGATGACCGTGGTGCCCTGCTTGTTGATCACCCGGAAAAGGCCGAAGATCTCGTGGGCCAGATCGGGATCAAGGTTCCCCGTCGGCTCGTCGGCCAGAAGGATCCGGGGGTTGTTCACGATGGCGCGGGCGATCGCCACCCGCTGCTGTTCGCCGTAGGACAGCTGGGACGGATAGTCCCAGAGCCTCTGCTGAAGGTTGACCATGCGCAGGGCGATGAACGTCTTCCTCTTCATATCTCGCGGAGGGGCGCCGAGAACGCGGAGGGCGATCGACACGTTATCGAAAACACGCTTGTGAAAAAGGAGGCGGAAGTCCTGGAAGACAATGCCCATCTGGCGCCGGATGGCGCAGATCTTGTGGTCGGGGATGCGCTGGATGTTTATGCCGCCGATGATTATCTGGCCTTCCGTGGGGATGACCTCGCGGTAGATGGCCTTGAGGAGCGTGCTCTTTCCCGAGCCGCTCGGTCCCGTGATGAAGCAGAATTCGCCCCTTGTCACGGAGAGGTTCACGTCCGAGAGCGCCCAAAGGGGTTTTTGATACTGCTTCCAGACGTGGTAAAGCTCGATCATCCGGAGAAATTATAACAAAAAAACGGGGACATATCACGAGCGGTGATAATGCCCCGTCGCTTGCCGCGGGAAGCCGCCCCAGAGGGTTCCAAGGGGGACCGGTTTTTTACAGGGTGAAGAGGTACATCAGCCAGCCGAAGAGGATGGCGCCGCCGACCATGATGAGGAAGAGGAGAAACCCGTATCGGATCCTTGATTTTTTCTCGTCTCGGCGAAGGAGGGTCAACACGACGGCCACGAAGAACGCGTAGAGGATCATGGAAAAAAGATGGCTTGTGAAGATCATTTCCTTTTTCCTAAGGCGATATCGAGAGCGTCGAGGGCGATGAGATAGTTCAGGAGGCCGGCGCCCGCAATGTAGGCCGTGCCGAATTCAAACGTGACCCGTTTAAGGTCGCCGAGGCCGATGGGGAGGAATCGCGAGAGAAGATAGACAAGGCCGTTTCCGATGTCGGCCAAGAAGGCGAGGATGGTCAGGGGATTTTCGGTCTGGAAGGGATAGATCTTGCCGCTCATATAAAGCCCCATGCCGGTCATGGCCAGGACACAGACGAAAAAGACCAACCCGCGCCAATACTTCTTCTGGACGATGTGACCCAGCCCCGGGATGAGCCAGCCCAGGAAGAATGATAAAATGCCTTTGATGTTCATCGTGAACAGGAAATATTAAAATAAATACGGGGTCAAATCAAGAACAAAAAAAGGACTCGGGGATTTGCCGCTCCAAAACGGGCGAATTTCCCGGCGAGGAAATTCGCTCTTCTTCGGACGTCGCTCTAAGAAAAAGGATGTATTTTTTGGCAGGGGCAGGTAAAATTGCGGCATGCCCGAGCTGCCCGAAGTCGAGACGATCGCGGCCAGTCTGCGCAAGAAGATCGTCGGCCTCGAGATCGAGGAGATCGAGCTTTTCCTGCCGAAGTTCCTGAGGGGAGATGCCGGCGAGCTCCAAAGATTCAAAGGCCAGAAGATCATAGGCGTCCGGCGGCGCGGGAAAATGCTTCTCCTCTCCTGCGAAGACGATCTTCATCTTCTCTTCCATCTCAAAATGACCGGCCAATTCTATTGGACAAAAAAGGGCGAGCCGCGCGACGCGCC
>Ga0105152_10000282_pt1 | contig 14176 bp, 14 predicted proteins | sample LakBais05cmmetaG_FD_81534 | JGI IMG/M metagenome (GOLD analysis project Ga0105152, IMG submission 81534) | Lake sediment microbial communities from Lake Baikal, Russia to study Microbial Dark Matter (Phase II) - Lake Baikal sediment 0-5 cm | ecosystem: Environmental > Aquatic > Freshwater >...
CTGCGCGACATGCTGCTGGGCAGACCGCTGCGCGACATGGATTTTGTCCTGCCACGCAACACGCGCCAGGTTGCCAAAGCCGTGGCACAGGACCTGGGCGCAGTCTCATTCCTGATGGACGACGAACGCAGTACGATGCGGGTGATCCATAAGCTCCCCGATGAGAGTGAGTTTTATCTGGATTTTATCCAGCAAAATGGCGAGACCATCCAGGCTGACCTTGAGGCGCGCGATTTCACCATCAACGCCATGGCGCTCGATTTGGAAGATCTGGATACCTTGATCGACCCCACAGGCGGGTTGGCGGATCTGCGCGCGAAAAGACTGAAAACTTGTGGTCCGGGTGCCATGCCGGCTGATCCGGTGCGTTGCCTGAGGGGACTGCGCCTGTCTAACTCACTGGGTTTCCGGCTGGAAAAGAGTACCATCGCTCAGATCAAGACGGCACTTCCACAGCTGGATCGCTCTGCCCCTGAGCGCATCCGCGATGAGGTCTTTCGGCTGTTCGGCGAAGATCACCCGGAGCGTGGCCTGCGTGCCCTGGACGTTCTGGGCGGGGTGGTTGTGCTCTTCCCGGAACTGCTGGCGCTCAAGGATACCGAGCAGACGACGCCGCACGTCCTGAATGCCTGGGAGCACACCCTGGCATCCCTTGCCGGTCTGCAGAAGGTGCTATCCATTCTCACCCACAAGCCGGATCAGGAGGGCAAGGGCAACTGGCTGATGGGGATGGTATCTCTGCACCTGGGGCGCTACCGGGATCAATTCAGCGATTACCTGGGCGAATGCCTGACGCCGGGACGCACGAAACGGGCGCTGCTATTTTTCACTGCGCTCTACCATGATGCTGGCAAGCCGGAAGTGGCTTCCACCGGCGAGGATAAACGGCGTCATTTTTATCGGCACGAGCAGATGGGATCCCCGGTCATTATAAGGCGCGGGCTGGCGATGGCACTGAGCAACGGTGAGCTCGACTGGCTGGAGCGGGTTGTCAGGAATCATATGCGCATTCACCACCTGGCAGCCACCGGTCAGGCAGCTTCACCACGCGCCATCTACCGCTTTTTCCAGAAGGCTGGTGATGCCGGGGTTGCGATCTGCCTGCTGAGCCTGGCGGATACGCTGGCAACTTATGGTACGACCATCACGCGCGAGGTGCTCGAAAAAGAACTGGCGATCTGCCGCCAGTTGCTGGAAGCTTGGTGGGAATTCCCGCAGCAGATGGTAAGGCCGCCAAAACTGCTGGATGGCACCGAGTTGATGCAGGATCTGTCTATCGAGCCGGGTCCGCTGGTTGGTGAATTACTCGAAGCGGTCCGTCTGGCCCAAGTCGAGGGACGGGTGACGACCAGGATGGATGCCCTGGAATTGGCGCGCCAGTTGCTGAGGAAGAAAAATACCAATTCATCAGAAGAGGCTTAACTGGTTTTAATCCCTGGTACCTGCCATCTGGTACAATTCGGCGGATAGAGGTTCCCTTGAAAAGTAAATCAAGATTTTCAATACTGCGTTGGATATCGTTATTCATGATCGTTTTAGCGGTGATCCTGCTCACCGTCAGCCTGGTGCGTTACAGCCGCATCCGCTCGAGTTTTCCATCCGGCATGGCCATTGCGGGAGTACCGGTGGGCGGGATCAATCCCCAGCAAGCCACTAACCGCCTGTTGCAGGTGTATGCGTCGGCAATCGAACTGCGTTCCGGGGAAACGATCATCCAGATCAAACCCTCATCGCTGGGTTTTGAACTGGACCTGGAAAACATGATGGCGGCTGCAGACCTCGAACGCGTGGCGCAACCTTTCTGGCAGGGATTTTGGGATAATCTGTGGGGACGATCCAAAAACACCATGGATATCCCATTACGGTCTGTGATCAGTGAAGATACCTTGCGGCAATTCCTGGAGTATGAAATAGCAGCCCGATTCGACCAACCTTCTACGCCGCCGGTGCCTGTTCCCGGTAGGACGGATTTCCCTGCGGGTCAGCCGGGCATGACCCTGGATATCGACCGTGCGGTCACGGATATCAGCAACGCGTTGGTCTCAGCCACCAACCGGGTCGTATTCCTGGTTTACCAGGAAGATGCCGCTCCCCGTCCAACCCTTCAAAACCTCGAGATCCTTTTAAAACAGAATATCCAGTCATCTGATTTTGAGGGATTGATAGAGATATATATGAAGGACCTTCAGACCAATCAGACCATTCATTTTGCCTATCAGGCAGACCAGGCAGCCACGATTGAACCGAATATTCCCTTCTCTGCGCTGTCTACATTGAAAATACCCGTCATGGTGTCAGCATACCGGCGATTAAGCGAGCCGGTTTTGCCAACCGTCATGACCTTGATGGCTGAGATGATCGACAAATCGGATAATGACTCGACTGACCTGCTTGCGCAGACGGTGCTCGATAAAAACCTGGCACCTATCCTGGTCACCGATGACATGAAAAGCCTGGGATTGGTCAACACCTTCTGGGCGGGTTTCTTCTACCAGGGTGCGGCGCTGTTGCGGATTTACGAGACGCCTGCCAATATGCGCCCGGATGTAACCACCGAACCCGAGATCTATGACCAGACCACTCCGGCTGACTTGGGAATGTTGCTCGAGGATATCTACCAATGCTCCCAAACGGGTGGGGGAGCGCTGGTTGCCGTTTTCCCGGGTGAGATCACCCAGGCAGAATGCCAGCAGATGGTCAGTTTGCTGGCTGCCAATAAGATCGCCGTCTTGATCCAGGCCGGTGTTTCGAGTGATGCCCAGGTGGCGCATAAGCACGGCTGGGCGGTGGATGTCACCGATGGAGTGATCCACACCATGGCAGACGCTGCCCTGATCTACTCGCCCGGCGGTGACTACGTCCTGACCATCTTTCTCTATGACCCGGTCCAGGTGGTGTTCGATCCGGTCAATCTGATGGTCGCCCAGCTTTCTCAGGCGATCTACAATTATTTCAATATCCCGGCACAATAATTAGCCGGGGTAATATTTAAATTGAGGCGGCTCCTCATGGGCCGCCTTTTTATAATTAGGAGGAAAATGGGGTCTTGACAAATGAAAAACTCTCGCTATAATAACTGGTATAGAGGTCAGACCAGATAACCAGTTATGGAAACCTTATGACCATCCAACCTATTGAACACTATTCATTGGCTCAAGTCGTGGCCGGCAAGCTGGCAGCCATGATCCTGGCAGGCAGTTATCAACCCGACCAACAGCTGCCTTCGGAGCGCGACTTGATCACCCAATTCGGCGTCAGCCGTGCCACGTTACGTGAGGCGCTCAACACCCTGGGCAAAAACCGCCTGATCGAGGCGAAGCCCGGCGTGGGTTGGTTTGTTTGCCAGGTCGACGAGACGAACCTGCCCGGCATTCGGGAACTCGCCAGTATCGGGCAATCCCAGCCGGAAACAACCGCAGAGGGTACTGTTCAGGAAAAACCCGAGGGACCCAGACGGTTGCCGGTCACGCCGGAGAAACCGCTTCACATTCCCAACTTGCGAACGGACCGTCTTGGCACCTTTGAATTCATATCCTGGTGGGAGCGTGAAAAGGTCCAGGCTGCCCGGGTGATGGTGGTGGGGGCGGGCGCGCTGGGCAACGAGGTCATTAAGAACCTGTCGCTGATGGGGATCGGGCATTTATTCATTGTTGATTTTGATTCGATCGAAGCTGCCAACCTCAGCCGCTCGGTCCTGTTCCGCGAAGCGGATAACCAGCGCAGCAAGGCGGAAATCGCAGCCGCGCGCGCAAAGCAGCTGAATCCCCAGGTCAAGGTTCAATACCTCGATGGGGATGTGACATCCGCTTTGGGGTTGGGCATCATCCGCCGCATGGATGTGGTCATCGGTTGCCTGGATAACCGCGAAGCACGGCTGGCAATCAACCGCTTCTGTTACTGGATGGGCAAACCCTGGGTGGACGGCGCCATTCAGGAATTGCTGGGGTTGATGCGGGTGTTCGTGCCTGGCGAAGGCGCCTGTTACGAGTGCACCCTGACCGAAGATGCCATACGGGATTTGTCCCTGCGTTACTCCTGCCCGTTGCTTGCGCGTCAGAATATCCTGCTGGGCAAGGTGCCGACCACCCCGACCATTGCCGCCATCATCGGCGGCATGCAGTCGCAGGAAGCGCTCAAATTGATCAATGGTTTGACGGTCGAACCCGGTAAAGTTGTCCATTACAACGGCCTGACCAATGAAATGCACACCACGGCTTACTTGCCAAAAGAAGACTGCGAGAGTCATTGGATATACGGCGAAATAACCGAATTGCCACTGCGCGCCGAACGCGCCACCCTGACCGATCTGTTGAAGATCATCCGCGCCGATCTGGGAGAGGGGGTTGTGCTCGAGCTGGACCAGGAGCTGATCATCTCACTGGAATGTCCGGTTTGCCACACGGTTACTCCAATTCTCAAACCGCTATCGCAGGTCAGCTTCGAAGAAGGGCATTGCCCGGAATGCGGGACGCTGCGGGAAACAAGCCTGACCCATGAGATCAACGGCAGCGAAACCTTTTTGCACCACACCCTTGCCAATCTGGGGATCCCACCGCTGCAGATCCTGCGCGCCCATAACCAGAGCGAGTATCGTTTTTATGAACTGACCGGAGACTTGCCGGACGCCTTGCATTTTAAGCATTTTGAGCGGGTCGAGCCGCGCGACAGCCTGTCGTTCCGCCATCGCATCCGGATCAAGGCAGACCAACCCTCAGAGCCGATCATGATCCGCAAAAAACACATCGTCATCCGTGATTGAACAACCAGACCATTATGCCCACCCACTCATCACGCCACAATGGTTCGCCCGATAAAAAGGGTCTGCTGATCCATTTTCTGCTTGTCTTGCTGGCCAGTGCATTCTCTGCACTCGGTTTTTCCAGCATGACCGGTCGTGAGGGGCAGCTCGCGGGTGTCGGGATGGCGGTTAATCTGGCGAGTGCGGCTGGCATCGGGTTGACAGCCGGATTTTTCACACGCATTCTGCTTTCAAGCCGGAGCACTTTCCTGCGCGGGATCATATCCCTCACCGGTGTTTTATCAGGGCTGCTGGTAATGGGTGGCATGACAGACTGGCAGTATGGGATTGGTCCGTTGTACTTCTTCCGCCCAACCACGGACTGGCTCGGGTTGGGATTGGTGTTTCTGGGCGGTTTTTCTGCCCTGGTTGCCGGTCTGGCCTACCGCAAATCTGCCCGAACGCAAAGCACTGTAAGCCAATCGTCTGCAACCAGTACCCAACCTGTCGCCCGGTCGACATCTGTGGCGGTAAGAAGCGCGGTCACACAACCGCGCGAGATACCGGCAGTATCCCGTGCCACCCCGTGGCAGATTGCCGGACAAAATCGAAAAAATGCAGAATTGAAGACAAAAAAAAGCCCGGCGAAAAAGAAAAAACCAGCCGGCTCGATCCGACAAAAATCTCGATCAACACCCGCTGTCATCAAAAGGCGTTCTGCTAAAAAGATCGTTTTGGCACCGGTTGAGGAGCACCGTTGCCCCTATTGTCTTGAACCTGTCAAACGCAACGATCCACGTGGTGTGGTGGAGTGTTCGATCTGTCATACTCTCCACCACGCCGACTGCTGGGCAATTACCGGCACCTGCCAGGTGCCGCATTACAACCATTAACCTCAGGAGAGAGTATGTCTGAACTTACATTGACAATCGTACTACCCAGCGGGGGAGCCCGCGTGGCAGAAATACCGGATGACGTGCCGGTCAGGGATCTGATGGCTGAATTAACATCGATGTTAAAACTACCGACCGTCGGTCCGGATGGACGGCCAATGGGTTACCGTCTGGATAGCAAAGCCCTGGGGCGTGAACTGGGTGAAAGTGAGACACTCGCGGAGGCAGGCATCCCCCAGAATGACCGGCTGATGCTTACGGCCGATATTACTGCCGGGGCGGTGGGTTTGGATCAGAACCCGCGCATCCGGCGGCTGAAGGCGGATTTTGAGCTGATGCAGGCTCTGACTGCACGCAGCGACATGATCAACTTCACCACGCGCGGCGCCAAACCCGGCATGCCGCCAGAAACCTATATCGTAACCTTTACCTGCAAGGGCATCGTCGGTGTAGATGGAAAAGGTACTCCGCGCATCGGGGAAAAACATCAGGTGGAGATCTATCTTCACAACCAGTATCCCCAGCGCTGGCCGGGGATGAAATGGCTGACGCCCATCTGGCACCCCAATATTAATCATCTCAACGGCAGCGTATGCATCGATGCCGCCTGGTGGACCGCCAGTCGCTCGCTCGACCGGTTGGTGATCATGCTGGGAGAAATGGTCCAGTATAAGAACTATCATGATGATCCCACCAAGCCTCCCTTCCCGTGGGATGTGGATGCAGCCCGCTGGTGTCGTGAGTATCGCAAGAGTCACCCAAGAGCATTTCCGGTCGATCAACGTGAGTTGCTGCGTCCGGAGCGTATCAAAATCAAGACCCAATCTGTACCTCACAAGAGACCCAAGATCAAAATCAAATAGTCTAACCAAAGAATCGAAAGGAGAATGAAATGTCTGATTTATCTGTAACTGTTGTCCTCCCCTCCGGGGGGAGCCGCACCGCGGAGATCCCGGATGATGTTGCCGTCAAGGAATTGCTGCCCGAGCTGACAACGTCGCTCGGACTGCCGGTGACTGGCCCGGATGGACGGCCGATGTATTACCGTCTGGATAGCAAAGCGCTTGGTCGTGAGCTTAAAGAAGACGAGACGCTTTCAGGTGCCGGTGTTCCAGAAGGCGACCGCTTGATGATGACCGCGGATGTCACAGCCGGGTGAAAAATAGGACTGTCGTGAAAGGTAAGGAAGCAAAGGTGTCGCCGCTGCGCATCAAGCTGGCTCCTGAGCCCACAAGATCGCCCCCCATGGCATATTCCCCGGCATGGTGTTCAAAACGTTACGAGTCGGTCTACGAGCGGGATGAACACTGGCTTGATCGACCGCGGGTGGATGTATTCATAACCCAGCCGGCTTACAGCCGTATCTGCCTGCACGCCATGTCAGATCTTGACAACGAGGTGGGAGGTGCGTTGACGGGCAGGTGGTGTCAGGATGCCATCACGGGTTCTCAATTCATCGTGGTGGATGCCGCCTTGCCGGCGCGCCATACCCGCTACGGGAGTACCTTCCTTACCTTCACGACCGACAGCCTGCTGGCTTTCCAGCAGGAAATTGAAGCCAGCCACCCTGGAAAACTAATTGTTGGGTGGTACCACACACACCCCGGCATGGGGGTTTTCCTGTCGGGATACGATACCTGGCTGCACGAACATTTCTTTCCTGAAACTTACCAGACCGCTCTGGTGATCGAACCTCGCAGCGGACAGGCAGGTTTCTTTATTCGCCAACCGGATGGCTTCCTGGATGCGCGGCGTTATTATGGTTTCTATGAGTTAAATGGATTAAACGGCGCAAGCATCATCGGCTGGCATAACTTGATCCAACGGGAGGATCCCGATGAATAAAATTTTTCGAACATACTTTTTTATGATCGTGGGGGCGATCAGTGGTCTGATCGGCTGGCAGGCGAGCAACCTGATCGGTCTGTCGACCACACCTAATGTCTATCTCAACGAGATCCCGGTCGGAGCCGTCATCGGCCTGACTTTCGGGGTTTTGCTGGGTGCCATTGAAGGCATGCTCTCCCGCCATTGGGTGAAAATCCTCAAGGGCTTGCTGCTTGGAGCCATTATAGGGCTGCTGGCCGGTGCCATTGCGTTACCGCTCAGCGAGTGGCTGTTCCAGACCGTTGGCGCCGGTATCCTCGGCCGGGCTGTAGGCTGGGGGTTCTTTGGACTGGTGATCGGTCTTGCAGCCGGGATAACCAGCGGTGCTCAACTGTGGAAGGGTATGCTGGGAGGGCTGATCGGTGGAGTGGTGGGGGGTTCCCTGATGGAGGTTTTTGCACAGCGATTCTCTGATCTGCTGCTTGGCAAAGCGCTCGGGATGATCCTGCTCGGTGCCTGCATTGGCATTTTCATTTCGCTGATCGTCGTCCTGCTCGCCCGTGCCTGGCTCGAAGTGAAATCCGGCAAGTTGAAAGGTACGGAATTCATTCTGGATAAATTCATGAAGGCACGCGGACCGTCCATTTTCATTGGCAGCGATGCACTCAAATCTGAGATCGTACTGCCGGATCCGGATATTTCACCGCAGCATGCCATGCTGACAGGTGATGGCAGTGCCTTCGAGATCAAGGATATGAGCATGAGTGGAACATTCATAAACAGTCGGCGGATTGAACAGGCAGCTTTGGGAGACCGCCAGACGATCAAGCTGGGAAATACCGAGCTGGTCTACCATGAAAAGAGGTGATGCGATGAAAACACATCTTATCTTTCGTGCTTTACTTGTTTTACTGGGAATTTGTGGTGTTATGGCATCACCTGCGTCAGCTATTTCAGTTAAAACCGTGCAGCAGGAACCAGAAGCGAAAATCACACAGGTTGATGTCTCGCAATTTCCACTGGTGACGCTGTATGTTTCGGTGACTGATGCAAATGGCCAGCCGTCGGCAATCGATCCGAAAATAATCCGGATCTATGAAAACGGTCAATTGATGAGTTCGCTCGAGATTTCAGGTGAAGGCGAGATCGGACCCCTGACCACTATGCTGGTGATGGATGTCTCAGGTAGCATGAATGAGGCTGGTAAGTTGGAGGCTGCCAAAGAGGCAGCTATAGCATACATCGATCTTTTGAATCCGGGAGACCAGGTTGGCGTTATGGCTTTTAACACCGAGGTGCAATACACCCAGCCGGTCACAACGGATCTGGAGAGTGTAAAAACAGCCATCCGAAACCTGAACGCAGGCAAGGATACTGCCTTGTTCGATGCGCTGGTCAAGGCGGAGGAGATCCTGAACACCATTTCAGGGCGCAAAGCGATTGTGGCAGTGACCGATGGACTGGATAACCGCAGCCAGGCTGACACCCAGAGTGTTATCACCGGTATTAGTGACAGTGGTTTGTCAATATCTACGATCGGTCTGGGGGATCCCAATAAACAGGGCTTGAACTCGGGTCTAGATGAAAAAGGTCTTACGGGACTCGCCGAACAGGCCGGTGGATTGTATGCCTATGCCAACGATGCCGAGACGCTGAAGCGCATCTATGAACGATATGGTTATCTGTTAAAAAGTGAATATCGCATTACGTACCGTACGCCTTCTGAATTGCGGGATGGCATCCGCCGCAGTCTGAATGTGATGATCGGTGAATCAGGCATAGCCGCGGAGACCGGTAAAACTGTCTACAACCCCGGAGGTGTATTACCAGAGGTGGATACCGGGGATGCCTGGCGTCTGTTCGCAATTCTCCTGGCCGGCCTTGGCGTTCTATTGATCCTGCCCATGCTGGTACAATTCATTGTTCAGAGGACTAACAAGAAACCTCCGTCGTCCAAGAAGGCTGCCAAAGGCAAGCATATAACCATCAAGCAACCGCCGAAAATAACCATCAAATAATAATTAACAAAAAACCAGGTCTCACGTAGAGACCTGGTTTTATTTGAGGACCCCAGATTATTTAAAACAGAAGGTAAATCCAATCACACCGACCACGGATGCGATCCACCAGTAATCCTTATACTCTACAAGGATATTACCGTTACGAACGAGAAGGGCAAGCAGCATGATCGCCATGAATATGACGACCAAAACCCAGCTCCTGATTTGATAGCTTGTCTGGTTAGGGTCAGGTAGCTTGGCTGCCAGTTCTTTTTTCTTGGCGCCATGCGCCTTGCTCATTGCCATAGCGGTTTCGCGTGCCAGACGGCGTTTTCGTCCACGCAACCAGGCAAGGTATAGATAAAAAAAGACAAGCGCCAGAACGGTATATAGAATTCCGTTTTCAATATGCATCTTCTTAAATCCTCCAGGTTATATTTTCAGGATCTTCCGCACTTCGGATATGAAAAGCTCCACATCGGGTTCCGGACCGATACCGATCGGGACGATACGGGCTTGGGGTGTGATATATGCCATCCGGGTACAAGGCTGACCGGCATCATCTTCGGATTTATACAGCGAGATCACACGGGTATAAGGGATCTTTACAAAGGGAATCCGTTTTTCCGGGAGTTTTACACAGGCCAGGAAATAAGCCTCACCCACCTGTTCCGGAGTGGGCAGGGTGATCAGAATGATTTTCCTCTTATCATCCAGCACTTTGATCTGGAAATTCAATCCCATCGGGGATTTACAGAGTGATTTATCGAGTTGGTCTCCAATGTGTTTCCACCAAAACTCAAGGAACTTCGTTCGATCACGTTCGAGATATTGCATGAAACCCGGGTACTGTGTATTGAACAGGATCGGGATTGCTTCATGCGCAAAATTCATATGCTGGCTTTTCTTTTTATCTACCATTAACACTCCGCATCGTTTACTTTAAAAATATTTTTCGATAAAATGGGTCATGGAGATTGGTGCCCGGTCGAGGATTGCTCTAAGGACGGTCCCATTACCCCGGAATCCGTAGGTTTCATAGTATTCAAACATCCTGACCAGGGTAGTGATCGCATAATCATCCATTCCGATCTGATGCATATCCTTCACCCATCGTTCTCGGGATATCTCCTCGAATCTTACCTCTTTCTGACGGATCCTGCTGATCAATTGTACTAATTCATTTTGTGAAAGGGTTTCATCAGATGAAAGTTCATAGATGGCACCAAAATGACGGGGTTGGCAGATGATTGTGGCTGCTGCTTCAGCCACATCTTCCAGGTCGACCATGCCAATCCGTGTTTCTCCATTATAGGGTACCGCATAGACATTTTGCTCAAGGATCGCTTTTTTATATTGCAGGATATTCTGCATGTAAGCAGATGGTTGCAGGATGGTGTAAGTTAAACCTGATTTGAACAATATACCTTCCACCAGCATTTTATTCCAATGATGAGGCATTTCTTTGATTTGCGGATGAAGGACGGAATGAAACACAAAGTGCTGGACTGCAGAATTCTTCGCTACCTTGATGACTTGTCTACCTATGTTCACCTCACCAGGATGCATATTCGGGCAGATGTGGTACACAGCTGTGGCGCCTTCCATAGCATGAGTGAGGTCGTGGGTGGAGTATAGATCTCCAACGAATGTGACCACCTGATCGCTATAAGGAGCCGCACTACCGGATTTATGGATCAACGCTCTGACAGAATAGCCTTTATTCAAAAAGGATTGTATGACTGCCCTTCCGGTTTTTCCACTGGCACCGGTTACGAGGATACTACTGATTTTCATACTATTTACTTAAGAACGACCTTATTTGCAGACAATCCGCGCATTATACCATGGGGAATATTTCAAATCGATCCTGTCTAACTGATTAAATAGGGGCGCCGGATTATTTCCGGCGCCCCTTGTAGTACATGATTAGGAAACTTGCTCCCCGATTTCAGGGGGAAAGTTTACCCAACTTGGGCACGTTCAGTCGACGGTTTGAAGAACAGGAATATGAGGTTGATGAGGATGCCAAGAACAGCACCCGTTGCGATAGCAGGCCATCCGAAGGGGAATATCTTCTGAAGCAGCGGGACCGGGAGCATACCATTGGGAAAACCAATGTTGCCGCCAATACCGACGATCAGGATAATGGCGCCCAGAGCCAGCTCTTTCGGACTGTAGAGGTTGACTTTTTCTGCCATCATCAGCGCAATACCCTGCATACCAATGACACCGAACAGGTAGATGGACAGACCACCAGCAACAGCGGTCGGGATGCTGTAAATAATATCGCGCAGCGGACCGATGAAGCCCAGGACGATGGCGATAACGCCAGCCGTCAGCAGAACCGGGCCGGAGTAGTTGCGGGTGATGACCATCAGGGAGTTGTTCTCGCCGTAGTTCGTGCCGGCGGTGGAGCCGAACAAACCGTTGATGATGTCATCCAGACCATCCAGCATCAGGTTGAGGCCGATGTACTGAGCCAGACCGTACTTCTCGCGACCCTGTTCCTCGGCCAAATGGTCGACATACAGGCTGATCTGATACAGGTGGGCGGTCGATTCGGGGATGGTGGCGATGCACATGATACCCACACCAATGATCACAGTCAATGATGCAGGATCATTGAAGACTGGGAAAGTGAATTCGGGTGCGGTGATCCAGGCGGTCTTACCGATCGATGCAAAATCAATCAAACCGAACGGGATGGCTGCTAGGTATCCGACAATGGCGCCCAACAGAATCGGGAGCATGCCGATGAAGCCCTTGCCCTGCAGATAGACTGAGAACAGCACTGAAGCCAGCAGTGTGATCAGGGCTACGATCCACCAGGATAAAAGACCGGTTGGATTAGCGCCAAAATTCCAACCGCTGGCGTTATTTAATGCAGTAAAGCCCAGGCCGATACCGATCGTGCAGGCTACCGAGCCGGTAACCACGGGCGGGAGGACCAGATCGACGGCTTTCTTGCCGCCTGCCAGACGGATGATCAAACCAACGAGAACATTAATGACACCGGTGGCGAGGAAGCCGGCCTGAACGACAGAGCGGATATGGGGATCAGCGACCATGCCGTAACCAGTCTGGGTGATTGCCATGACTGCGGCGAGATAGCTGAAGCTTGACCCGTAGTACAACGGGATATATTTGCCCATGCTGAACTTGGCGCCAAGTAGAGCGACGATGGTGCCCAGGCCGGTGACGGTAAGGACCGTGCTGACCGGGAAGCCCATCAACAGCGCGCAGAGGACCGTCGCCGGGAACATGGTGATGACATGCTGGAAACCCAGCAGGAGCATCTTGCCAAAGGGCGGTGTATCATTGGGTAGGTAACCCATCACTTTTGGTTTTGCAGTTGCCATAATCTTCCTTCCTTATTCAATAAGTTTGGTCGTACTCTGTCTTACACAAACAATTGCTTTACCAGCTTTCCCTGTAAAACCACCTCCTCTCATTTCTATTCTTCTACAAATACTCTAACTCTTAATTTGCTTAACATAATGATGTTCTTACTTAGTGGGTTAGAAAATAAACGATAGTAGCCAGAATGAGCGCAATCGGAACTACGTATAGTACCATGCGAACTTCTGCTACACCCATTAAACCCTTTTCCGTGCCTTTAGCTACGCTATTTGTAACCTCAGTTTTGCTGGGGGTTTTGGTTTGTGATTTCTTGCTTGATTCATTTGTTGTCATGTTTTTTCTCCAATGCTTTATCCAACATACCGAATCCGGTTTTAATCATGATTTTACTAACACTATCGATCATTCGCTGACCGACACTGGCGAGCGTGCCGCCAACAGCCACATCACCATCGTACTTCATTCTCGTTGTGCCATCGCCCAAATCAGTGAAGTGGACGTTCCCACTACCATTCAGAAAACCGGGGGCGCCTTTGCCGTCCACGATGAGCGTGCAGCTTTCGGGTGGTTTCTCATTGGTGATCTTCAAATTGCCCGCGAATGAGCCCGAAACTGGACCGATGCGTAGAGTGATGGTCCCCTGGTACTCATTCTTATTGACCTGCTTCAGAGATTGTGTTCCGGGAAGTGCCGACGCAAGGATCTCGGGATCATAGAACATCTCCCACACTTCTTCGCGTGGACCCTTGAAAACGTGTTCACCTTCTATTTTCATCAGTAAAAACTCCTTATATTATAGTTTATCAAGTGATTCTTAGCTAGTCTTAATCTTTCACCTCTTTTTGCAGATATGCGAATAGTTTGCTGGGTGAGATGGGTGTTTCCATGATCTCGACCCGGGTGTCTTCAAAGGCATTCTCAACCGCCTGAATGAAGCAGGATGGGGTAGGAATGGCGCCAGCCTCTCCGACACCTTTGATACCCAGCGGGTTCAATGGTGAGGGGGATGAATTATGCGCGATCACTGTTTCTTTGGGCATGTCTGTCGCCTGGGGGATCAGGTAATCCATGAAGGAAGCATTCATCAACTGACCATTCTCGTCATACATCAACTGTTCATAGAATGAGTTGCCAATGCCCATCGAGACGCCGCCCATGACCTGTCCTTCGAGCAATAGTGGGTTGATGACCGTACCGCAGTCATGAACGATGACGAATTTATTGATCTTAACTTGCATGGTGGCAGGATCGACTTCCACAATCATTGCAAGTGCACCATTCCCGGTTGCTCCATAAGGCGGACCGTAGTATCCAACAGCCTCAAGCCCGGGTTCGACACCCGGCTCGATCACACC